>Ga0371490_1000304_pt1 | contig 37325 bp, 29 predicted proteins | sample MB2SIPfraction_FD_207959 | JGI IMG/M metagenome (GOLD analysis project Ga0371490, IMG submission 207959) | Lab enriched peat soil microbial communities from McLean, Ithaca, NY, United States - MB28FN SIP fraction | ecosystem: Environmental > Terrestrial > Soil > Wetlands > Peat | place: USA... | reverse complement strand
GCTGCAGCCAGCGTTCCCAGTATTTCAGGAGTGGCGGCAAAGGCAAAACCGCAAAGCACGCGTCAAGCCAGAGCGTGCAAGCTCACGCTGGCTCTTGAAGTGGTCTTCTGCTTGCGGTGGGGGAGACTGAACAGCCTATTTCGTGTCGGCTGCGTCGCGCGGAAACTCCAATTCCACATCCTCGATGGTCTGCTCGTCGGCAGGCTCGTATTTCCACTTCACGACGGCGGCCTGCGCTGCTTCCAGCAGCACATGCTCCCCCATGACAAAGTTGGCGGCCTTCACCTGTCCGGAGGGCGACACCACCACGCTCAGCAACACGGTTCCGGTAATCTTCATCCGCTTGGCGATGGGCGGATACTCCGGACGTACGCGGGATATCAATTTGCGTTCGCTGGCATGGGACAGAGTGGCAAACGATAACAGGAAGATGGCGGCGAATAGAACGGAAACTGCGCGAAAACGAGCAGTCGGAGAGCTGCGACCGATCATGCTGAGGCTCCAAATGAATATGAGATATCTCTCATATCGGCCCCAGCCAACCCTGCATCCGTGAAGATTCGGTTACTCTCCCGGTATCTGAAATTCAACCCACCGCGCCGCTCGCTTCCAGTTCCCTGCAACCATCCGTTAAAGTAGAGTGAACGTGATTGTGAATCTGGCCAGACGCGCGCACGACCATAACTGGGAGCTCGATCCCATTACCCGCTCCCTGCTCGACACCGATTTCTACAAGCTGCTGATGCTGCAGTTCATCTGGAAGAACTTTCCCCATACCCAGACGGCCTTCACCTTGCAGAACCGGATGCCTTCGGTGCGGCTGGCGGAGATGATCGGTTTGCATGCGCTCGAAGAGCAGTTGGCGGCGGTAAAAAAACTGCGCTTTCACAAATCCGAACTGATCTGGCTGGCCGGCAACACCTTCTACGGCAAACGCGGGATGTTCGAGCCTGCCTTCCTGGAGTGGCTGGAAAAGGACTTCGCGCTCTCCGATTACGAACTCTTCATCGAAGACGGCCAGTTCAACCTGCGTTTCAGCGGTCCCTGGACCGCGACCACTCTATGGGAGATCTACGCCCTCACCATCATCGATGAGCTGAAGACCCGCGCCAGCCTGAAGCGGTTGAGCGAGCTCGAACTCGACATTCTTTATGCCCGCGCCAAAACCCGGCTCTGGGAGAAGATGGAACGGTTGCGCGGCGTGCCCCGGCTTTCCATCTCGGACTTCGGTACCCGCCGCCGTCACAGCTTCCTCTGGCAGGAATACGTGGTCACCTCCATGAGCGACGTACTGGGCGCGGCTTTCACCGGCACTTCCAACACCTATCTGGCCTACAAGCACGATCTGGAAGCCATGGGCACCAACGCGCACGAGCTGCCCATGGCCCTGGCGGCAATGGCCAACAGCGAGGAAGAGTTGCGGCAGGCGCAGTACCGGCTGCTGGAGCTCTGGCAGCAGAGTTACCAGGGCGAATTACTAATCCTGCTGCCCGACACCTTCGGCACCACGCAGTTCCTGGCCGATGCGCCCGATTGGGTGGCCAACTGGACCGGCCAGCGCATTGACAGCAAGGATCCTTTCCTCGCTGGCGACGAATACATTGCCTGGCTTGAGCAGCGCGGCCGCGACCCGCGCCAGAAGCGCCTGATCGCATCCGACGCTCTCGACATCGATCAGATTTTGGCGCTGCACGCCTACTTCGGAGGCCGTCTGCGCAACGGCGCCCAGCCCTTCGACTTCCATAGGGCCGCCGACTTCAACGACCCCAATCGTTGGGCCGACGAGCGCCGCATCCGCTTCAGCGCTGGCTGGGGCACACTGCTGACCAACGACTTCCGCGGCTGCGATCCCCAGAGCAGCGAAGACTTCGATCCCGTCAGCCTGGTCTGCAAACTAACCGAAGTGGATGGCCGCACCTGCGTCAAGCTCTCCGATAACTACCTCAAAGCTCTGGGCGAGCCGGCTGAAATTGAGCGCTACCGGCGCGTCTTCGGCACCGCCGGCGTGGCGGAGATTCCGGTCATTACGTAGGCACATCTGCCCCAGCGCACCAAATCCCCCATCTCCTGCTCTCCGCTTTCCGGCATGCGGCAAATATTCATCGTCCGCGCCGACGAACATTTTGTTAAACCTGCGTGAAATTGGCCCTGCACGCCATTGCACACCGGTTCTGTAACGTTTCTGTAGCATTCATGTCACATTGAATTCATCTTCTCGAATTAGCCTTCCGGGGAGGGACTGACCCCTCTTTCCCCAATCAAGAAGGAGACAAGAAGATGCTTCAAATGACCAGCGGATGGTTGAAGGCTATCCCTGTACTTGCAGGTCTTGCTCTGGCGCTCGTCGTAGTGCCGGTCTGTGCTCAGAACGCAAACGGTATTTTAAAAGGCACCATCGCCGACAGTGGAGGCAAGGTACTGGTCGGCGCCTCCGTCACCCTTGAAGATGCTTCCGGTACCCCCCTGCAGCGCGCCTTAACCGACAAGGACGGCTCCTACTCCTTCTCGAATGTTGCCTCTGGCCGTTACGATCTTGCTGTCAGCGCTACCGGCTTCCGCACTCAGGAGCGGGTTGTCAGCGTCTCTGGCGGTGAGCAGAAGATCGATATAAAGCTGACAGTCGCCTCTGTGGCTGAGGAAGTGGTCGTCGAGGCAGAGGACAACTCCTCGCTGGCCGTGCAGTCCGCGCCGGTCAAGGCCCTTCTGGATGCCGCCTCCGCGCGCACCGAAATCTCCAGCAACTACATCGCCCAGTACACCTCGCCGGTGACCGATTTTGCCGACATTATCCAGGCCGCGCCCGGCACCGTCAGCTATACCACCAACGGCATCGGCAATGGCCAGGCCAAAATCTACTTCCGCGGCTTTGTAGACGACGACTACACCATGACCTGGGACGGCGTGCCCTTCAACGATTCGAACGATCCCAGTCACCACTCCTGGGCTTACGTTCCCGCCGCCGCCATTGGTTATGTCGACTTCGACCGCAGCCCCGGCACCGCCTCCGACATCGGCACTTCCAACTTCGGCGGCACCATCCACTTCTTCTCGCCCCGTTTGAGCGATGAGCCCCACGTCCGGATTGAGGACACCTATGGCTCCTGGAATACCTACCAGATCCTGGGGGATATCAACTCCGGCGCCATTCTGAACGGCAAGGCCCACTTCTGGCTCAATGCCGATTACCAAAGCTCGGATGGCTACCAGACCAACTCGCCCAAGCAGGACGTGGCTGCCACCGCCAAGTTCGACTACAAGTTCAGCGACCGTACCGACCTGACGGTGATCGGCAGCAACATCATCCTCGACGCTTTCAACAACAACGATCCGACCCGCCGCCAGCTCCGCCACTATGGCGATAACTATCTCTACGACGCCACCGAGTTTAACTCTGCCTACGCGTCGACCTCCAAGTACTACTACGATCCGCAGTTCTGGCGCTTCTCTGTCTACCACGTGCCGAGCTTCTTCGACATTGTCAGCTTCAACCATGACTTCGGGAAAGGCTGGAAGCTCGATACCAAGACCTATACTTATGGCTACTCCAACCACCAGCACTATCAGAACAAAACCGATCAGGATCTGGTGACCGAGCCTACCGTGGGGATCACTGCGGTGGTCAATGAAGTTGTAGGTGGCGATGACCAGCCCACCTCTTCTCTCAATTACTCGAAGACGCCGACTGGTATCGACAAGCTGAACCAGTACGCCCGCGGCGGCGAGATCGCGGCCCTCAGCTATGCCACCAAGTGGGGCGTCTTCCGCACCGGCTCCTGGTACGAGCTCACCAACACCCTCCGCTACCAGATCTACACCGACCCGCTCACCTGGGTGGATTCTCCCTTTATCTCGAACATCAAGTTCCACGAGCACTTCTACACCCACGCGGTTCAACCCTACGTCGAGTTCCAGCTGGTCTCCATCCCGCGCTGGACCATCACCGCAGGCGTAAAAGACGCCTTCTTCCGCATGGCCCTGACGCAGTGGGCGGACGGCAAGACGGTCGGCGCATTGGGTTGCCCCACGGGTTCTACTCCTGCAACCTGCACCAACACGGTCCAGCATTCCCAAAATTACAACTCCGTCCTGCCCTCGTTTGAAGCCAACTACCGCATCAACAACAACTGGTCGGCCTACGGCCAGTATGGCCGCGGCAGCATCGCGCCCTTCAGCGCCGTCTTCGACGCTGCGGGCGCTCAAGTCGCTGTCACCCCGCCGCCCACCATCGCCGACACCTATCAGGGCGGCACGGTGGTCAAGTTGAACCGCTTCGCCTTCGACGCGGATGCCTATCACATCCACTTCATGAACACTTACTCCTCCTATACCCCGAGCAGCGGCCCCGATATTGGCTTCACCTACTACTACGCCAACCCCGACTCCAACACTAACGGTTTCGAAGCCGAGGGTAACGTTGCTGTTACCCACCACCTGAGCTTCAATGCCAACGGCACCTTCGGCATCGCCAAGTACGAAGCAGGCGCTGCGCAGGCCGCCACGGCTACCGCTCCCGCCATCGCTGCCACTCCGGAGGCTTGGGTTGCTCTGGCTCCGCACGATACCGAATCGATGGGCATGACCTATCGCGAGAAAGGCCTCGACTTCGGCATCTTCGGCAAGCGTATCGGCAGCCGCTGGAATGACATCAGCAACAATCACCAGACGGTTCCCTTGGACCCGTTCTGGATGAGCAACGTCTTCATCAACTACTCGATCCACAACCACTCGATCTTCGATGGCTCCAAGATCAAGCTCAGCATCAACAATATCTTCGACGACCACAGCATCGTTGCGATCGGCGCCGCGAACGACGGCACAATCAACTCCGACACCCTACAGCCTGGCTCCGTGGTCACGCAGAGCCTTCAGCTCTATACCCCAAGTTGGAATGACACCATCGAGAAGCAGGCCGGCCGTGCGGTCATGATCAGCTTCCAACTCGGCCTCACCCGCCACGAAAAGTAGTCTCGTAGTTAGAAAAAAAAGCTCCCTGCAATCCAGATGGACTGCGGGGAGCTTTCCTTTTATCTCTGCCGGGTGCCCCACCCTCGCCGCGCCTTTGTTTTTGCGGCTAGGGTGGGATGGATTAGTCTCACCCATAGGGCCGGATCCATATCGCGCCTGGTGCAAGCTCGACTCTTCCACCAGCTCCAACGTACTTAACAGTTCACGCCGCTGGCCAGAATGCCGCCATCCACAGCCAGCACGGTTCCGGTCACAAACGACGCCGCTTCCGAGGCCAGAAAGATTGCCGGCCCCACCATCTCCTCCGCTTTGCCAAAGCGATGCATCGGCGTGCGGGTTAGAATCTCTGCGCCCCGCGGTGTGCCCATGATCAGTTCCCTGTTCAGCGGCGTCGGGATCACACCCGGCGCAATGGCATTCACGTTCACACCCTTGCCGGCCAGTTCCACGGCCAGAGTCTTGGTCAGCGAGACCACCGCGCTCTTGCTGGCAGAGTACGCCGCCACCTGGTAGTAGCCCGCAAACGAGGTGATCGACGCGATGTTGAGGATGCGACCATAACCGGCCTCGGCCATGGTCGCGCCAAAGATCTGGCAGGCGCGCAGCGTGCCGGTCAGGTTGGTCTCCAGCACCCGCGCCCACTCCGCCTCCGGTACCTGGAGCGTCGGCAGCTTGTGCGTGATGCCGGCCGCATTTACCAGAATGTCCACCTTGCCAAACTCGGCCAGAACGGCGCTGTGCAGCCGCTCCATGGACGCGCGATCCAGCACATCGGAAGCGCAACGCAGCGTCCTCCGGCCGATTGCCTCAATCGCCGCCGCAGCCTCTTCCACTTTGGCAAGATTGCGCGCCGTAGGAACCACATCCGCCCCCGCCCGCGCCAGCCCCAGGGCAATCTCCAGACCAAGGCCCTGGTTACCGCCTGTCACCACGGCCACCCGGCCGCTCAAGTCAAACAATTGCAAGCTCATCTCCCCACCCTCACCGCTGCGCGCAGCTGTGTTGTAAGTCCCAGATCACGCCGAACGCGCGCATAGAAAACGTTCTCTTCAATCTAGCACCCGTCAATCGTCTCAAGAAGTAAGCCAAAACAGCAGGTTGTGTGATCACGTCACTTACAGGTATGACCTCTATGGTTTATTTTATTTGTGGTATGGAAAAACTGTTGATTCCCACTTCTCAGCGCCGTTGGGACTGCGTGAGCCTGGGCGAAGTCATGCTTCGCCTTGATCCCGGCGAGGGCCGCATTCACACCACCCGCACCTTCCAGGCGTGGGAGGGTGGCGGCGAATACAACGTAGCTCGCGGCCTGCGCCGCTGCTTCGGCATGAAGTCCGCCATCGTCACCGCGCTGGCAGACAACCCGGTCGGCCGTCTTGTGGAGGACTTCATCCTCCAGGGTGGCGTCGACTCCAGCCTCATCCAGTGGGTTCCCTACGACGGCATTGGCCGCACCGTGCGCAACGGCCTCAACTTTACCGAACGCGGCTACGGCGTGCGCGCTGCGGTTGGTTGCTCGGATCGCGGCAACACCGCCATCAGCCAGGTGAAGAAGGGCGACTTCAACTTCGAGTCCATCTTTGGACCCGACAATGGCTCGCGCTGGCTGCATACCGGCGGTATCTTTGCCGCGCTCTCCGACTCCACCGCCGAAGTAGCCGCTGAAGCCATGGACGCCGCCAACAAGTACGGCACGCCGGTCAGCTACGACCTGAACTATCGCCCGTCGCTTTGGAAATCGATTGGCGGTGAGGCCAAGGCGCAGGAAGTGAACCGCGAGATCGTCAAGAAGGTCGACGTCCTGCTCGGCAACGAAGAAGACTTCTCGGTCATGCTCGGCGTCAAGATCAAGGGCGTGAGCGAAGACTTCAACGAGCTGCCCATTGAGGGCTACTCCGAGATGCTGCGCGAGGTTGCTGCGCTCTATCCGAACCTGAAGGTGATTGCCAGCACCCTGCGCACGGCCCACACCGCCAGCCGCAACGCCTGGGGCGCTATTGCCCTTTGCGAAGACGAGATCGTCCACGTTCCGCAGCGCGACATCGACATTCTGGATCGCGTGGGCGGCGGCGACAGCTTTGCCTCCGGCCTGGCCTACGGCTTCCTGACCAATGCCGGCGCCCAGACCGCCATCGAGTACGGCGTGGCCCACGGCGCGCTGGCTATGACCACCCCCGGCGACACCAGCACCGCTTCGCTCTCCGAAGTGAAGAAGGTGATGAAGGCCGGCACCGCCCGCGTCGATCGCTAATCAACCAGCAGGCCCGGCCGATCCGCCGGGTCTGCTGACGAGAGGAAAAAGAAAAATGGCAGAAACCATCAAGGAAGCAATCGAGCGCGTTGGCCTCATTCCGGTGCTGCGCGCCAAGAGTAAGGAACAGGGTCTGGCGGTCGTCAAGGCCATGCTGGCCGGCGGCGTCAACACCGTGGAAGTCACCATGACCGTGCCCGGCGCGGTTGACCTGCTCAAGGCGCTCAAGGCCGAGTACGGCAACGACCTGCTGCTCGGCTCCGGCACCGTGACCACCGCCGAACAGGCCCAGGCCACCATCGACGCCGGCGCGGAGTTCGTCATCAGCCCCTGCCTCAACCTGGACGTGATCCGCTGCACCAAGGCCAACGGCAAGCTCAGCTGCCCCGGCGCGCTCACCCCGACCGAGGTCATCACCGCCTGGAATGCGGGTGCGGACGTGGTGAAGATCTTCCCCTGCTCGGCCATGGGCGGCGCCAGCTACCTCAAGGCTCTGCTGGCTCCCTTCCCCTTCCTCCAGTTGATCCCCACCGGTGGCGTCAGCGTCTCCACGGCCAAGAGCTTCCTCGAAGCCGGCGCACGCGCCCTGGGCGTGGGCTCGGATCTAGTCAACCTGAAGGCCATCGAAGACGGCAAGCCGGAGATCATCACCGAGCAGGCCAAGGCCTACCTCAAGATCTTCGCCGAGTTCCGCGCCGCCAAGTAATTTTCTTGCTTGTTCCGGCAGCAACGGGCGACGCTTCGGCGTCGCCCGTTGTGTTTTTCTATCTCAGAATCAACTCCCCCACGTGGCTGTCATCCTGAGCGAACGGGGCCCCAAACGTACTGGGGTTGAGTTTTGGGGTGGTGAGTCGAAGGATCTGCGGTTGCCTCTTTGCCGTCCGCACAGTTTTCCTGACAGGTGTCTGATTTCCTCTCCAGCAAATCCATTCGAGCAGGATTCAACCCATGCTGACATGCGCCCTACTCGCGGCGTTATACTTCTCCTTCCGAAAAAATCCGTCTGAGGCGCACGTCATGACAAACCCTTCCGCATCGACCCCACAGAAAACCGAAGCCTTCCGTCTGGATGGCCGTCACGCCCTGGTCACCGGCGGCGCCAGCGGCATTGGCGAGGCGACCGTCCGCGAGCTGGTGCGCGCCGGAGCCTTTGTCTGGATTGCCGACATCAATGTGCCCGCGGCCGAAGCGCTGGCCAGCGAGCTGGGCTCGGCCAAGGCCATTCATCTGGATGTGACCAGCCCCGATTCCATTGCCGCAGCCGCTGCCAAGCTCGACCGCCTCGACATCCTGGTCAACAACGCCGGCATCGGCCACGTGGGTTCCATCGAAACTACAGACATTGAGGACTTCGACCGCCTGCTCAACGTCAACGTGCGCGCAGTCTTTTTGGTCTCCAAGGGCTTTTTGCCCCTGCTCTTCCAGGCCGCCGAGCAGCACGAGGCGCTGGGCTCGATTGTCAACGTGGCGTCGGTCTCCGGTCTGGTCGGCATCAAGCAGCGCTTTGCCTACTGCATGAGCAAGGGCGCGGTTGTTTCCATGACCCGCCAGATGGCCGTCGAGTACCCAACCAAGTTGCGCGTGAACGCTGTCTGCCCCGGCACCGTGCAGACGCCTTTTGTAGAAGCCTACTTGGAGAAATACCACAAGGATTGCAAGGAAGAAACCCGCGCGGATCTCCGCGCCCGCCAACCTGTAGGCAGGCTGGGACGGCCCGAAGAAGTGGCCTCGCTCATCCGCTACCTGGCCAGCGACGAAGCCGCGTTTACGACCGGTTCGCTGATGGTGGTCGACGGCGGCTGGACCGCGGCGTAAACCTGCACAGGATCGAGGCCAGCATCCTTCCATTCCACCCCGGCGGCAAAGACAGGAAGGCCGCGCAGGTCCACCCCACGGACGAAGATCTCACCGCGGGGACCCGGAGGGTGGGGTGCCCGGCGATAATCGGTATGGAGGGCTTTGTGTCAGGGCACGACTTGAGTCGTGCCGAAAGAGTCCTTCCATCAACCGGGCTTTAGCCCCTGCAGGGGCATTGCATGCAGCCACCTGCTTGTCTCCTCTGCAAAGAGGGCGAAGCCGTTTGGCCGCACCGCAGGTGCTCCGGAGGAATGTGCATGAAGCTTGTCACCTTTTCAACCGACGATGGACTGGGCCCGCGGGCCGGATTGCTGGCCGACGCCGACCTGCAGGCGCAAGGGCTCGAGCTGCTGGAAGTACAGTGGCCCGACCTGACCAACGCGCCGGAGAAGCCGCCCACGCTCTTTCCCACGGCTCTGGACGTGATCGCCTGCGGCCCTTATGTGGAGCGCGCGAGCACCACCCACCGGGTCTTCCTGGCAGGCCTCTACAAGCTGCATGCCCCACTGGAAAATCCGCCGCGCATCTTCGCCATTGGGTTGAACTATCGCGAACACGCCATTGAAACCAAGGCCAAGTTCCCTGACTTCCCGGTGGTCTTCTTCAAGCTGCAGACGGCCATCAACGCGCCCGACGCACCCATTGTGCTACCCAGGAACTCGCAGGAGCCGGATTACGAGGCCGAGCTCGCGTTTGTCATCGCCAAAGGCGGCTACCGCATCCCGGCTGCGGACGCCATGCAGCATGTCTTTGGCTACACCATCGTCAACGACGTGAGCGCGCGCGACATCCAGCAATCCACCTCGCAGTGGTCCATGGCCAAAAGCTTTCCCACCTTCTGCCCCATGGGCCCGGCCATCGTCACCGCCGACGAGATTGCCGACCCTCATGCCCTGTCCATCAGCACCACCATCGGCGGCGAGGTGCTGCAGAACTCGAATACTGCCGAGCTGATCTTCAAGATCCCACAGCTGATCGAATATCTCTCTTCGATTGCTCCGCTGTTGCCCGGCGACATCGTCTCCACCGGTACGCCCTCCGGCGTGGGCATGGGCCGCACGCCGCAGCGCTGGCTCAAGGCAGGCGAGACGGTCACAGTGAAGATCGAAGGCCTGGGCGAGCTCAGCAATCCCATCGTTGCCGAGTAACCGGAACCTGCAGGACAAAAGGGCTCCGCGCTTGCGGAGCCCTTACTATTTGAGAGCGTCTCCTCTTGTTAACTGGCCACGTGGTCGCCGTGGGTATCAGCGCCCTTCCAGCCGTACAGGGCCACAGCCGCAAAACCGATTAGTGGCACTATGTAGCTGATATTGGTTCCCGCCGCATCGGCCAGCATGCCCATCAGCTTGGTCAGCGCCGCACCACCCAGAATCGCCATGACCAGCAGCGATCCTGCGGTCTTGGTCTTTGCGCCCATGCCCTTCAATCCGGTGGCGAAGATCGTCGGGAACATGATGGACATAAACAGGCTGGTCAACAACAGGCAGAGGACGCCCGCCCAGCTGGGATGCGCTACCGCAACCAAATCGAGCAACACGTTCACCACGCCGTAGACAACCAGCAGCGTCCGCGCATGGAAAGTACGCATGAGCGCCGCTGAACCAAAGCGGCCCACGGCAAAGGCTGCCAGAGTTCCTGTGAGCATGTAACCCGCAGCCTTGTCGCCAATGCCGGTCGCGGATTCCACATAGGGAATGAAGTAGCTCCACGTACCGACCTGCGCGCCAACGTAGAGAAACTGCGTGACCACGGCCAGCAGGAAATGCCGCTGTAGCAAGCTGACCGGCTTCGTCTCGACAATCGGCCTGCTGTCGGTGGGAACCTCTTCGCCGCCCAGCACCGGGAACTTGGTGAGCAGGATCAATATCGCCCACGCAAAGGCAATCAGTCCCAGAACAATGTACGGCGCCACGACACGCAGGGTTTCGGAGTGCAGATACGCCTGATAGGTTCCGGCAACCTGTTGGGCGGCCACTTGGGCGTCGGTCAGCTTGACGCCCGAGAAGATAAACAAGGTGCCAATCAAGCCCGCGGCAATGGAGCCCAGCGGATTGAAGGCCTGGGCCAGATTCAAACGGCGCTCGCTGGAGCCGGCCGGGCCAAGCTGCGCAATAAACGAATTCGAGCCCGTCTCCAGGAACGAAAGCCCGCAGGCGATCACAAATTGCGCAACCAGGAAGAAGGTATAGAGCCCGGCTTGCGCCGCAGGATAAAAGAGCAGGCAGCCGGTGCCGAGCAGGATCAACCCGGTCACAATGCCCATCTTGTAGCCGAAGCGCCGCATCAGCTGCGCCGCGGGAAAGGCCAGGGCAAAATAGCCAATGTAAAACCAGATCTGCACGCCCGCCGCCGCCGAGCGATTGATGTTGAACGACTTCATGAACTGACGGATCAGAATGTCGTTCAGGTTGTTCGGAATGGCCCAGAGGAAGAACAGAAAGGTAACAACCAGGAACGGAATCAAGCGGCCGGCTGGAATCAGCGCGGCTTCAATGTTCTCCAGATCCTCGCCGTTGCGGGGCTCGGTGGGCAGGGTGCCAATGGGAATGCTCAAGGCAGAAAGGTCCTCCAGGTCGAAAGTCGTACAGGAGCTCGTGCGCCGATTTGCGGAAAATGGGCTACTTATCCGATAACTTTACCGCAAACGTCAAGCCCACACCTTTGTATCGAATCCGAGGCACAGATGGCAAATTGAATTTCTACAGCATCCGTCCCAGCCATTTACCGGTATGGGAGAGCAGGTTCCCGGCCACATCCTCCGGCGTTCCTGTGGCCACCACCGAGCCGCCGCCCGAGCCGCCCTCTGGTCCCAGATCGATGATCCAATCGGCCGACTTGATCACGTCCAGGTTGTGCTCGATCACCACCAGCGAACCACCGCCGTCGATCAGCTTCTTGAAGGCCGTCAGCAGCTTGGAAACATCGTCGAAGTGCAGGCCGGTGGTGGGCTCATCCAAAATGTAGAGAATGCGGCTGGCCTGCGAGGGTTTGGCGTTGGCATTCACAGCCCGCACCTGCGCCAGATGCGCAGCCAGCTTGACCCGCTGCGCCTCGCCGCCGGAGAGCGTGGTGGCCGATTGCCCCAGGCGCAGATACCCGAGGCCGATCTCGTCCAGCACGGCCAGCTTGTCCAGCAGCCGGTTCTGGCCGGCAAAGAAGCGCAGCGCCTCCTTCACCGTCATCTGCAACACGTCATGAATATTCTTGCCCTTGTACTGCACATCCAGAATGCGCGCCTGGTAGCGGGTGCCGTTGCAATCCTCGCAGGGCAGCTCCACATCGGCCAGGAACTGCATCTCCACCGTGACGGTGCCATCGCCTTCGCAGGTGTTGCAACGGCCGCCCGGCACGTTGAAGCTGAAGTGACCGGGCGTGAGTCCCATGCGCTTGGCATCGGGTTGCGAGGCAAACAGATCGCGGATCAGGTCGAAGGCCTTGATGTAGGTCACCGGGTTCGAGCGCGGCGTGCGTCCGATCGGCGTCTGGTCCACCAGTACCACGTCGTTCAGCCGCTCCGCGCCGGTGAGCGACTTGAACAATCCGGACGGATCGGCGCCTTCCGTCTGCCCCAACGCCTGCGCCACCGCGGGATACAGCACCTGATGCACCAGCGTCGACTTGCCGGAGCCGGAGACGCCGGTGACCGCAACCAGCATGCCCAGCGGAATCTCCACATCGATGTTCTGCAGATTGTTAGCGTGCGCACCGCGCAGCACCAGCTTCTCGCGGCCCGGCGCGCGACGCCGCGTAGGCACCGGAATCGAGAGCTTGCCGGAGAGATAGCGGCCGGTAATCGAGTTGGGATTGGCCTCGATCTCCGCCAGCACGCCTTCGGCCAACAGTTTGCCGCCAAACTCGCCCGCGCCCGGCCCCAGATCGAGCAAATGATCGGCGGCGCGCAGCACATCGGGATCATGCTCTACCACGATGATCGTGTTGCCCAGGTCGCGCAGTTCCTTCAGAATCTTGATCAGCCGGTCGGTGTCGCGCGTGTGTAGGCCGATGGAGGGCTCATCGAGCACGTAGAGCGCGCCCACCAGCCGCGACCCCAGCGAGGTGGCCAACTGAATCCGCTGCGCCTCACCGCCGGAGAGCGTGGAGGCCAACCGGTCCAGGGTCAGATACTCCAGCCCCACCGCATCCAGAAAGCTCAGCCGCTGGCGGATCTCGGTCAGGATCGGCCCGGCAATCTCTTCCTGCATGGGCGACAATTTCAACTCGTCAAAGAAGGCCCGCGCCGCGCCAATCGTCATGGCGGCAGCCGCGCACACGTTCTGCCCGCTGATGCGCACCGCGCGCGCTTCAGCCCGCAGACGCTGGCCGCGGCAATCCGGACACTCCGCATAGCCGCGATACTTGCTCAGCATCACGCGCACATGCAGCTTGTACTTCTTCTTCTCCATCAGCGCAAAGAAGCCGTAAACGCCGGCATACGCGCCTTTGCCGCGCAGCACAATCTCGCGCGCGGACTCCTTCATCTCCCGCCACGGCACGTCCAGCGGCACGCCCAGATCGGCAGCCTGCTTGCGCAGGTCGCTATACCAGGTGCGGTATTTGGGCTTGTTCCAGGGATCGATGGCGCCGTCGGCCAGCGTCAGCCCCTTGTCCGGAATCACCAGATTCAGATCGAAGTCCACCGTGTTGCCAAAGCCCTGGCAGCGCGGGCATGCGCCATAGGGATTGTTGAAGCTGAACAGCCGCGGCTCGGGCTCGCGGCCTGCCTTGTGGCAACTGGTGCACTCGTAGGCGCCGGAAAAACGCAATCTGCGCTTGGCCGCATTCTCATCCCGCGGAGCTTCCTCGAAGATCGCCTCACCGGCTTCGCGATAGGCGCCTTCAATCGCGTCCACAATCCGCGCGCGATTCTCCGCGTTCACCGCAATGCGATCGAGCAGCACCAGGACCGGCTGCGTCAGATCCAGATCGATCAACGACTCAGGACTGGAGAACTCGAAGATCGTTCCCTTCTGCCAGAGCCGGTTGTAGCCTGACCCGCGCAGCTCCGCCAGCCGCGCCTTGATGGACTCCAGGTGCAACTCTTCCGGCGTGGGAGCGGCCTTGGCCGTCCTCGCGGACTTGGGAGCGGCGGTACTTTTCTTGGCCGCCTTGGCAGGCTTTGCAGCAGCAGCCGTTGCCGCGTCGGGCGTGAGCGTGGCCACTGTCACCGGGAAAAACACCTGCACGCGTGCGCCCTCACCCAGGGCCAGAACCGCGTCCGCGGCCTCGTCCACGCTGTCGCGCTTCACCAGCCCGTCGCATTCCGTGCAGTAAACCGTTCCGCAGCGCGCCCACAGCAGACGCATGTAGTCGTAGATCTCGGTCGCCGTGGCCACTGTGGAGCGGGGATTGCGGGTGGAGTTCTTCTGCTTGATGGCGATGGCCGGCGCCAGCCCGTCGATCTCGTCGCAGTCGGGCTTCTCGATGCGTTCCAGAAACTGCCGGGCGTAGGCGGAGAGCGACTCCACGTAGCGCCGCTGGCCTTCGGCATAGATGGTATCGAAGGCGAGCGAGCTCTTGCCCGACCCCGACACGCCGCTGAGCACCGTCAGCCGGCCATGAGGAATCTCGCAGGAAACGTTCTTCAGATTGTGCGTCCGCGCGCCGCGGATGACGATGGCATCGTTCAAAGGGAAGGCACCGTGCAGAAGTCGGCGGCACGCCTGCAGCTGGATAAACAACTCTGCAGGCGTAGGCGCCAATCTCCATTATAAAGCGAGACGGAAACCTGCCCGTTCCCTGCCCGCCCGGGCTACTGCGCGCAGCCCGACGACGTCCGCTCCGCGTACGGCTCAAAGGCCTGCTCGCGGCCTGGCTGGCGATTCTGCGTGGCGTCCTGAAGCGGCTGGAATTGGATCACGCGCACCTTCTGGCAATCCCGCAAAATGAGCGCGGGAACCGGCGCGGTGGCTACCACAGGCTTGGCTGCCGGAGCTGGCTCCAGGGTCGCAGCTGAAACCGTGAACGCCGCCAGTAAGCTGCTCCAATGCCGGCTCTTGCCCCTGTGCGTCAGGGCTGCCTGCTGCTCCTGCCGCGCCGTAGCATTCAGCGCCCATTGCCGGCTCATCTCAGTGGGCGCCGAGACCGGAACCTGCATGGCGTTGGCAAAATATTTATCCACCGCGCTCTTGTCCAGGTAGAGAGCGCCGTTGGCCCGGGGATCGTCATCTTCCTCAAAGACCAGGGTCATCTGCTGCACTTCCTGTCCCTCGTCCAGCGCGAAATAGTCCACCAGATCGTCCATGCGCAGCATGCCGCTGTTGTCGGCGTAGGCCGGCAGCCGTACATTGTCGCCATACACCACACACTGCCCCTTGGGCGTATGTTGCGGAATATCCACCGTCAGTTCCTTGAGCGACTGACGAAAGACGCGCGCATAGAGCTTCCTGGAGGAGTCCACTCTGCCCCCGTACGGCAACAGAAAGGGCTTGACGGCCTTGTGCAGAGAGACCATCTGCATCCCTTCCGGAACGGCCAGAATCCGCACCGTCGAACCGGATTGCGCCACGGCTCCCGCTGCCGCACAGAAACTTAAACCAAAGATCGCTGTTCGTAGGGATTTGTTCACGGTTCCCTCCCTGGGTTGGAATGGTTATCTTTTTGTGGCGTCCATACCGGGCAACCATGTACAACGCAAAAACAGCTCGTTCAGAATGTCCCGGCTGCCTTCGCGCTCCATGTGCGCAATCTCGCTGCGCCGCCGGATCTCCACGCGGAACTCTTTCTTTTTCTCTTCCACCGAATCCTTCAGGATCGGAACCAGAGACAGCTCGCTGTCATTCTGGTCCAGTAGCAGCATCCACGCTCCTTCCGCCCGGGCCGGCGCCAGTGCCGGTTTGGCAGAGGCTTTCTTGTCATCGGGCGGGACTCCCGGTTGGGCCGGGTAGATGACATGCACCAGGGGCAATTGCGTGGAATAGATCAACCTGCCGTAGGCGAAAGGCAGCATGGCCGTGGCCAGCGGCAGAAGCAGGAAGGAGACCAGAATGCGGGTGGCGCGCAGCAACAATTCGTATAGCACACGCTCATCGGAGAAGGGATGGAAGCACAAAATAAGCCACGCAACCAGGCACACGATCACCGCTATGGAGTAATCCGCCTGCAGCGTCGTTTGTGCCTGGCCCACCGGGCCGCCGGCGTTCTTTTGCGCCTTGTCCGCGTGCAGTTGCGCCTGCAGTTCCTTAGGTGCCTCGTCGAGGGCCATGGCCGAACAAGCCAGATGATCGTAGAAGGCCACCCCATCCATGGAAGCCACCATACGGGTCACGGTCAACTGGGTAACGCGTCCGGAAAGAATATGGCCCACTCTGGGTTGAAGATTCTCCTGAAAGCCTTTATCCAGCCAGTTGTTCATGGTCAGAGTGGGCATCTCGATCCACACCAGCACGAAAATCAATCCCACGGTGGTGGCTGCAATGCTGCCCAGCGTGGCCAGGCGCACGGCCTTGTGTCCCGTCGGCAGCGACAGCGCCAGGACCGGGGGCAGCAGGTAGATCAGGATCGGAATCCCAAACCAGAGCGGGCGGTCCAGCAACTGGGTGAGGAGGATCTGGATGGTGTCAAAGGCCCAGTGGCCGGCAAACAGGCTCAGATCGTGCGCCGACCAGTTGCTGAAATCCACCCCCAGAAACTGCTGCACGGAGAGCTGGCCAACAAAGCCGGCCCCGGCCAGCCCCAGGGTTATTTGCAGAGCGCCGATCCAGCCGGCCACTCCGGATGGCACCGACGAATCTGTTTCCTTCGCCGGAATCGCTTCCTTCGCCTCCGGCGCAGGATCACCGCTGGCCGGGGCGGCTGCCTTGGGCGCAGAATCTTCAGGCGCAGGATCAACCGTCGCCTCGGGCGCACGCGGGCGCGTCCAATTCCAGGGCAATTTCATGTGGACTCCAAACACAGGGGATGCGGGGAAAGAGCGTGTCCGGATCAGCGAGCCAACAATATATCGGGAACCGTGCAGAAGTAAATAGAAAATTCATTCCGGCATGATTTCTCCGCTCTCTCCGCCCCTCTTCCGGCTCGCGAATGCCGGAGGGGAGCGTCTGAACCTCAGCCATTCTGCGAGTCCCGCCCCGCACCGTACACTGGAAGTAGAGGTTTTTCGTGCTTCGGATTGTTTTCGTTGTATTGCTTCTGGCCGCCGCCGCGCAGGCGCAGCAACCCGCCCCGCAACCGCAGGAGTCCACCTCCAGCCTGCCGAATCCGGCCAGCGACTCCGCATCTGCCCAGCCGGCTCCCGTTCAGCCGCCCTCCGAGCAGGTGCTCGACGCCGAAGCCGCACTGGCCAAAGCCGATTGGAAGACTGCCGAAGACAAGCTGAGTCTGTGGCTGGCTGCGCATCCCGCAGATGCCCGCGCCCTCTTCGATGCCGGCTACGCTGCTGACGCCCAGGACCATCTGGATCAGGCTGCCAGCCTCTACAGCCGCGCCGTGCAGGCCAATCCAAACTCTTTTGAGGCCCATCTCTCCCTCGGTCTGCTCCTGGCCCGCCAGCACAAGCTGGCCGAGGCACGCGTGGAGCTGATGGCGGCCACAAAGCTCGATCCCGGCGATGCCGGTCCGGCTCTGAAGGGCCGCGCTTGGCGTGCGTTGGCGCAAATCGACCGCGCTCTGGCCGACCAGGGTGGCGATCTGGGAGCTGCCTCCGAGGATCTGCTGGAAGCTCTCAAATGCTCCCCGGAGACACCGGAAGACACCTTGATGGCTGCCAGCCTGGCCGAACAGCAAGGCGAGCCCGATCTGGCCGAGGCGGCCTATCGCCGCCTGCTGGCCCGCGATCCCAAGTCGCCCCAGGCCAACGCCGGGCTGGCCCACCTGCTGATCGCGCAAAAAAAATTCCCTGCTGCGGAAACCTTCCTGCGCGCCGCGCTGGAGCAAACTCCGGACGACCCGGCGCTGAATGCGCAACTGGCCACGGTTCTGGCCGCCCAGGACAAGCCGGAAGCCATTTCCCTGCTCCAGAAGCTCCACACGGAGCACCCTCAGGACGCTGCCATCACCCGCATGCTGGCTGAAGTGTTGTCGGAGGCAGGCGAGTTTGCCGGCTCCGACGCGCTCTACGCGCAATTGCTGGCTGCCACGCCGGACAACGCCCCGTTGCTGGTCGCCCACGGCCAGAATCTGGTTCGCCTGGGCCGTTTTGCCGAGGCCTTCACTACCTTCGACAAGGCCAGCAAAATCGACGGCGCCAACGTGGATGCCTGGAGCGGGCTGGCCTTTGTGGCTTCGCGCAACAATCAGCCGGAGGCCACGCTGCACGCCCTGGAAGTCCGCGCCAAATTCGCGCCCGACAACGCCTCTACCTACTTCCTGTGGGCCACGGCCTATGACACGCTGCACCAGAAGCAGCAGGCCGCCAGTTACTATCGCAAGTTCATCGCGGCCTCCGCCGGCAAATTCGCCAATCAGGAGTGGCAGGCAAAGCAGCGGCTACAGGTTTTGGAGAAATAGCTCCCGCAGCAACACTTTCGCCTGCACCCTTTTGCCCAGGAATCACGCGGATCGATTAGCTGGCGATTGCACTTTCCGATCGCATCGCATGGTGCGATCGGCCCACCCGCCCGGTTTGGGGTTCCCCTGCCCAAAGCTCTATACTCATCAGCGGAGCTAGCAGATCGGAGCCGTTGCCGGCTCGCCGCCCTCCCTGGAGAACTTGTTGATGAGCGCCCCCAATCCGATTGATACGCAAGAGCTTGAGTTCGACAATGGCGTCTTTGACGCTGCCGCCTTCGCCCGCCAGGCTCTCTCCAGCCCGGAGGCTCTGGCCGCCGTCATCGACCATACCATCCTGAAGCCGGAAGCTACCCGCGAGCAGGTCGAAGAAGTCTGCCGTGAAGCCGCCCACTACCGTTTTGCCTGCGCCATGGTAAACCCCGCCTGGGCCTCGCTGGCCGTCCACACGCTGGCGGGCACCGGCATCAAGGTTGGCGTGGTCATTGGCTTCCCGCTGGGCGCTTCGCTCGCCTCCACGCTGCGCCAGGAGGCAGAAGCCCTTACCCGGCTGGGCGCCACCGAGCTCGACATGGTCCTGCCCATCGGCCATCTGAAGAGCGGCGACCGCAAGACCGTGCATCATGCCGTGAGCGCTGCCGCCAAGGTTGCACACAACCGCGGCGCGCTGCTCAAGGTCATCCTCGAAACCGCCCTGCTCACCACTGAAGAGAAGCTGTTGGCCTCGGAGATCTCCATCTCGGCCGGCGCCGACTTCATCAAGACTTCCACCGGGTTTTCCAAGGGCGGAGCCACCGCGGCCGACATCGCCCTCATGCGCGGCGTGGCCGGCACCCGCTGCGGCGTCAAGGCCTCCGGCGGCATCCGCACCCTGGCCGACGCGCGCGCCATGCTCGAAGCCGGCGCCAGCCGCATTGGAGCTTCGGCCTCGGTTGCCATTCTGCGCGAACTCGGCGCCGCCTGAGCAGCCTTCCTCCTTCTTCCGGCGCCGGTTGGCAATCCCGAACGGCGCCCTCCCGCCGTCCACCGTTCTGAGACGCTGCGCGCGCAGGTCACGGTTGTGCCCTGTGCGCGTGTACTCTTCTTACGCTATGATTCCCTTCAAGCCCGATGAGTTCTTCCTCTCCCAATCCGCAGGACAGCCCTGAACTGGAGGGCGATTACCGGCCGTCGCAATCCGCGCCTCTGGCCTCCGCCAATCCGCGCATTGAAGCCGCCGACACTGCCTATCTGCTGCAGTTGACCGAGGCGTTGAACACCACCCTCGATCTGCAGACCTTGCTGGGCCGCACGGCGGAGCTGGTCAAGGCCGTTATCCGCTATCGCTACTTCTCCATCCTGTTGTTGAACGACCGCACCCACGAGCTGCGCATGCGCTTCCAGACCGGTCACACGCCCCAGATGGAGCGGCTCCACATTCCGGTCGGCAAAGGCGTTGTGGGCCAGGTAGCCATGACCCGCCAACCCATGCTGGTCAGCGACACTTCCCAGCTGGAGAACTACATTGCGTCCAATTCCGACGTACGCTCCGAGCTGGCCGTCCCGCTGATCGCCAAGAACCGCCTGATCGGCGTCATCGACCTGGAAAGCGACGAGACCGGCTACTTCAAGCCCGAGCACCAGCGCGTGCTCACTTTCACTGCTTCGCGCATTGCCACGGCCATTGAGAACGCGCGCCTTTACGCCCGGGTCAGCCGCCAGGCCCAGACCCTCGAAGTGCTGAACGAAATCTCGGTGGAGATTGCCTCCATCCTGGAGCTGGGCCCGCTGCTGGAGCGTGTCGGCCAGTTACTGCGCCGCTTGATCGACTACCAGATGTTCTCCCTCATGCTGCTGGATGAGAAAGGCGAGACGCTCATCACCCGCTACGCCTGGCGCTTCGGCGCCGTGCAGCCGCCCATGCGCCGCATTCCGGCCAACAGCGGGCTGGTGGGCGCTGCCGTGCGCGAGTGGCGCACCATCAATGTGGCCGACGTGCGCAACGACACGCGCTACCTGCCCATGAACGAGGAGACCCGCTCCGAACTGATCGTTCCTCTCTTTTACAAGGGCAAGATCACCGGGGTGCTGGATCTGGAGCACTCCCGCACCCACTTCTTTACCGAAGGGCATGAGCGCGTGATGGCCACGCTGGCCGCTCAGGTGGCCATCGCCATTGAGAATGCCCGGCTCTACCAGCGCGTGCACAGCCAGGAACGGCAACTGGAGCGCGACATCGCCATGGCCCGCGATGTGCAGTTGCGCCTGCTCCCGGCCCAGGCACCCATCGTGAACAACGCCGAGCTGGCCGTGCGCTTTCTGCCGGCCCGCGCCATCGGCGGCGACCTGTACGACTTTGTGGAGTATGGTCCGGCGCGCACCGCCATCGTGCTGGGCGACGTGAGCGGCAAGGCTGCGCCCGCCGCGCTGTTTGCCGCCATGGTCAGCGGCATCATGCGCGCAGCCGCGGCTCAGGAACCCGCACCGGCGGAGATGCTGGCCGTGCTCAACGACGCCCTTCAAGAGCGCAAGCTCGACTCGCAATACGTCACCCTGCTCTTCGCCCTCTGGGACGACGAAAGCCGCACCCTGCGCATTGCCAACTCCGGCGCCGTGCAGCCCGTGCTCTGCCGCGGCTGCACGGCAGAGACCATCAAGGCCGAGGGCTTCCCGCTGGGCCTCTTCCCCAGCGTCACCTTCGACGAACTCACCGTCCAGACCCAGGCGGACGACGTGGTCGTCTTCGTCTCCGACGGCATCCTCGATGCCGAGAACGCCCGCGAAGAGATGTATGGACAGGAGCGGCTAGCCGCGGTGCTCTGCGAGTTCGCCGGCCGCCCGGCCGCGGAGATCGCCGAAGCCATCCTGACCGACGTGACCCGCTTCCAGGGCGCACACGAGCGCTTCGACGACGAAACCATCATCGTCCTCAAAGTCCGCTAGAGCAGAATCCGAATTGCTGTCCTCAGGGGCATTGCACTCTGATTGCCGTGACCAACAGGGAACGGCAACACGGGATGAACTTGCCAGGGGATACCTATTCGGATTTTGCTTTAGCCCCGTATCCGGTTTCGCTGGAAAAGAAAATGCGGGGCGTGGTTGCGCACGCCCCGCGATCAGCAGGAATCCAATGCTTAGCCTCCGCGGCCTGCAACCGCTGAGTCTCTGTTGACCGGCAGGCGCTGCTGTTCGAGCTCCCGGGGTCAAATCGTCGGGCGGCAAAGCGGAAAGCTGGTTTCCGCTTTCTGGCCCACACATCTATTTTAACGTGTGCAATGGGGAATTTGCGCGAACTTTTTCGTTCTGCCCGCCCCTGCGCTCCGATTCGTTAAACTGGAAGAGACCCCATTTTCCGGAGACCTCTTGAGCACTTCAGTCCAGGAACGCCTCATCCGTCCCGCGCAAAATATTGCCGGAAGCCTTCGCCTGCCGGGCGACAAGTCCATCAGCCACCGTTACGGCCTGCTCGGAGCCTTTGCCGAAGGCACCTCGCACTTTACCAACTTCTCCACCGGAGCCGATTGCGCCTCCACTCTGGCTTGCATGGCGCAGCTGGGCGCAAAGGTGGTGAAGACCGGCGCGGATTCGATTGAAGTGACCGGCGTGGGCGGCCGCGTAACGCCCTGCTCTGAACCACTGGACTGCGGCAACTCCGGCTCCACCATGCGCATGATCTCCGGCCTTCTGGCCGCACAGGAGGGCCGCTTCACGCTGGTTGGCGACGAGTCGCTCTCCCGCCGTCCCATGGAGCGCATCCGCAAGCCGTTGCAGCAGATGGGCGCAAGGCTCACCCTCACCGAAGGCCACGCACCACTGACCATGGACGGCGGCAAGCTCACGGCCATCGACTACACCACGCCGGTGCCCAGCGCGCAGGTCAAAAGCTGCGTCCTGCTGGCCGGTTTGCAGACCGAAGGCACCACCTTCGTCCGGGAGGCCGTCCGCACTCGCGACCACAGCGAGCTGGCCCTGAAGGCCTTTGGCGCATCGGTGACGCGTGGCGTGGAGGCCGGACTTGAAACCATTGGCCTCTCCGGTCCGCAGTCGCTGCAGGCCATCGAGGCCTCGGTTCCTGGCGACATCTCTTCGGCCGCATTCTTCCTTTGCGCCGCGGCGCTCTTTCCCGGCTCCAACCTGGTGCTCGACTCTCTGGGCCTGAACCCCACCCGCGCTTCCCTGCTCGATGTGCTCGCCGGGCTGGGCCTGAATCTGGCGGTTCTCGATTTGCAGGAAAAAAATTCCGAACTGGTCGGCATGGTCCGCGCTTCGGCTCCGGCCGAAGGATTGGGCTCGGCTGAGATCAAGGGTGCGGTAGCCGCGCAGATCATCGACGAGCTGCCCGTACTGGCAGCCATTGCCCCGTTTACCTCCGGCGGCATCCGTATCCGCGACGCCAAAGAGCTGCGCGTCAAGGAATCGGACCGCATTGCCCTGGTGGTGAAGAATCTGCGCGCCATGGGAGCGGAGGTAGAGGAGTTCGAAGATGGCTTGGACGTTCCCGGAGGCCAGACGCTGCACGGCGCCACCATCGACTCCGCGCATGATCACCGCATCGCCATGGCCTTTGCCGTAGCCGCTCTGCGCGCCAGCTCCGAGACCCTGATCCAGGGCGCGGAAGTGGCCGCCATCAGCTTCCCGGAGTTCTTCGATCTGCTCGACCAGCTCGCGGTCCGCTAACGCGCTCTGTCAACGCAAAAAGGCCCGGCTGATAAGCCGGGCCTTTGCTTGTTCGGTTGCGCAACTTACTTGGCTTGAATCTGCAGCGCTGTAACGCCCGGAACCAGCGGCTCCGTCTTCACATCGCCCGTAGCGGCCTCGCTCAGGTTGATCCCGTACTTCTGCAGGGTCAGAGACAGAATCTGGTAGAGGCTGGCGCGATCCTTCGCATAGGTCGCATTGGAGGTAATCAGGTTGTACTCCGCCGTAGCCAGATTGCGCTGCTGCAGAAGCACGTTGGCTGTGGTGGAAGCACCCAGCTTCAGCTTCTTGTTCTCTGCCTCCAGGCTCTGCTGGTTGTAGTCGCGAGCGGCCTGCGCGGCCTGCACCGCGGCGCGATCGTTGCTGAGCGCGAACTTGGCGTTCACCACCTGCATGCGGATCTGGGTGTACAACTGCGCCAGACGAAGCTCGGCCTGGCGATACTCCATCAACGAGCGGGTGTGGACCGACTCGGCAAAGGTGTTGCGAATGGGAATGGTGATATTGAAGCCAATCCCCTTGTCGGGAGCCGAGTTGTTGAAGGTGTTGCTGACGGCCGTGCCGTATCCGGTCGAGGGCTGCTTGCACTCCGTGGGTGTATAGAAGCCGGAAGCCAGGCAGTTGGGGCTGATGGCGCCAGCCAGTCCCTGCCCTGCCAGGTAACCGTAGACGTCGAAGGTGGGCAGCAGACCATTGCGTGCGCCCTTCAGGTTGATCTCGTCGTTGCGCAGGGTCAGAATCGCCTGCTCCAGCTCCGGACGACGCTGGAAGGCTTCCTGCACCAGGGCCTCAATCGGCTCGCTCTCTTCGGAGATCGCGTCCAGACTCACACGGTCGGTGGGAATCACCGGGGCAGCCGAGAGCGCCGGATCGTTCAGGTTCCGTGCAATCGCCTGCTTCAGAATCTGCTGCTGGTAATTCAAGGCGCTCTGCGCGCTGATCAGCGCCTGCTGATCGGTAGCCACGGTCGATTCCGCATTGACCACATCGAGCGGTGCCATGGTGCCGATCTCCAGTTGCTTCTTGTTGTCGTTCAGCAGCTTGGTGCTCTGCTCCAGAGCGCGCTCCTCGGCCTGCTCCTGTTCGTAGGCCTGCACCAGACCCCAGTAAATGGACTCCACCTGATTGATGGTGTAGAGAATCTGCTGGCGGAACGAGGAGTCGGTAATGCGGCGGTTGTTGGCGGCTTGATAGATGAAGCGCTTGTTGACCCCAATTCCCGCGCCCTGCAGCAGGTGCTGGGTCACTGTGGCCTTGTAATTGGAGGTCAGCTCGGGGCTGTAGATCTGCAGCGCGTTCGAGGTGGTGGCGTATTCGTTATTGAAGGCAAACTGAAAATTCGTACCTGTGACAAAGCCCTCGTTGTAGGTAAAGTTGTACTGATTCGTCGAGCTGGTGCCGCCCGAAATGAAGCTGGAAGACGGCGCACGCTGGCGGTCAAACGAGATGGCCGCGGTCACGCTCGGGGCCAGGCTCTCCGGCGCGGGGCCGGCGCCGGCCGTGGTCAGCGTCAGGCCGCTGCTGCCCGAGCCTGCACCGCCCGATCCCACCGTGGTGCCGCCCGGGCCACCACCCGCAGCCGCGGTCGACGAAGCGCCCGTCAGCGTATTCGAGATGATGCCCGTTGGCACGCCCAGCAATCCGTTGCCTGTGGAGGCGCGCAGAATGTCGGTATCGGCAATGTCCAGATCGTAGCGGGCAATGGCGATGTCGTAGTTGTTTTCCAGCGCCAGCGCGATCGCATCCGACAGGCTTAAATAAATTTTTCCGTCCTTGACCAGGTCGTTCCAGCGCAATGAGTTTGTAAAGCCGGCCTTGGTCAGGCTGGTGGGCATGTACTTAGCCAGCGGATTGGCCTTCCAGCCACCATACGGACGGGAAAAATCGCGCGCTGAGGTGCGCAGCGAAAACGGTTCCGTCGCCTGGGGCGCGGGCGCCGTGGGCAAATCGCTGGCTGCCTTGTCCGGTCCTTTTGTTCCCGCCGGGGTTTGTGCAAAGCTGCCCGGAAGAGCCATCAGGCCAATCAGCACCGCGGCGGTCATCGCGCGCATGCGTCCTCCAGACTCACGGCGTCCGGTTGCAGCCCGCTTGCCGCTATCGGTTCCAGACTGCCCAAACCACTCAACCTTACGGTAAAAATGCATCTTCTTCTCCACCCATTGGTCGGCACTTAGTGCCACTTTTCATCAGACGTCCGCCAGGTCCTTCAGGACGCAGGATTTCTGCCCATCTCTTCGGTTGCTTCCCTGCCGGTGCCAGGGACACGCTCATCTATACGAACATTCGTCGCCGACGGTTCCGCTGGATTTGCGGATTCCCGGCCGAGAGCCGCGGGAAAACTCCATTGAAACCTGAGTATATCCCACCAGATCAGTAGCTTCCGTCCGTGCAAACAGCCGTTTTCAATCCCTCCGGAACTTTCCCCCTGCCATTCACCTATTGCGGGCAACTGCTTCAGATGCCGTATCTTCCCGTTTCGTTTACCCTGAAGCAGGACCTCATTCTTTGACCGATGTACTCCAACCCGAAGCCCCCGCGGCGGTTGCGCCAACATTCCAGAACTGGAAGCTGACCCTGGCCTACGACGGCACCGACTACAAGGGCTGGCAGGTCCAGCCCGGTGAGCGCACCATCCAGGGGGAATTGCAGGCTGCACTGGGCCGCATTGTGGGAGAAACGCCGTTGCCGCAAGGTTCCGGCCGCACCGACGCCGGCGTTCATGCCCTGGCTCAGGTGGCCAGCTTCCTGCTTGCCACCCGCATTCCCGCCGCCAACCTGCAGCGGGCGTTGAATGGCACGTTGCCCGCTTCGATCCGGGTGACCGAGGCGAGAACGGTACGAAGCACCTTCCACGCGCGCCATTCTGCGTGCGGCAAGACTTACGAGTACCGCATCTTCCGCGCCGCCCAGTGCCCGCCGTTTCTGGCTCGTTACGTCTACGCCAGCCGTTGGCCCATGGACCGCGCAGCAATAGATCGGGCCGCCGCGGCCTTCGTGGGTACCCACGACTTCCTGAGCTTTGCAGCCTCCGACCCCGATCTTTCCACCCGCGAGGCCGGCCCTGCGGAAGACGGCAAGCTGACCGGTACCGTCAAGACGATTTACGCCTCCGCCTGGGAAGATCGAGAGAGTGCGGACGGCCCGCTGCTCATCTACCGCGTCCGTGGCTCGGGATTCCTGCATCACATGGTGCGCAATCTCGTTGGCACCATGCTGGACGTGGGCCGCAGCCGCATCGCCCCCGACGCCATCCCTGTGATCCTTGCCGCTCGCAATCGCTCAGCGGCCGGCCCCACCGCGCCCGCCCGCGGACTCTTTTTGCATTCGGTCGAATATCGCGCCGAAGACGAGGCCGTGGATTGAGCCGGCAAGTTTGCTGCCCCCAAAGTGGTTCCGGCTGTACACTGAGAACGCCCAGCAGGCAGATCTGCATCTAACCATCCTGTCTGCAAGACATTAGAGCTAACTCTTAAAGGAGCCTCGCCATGAGCGATCTCAACCGCCGCACTCTTTGCCTTGCTCTTCCGGCTCTGGCCACAGCGCTGGCCGCTGAAGCTCACGCCGCTCCGGTCTCTGAAAATGCTTTGGCTAGCGACTTCTCCCAGTGCAAGGCCTTTCCGTTTGAAAAGATGCCGCTGCGCTTCTCTGACGGTGGTGCGCCCACCCACGACATTGTCCGCGGCACCGTTCCTACCGGCGAATTGATCGAGCTGCACGAAACCACCATCGCTCCCGGCAAGATGCCCCACCCCGCCCATCAGCACCCGCACGAGGAGTTCATCCTGATCCGCGAGGGCACGGTGGACTTCATGTACAACGGCGAATCGCACCTCCTGGGCCCGGGCAGCGTGGGCTACACCGCCCCCAACCAGATGCACGGTTTCAAGAACGTGGGCACCACTCCAGCCACCTACTTCATCTTCTCGCTGAGCAAGAAGTAGAAGCGAACCCCTTTTCCCATGCCGGACCGCATTGTTTTCGGGCGATCCGACTTGAACTAGACCTGAATTCAGACTATATTTAGTCATCTCCATGTCGAGGTGCAGCTTGCGCTATTCCACTCAAATCAAGCCCATCAGCTACGTGAAAGCGCACGCCTCCGAGCTTCTCGAACGCATCGGAGACGAGCGGGAGCCCATCGTCATCACGCAAAACGGTGAGGCGCGCGCAGTTCTGGTAGACGTGCATACATACGAAGAAACCCAAGAAACGTTGGCGCTGCTAAAGATCCTCGCAATCGGCGAAAAGCAGGTTGCAGCCGGCGAAACCTATTCTGTCGAGGAAGTCATCGCCAGCCTCCGCGGAACCGCAACCTCGGAAGCAAACCCTGATTGAGCTCCGCCATGGCCTATACCGTGCGCTTCAGCCGCTCCGCTCGCCGCGATCTGTCCGAACTCTTCCGCTGGATTGCCCGCAACGATGCTCCGTCCAAAGCAGAAATGGTTCTAGACCGGGTTGAGGAGGCCGCCAAAAGCATCGCTTCCATGCCCTTCCGCGGCTCGCGTCCGCTCGAACTACCCGCGGGCATCGAGAACGTGCGCCAAGTCTTCTTCAAACCGTATCGCGTGATCTATCGCGTCTCCGGCGACGAGGTTGTCATCCACCTGATCGCGGATGGCAGAAGGAACCTGCAGGCCTTGCTCTTACGCCGTCTCACGGAAGACTGATTCTTAACGACGCCTGTTACCCTGTAAACGACCGCATGGGACTGATCTCGCGACACTCCTATTTCGCCCGCGTCACCGCGCTGGCCGCGCAGCGGCCGGTGCATGCCGCCTTTGCCTGGATGCACCAGAACCCGAAAACCATCATGGACTGGCAGGTGGAGCTCTCCACCATCCCCGCTCCGCCCTTCGGCGAGCAGGCCCGCTCGGAGTGGGCCGCCGCACGATTCCGGGAGATTGGTCTCCAGTCGGTCTCGATCGATGAGGTGGGCAACGTCTTCGGCACCCTGCCCTCCACGCAACTGCCCCCGGAGAGCACCGGGCATGTAGTGGTCCTCTCAGCGCATCTGGACACCGTCTTCCCTGCCGCCACGCCGCTGAAGCCGGTGCTTGAGGACGACACACTTCGCGTTCCCGGTGCCTGCGACAACGGCGCGGGCGTTGCCGGTTTGCTTGCCCTTGCGCAAGCGCTGGTTCACGCTGCTCCTGAGCTTCCCGTTCCCCTGGTCTTGCTGGCCAACGTGGGCGAAGAGGGCGAAGGCGACCTGCGCGGCGTTCGTTACCTCTACCAGAACAATTCGCTGGCCGGGCGCATTGCCGCCCATATCGTGCTGGATGGCGCGGGAGCCGACACGGCCGTGGTGCAAGCCCTGGGCAGCCGCCGCTTTCTGGTGCGCGTGGAGGGCCCGGGCGGCCATAGCTTCTCCGATGCCGGCACGCCCAATCCCATTGCGGCGCTCTCCGCGGCTCTGGCCAGCTTTGCCGATCAGCCTTTGCCAACCGAGCCCCGCACCACCATGAACCTGGGCACCATTCGCGGCGGCACCAGCGTGAACTCCATTCCGCAGTTTGCCGAGGCTTCGGTTGACATCCGCTCCACCTCACCCGACGAGCTCATCCGCCTGGAAGTCGCACTCTTCCGTGCCGCGGAAGACGCCGTTGCTCACTTCAATCTCAAGCCCACCGCTGCCGGACGCCGCCCGCTGACACTGGACATTCAGCGCATCGGCGACCGCCCCGCTGCCGAGTTGGCGGCCGACGCTCCTCTGCTTTCCATGCTGCGCGCCGTGGACCGGCATCTGAGCCTGCCCACGGAACTCCGTCTCGGTTCCACCGATGCCAACATTCCTCTCTCGCTGGGCGTTCCTTCCTTGTCGCTGGGAGCCGGGGGCGAGGGCGGAGGAGCGCACACACTCGAAGAATGGTATTCGGCCAAGGATCGCGAGCTCGGCTTGCGCCGCGTTCTGCTGCTAACGCTGGCCATGCTCGGCTGGGCGGCGGAGCAATAGCGCAGCCATGCATCTGCAAACCAGAAAAAACATGAAACTGCGCGCCTATCTGCTGATGCTGGCGGTAGTTGCCATCTGGGGCTCGACCTTTGTCGTCGTCAAGGCCGCGCTCAACGATGCCTCTCCCGCCACCTTCAACGCCGTCCGCATGACGCTGGCCTTTGCCGTCCTCGCCGTCGGCTACCATCGCCATTGGCGTGCGATCGGCCGCCGCCAGATTGCCGCCGGCGCGGTTGTTGGCCTGTGTCTGGCCCTCGGCTACCAGTTCCAGACCATCGGCCTGGCGCGCACCACACCCTCCAAATCCGCCTTCATCACCGGCCTGCTGGTGGTGCTGGTGCCGTTTCTCTCGCTCATTCCCGGCCTGCATCCACCGGGCGCGCGCAAACCCCGCTGGAACGCCTTTGCCGGCGCATTTCTGGCCTTCGCCGGCATTCTTCTGCTCACCGTTCCCGCGGCTGCATCGGGCTCCTCGTTCGGTTCGCTGCTACCCGACCTCAGTTCCATCAATATCGGCGACGTGCTCACCCTCGGCTGCGCCATCGGCTTTGCCCTGCACTGCCTGGCGCTGGCCCACATTTCGCCGCGCATCGCCTTCCAGCCGCTGGCACTGCTGCAGGTGGGCTTTTGTGCTCTGTTCATGGGGCTGAGCCTGCCCTTCATCGAGCAGCCGCAGATTCACTGGACGCCCCGGCTGATCGCCGCGCTTCTGGCTGCAGCGGTCCTGGCCACGGCGGCCGCATTCTCCGTCCAGAGCTGGGTCCAGTCCATTCTGCCGCCCACCCACACGGCGCTGATCCTGACCATGGAGCCGGTCTTTGCCTGGATCACCTCGTTTGTGGTGATGGGCGAGCGGCTCGGTCTGCGCCCGGCCCTCGGCGCGCTGCTGATTCTGGCTGGAATCCTGCTGACGGAGCTGATTGCCGCTCCCCACCCCGCAACCGCACACGAAGCCTGAACACCTCCAAAAAAAATTTCCATTTTGCGCCCTTTCGCTTGCTACTAATTAATTGGTTGTTGCGTCTGATGAAATGCGGGAGGGTTTTCGGCTCCCTTTTCGGCCTTCCGGCGGCAGCAAACAAGCCCGCGCCGGCTGGCTATACTGAAATTGGTGGATTTGCGCCTCCGGCACGATCCGGAGGGCCCTACGAGGTCATCGAAAACATGAAATCGCTTCTGGAACGGCTGCGTTCGCGCCGGCTCGTCTCTGCTTTTATCGTGCTTGCCACGCTCTCGGTCGCTGTGGTGGGTGGCTCCTTTGCCGCTCACGGTGTCCGCGGACAGGAGCAGGCCAACGCATCGGCTGACGCCACGCCGCTCAAGGTGGTCAACTCCACCCTTCCGCCCAACGACTTTGTGCGCATTGCCAAGCTGGTAGGTCCCGCGGTGGTGAACATCAACACCCGCACCCTGCCCAAGCAGGCGGAAGCGCCCAAGGGCAAGAAGAATCCCCACCTGCGTGTGCTGCCCCGCCGCCAGCAGTCGCCGGACGACGATCAGGACCAGGATCAACCGGGTCAGGGCCAGCAGGGTCAGGGCGACTTCCCCGACATGCTGCGCCGCTTCTTCGGTGGGCAGATCCCCGGCATGCCAGATGAGGGCGAGCAGGGCGACGACGTGCAGCAGGCGCTCGGCTCCGGCTTCATCGTTGACCCCAAGGGCTACATCATCACCAACAATCACGTGGTCGAACATGCCGACGAAATCTACGTCAAGCTGGCCGGCGACCCCGACACCCAGGACTTGGGCCGCAAGGCGCGCGTGATCGGCACCGACAAGGCCACCGACCTGGCCGTGATCAAGATCGAAACCTCCACGCCCCTGCCCACCATCAAGATGGGCAACTCCGATCAGGTGAATGTGGGCGACTGGGTGGAGGCCATCGGCAGCCCCTTTGCGCTCTCGCAGTCGGTCACCGCCGGCATCATCTCGGCCAAGAACCGCACCATCCAGCCCGGCGCCGGCGGCCAGTTCCAGCACTTTCTGCAGACGGACGCGGCCATCAACCCTGGCAACTCCGGCGGACCGCTCCTGAACATGAATGGCGAAGTGATCGGCGTCAACACTGCCATCTTCACCCAGTCGGGCGGCTATCAGGGCCTGGGCTTTGCCATGCCGTCGAACACCGTGGTGCAGGTCTACAACGATCTGATCGGCCCCAGCCACAAGGTGGTGCGCGGCTCCATCGGCATCCAGTTCCGCCAGGGCCTGTCGGAGTCTATCAACCGCGTTTACGGCTTCCACAACGGCGTGCTGGTGCAGGAAGTCCAGCCCGGCGGCCCGGCGGAGAAGGCCGGCCTCAAGCCCGGCGACATCATCACCTCCATCGACGGCCGCACCATCAAGGACGGCGACGATCTGGTGGCCGAGATTGCCGGACGCCGTCCCGGATCGACCGCGCGCATTGGATATACCCGCGAAGGCAAGCCGGCGGACACCACCGTGACCATCGGCGACCGCGACAAGATCTTTGCCGAGCTGAACGGCAACGAGGCGCCGGAGAAAGACGAGGGCGAGTCGGCCGACGCCGGCGAGTCCAAGCTGGGCATCGTGGTTCGCGAAGCCCCGGCTGCCACCACCGCCAAGCTGCATACCCCGGGCATGGTCATCCAGTCGGTCCGCACCGGCTCGTTTGCCGACCTCCAGGGTCTGGCCCCGGGCCTGGATATCATCCGCATCAACCGCCAGCCGGTGGGCACCCGCGCGGAGTACGACGCCGTGGTCCGCAAGCTCAAAACCGGTGATGACGTGGTCTTTGAGGTGGTCGATCCGCGCCATCCGGACCAGGGCATCAATTACGTTGGTGGCACCCTGTAGCACCATTGGTAATCCGCGCCGGAACAGAACCCCTTTCTGTTCCGGCGTTTTTCCCGTTTATGGTCAAAACAGAGTATCAATTCCTGTTCCGGTTCATTTTTCTTGTTGCTGTTGCGTCGACCTGAAGACTAAACTAACCAAGATTTGTCCCCCGCATCCCTGTTTTGTTTCGAGGTAGCATCATCGTGGTCTCTTTCCGTCTTCTCTCCGCATTGCTGGTTATTTCGGCCCTGCTCGCGCCGTCGGCCTTTGCATCGCGGGTCCACCAGGCCCCTACGAGCGGTCAGCATCACAGCTCTCACAAATCCGCCACCAAAGCCACAGGGAAATCCGCTTCCCGTGCACAGGGCAAGCGTATCCACGGTCAGCAGGCCATCAACCCTGACCGGGTCACGCAGATCCAGCAGGCGCTGATCCGTGAGCACTATCTGACCGGCGACGCCAATGGCATGTGGGACAGCACGACTGTTGCCGCCATGCAGAAGTTTCAGGCTGACCAGGGATGGCAGACCAAACTGATGCCCGACTCCCGAGCCCTGAAGAAGCTCGGCCTCGGCCCTGACTACTCCAACGCCATCAATGCTCAGGGCGCGTCCTTCGTCGACCCCCAGTTGAAGGGCAGCACCACCTCCGAACAGGCCGCAGCCTTTGCCGAGGCAGCAGGCGTTCATCAGTAGAACAAAAAAATTTGAGCAAGAAAAGCCGCACGGCCTTGGGTCATGCGGCTTTTTTCTTCCCTCCAGATCACTTTGCCGGCTGGGCCAGAAACTCGTACTCAGCCCGCGTCGGATCCTCACTCGCTTTGAGCTCCCGATCCAGAAACAGCACCTGCCGGGTCGTGTCGTAGCGCGGCCACGCGGCCAGCCCCTTGCCATTGGGATTGCCGCTTTTTGCAAAATTCGTCCAGTAGCCGATCATCTCCTCGCTCAAGCGGTAATCCTCCGGCCGCCAGGTTGCGCCATGCCGCGTCTCCAGAGTGCCAAAGACGTACTCCAGTTCATCGGAGTGGAAGGCATACTTCCCTTCCGGATGCATCTCGCTTGGAGTAGCTGGTAGATCGAAGCGATAGCGATAGACCGGTGCACCGCCCGTCTTCACCTGCGCCTCTACCCACTTCCTGGTGCCCAGCGCGATGAAACCCGCCGTAGTGAAGTCGTCGGCCGAGCGCACGGCCTCAGCGTCCGTCTCGCCCGGAAACGCCTGCAGAAACTCCGCAGCGTGCACACCGTAGTGCTCTGCCGCATAGGCCTTCCAGCCGGCTGCCGTCATATTCTTGGAGAGCGTTCCGGCGCGCTCGTCGCGATTCCAGCCGATGACGGTGGGCACGTGCGCCTGTTTGCCCGCCGCATAGATTGCCGCCACGCTCTGGGGCAGAAACTTGCCGTCAACGACCGGTGAAAAGTGTACGATGCTCTGCTTCTGCACCGCTGCAATCAGCTTATCCATAGGCCAGGTACGCAACTCCGCCACGTTCTTGACGCCCAGCGACTCGACCCACGCCTGGTCCTGTTTGCCGCGCTCTGCTGCCGTGTCCATGGGAATCGCGCTGCCAAAGGCGGCGCCGCTTTCGCCAATCGCCTTCTGGAAGAGCCCCTGGGCCTGGGGCACGGCCAGCAGCGTGCTCACCGCGAAGGACCCGGCGCTTTCGCCAAAGATGGTCACGTTGCCCGCATCGCCGCCAAAGTGCGCAATGTTGGCCTGCACCCAGCCGAGCGCGGCCACCATGTCCATCAGGCCGTAGTTACCGGCGTGGCCACCGTTCTCTTTGGCCAGATCCTCGGCAGCCAGGAAACCGAAGACGTTCATGCGATAGTCGAGGGTGACCACCACCACGCCGCGCTCGGCCAGCGCGCTGCCGTTGTAGCGCGGCTCCGAGCCCGATCCGGCCGCGTAGCCGCCGCCGTGAATCCACACCATCACCGGCAGCTTGCCATCAGCTTTGGCTGTGACCGGTGCATAAACATTCAGGAACAGACAGTTCTCGCTCGGTCCGGAGTCATCGAAGATGTAATCCTTCCAGATGGGCCATTGCGGGCAGCGCGCGCCGAAGCGGGTTGCATCGCGCACGCCCTTCCAGGCAACCGCGGCGGCCGGAGCCTTCCAGCGCAGCGCGCCCACGGGCGGCGCGGCATATGGCAGGCCCAGGAAGGCCTTCACCTTGCCTGCGTCCAGCAGCTTGCCCTGCGCCTTGCCCAGCCTGGTCTCTACCACCGGCCCGCTCTGCGCGACTGCACTGGCCACCATGACTCCGGCCAACAGCCATCCCATTGCCATCATCCGTCGCATACACACACCCTTTCCTGTTCGAGAAGGAAGTAGCTTCGACGGTTCCGTCTCCGGACCGTCCGGTTTGCGTTCTTCGGAAAACACGCTGCAGCAAGGCAGGAACCAGAGGACACAAGGCACGGAAGCGCAGCATCTGCGTTGTCACCGGAACCGGCCCGCGGCGCAAAGGCCTGCGGAGTCTGGTTCTTCAGCCGGTTCGATTCCACGGCCCCGGAAACCCGCTCTGGTCTCTTGGGTTTCGTAGGCATCAGCCTGGCTAGAGCAAAATCCGAGTTGCTGTCCCCAGAGGCTTTTTACTCAAGTGGCTTTTTCCTCAAGAAAAAGCCACCTTCATCCCGTTCTCCAAGGGCACGATCACTCGGATTTTGCTCTAGCACTCCACCGCAGCCTGCTCCGCCAGGGTCAACAGGCCATACACGTGGAAAGCAAGCCGCGTCGCACTCCACGCGGCTTGCCCTCCAACTCTACCGCTCGCGCTCCGGGACCGCCATCTGGAAGTCGTACTGCGCATGCTTGGTATCCGGGCCACTGGTAATGGGGGCATCCAGATGGATCAGCCCGCCGGTCTTGTCGTAGCGCGGCCACGCCGGCAATCCTTCGCCATTGGGGTCGCCGGTTTTGGCAAAGTTCGTCCAGTAGCGCATCATCTGCTCGCTCAGGGTGCGATCTTCCGGCCGCCAAACCGCTCCGGGCCGCGTATCCAGCGAGCCGAAGACGTACTCGATGTCGTCGGAGTGGAAGGCGAAGGAGCCGGAATGGAACTTGCTGGGCGGCGCGGCCAGCTCAAAGTGGTAGCGATAAACCGGTGCCTGTCCGGTCTTCACCTGCGCCTCCAGCCAGCGCCAGGTACCAAAGCCGACGAAGATCTGCGCGCCGTAGTCCAACGCCGAGTTGATGGCCTCGGCATCGGTCGAGCCCGGAAATGCCTTCAGAAACTCGTCGGTATGCACGCCCATGTGCTCGATCGCGTATTCCTTCCAGACCGCGACGGTCAAGTTCTTGGCCAACGCCGGGTTTTCGTCGCGATTCCACCCCGCCAACAGCGGAATGTGCGCCTGCTTGCCGGCCGCGTAGGTATCCGCCACCGGCTCTAACAGAAATCGCTTGTCGACGACCGGCCCCATGAACGGCGCACCCTTCTTGGAAGCTTCTTCGATGAGCTTGTCGGCAGGGATGGCCCGCAACTCGGCAAGATTCTTCGCCCCCAGTTTCTCTGCCCACTTCTGTCCAGCCGCAGCGCTCTCTTCCAGCGATCCCGAAGCCAGCAGCCGCCCAAAGGCCCCGCCGCTCTCGCCGATGGCCCTGTGGAAGAGCCCCTGTGCCATCGGCGAAGCCATCAGCGTGCTCACCGCAAACGAGCCCGCACTCTCGCCGAAGATGGTCACATTGCCCGCATTGCCGCCGAACTTGGCGATGTTGGCCCTCACCCACTGGAGCGCGGCCACCATGTCCATCAGCCCATAGTTGCCCGCGTGCCCGTCGCCTTCCTTCAACAGATCGGTGCTGTTCAAAAAGCCAAAGACGCCCAGCCGGTAGTTGATGGTCACCAGCACCACGCCGTGCGTGGGCAGCGCGCTGCCATCGTGGCGAGGCTCCGAGGCTGCTCCGCCTGCGTAGCCGCCGCCGTGAATCCAGAACATGACCGGCAGCTTGCTCTTGGCCGTAGCTCCGGCCGGGGTGTAGACGTTCAGCACCAGGCAGTCTTCGCTGGCGCCGGCGTCGGGAAAGATCATGTCGGCAAAGACGCGGCCCTGTGCGCAGTGATGTCCAAACTCCGTGGCCGGACGCACGCCCTTCCATGGCGCCGCGGCCACCGGCGGCTTCCAGCGCAGATCGCCCACCGGCGGCGCGGCATACGGCAGGCCCAGAAAGGCGCGTACCTTGCCGTCGTTGATCGTCTTGCCCAGAACCTTACCCTGCTCGGTCTTGATCTCCAGCACCGGACCCTCCGCGGCGGCGCGCATTCCGCAGCCTGCCGCCAGAACTCCCGCCAAGGCACATACGATAAAGCCACGCATCGGCAAACTCCTCCGCCGATCACAATAACAGATCGCTCCGGCCGATCCCGGGAACCGCGCGGGACCGCGGCGGCTACATCGGGAGCGCCACACCGCGCCGCGCGCGGGGCTCCCTTAAGCCCGCAGACGAATTTCCCGGTAGACTCAATGTATGGACGAGCTCAGGGCAGTGCGATTGCTGGCAGCCACCACCAGCGCAGGCAAGCTGCGCGATTTTCGCGTGGCCGCCGAGGCCTACGGCGTCACCATCGAGCCGCTACCGGGCCTTCAGGAGATTCCCGCGCCGGAAGAAGATGGCACCACCTTCCAGGCCAATGCCACGCTGAAGGCCCTCTACTACTCGAAGTTCGCTCCCGGCGAACTGGTGGTGGCCGACGATTCCGGCCTGGAGGTGGACGCGCTGGATGGCGCGCCCGGCGTGCGCTCGGCCCGCTTTGCCGCCGATCTGGGCCTCACCGACTCGCCGGACGCCAACGACAATTCCGACGTCTGGAACAACGTGGTGCTGTTGCAGCAGATGGCAAAGGCCTCGGCCCGTACCGCGCGCTACCGCTGCGTGCTGGTGGCCGCACGCGACGGCGTGGTGCAGCAGATCGCCCAGGGCACGGTCGACGGCACCATTTTGGAAGCTCCTCGCGGCACCGGCGGCTTTGGCTACGATCCGCTGTTTTTCCTGCCCGAGCTCAATCGGACCATGGCTGAGATCTCGCTGGAAACCAAGCTGGAGCTGAGCCATCGTGGGCGGGCGCTCCGGGCCATGTTGGAACAACTCGAAGATCGCAGCTAAAGCAAAATCCGGGATAGTGTCCCCTGGGGCAACATTGCAAATCGACGCGACCAGCAGGGAGCGGCAACCTTGAACGAACTTCCATGGGCACAGTTTCCCTGATTTTGCCTTAACCTGCCGAAAGATTCCGGACAGCCCCGGCCAACTCCTTCGCTCCCTGCTTCCTGCACGCACAAATGCGGCACAGAATTACTGTGGATCCCGGCGAGTCCCGGATTGTGGTGCGCCACGTGACAGGTGTATGGGGAATTTGCTTTCCTGTTAGCACGT
>Ga0371490_1000301_pt1 | contig 37974 bp, 33 predicted proteins | sample MB2SIPfraction_FD_207959 | JGI IMG/M metagenome (GOLD analysis project Ga0371490, IMG submission 207959) | Lab enriched peat soil microbial communities from McLean, Ithaca, NY, United States - MB28FN SIP fraction | ecosystem: Environmental > Terrestrial > Soil > Wetlands > Peat | place: USA... | reverse complement strand
CTCATCGGATAGGAAACGTGATGCTGCAAGCTCGGAATATCGGTGAACCGCAGATCCAGTTGCTTGGCATCGTTCTTCTTGGCGAATTCTAAAACTTCTTTCGGAGTCACTGACGATCTTCTCCTTCATGGTGCCCGTTGGGCGGAAAACGGCCTTTCCGATCCGAATGGAAGGTGGGCCATTGTCGATTGTAGGAGGCCTCACGCCGGTTTGCCAATAAAAATAATCGATTGCGCCGATTGGCGGAAGCTGGGAGTAGCCGGCGCCGGGCGGCGACCTCGCATTCAGCCGTTAAAGCCGGTTGAACACCTTGACGCGAGCCCGGTGGCCTTTACACAATTTCTCATCGCAGGTGTATAGGACGGCGTTCATAGCTTCCGCAAGCGCTATGTAGGTGGCATCGTAGGCGGTGAAGTTGTGCCGTAGTTCCCAAATTCGGCCAATCAACGGCGTGTGCGGATAACGCTCCGCCGGCAGCGCTGCCAGCCCTGCGAGAAGCTGCCCGGTGCGATGCGCCCCTACCCGCTGCCCGGCCGCCAGCCTGCGAATCGCACTCATCACTTCGACATCGATCAAATGCGGAACGACAACCGACTCGTCGCGCCCGGACAAGTCGCTTCTAATCGAGTCGGCCAGGGCGCCGTTCGTGAGGAGATCGACAACCACGGAGGCGTCGAGAACGATCATCGCGAGTCTCTTAAATCGCGTATGATTTGGGCGGAGCTTGCCTTGGCCAGGATGGGCTTCGCCTGCTGGGTGCGCTCCAACCACTCCTGCAACGTTGGCCGCTCCGCCGCACGCGCCAATTCCTTCTTGAGAAAGTCGGAAAGGCTCATGCCTTCGCGCGCCGCCCGTGATTTCAGAGTGCCATGCACGTGGTCCGGGACATCTCTCACTTGAATCATTCTTGACATGCTTTCAGCATACAATCATGTGCTGCACATGTCCAGCCAGCCGCAGGCGCTCTGGTCTCCGCGAACGCTACGGCTTCGGGTTTCGGAACTGCATGCTGGCGAGCAGTTGTCAGCCGGCCGCGACCTTGACGTAGACGCGCATATAAAGCATCCGGTCCACGCGCTCACCATTCGCGATCTCGGTCCAGATTCGGGCTAGGAGGGGCGGGAATGGAGCATCGACGCCATCCCCTCAGGCGTGTTCACGTCGAAAAGACGCTCCCACATCGTGGTCCGATGGCTCAGGTCCTTCGCCAGTCGCGAAAGCTCTCGCATCAAGCGTGCTTCAGTCATAGCGAAAATCGGTCCCTTAACTGATCCGCTTCGGTGAGTTTCACTTTAACATTCGGCGAGCGGACCGAAGACTGCGTACCTGGTCCGTTCGGAAACTCGCTGCTCCGTGACGAGTCGGTGATTCTATAACGCCGACGTTCCCGCGCCGTCACGCTGTCGGCCGCGCCAGCCGGCCCGCCGTCGGCGGCTACAATAGGATGTGCTTCGTTGCGCAATTCCGGCCATGCTCGCGTTTGCCACTGGACTCGCCGCGCAGAGCTCGTTCTTCCCCCTCAAGGACGTCCGCGCGGGGATGCACGGCACCGGCCGCACGGTGTTCACGGGGAGCAAAGTCGAGGAGTTCCAGGTGGAGATTCTGGGTGTCCTGGATGGCGCCGGGCCCAAGCAATCGCTGATCTTGGCGCGGCTTTCCGGCGGTCCGCTGGACCATACCGGGGTGATGGAAGGCATGAGCGGCAGCCCGATTTACCTCGGCGGCAAACTGGCCGGCGCAGTTGCTATGGCTTTCCCATATGCCAAAGATCCGATTGCCGCCATCCGGCCGATCGAGGACATGGTTCGGCCTGCCGCCACGGCTGCCACGCGCCCGGCCGGCCGGGTCGCGCTGGCCGACGCCGACCTCACCCATATCTTTACCGGGCCGTCGCCGGCCATGGCGGGCGACGCGCGGATGGTGGACATCGCCACGCCGCTCAGCTTCGGGGGATTCAGCCGCGCCACGCTCGAAGCCTTCACGCCGCAGTTGCGGCAACTCGGCCTGGAACCGCGGCAGATGGTTTCCGGCGGCGGCGAGACCGGGGCCGCGATGGGCAATCCGGCGGACTTGAAACCGGGCTCGATGATCAGCGTGCTGCTGCTGGCCGGCGATTACAGCGTGGGCGCGCAAGGCACGGTGACCCTCATCGAAGGCAATCGCGTTTTCGCCTTCGGCCACCGCTTCTTGGATCTGGGCCCCACCGCCCTGCCGTTCGCGCGCGCCGAAGTGGTCTCGGTGGTGGCCAGCAACAATACCTCATTCAAGCTGGCCACGTCGAAAGAGTGGATGGGCGCCATCCGCTTGGATGGCGACACCGCGATTTCGGGCGACCTGGGCAAGCTCCCCGCCATGGTTCCGGTTTCCATCGCCGTCTCGCGCGCCGGCCGCGCCATCGAGAGCTATCGCATGCAAATGGTGGACGACCCACTGCTTTCCCCGCTGCTGCTGCAAATGGCGATCTATTCCGCGATCGATTCGACGGAGCGCTCGGTGGGCGCTTCCAGCATGCGCGTCAGCGGCGAGATCCAGTTTCAGAACGCGCCGGCGCCGCTGCGCATCCAGAACCTGTTTTCGAGCGACACCGGCGCGGCGCAGCAGGTTTCGCTGAGCGCCGCGATTCCCTTGGCATTCGTGATGCAGAGCGGTTTTGAAGCGATGAAGCTCAAGAGCGTGTCGCTGGCCGTCGAAACCTTCGAGCAGAAAAAAGAATGGACCATCGATTCGGTTTCCGCGTCGCGCCGCGAAGTGCGGCCCGGCGAGGCGGTGCGGCTGCGCGTGTCGCTGGCCGGCGAAAATGGCGCCGAAACGGCGCGCACGGTCGATTATCAGGTGCCGATCGGCGCGCAAACCGGACCGTTGTATTTCACCGTGTCCGATGCGGCTACGGCGAACCTGAACGATTTCCGAGCGGCGATCACGGCCAGCGCGCATAGCCCGGGCCAGGTGATCGCTACCGCCAACAATTTGCACGCCAATAATAAGGCCTACGTGCGGGTTTGGCGCGGCGATGCCGCGTTTCAACTGGAGGGCGCGGACCTGCCCGCCCCGCCGGCTTCGGTGGCGCTGGTGCTGGAAGGCGCGCAGAACAATGTCGCCGGCATCACCCAGGTGAGGAATTCCAAAATCGCATCCATGGAAATTGACGGAGGCGACATGGTGATTTCCGGTGTCAAAACCATTCAAGTGGAAGTGAAACCATGATTGCCGGAACCGGGTTCAAAGTGGGGCAGGCGCTTCCGCCTGCCAACGCTCCACGTGGGGCAGGTCCCCGACGTGCCAACGGCCCCTTCATCCGAGCCAAGAAATGTCGAGACGACTCTCGACACGGCAGGCTTGACAGCCCGCGCCACGGCGGCTGCAAAGTAGTCCTCGCGTCGCTCGCTCTCCTGTTGCCCTCGCTCGCCATGGCGAGCAGCACCACGGCCTGGGAAATGGGCTCCTGGAGCGATTTCATACGCGGCCGGTTTCAGGGCGTGTCGCTCAGCCGGGAGGGCCGCTTGTCGCTGGCGCCCAAAGTGGAAACCGTTTTCAGTTCCGATCAACCGGTCATCTGGGCGGTGGCCGAAGCGCCCGATGGCACGCTCTACGCCGCCACCGGCAACCGCGGACGCGTTTACCGCATCGGCCGCGACGGCGCCTCCAGCCTGCTGTGGACCGCCGATCAGCCCGAGGTGTTCGCCATCGCCGCCGGTCCGGATGGCGCGCTCTACGCCGGTTCCTCGCCGGACGGCAAGGTGTACCGCCTCCAGAACGGCCTAGCCGAGGAATATTTCGCGCCACACACTCGCTACATCTGGTCTCTCGCCGTCGCGCCGGATGGCGCGCTCTACGTCGGCACCGGCGACCAGGGCAAGATCTTCCGCGTGGAGGCAGCCGGCAAAGGCGAGTTGTACTATGACACAGGGCAGTCGCATGTGACCGGGATGGCGCTCGATGCGCAGGGCCGTTTGCTGGCGGGCACCGAACCGAACGGCATTCTCTTCCGCATTTCCGCCAGGGACAAAGCCTTCGTGCTGTATAACGCCAGCCTGCCGGAAATCCGCGCCATCGTTCCCATGCCGGATGGCTCGGTTTATGCCGCCGCGCTGGGAGGCTCAGTGGCGAAATTGGCGCAGGCCGCCAGCCAGGCCGTGCAGAACCCGGGCGCCAGCCAGCCCGGAACCGCGGTTTCGACCAGCATCACCGTGGAGGCGCAGTCCACCGGGCCGGGCGGTGAAATCAAGCCGCCCACCGCCGCGCCGCCGGGCCAGCCGCAGCAGCCGGCCGCCGCGGCGCCGCAGGTCAGCACGCAATTCACTCCCGCGGTCGATCTCAGCAACGTGGAAAAATCGGCGGTCTATCGTATCAACCCGGACAACACCGTCGAAACGCTGTGGAGCTCGAAGGAAGAGAACGTCTACGACCTGCTCGCGCTCGAAAAACAGATTCTGTTTTCCACCGACCTGGAGGGCCGCATTTACGGCCTGGCGCCCGACCGCCGCGTCACGCTGGTCACCCAGACCAATGAAAGCCAGACGATGCGCCTGCTGCCTTCGGATCATTCGATCCTCGCCGCCACCGCCAACATGGGCCGCATTCTCCGCCTCGGCGAGACGCCCGGCGCGGCCGGCGAGTACGAAGCGCCGGTGCACGATGCCGGCACCGCCTCGCGCTGGGGCAGCTTGAGCTGGCGCGCCGACCAGCCGGCCGGCTGTGCGCTCGAGTTCCGCACCCGTTCCGGAAACGCGGCCAAGCCCGACCGCACCTGGAGCGACTGGTCCGAACCGCTGCACGAACCGTCCGGTTCGCGCATCACCAGCCCCAATGCCCGCTACGTGCAATGGAAAGCCGAAATGTCCGGCGCGAGCGGCGCCACCCCCGCGATCAACAGCGTCACGCTGGCTTACCTGCCGCAGAATTCGCCGCCGGTGGTTCGCAGCATCAACGTGGTGACGCAGACGGCGGCCGTTTCACAGAGCGCCAAGCCATCAACCGCGTCCGGCAGCGGCGCGTACAGCGTCACCGTCACGGATTCGGGCGATGCCAGCTCCGCGCCCGCTGCCGGAACCACCACGCAGACCCTGCCGCGCGCCACGCAGCAGCAGATCACCGTGGTGTGGCAGGCCGACGATCCGGATGGCGACCGGCTGGTTTACAGCGTCTACTTCCGCGGCGCGGACGAAACCCAGTGGAAGCTGCTGAAGGCCGACCTGCACGACAATTCGCTCACCTTCGACGCCGACGTGCTGGCTGACGGCCAGTATTACTTTCGCGTCATCGCCTCCGACCGCGAGGTCAACCCGCCGGCCAGCGCGCGTGAGGCGCAACTGGTCAGCGCGCCTGTGCTGATCGATAACACGCCGCCCACCGTCACCGTGTTGAGCGCCACGCGCACCGGCGCCACCGCGCACATCGAATGGGAAGCGGTGGATGCCGCCTCGCCACTGCGGCGCGCCGAGTACTCCGTGGACGCCGCCGGTTGGGTGCCGATGGATGCCGCCGACGGTGTGATCGATTCGCTGCGCGAGAAGTTCGTGCTCGACCTCGCGAATCTCTCGCCCGGCGAGCACCTGGTGGTCCTGCGCGCCGCCGACAGCGCGAACAACACGGGAGTGGCGAAGGTAGTGCTGAAGTAGGGTAAGAAGAAGGAAGTCAGGAGTCAGGAGTCAGGAGTAAGAAGTCAGAAGGCAGGAGCCAGAAATGCCTCGCCGACTTCTGTCTCCTGTCTTCTGACTCCTGTCTTCCTTCTCTAACACTAACTCCACGCCATATCCTTTTCCAGCGCGAGATATCCGCAGGCTGTTACCACCAGGAACATCGTCAGCACTTCGCTGTCGCCGAGATTGTATTCGACGAAGCCCTCGGCGAGCACCGCCAGCACCACGGCGATGCCGCCGTGCAAAAGGAAGCGGCGGTCGTCCCGGCCGGGAGGAAGCGCGCGCAGACCGCGCCGGAAATTCACTATGATCTGAATCAGCAACCAAAGCATCACCAGCGTGGTGGGGATGCCGCGCTCGGCGGCGTACTGCAAATACATGTTGTGCAGGTGCCCATAGTAGCCTTCGGGATACGGCGGGTGAATGTCGCTGGGCAGCCATTTCCAGAATTGTATGTGGGGCTGTTCCGGGCCGAGGCCCAGCCACGGGTGAGCCTCAATCATGCGCAGGCCGGTGCGCCAGACGACGATGCGGAACTGGTTGGAGTCCACCTCCTTCGGCTGCAGGATGGACTCGAAGCGTTCCCGGATGGCGGGCGGGGAAGCCACTACCGCCAGCGCGATCAATACCGGCGCCAGCAGCACCAGCTTCCGTTTCCAAACCCACAGCAGGTAGATGCCGGCGGCGGCGGTGGCGAACCAGACGCCGCGCGTCTCGGCCAGCAGCACTGCCAGCGCGATCAGAAACACGCACGCTGCCTTGAGCCAGATCCAGCTTCGCGGCGCGCGCGCGAACAGCAAGAACGCCGCCAGCATGATGAGAGCGAACATTTCCTCGGCGGAAAACGTGTTCCAGTGGCTGGTGAAACCCTTGATGCGCTCCGCCACGTAGAAGTGGTAAAAGTCGTTACTGAAAAAGCTCAGGCCCAGGGCGTGCGCCTCGCGGATTTTTCCGGCGAACTGCACGCATCCCCAAACCGCGGTCAGAGCTGCGATGCCAGCCCAGGTCAGGAACAACCACCGAATCCACTTCGCATTGCGCAGCGAGGAGAACACCACCAGCAATTCCGCGAATACGTAGATCTTCTTGATCTGCGGCATGCCGGCGGCGAGATGGCCCGAGAAGATCCACGCCAGCAGCGTGCCAAACAGGAACAGCGCCAGCAGCCATTTGATGGCGGGCAGGCGCAGGCGCTCACGGGAGATCAGCAAAGCCGCCAGCGAAGCGCCGAGCAGAATCTGCGAAACGGCGATGGAGAAGACGATTGATGCGGCGGATCCGAATGCCAGCCAGCCGGCGGCGCGAAACGTGGCGGCGCGGAAAGTGGGAGATGGCGCGGGGCTCATGGAAGCCGACCTTCAGTATGCCAGAGCCCACGTGCCTTGCGCGATGTGGCGCACACACTCGTGCGTGCCGCGTCGGCGCTCGTGCCGACGCCGGGCTTCTCAAGCGCGAACGCGTGTCGAGAAGAACCTCGACACGGCGCACGAGTGCGTGCGCCACATCGGCCGTCGGGATTTGACAGGGCTATTCCTTAACAAGACGTCAGTGATTGACGCTCGGTGGAACCATGTCGATGCGGCCGCCGCCGTCTACGCGGACACCCATGCTCCAGACCGGGGCCGACCCGGTGACGTATAGCGTCCCCTTCTGGCCTCCGAACACCGCTACGCTCTTCGACATTGTGACGGTGCCCTGCTGGAGGGCTGGAATGACGATCTGGCCGGTGCCGAGCGTGGTCCCCGTGCCGCTATAGATCGTGAGTTCGAGCGTAGCCGAGCCGGTGGACGCCGGATTGTAAATGTACAGAGTGGTGATCGCAGTCGAAGTGGCGTCGAACGGCACGACAAAGGGCGGCGTCAAAGCGACGGACGGCGAGACCAGATCCAATCCGACCTGTGCCATGGCCGGCACGCGCTTGGTGGCATCGCCGGTCTCGACCATCGCGAAGCCCTGTTTTTGCGGGTTCGAGCTTCCGGTAGTGGCGATGGTGACAACGCCGTACGCGGGAATCGTCAGATTCTGCCACGACGCGGCGGCGGCCGTTCCGGTGGCAATGGAGATGGGCGCTCCCGCTTCCGAGAAGAACGAAAGTGAAGCCACCGTCGGCGACGCGTAAGGGTTCAGCAAAGTGAAGCTTGTGGCGACGCCGGCGCCATCCTCCATGAGCGGAATCAGCGTCGATTGGCCGCCGGTCACCACCGTCGGCGCGGCGTTGACACTCACTGCCACCGGTATGGAGACGGACGCGCCCGTGCCGGTCAAAGTAATGGTACCGATGTACGTTCCAGCCACGCTGAACGACGCCATGCTCAAGGTGATCGACAAGCTGGCGGGCTTGGATTGGCTCACGCTCAAGCTCGTCGCCGAAAGCCCAATCCACGTCTGGCTGGCCTTGACGGTGAGCGCAACCGCCGCCGCCGAGGTGGTGCTCACTTGAACGGTTTGCGCCGCCGGAGCGGAGGTCCCGGTGGTCCAGCTCGCGCTGAGCGACGCCGGCGCCGGTGTCACGGTCGCGGCCGCTGCGGCGACATTCACTTGCACTGGGATGGATACCGAGACGCCCGTGCCAGTCAGAGTGATGCTGCCGGTGTACGTTCCAGCCGCGCTGAATGACGCCGTGCTCAAGGTGATCGACAAGCTGGCTGGCTTCGATTGGCTTACGCTCAAAGTTGCCGCCGAAAGCCCTATCCACGTTTGGCTGGCCTTGGCGGTGAGCGCAACCGCCGCCGCCGAAGTGGTCGTCACTTGAATGGCTTGCGCCGCAGGAGCGGCAGTTCCGATGGTCCAACTCGCGGTGAGAGACGCCGGCGCAGGCGTCACGGCCACCGTGGGCGTGGCGGCGGGAGAAAGATACTGGCTCAAGCTCGGATAGGCGACAGCGAAGCGGGCATAGCCCGCGCTGAACGGGCTGATCGAGCACGCGTTGCCCGTCGGGCCATACGTCAAGGTCCCCACGATGGATTCGTCCGGCGTGAGCAGGGGAGAGCCCGAAGATCCCGGCTCGATGACGCCCGCGGTAGCCTGGATCTGATAGAACATGCTGGCGGGCGCGGTGACAGTCCCTACCTGAACGGTGGCATCGGCGTTGCGCGTCCCGAACACGATCCGCGTGTAATCGCCCTGCGGATGATGCATGCCGACAACCGACCCTCCCATCGCCAGCGCGGTCGCACTCGCATTCCACCCGTAAAACGTCAGGCTCGAATTCGGCAACTGGGAAAGCAGAATCAGGCTGAAGTCGCCGCTTGGGATCGGTGCGCTGGCCAGGTACGTTGCGCCCAAAGTAGTCGGCAGGCCCGACAGGCTGGGCGGCGTTCCGTTGCAGGTGGCAGTCTGGTATTTCCAAAACACCTCGACAGTCTGCGCCATGGCCTGGGTGGAGATGCAGTGATTGGCGGTGAGGAAATAAGGCTTGGAGTCGTTGTTGCTGTTGTTGACCAAGGCCCCGGAACACTGATAACTGGCGCCGGCGCTCTCGAAAATGTACATTCCCACGCCGCTCGCCATCCCGCCCCAGGGCGAATAACAAGTCACATCGAGCTCGCAACTCCCGGCCGACATGGCCTGCTCGGACGTCATCAGGTGAGAAATCTTTGTAATCGAAAACGGGACCGCCTCCAACCGTTGGTCCGCCAGATACTCGATGACCACCGTGTCGGCAAATACGATGTGGCTCCAGAAGTCTCCGCTTTCGTCGATTCCAGAGCCCGTGTAGGGTCCGAAGACCTGGCTGCGATCCTCGCTGTACACCCAGACGGCGCCACCGGCTACCGCGAAATCGTGAAAATGAACCCGCACGCCGGAGGCGCCATCGGACTGAATCGCCATCCTCCATACGGCCTTGCCGTCATCCAGCGCAAGCCACTCCCCGCTCGGCTGCGGCACCGCGCCGAGCGACCGTTCGATCCCCACCAGCGGTAGTTGGGGCTGGCGCACCACCGCGTCCAGTTCCGTCTGCTGGATGGCGCCCAGCCGGTAGGGAGCCGGCGTGGAAACGCCGAGTTTGAAGCTCGCCGGCATCGGCGCGGGTGTTTCGATTCCGGCGCGCGCCGGGCGCTCCAATGGCCCCAAACGGGTCAATGCCTGGCCGGCGGCGGGTGCGGCGAGCAGGGCTGATAGTAAGGCAGACTGCCAGAGAATGTTCGGTCTCATTTCGCTCTCTTGCTCTTCTCATCGCACCGGGGCGACCAGCGAAGAGAGCGAACCCGCCTTAATGTTGCCGGGTCAATCGCCTGATATTCATGCCGGAAACTACATGCTTAGCTGGGCGAGATAAGCCCGGCAATTCCAGGGAGAAAGCACTGAGCAGGTGGATAGCTTTCAGAGCGGCCGTGAGGGAGCGATTGCCTGCAATGGGACCGGCTGTTTCCTGGGAGGCCTTACTTGTCCGGCTCGCGGGCGATGGTGCCCAGACCGGCGTACTCCTCTTTCACCTTCACCACCTTGTCGCCGTTGAAAGTGACAAAGGTGATTTTCCCGGGCGGCAGGCCGTAGACCCAGTCTTCCAGTTCCACCCCATCGGTGGTTTCGCGCGACTTGTGGACCGGACGGCCGAGTGCCATCACCACCTGGTCTCGAGTCATGCCTTCCAGCGCGCGCTTGTCCTTGATGGCCGCTTTTACCACCGGCGTGAGGGTTTCCGCGTAGATTTCGGTGGCGCTATGCTTCTCGAAATCCAGCACCGGCGCCAGCATCTTCTTCACCTCGGATGCCTTCATCGGCTCCAGCGGTTTGTGAAACAACAGCACCAGGTAAGTGCCGGCCTTGGCGTTGGAATCGTTCTGGGAAATAGGGGTCATGGTGGGAGTGCTGGAAGGGCCAGCGCCGATCTGCCCGTTGCGGTACCAGTGGCGCCCGCCCGCGAAACCGCCATTGATGTCGAGCACCAGACGGTCGGATTCGATCGTCACCTTGGTGATCTGCACCACGTCGCCCTCCCTCGCAGCCGGACCGGTGCGCGTGGCGATGGCCGCCCAGGCGGCCTTGTCCCAGGTGCCATCGGCGTTGAATTCGAGCGGCTTGCGGGAATGCGGCAGCAGCACCTTGACGTTGGCGTATTCGAAGACAAGTCCGCGGTCGAGTTCGACGCGATCCTGCCAGGTGAGCTTGTCGGCGGCGCCCAGCGCAGGGGCCAGCGTCAGGATGCCGAGGGCTGCGATGGTTCGCATGGAATATCTTCCGCCGGCGGGCCATCGAGCGGCGAGGTTTGCCGGCACACGGGCGCTTTCCACAGATACACACATAGCGCCCCCAGGGCGGCCGAGGTAAGCACGCTGGCTTCCGGACCGTAATCGCCGCCGCTCCATAGCCTGCCGGCAGACCACGCCACCGCGTAGCCCGTCACATTCATTGTAAGCCCACTCAGATTCACGCCGAACAGCGGCAGTGTGAGGTTCCATCCGAAATGCAGACCGATGGGCAACCACAGGTCGCGGCTGCGCCAGTAAGCATACCCGAACAGGATGCCAAACCCGGCCGTGTTGACGATCGCGAACCAGGTGGCGTGCGGGTTGCCGAGATGGAGCAGGGCGAACACCACGCCGACCGGGAGAATCGTGGCGAACGGTCCGATGGCATTGACTAGCACCTGAAATCCGTAGCCGCGAAAGAAAAGCTCTTCCCCCGTTGCGCCCATCGCCAGCACGATCGCCAGCAACACGGCGCTGCTCCAGGAACCGGGATCGGCCGGCGTGCGCTCGATCCGCGCCGCCCCCACCAGAAGCGGTGGAACCAGCACCAGGCACGCCGCCGCGATGCCTCCAGCCAGACCCAACCCCAGATTGACGGCCGAAGCGCGGCGCCACCATAGCCCCGCGTCCCAGAGCCGTAGACCGTGGTGGATGCGCAATGAAATCCAATTGGCAAAGACCGCCGCGAGCAGCATCGAAGCCGTCTCACCCACCAGGTACAGGCCCAGCCATTGGGTCACCGTCGCCAACGAGAGCAGCGCCAGGTAATACAGGGCTACATACAGCAGAACTTGCAGGGCGATTCGCAGGGGATCGGAGCGCGCGGGCATCGGGGCAATTCAAAGTCTAGCGCGATCCGAAGACGCGGCGCCAAATCGAGCAAAATGGGAAAGACGACTTTTAGAGCGCTGCCTTCACCTTCCGCCGGTATTGTTCAAACGCCTGGCGGCCTGGAGCCGTGAGACGCAATAAAGTCTGCGGCACTTTGCCGCGATACGTCTTGACGATCTCCACATAGCCGGCCTCCTCCAGCCGGGACAGATGGCTGGAGAGGTTGCCTTTGTTCATGCCGGTCTCGTGCTGCAGGTAGAGAAAGTCGGCTCGGTCCACCGCGAACAGGAGCGCCGTAATCATGAGCCTTCCCGGCTCGTGAATCACGCGGTCGAGCCCGGCGATGGTTCGGATCTGCGGGTTCATTCGCCGTCCCGCTCGGGAGGTTGCGTGTGGCGAAGGTAGAGCCACAAGCTGACGGCGCCGGAAAATACCAATAACAGGCCGCAGATTGTGGAAACCAGCAGCATCGCTCCGCAGAATCTCGCGAGATACTCTTGACCTGGTTTGAAGGGCCTGCCCAACGCCTCGACAGGATTTGCGGGAAGAAAGGCAATCGCAATCGACGAAAGCGCCATCGCGCCGGCCACGGCCCATTTCCAGCGAACCGGCCTGGCATAGCCGTGAGCATAGATTACCGCATAGAACAGACCGAAAAGCGCCGCCGGGCTCGTCAGATTCCCAGACAACCGCCCAACGAAGACGGTCCCCACGGACACCGCCGCCGCAATCAGCATCACGATTGCCATGGGCCACGGCTTCTTGCTGTTTCGGTATTCCACGAAACCCGTGCGCGGGTAGGTGATGTGGTTTTTGATCGCTTTGTATCCGCAGTATAGGATCGCCTGCATCAGAACCACGTAGATCAGAAACGCGTACGTCTTCTGCCAGATCGAGCCTGCGGGTGTTATGACTTGCAGCCAACCAGCCAGCGCGAAGCCCAGGTACATGAACCCAAACAGCAGTTCGACCGAGCCATCGACGTTCTCATATTCAGCGGGCCTCCGCAACATCTCTTGGACGTTATCCATATTGGTGCTATCCATACCAACTAGTTTGCATCGCCAACCGATTGGTGTCAATATGGGAAATTTCGACAGGTTTCAAGGCCGGGTAAGGTTCGCGCCAGGGACGCCGCCGATTAGCGCAGCAGATCTTCGAGCTGAATCCGCGAGTCGGTACGGGTATCGCGGTATTTGACGATCACGGGGGTGTAGACGGAGATGCCCCATTGCTTGCCGGGCGAACTGGTGACGGCGCGCGAGCCGGCCACAATCACGGCTTCTTCCGGAATCACCAGCGGCTGTTCCGCGGTGGCGCGATACACCGTGTTGCGGACCAGGTCGTAGACCGGCGTGGAAGCGTTGAGGATGGTGCCGGTGCCGAGCACCGCCCGCCGCTTGACGATGACGCCTTCGTAGATGCCGCAGTTGCCGCCGACCAGCACCTCGTCTTCCACGATCACCGGCATCGCTCCCACCGGTTCCAACACGCCGCCGATCTGGCTGGCGGCCGAGATGTGGCAGTTCTTCCCTACCTGCGCGCAACTGCCGACCAGCGCGTGCGAATCGATCATGGTGCCGTCATCCACGTAGCTGCCCACGTTGATGAACATGGGCGGCATGCAAGTGACGCCCTTGCCGATGTAGCAGCCGTCGCGAATGCTGGAGCCACCGGGAACGATGCGCACGCCGCTTGACGCGGTGAACTGCTTAACCGGATAGGTGGACTTGTCGAAATAGGGCTGGCGGCTTGCGTCGATCGACATGTCGATCACTCCGCCCATGCGGAAGCCGAGCAGGATGCCTTTCTTGACCCACTGGTTGACTCTCCAGCCGGTGGGTGAGTTGGGATCCGGCTCGGCCGCGCGCGCGCGGCCTTCGTTCAGCGCGGCTTTGAATTCGGCGAAGAGGCGGAAGTGGGCGTCGCTATATGCGGTGGGCTTTTCGTCGTAGAGCCGTTCGATCTCAGCCAGCAACCGGCACGCTCCCGAGCAGGCCCACGCTCTCCAGCACTTTTTCGATCCGGGCCAAATTGGCGGCGGCGGGTGGGCACAGCGGCAGGCGCCATATAGGCTCGAGAAGGCCCATCAGCGCCATCGCCGCCTTCACCGGAATCGGGTTGGTTTCGACGAAGTTGACGTTCATCAGCGGCAGGTAGCGGGCGTGAATCTGCCGGGCGGCCGCAAAATCGCCGCTGAGAGACGCTTGCGCCAGCCGCGCCATCGGACCCGGAATCTGGTTCGCGACCGTGGAAATGATGCCGCGTCCGCCGAGCGCGATCACCGGAATGGTAATCGCGTCGTCGCCCGAGAGCACGATGAATTCCGGTGGCACTTCGTGCAGCACGTTCGCGATTTGTGTCATGTTGCCGGAAGCTTCCTTGACGGCAACGATGTTTTCGATTTGCGCCAGGCGCTTGAGCGTCGAGGGTTCCACATTGACGCCGGTGCGGCTCTGCACGCTGTAGACGACCACCGGCACGCGGATGGCGCCGGCGATGGCTTGATAGTGCTGGTAGAGGCCCTCCTGCGTGGGCTTGTTGTAGTACGGCGTAACGGAGAGAATGCCATCGACGCCGATCCGCTCCAACTCCCGGGCGAGTTCGATCACCTCGCGCGTGTTGTTTCCGCCCGCGCCGCCCAGTACCGGCACTTTCCCTTTCGCCTCATCGGCCACGATCTCGATCACCCGCAAATGTTCGGCCCGCGTCAGCGTGGGACTTTCGCCGGTGGTGCCGCAGGGAACCAGAAAGTCGATGCCCGCCTCGATCTGGCGGCGCACCAGCTTGCGCAACGTGCTCTCGTCGAGCGACAGATCGTTCCGGAACGGCGTAACCAGCGCCGTCCCGCATCCTGTAAACATGTACCACCTCCCAACTCACGAAAAAAAACGCGCCCGCAGGCGGGCGTTGGCAGGCGAGAAACCTGCCCACCTGGCAGGTCGCGGACCTGCCTCGCGACCTATCGAGGAGTAGCCCTATGCTGGCGCCAAGGCTGGCCGCGGAAGACTGAGCGGCCGTCAGTTCCACGCCGTGTTGCGCTCCGAAAGTCGCTCTTCTTTCACCTCATGCCGCTTGCCCTTAAGATACTTCTCCACCCACGGTTTCAACCCGGTCAGTTTGTACCGCTTGTAGTCTCCATCGCTGGCGATGTCAAGCACCAGCAGGACGTCCGCCCGCCACACCACACAGTACACGTGTCCGGCCTCCGCGTCGATCTCAACTTTCGCCGTGGACTCGGGCGCACGCGCGCGGTCGCAGGCGACGTAGACCGTGTAGTGGCCCGGTAGCACCTCGGCCAATGTCTTCCCCGGGAACAGATTCTTGGGCCACTCCCCGTGTTTCGCCAGAGCCGAGAAGCTCGCACAACCCATGCCCATGCCCACGCTGCCCGCCAACAGCGCAATCTCCCCAGCCGCCCGCGGGGCGCCCGGATAAAACCTTCCCGTCCAACTTTCCGAGGCGACGGCCTGTCCCGTCATCAGAAGGATGGAGAGCATGCCCACCGCGTTTGCGATCTTCCCTGGAACTTCCATCTTGGACCTCCAGATCTTATTGCCGAAACATGACTTCGCTGAATTCGTAAAATCCCTGTTTGCCGGCGATCCATTGCGCGGCCTTCATCGCGCCCCGCGCGAAGCCTTCGCGGCTGCGCGCGGTGTGGCGCAGCGTGATCGTATCGGCGGCGGAATCGAAGCCGATCTCATGCGTGCCGGGATGCGCTCCGGCACGGTTGGAAGCCGTATCGATCGGGCGGTTTAACCCGGCTTTTTTCATCTCTTCCACCAGCTTCAGTAGTGTACCCGAAGGCGCGTCCTTTTTGCTGGCGTGGTGAATCTCCCAGCCCCAAGCGCCATACTCGGGTTGCCCGGCCAGCAGCCGCGCGGCTTCCGCCACCACCCGGAAAAATGCGTTCACGCCAATCGAAAAATTCGGACTCCACACCGCGCCGGTGCCGTTTCGCTCTACCGCCGTTTTGACGGCCTCCAGTTGATCCAGCCAGCCGGTAGCGCCGATCACGAGGTTGACCCCCAGCGCGGCAATGCCCTCCGCGTTGCGGCGCACGGCGGAGGGAATCGAGAAATCGATGGCGACATTGACCCCGCGAAAATTCTCCGCCGTCAGCCCTTCGAAATTCGCGTTGTTGAATTCGTCCAGCTTGAGCGCCACCTGGAAACCAAACTCCGGCGCCAGACGCTCAACCAGCTTGCCCATCTTGCCATAGCCGACAATCGCCAAACCGCGCGTCTCAAACATGCACGGCCTCGTTGCGCTCGAAGACGGCCGGGTCCAGCTCGCTGAAGAACTCCGCGTGGAGCGCTTCGATGGCGGCGCGCAGATCTTTTTCCGCCACCACGAAGCTGATGTTCAGCAGCGACCCTCCCTGCGAGATCATGCGAACGTTGATGCCCTCCAGCGCGTTGAACACGCGGCGGGCCACGCCCGGTGTGTAGCGGATGTTCTCGCCCACCAGGCAGACGATCACCTGATCGCGCTCGGTTTCGGCTTCGGCGAACTGGCGCAGCTCGGCCAGCACTTCCTCGATGCGCGCCGGATTGTCGATGGTGAGCGAGACGCTGACCTCGGAAGTGGCCACCATGTCCACCGGCGTTTCGAAGCGGTCGAACACTTCGAAGATGCGGCGCAGAAATCCGTGCGCCATCAGCATGCGAGTGGAATGTATGTTGACGACCGTGATTTTGCGCTTGCAGGCGATCGATTTGACCGCGTTTTCGCAGTGCACCCGCTCGGCCACGATGCGCGTGCCGGGGACGTCCGGCCGCCGCGAATTCAGAATTAGCACCGGGATGCTCTTTTCGATGGCCGGCAGGACGGTGGCCGGATGCAGCACCTTGGCGCCGAAATAGGCCAGCTCGGCGGCTTCGGCGAAGGAGATGGTCTTGACGCGGTGCCCGCCCGGCAGGATGGTGGGATCGGCCGTGAGCATGCCGTCCACATCGGTCCAGATCTGGATTTCCTCGGCGCCGATGCCGGCGCCCACAATCGATGCCGTGAAATCGGAGCCGCCGCGGCCGAGCGTGGTGGTGACGCCGTCTTCGGTGGCGGCGATGAAGCCGCCCATCACGATCACGCTTTTGCCGGCCAGCGGCGGCACGGTGGCCGCGAGGCGCGCGTAGGTCTGCGGAAATAGCGGCGCGGCTTGCGTGTGGCGCTTGTCGGTGACGATCAGCGAGCGCGAATCCAGGTGCTCCGTGTCCATCCCGGAATGGCGGAAGGCCTGCGTGACAATGAAACTCGAAAGCCGCTCGCCGTAGCTCGAGATGGCGTCGATGGAGCGTGGCGTGAGTTCGCCGAGCACGGCCAGGCCTTTCGCCAGCTCGGTCAGTTCCTGGAAGTGCTCGTCGAGAAAACGATCGAGCGCGGCGCGCTCTTCGAGCGGCACCACCTGGCGCGCCTCGCGGGAATGGAAATCGCGCAGGTCGTGAATCTGCCGCAGGTATTCCTCGCGAGTGCCGTGAATCGCGGCGTTGGCGATGGCGAGCAGCTTGTTGGTGGTCTTGCCCATGGCGGAGACTACCACCACCGGATGGCGACCCTCGCGCGCTTTGACGATCGCGGCGACGCGGGCGATGGCGGCGGCCGATTCCACGCTCGTGCCGCCGAATTTCATCACGATCATCAGTCGAGCATCCCTTCCGAATGCATCAGCTCGGCATTGAGTACGGCCGCGCCCGCCGCGCCGCGAATGGTGTTATGGCTGAGCACGACGAACTTCCAATCGAGCACCGGGCAGGGGCGCAGCCGGCCGACGGAAGCCGTCATGCCGCAACCGCGATCGGCGTCCTTGCGCGGCTGTGGCCGGTTGTTCTCTGCGAGATAAATCACCGGCGTGGCGGGCGCGCTGGGCAGCTTGCGTTCCTGCGGCACACCGGAAAACTCCTCGATGGCGCGGCGTAAGTCCTGCTCGGACGGTTTCGTGGAAAACTCCACCGAGACGGTTTCCGTGTGCCCATCGACCACCGCCACGCGGTTGCATTGAGCGCTCACCTTGGCGGCCAGCGGCTCGATATGATCGCCACGAAACGCGCCCAGGATCTTCTGCGTTTCCGCCTGCATCTTCTCTTCTTCGCCGCCGATGAACGGGATCACGTTGCCCATAATGTCCATCGAAGCCACGCCAGGGTAGCCAGCGCCCGAGATGGCCTGCATGGTGGTGACGATTACCTTGGTAATGCCGAACGGCTTGAGCGGTCCGATACCCATGGTCAGCCCGACCGTCGAGCAATTCGGGTTGGTGACGATCTGCCCTTTCCAGCCGCGCGCGCGCTGCTGCTCCGGTACCAGCTTGAGATGATCCGGATTGATCTCGGGCACCAGCAGCGGCACGTCGCGCTCCATGCGGTGGTTCTTCGAATTCGACACCACCACGTGACCGGCTTCGGCGAAAGCGCGCTCGATTTCGGTCGCGACCGAGGCATCCATCGCGGAGAACAGCAGCCGCGGCGCGTTCCCCGGCTGGCACTCTTCCACGGTCAAATCCGCCACCGTGGCGGGCACGCCGCCGGGCAGGTGCCAGGTCATGGCATCCTTGTACTTCTTGCCCGCGGAGCGGTCGCTCGCGCCGAGCCACTTCAGTTCGAACCAGGGGTGGCCCTGCAGGAATCTGATGAAATGCTGGCCCACCATTCCGGTGGCGCCCAGGATGCCTACTTCGATGCGCGTTTGCATAACTCCCTTACCATGCGGACGTAGATTTCGACGGCTTCGCTCAGTTGCGCCTTCGCCACGCGCTCGTCGTTCGTGTGCGCGGAGTGGATGGAACCGGGGCCGATCAGAAAGGGCTCGCCCCACTGGCCTCTGAGTGCCGGAATATCGGTGGTGAACGCAACCACGGTGGTGGGAATGCCGTCCAGCGGGTTGAGGCGGAGGGCCGGGATTTCGAGCACCTCGCGCAGTTCGGCGCGGCCGTCGGCGGCGCGGACGAGCGCCTGCTTAGTTTGGCTCGAATCGCCCACCAGGCGGATCAAGACTTCGGCTTTGGCTTCGTCGGCGACCACGTTTGGCGCGCGGCCGCCGTGGATGGTGCCGATGTTCAAGGTGCTGGCGCCAAGCAGCGGATCGACCGGCAGCGCAATCGCGCGCATCAGTGCCAGCGCGTCCACCAGCTTATGGATGGCCGAATCGCCCAGTTCGGGATACGCCGAATGGGCCATCTTCCCGGCCGCCACGAGCTCATAGCGCAGGGCGCCCTTGGAGCCGAGCGCCAGCTTGTTCTCGGTGGGCTCGCCGTTGATCACGTAACGCGAGCCGCGCGGCGACCGGGCGGCCTGGAGCGCGCCCGCGCTGTTGCGCTCTTCGCCCACCACCAGGAGAATCCCGATATTGCGTTCGCCCGATTCGAGCAGCGCCTGGGCCGCGTGAATCATGGAAGCGATGATACCCTTGGCGTCGCAAGAGCCGCGTCCCCAAATGAACGTTTCGTCTTCGCGGGAAGCCACGAACGGCGGCACCGTATCCAGATGGGTGGAAAGCGTTACGTCGAGCCGTTCGCCAAACTGCGCGAACAGATTAAAGCGGCGCGGTTCCACCTCCATGGTTTCCACCTGCCCGCCATAACGCGCCGCCAGCGCCCGCAGCCAATCGCGGAGATACAGGGCTACCCGCTCTTCGTTGTTGGTGATCGATTCGATGTCGACCAGCGCCCGCGTTAGTGCAAATACGTCCATCCAATTCACCAACGGGGGAGGCAAGGGAAAAGGAGACAGCGGCTCGACCCGGAAGGTACGCCGCCGCGCGTCCTCGATCCCGATAGCGCTCCACCCGCCCAGATTACGGGTGACAGTGAGCCGGTATTAGCCTGACTCCCCAATCGCCGGGAACTGCACTGCCCCCAGCGCGATTTCGGCGGAAACTCTTACCGGCCCCTTTCGAGCGGATCTCCGAAGCGCAACCGAAACTCCGACCCGCCGTACTGATGGCCGCCGCACCTCTACCGTGAAAAACTCAGGATAGCACAGGAGCCGCACAAACATCTTTCCCCATTCCCGATCGTTGATGTAGATATCGTGGTCAGAAGTCAGAGGTCAGACCAGGAGCCAGGAGAGGGAGTCCGGAGTCAGAATTGGTATGCTGAGGCATGGACCAAGCCCTATTCCGCACTCTCTTGGAACAGGTGCGGAGCGGAGAAGTTGCGGTCGACCAGGCCCTGGAACGGATGCGCCACCTGCCGTTTGAGGACCTGGGATTCGCCAAGGTGGATCATCACCGGGCGTTGCGCCATGGCATGCCGGAAGTCATCCTGGCCAAGGGGAAAACGCCGGATCAGGTGGTGGCGATTGCGCGTGCGCTCCTGGATAACGCTCCCAACGTGTTGATCACGCGCGCCGGCCATGAATGTGCCGCCGAGGTGAGCGCGCAGATTCCGGATGCCGACTACTCGCCGGTGGCCGGCACCATTCGTTTCTGGCGCGACCGGACGATCCGTGGAAAGGGCAAAATCGCGGTAGTGTGCGCCGGCACCAGCGACCTCCCGGTGGCGGAGGAAGCGCGCATCACGGCCGAAGTGATGGGCAACGAAGTGGAGTGCACGCACGATATCGGCGTAGCGGGCATCCACCGGCTGATGCACCACCGCGAGCGCCTCACTTCCGCGCGGGTGGTGGTGGTATGCGCCGGCATGGAAGGCGCGCTGCCGAGCGCGATCGGCGGTATGGTCTCCTGCCCGGTGATCGCGGTGCCCACCAGCATCGGCTACGGCGCCAGCTTCCACGGTTTGGCGGCGCTGCTCGGCATGTTGAACAGTTGCGCCAGCAATGTGGCCGTGGTCAACATCGACAACGGGTTCGGCGCCGGCTACGTGGCGAGCTTGATCAACCGCGAGTAAGCCGGCGCACGCGGATGAACTTTCCGTATCAAACCGCGTTATTGTAGATGAGCTGCGATGGACGCGCCACCTCGATCTCAGACAGAAACGGAAGTAATTGGAGCGGCGGCTCATCCTCCCTCGCCGCCGAGCCAGTCCACTTCCGTGCCCGAGGAAGGCCGATTCGTCGCGGGCACGCTGGTCGCCGGGCGGTACCGCATTATCTCGCTGCTCGGCCGCGGTGGCATGGGCGAAGTATACCGCGCCACGGACCTCACGCTGGCGCAACCGGTGGCTCTCAAGTTTCTCCCCGATTCCAGTGCGGAGTCCCACCGCATGCTGGAGCGGTTCCACAACGAAGTCCGCGTCGCCCGGCAGGTCTCCCATCCCAACGTGTGCCGGGTTTACGACGTCGGCGAGGCGGATGGCGTCCCCTATATCTCGATGGAGTACGTGGATGGAGAGGACCTGGCGTCGCTGCTGCAGCGCATCGGGAGGCTGCCGGCCGATAAGGCGCTCGAAATCGCGCGCAAGGTCTGCGCCGGCGTCGCCGCCGCCCACGATAAGGGCGTGATTCACCGCGATTTGAAGCCCGCCAATATCATGCTCGACAAGCGCGGCAACGTGGTGATCATGGACTTCGGTCTGGCGGCCATCGCGGCGCAGTTATTCGGCGCCGAAGCGCGCAGTGGAACGCCAGCCTACATGTCGCCCGAGCAGTTGCGCGGCGAGGAGGTGACCGCCAGAAGCGACATCTATGCCCTGGGCTTGGTGCTGTACGAAGTATTCACCGGCAAGCAGGCCTATCAAGGCGGCAGCGCGGCCGAGTTGATCCGGTTGCAGGAGAACGCGCAGATCGTGGGTATGTCGTCGATCGCCGCCGAGATCGACCCGGCAGTGGAGAAGGTCGTCCGCCACTGTCTCGATCCCGTGCCGTCGCGGCGCCCCGCAACCGCGTTGTCCGTGGCGGCCGCGCTCCCCGGCGGCGATCCGCTGGCGGCTGCGCTGGCTGCCGGTGAGACGCCGTCGCCGGAGCTGGTTGCCGCATCGGGCAAGACCGAAGGGCTGGCGCTGAAGATCGCCGTTCCGCTAGCGCTTGGTTTGGCCGCTCTCATCATCGCCTTGCCGTTCGTGCGAACCAACGTCGAGCTGCACAGTTTCGTTCCGATGGATCTTTCGGCCGATACGCTGGCCGATAAGATCCGCGAACAGGCCGTGCAATTTGGCTATCGGGCGGCGCCGGCCGACCGCAAGTACGACCTGCACTGGGACTGGGCTGCCATGTGGGCCAACCGCCAGAAAACACAGACCAGGCAGGACAAGCGCCGTTGGTTCGAGGCCGAGCCCCCACTGCAACTCGGTTACCGCGAGAGCCCGCTCCCGCTGATCGCCCCGCCCGATGGCGAGGTGTCCGAGGAGCGGCCCGCGCCGGTGGTTTCCGGGATGATCGAGGCGTGGGCGAATAGCAAGGGCGAACTGCGAACGTTTCGCGCGGTGCCTCCGCAGGTGGATGCCTCGACCACCGCCCAGCCAATCGACCCGCAGGTAATTTCGCGCGCCATCGGCTTCGATCTTTCAAAATGGCAGGAAACCGAGCCCAGATACACGCCGCTGTATGCGTTCGACTGGCTCAAGACGTGGAAAGGCCGTCATCCCACGCTGCCGCTCGATGTAACCGTGCAAGCGTCGGCCTGGCGCGGCCGTATCACCGAAGTCGAGGTGATTTGGCCGTGGACCACAGCCGGCCGGGCGCCCGATTCGCGCCAGAGCACTTCCGACAATCCCACGATGAGGCTGATCGAGAAAGCGACGTCCGGATTGGTGATCCTGTTCTCGGTGTTTCTGGCTGTGCGCAATCTCCGAGCGGGGCGCGGCGACCGCCGGGGCGCGGCTCGTTTGGCAACCGCGTTCTTCGTTCTGCAAGCGGTCGCGTGGGTGTTCTGGGCGCACTGGGTTGCGGATATCGGAATGCTGGAGGTATTCGCCACCAATGCCGCGGGCTGGCTCAGTTCCGCTGTCCTCATCTGGTTCTTGTATATCGGTCTCGAACCGGAGGTGCGGGCCCGGTGGCCGAAATCGATCGTCGCCTGGAGCCGCGTCCTCGCCGGCCGGTGGCAGGATCCGCTGGTGGGCGCGGATGTGCTGTGGGGAGCGCTGGTCGGGCTGGCTATCGTGGCACTCTTCGTCGGGCCGAACTGGTGGTCCGTCGCGCACGGCGGCATCGGCCCCGCGACGAACGCGGACGCCGGCGCGAACACACGGCACTGGATTGCGGGCATCTTGAACAGGGCGTACAACGCCATGGAATTTGGCCTGATCGTGGTGTTCGCAATCTTCTGTCTGCGCGTCGTCTTGCGCAAGGACTGGCTCGCTTCCATCGCCGCCGCAATCCTCCTCACGGCCCAGGAAAACGGAGCGTGGCAGGACCATTCGATCGTCTCCTTCGCGTTCTATCTGCTCATCTTCACCGTGCTGACTTTCGTCATACTCCGTCTCGGCCTGGTGTCCACCATGGTGGCGATTTTCTTCGCTAACGTTCTGCTGCAGACGCCAGGCGCGCAGACGCTGTCCAAGCCCTACGAGTGGACCGTGGTGGCGTATCCGGCGCTGGCGATAGCCATCGTTGCCTGGGCATTCTGGCGCACATCGGGCCATCAACTTCTCGAAGTCAAGCTTGAGACATCGTTGTCGCGGGCGGCGACGAACTGAAAGAACATGGCCACGGATGAACACGAATAAACACAGATAAGAACACAGGCCAGAACATAGGACTTTTATCGGTGTTCCTCTGTGTTTATCTGTGGCACGAAATGAGTTCTTTACGTTTCCCAAACCCGGCGCGGAACGCCGCAGTCGCGGTCTTTGACGCGGTCGTATAGATACAAGGTGGAGACGGTGCCCAGGGATTGGTTGTAATAGCTCTGTTGGCCGAGCACCTGCCACAAGTCCTCTTCGAAATCGTGCAAAGCTTTCAGATCGTCGGCCAGGGCCGGTTTTTGTTTTCCCGAAGGCGTGCGGAAGAACTTCTGGTAGCCGCCATCCACCAGCGCGCCGATTTCGGCGCCCATGACAACTCCTGCCTGGCATACGGCAACGGCCGCGCCCTCCTGTTCTTTCAGATCGATCGCGCACGGCCCGCGCGTCGCGCGCAGCGCTCCTTCGAGCGGCGCAATCGCGAAGCCCGCGGCGCGCAGTTTGTCGATGCGCTGGTCGAAAGTGGGGGTTTCGATGCGCTGGCGGCGAAAGAACATGGCTCTATTATACAAAGGGCAAGCGAAAAGCACGCCCCACCGAGCGCTGTTTTAACGCGTGCCGGCCACACCGCGCGGTTTGCGGGTGCGGATTTCGCGGATCGCGTAGATGCGGCGGTCCTGGCTCTCGAAATAGGTGCGCATCAGCATCTCGCCGATGAAGCCGGTGTTGAACATGATCAACCCGGCCAGCAGCAGCAGGCCGCCGAGAACCATCAGCGGGCCGTGCTCGGCGATGATATCCTGCCCGAGTATCTTGTTCACGGCGAGATAGAGCATGATGCCGCCGCCGAGCGTGGTTCCGGCGAGGCCCAGCGTGCCGAAGAAATGCATCGGCCGCGTCAAATACCGGAGCAGAAACCGGATGGTGAGAATGTCGAACAGCACGCGGAAGGTGCGTGAGAGGCCGTAGTGCGAATCGCCGGCCGTGCGTAGCGAGTTTTGGATGGGCACTTCCGCGATGCGCGCGCCATAGAAGCTGGCCAGCGCCGGAATGAAGCGGTGCAATTCGCCGTAGAGCTGGACGTCTTTCAGCACTTCGGCGCGATAGGCTTTGAAGGTGGTGCCGAAATCGCGCAGGTCCACGCCAGAGGCCTTGGCCATCATCCAATTGGCGATGCGCGAGGGAATCTTGCGCAGCAGGGCATTATCGACGCGGTGCTGCCGCCAGCCGCTGGCGATATCGTATCCCTGTTCGATTTTTTCGAGCAGCGCGGGAATGTCCTCCGGCGCGTGCTGCAAGTCGCCATCCATGGCGATAACGATCTCGCCCTGCGCTTCGTGAAAGCCGGCGGAAAGCGCCGCGGTCTGGCCGAAATTGCGGCGCAAACGGATCACCGTAAGATGGCCGTCGGTCTCGACCAAATTGGCCAGCAGCTCGAAGCTGCGGTCGCTCGATGCGTCATCGATGAACAGCACCTCATACGGCCGCTGCAATCGGTCGAGCACCGTCGTCAGCCGGTCATAGAGTGGCAGAATGGAAGGCTCCTCGTTGTGAATCGGGATGACGATCGAAAGCATGACAGATTGAAACTTCAGTTTAGCATTCGTTATAAAACGGACTCCGCTGGCGGAGCCGCGGAGCCGCGATTGCGGACACCAAAGTCCCGGAATCGGACACTGGATTGTGACGAAACGGCCACGCTCTCACGTCGATCACGGAGAACGAATGGCCCTGAAATTGCCCGCTAAAGCGCTGGGATCTCATGAACAGCCTTCTCCTCGATCTCCGGTACGCGGTACGCGCCTTGCACAAATCGCCCGGCGCAGCCGCCGTGACGGCGCTGGCACTGGCGCTCGGCATCGGCGTCAACGCCAGGTCCTTTGCCTGGGTCGACGCCCTGGTGCTCCACCCGTTTGCGTATCCGAACCTGGAGCGAATCGTGACCGTGTGGGAGATCGTGCCCAAGCTCGGCGCGGAGCGGGACCTAGTGGCGCCGGCGAACTTTTTTGACTGGAAAGAGCAGGACCACTCCTTCGAACGGCTGGCCCTCTACCGGCCGTGGGATGCCAACTTCACCGGGGCGAACGAGCCGGAGCGGATCCAAGCCTGCCTGGTCACCGCCGACTTCTTCGCGGCGCTGGGAATGAAGCCGGCGCTCGGCCGAGCCTTCTCGAAACAGGAAGAGGAGCCGGCCGCGAACCCTGTGGTGGTGGTGAGCCACGGCTTCTGGCAGCGGCGGCTGGCCTCAGACCCGGCCGCGGTGGGCCGAACGATCTCGCTCGACAACCGCAACTATACGATTACCGGGGTCATGCCAGCCGACTTCGACTACCCGCTGGCCACCGATCTGTGGGCGCCGCTCGCCCTCGATGCGCGGGAAAAGAATCAGCGCGCCACCCACACCGTGCAGGTGCTCGGGCGGCTGCGGCCGGGGACCTCCGTGGCCGCTGCTCGGGCGGCGCTCGGTATCATCGCCCGCCGCCTGGAACAGCAGTATCCGCAAACCAACGAGGCGCGCTCCATCGACGTGGTGCCGCTGCGCGAACTCACCAGCCACGAGACGGACCGTTTCGTCCTGTTGTTGCAGGGCACTGCGATTTTCGTGCTGCTGCTGGCCTGCGCCAACATCGCCAACTTGCAGCTTGCGCGCGCCACTACGCGCCAGCGCCAGTTCGCAGTGGAAGCCGCTCTGGGCGCGAGCCGCTTCCGCATCGTGCGGCGGCTGCTGTCGGAATCCACCTTGGTGGCCTTGTTGGGAGGCGGCCTGGGAACATGGCTGGCGTCCTGGGATCTCGAGTTCGCCAAGGCACACGTCCCCTCCGAGGTGTTGCGCTTTGTGCCCGGCATGAACGCCATGCGGATCGATAGGGGCGTAGCTGTATTCACGGTGGCCGTTTCGTTGATCGCGGGAATTCTCTGCTCGGTGCCGGCGGTTCTGTTGGTGCTGCGGAGGAACGGCGCCGCGGATCTGGGCGAAACCCTGAAGGCAGGGGGCCGCAGTTCCAGCTCGGGAGCCGCTCACAGCCGGATGCGGAGCGCACTGGTAACGGCCGAGGTGGCGATGGCGCTGGTGTTGCTGGTGGGCGCCGGGCTGATGGTCGAGACCTTTCGCCACATGTTGACCGCCGATCCCGGATACAATCCCAAGAACCTGCTGACGATGCGGATCGCTCTGCCGGAGGCTTCGTACCACACGCCCGAACGGGTCAATGCGTATTATGATCGCGTGCTCTCGGCGCTGACCAATCTTCCCGGCGTGCGGCTGACCGGCGCTTCCGCGGACCTGGGCGCCGCCGGCGGATTCTTTATCGAAGGCCGGCCGGACCCACGCCCGGGAGAAGCGCAGCCGGAAGTGTTTGCGGTGAGCGGCCATTATTTTGAAACGATGGAATTCCCTATTCGCCAGGGACGCGCCATCTCGCCGCAGGATGGGGCGGATTCGCCGCGAGTGGTGGTCCTCAGCGAAACTATGGCGCGCCATTACTGGCCGGACTTTCCCCGCTCTCAGGATCCGGTCGGCCGCCGCGTCAAATTGGGCAACTCGCAGTCTCCGTGGCTCACCGTGATCGGCGTCTCCGGGGATTACAAAAACTGGTTTACCGGCGAGCCGTTCACGATGGCTTACGTTCCTTGTGCGCAGGCTCCTTCGCCCGTGATGAGGGTGCTGCTGCGGACCACCGGCGATCCTCTCGCGGCGGCCAGCGGCGCGCGCGCGCTGGTGCGCGGCGTGGACCGGGATCCACCGATCTACGCCGTCGAGAGCATGGAACAGCACATTGCCTGGCAAACCTCCGGCGTCGGGGGCGCTGCATTGAGCATGGAGGAATACGCCGTCCTCGCGCTGCTGCTGGCGATCACGGGGATTTACGCGGTGATGTCCTATGCCGTGGCGCAACGCACGCACGAAATCGGCGTCCGCATTGCCTTGGGAGCGCGCCAGGCAGACGTGCTGAAGATGGTCCTCGGCCAGTCGTTCCGCATGGCCGGAGCGGGATTGGCGATCGGGCTGCCGCTGGCTTACGTTCTGACCAGGGTCGCATCCAGCCTGGTTTACAACGTGATCGTCGTGGACGTATACGCTTTCGTTGCATTCGCGCTCTTGCTCGGCTTGGCTACCCTGCTGGCCACTTATTTCCCCGCGCAGCGGGCCGCGAACGTCGACCCCGCCGTGGCGCTGCACAACGAATAGCCGAAGTTCAGGCGGGACGGGCCATCGGTTTTTGTGGCCTGTCGCCGCCGGCGATGACAGACGACAAAAACCGATCGTCTGTCCTACCGGTTTGCAGTCAAAGCCTCACGCATCCGTTTTCCTATCCACTCGCGCCAGGTTTCGAGCCCATTGCCTGCCGTGCAGGACGTCTCGATGATTTCGATATCGGGGTGGATGCTGCGGGCATTGCGGCGCGCGGCCCCCATGTCGAACGGCACGTAGGGAAGTAAATCGATCTTGTTCAAAACCATCAGGCGCGACTTGGCAAATGCGCCGGGATACTTGAGCGGCTTATCGTCGCCTTCGGTCACGCTCAGGATGACGATCTTCGATTCCTCTCCCAGATCGTAGCTGGTGGGGCACACCAGGTTGCCGACGTTCTCGATCAGCAGCAGATCCAGCCGGCCCAGGTCCCAGCCTTCGAGCGACTTCTCCACCATTCGCGCATCCAGATGGCAAGCACCGGCAGTGGTGATCTGGCGCACCGGAAAGCCGAAGCGGGCCAGGCGGCGCGCGTCGTTATCGGTTTGTATATCGCCGGTGACCACGGCCACGCGCGTCTCCGGAGCGAAGCCTTCCAAAGTCCGCTCGAGAAGGGAGGTTTTGCCGGAGCCGGGAGAACTGATGCAGTTCAGCACCAGCGTGCCGCACGCGGCGAACCGTTCGCGCAGCGCTTGCGCGATTCGGTCGTTCTCGCTCAACACCTTTTTCTCGATGGCGACTCGTTCCACTTCAATCCTCCAGTTCCAGGTAGGCGATATCCAGTTCGGAGCCGCGCGGTCGAAAGTCGATGTCAAGCGCCAGCGGCTCGAGCTCGGTGCCCTTCACCAGCACTTCCAGGCAAAACCGCAGCGATTCCACGTCCACGCCGGACCACTCGCCAAGTCGCAAACCCACCTTGCTGGCGCGCGCCCCGGGGTGGCGCGTGATTTCGACGCGCACGGCTTCAATCACCGAACTGGCAATGCCCATTTCGTGCATCAGCAGATCCGGGGAAGCTGATCGCCGGGCAGCATGTCGACAATCCGCGTGGTTCCGAACGGCGTCCGCAGCAGCACCAGCTCCGGATGCGTGTCGGTGACAGCGCCGATGAGCGCGGCGTCGCGCCCTTGCGGATGCCGCCGCATGGCCGCCAGCACGGACTCGGCCGCATGCGGAGCCACGAAAGCCACCAGTTTGCCCTCGTTGGCAACGTAGAGCGGATCGAGGCCCAGCATCTCGCACGCGCCGCGCACTTCCTCGCGCACCGGGATGGCGCTTTCCTCGATCGTAATGCCCACGCCGGCGCGGGAAGCAATTTCATTCAGCGCGCTCGCGAGGCCGCCGCGCGTGGGGTCGCGCATCGCGCGAATGTCCAGCGACACGGCCAGCATGGCGGCCACCAGGCCGTGCAAAGGCGCGGAATCGCTGGCCAGGAGCGTCGAGAACTCAATGCCTTCCCGCTCCGCCAGGACGGCGATTCCGTGGTCGCCGATGGGGCCGGAGAGCAGCACGAGGTCGCCTGGGCGCACCAGCGCGGGCGAGAGGCGCACGCCTTCTGGCACCAGCCCGATGCCGGTGGTATTGATGAACACCCCGTCGCCGCTGCCCTTTTCGACCACCTTGGTATCGCCGGTAACGATTTCGACCGGGATGTCATCGGCCGCCCGGCCCATCGATTCGGCCACGCGCCGCAGGGTTTCGATTTCCAGGCCCTCCTCGAGAATGAAACCGGCGCTCAAGTAGAGCGGCGTCGCGCCGCCCATCGCCAGGTCGTTCACCGTGCCGTGCACCGCCAGCGATCCGATGTCGCCGCCGCGAAAGAACAGCGGCTTCACCACGAACGAATCCGTGGTGAAGGCGAGGCGCGCGCCCCTGAACTCGAATACCGCCTGATCGTCCAGCCGGTTGAGGATCGGGCTGTGAAAGAAGGGCAGAAAGACATCGCGCAGCAACTCGGCGCTGAGTCTGCCTCCCGAGCCATGGCCGAGCACGATGCGGCCACCAAGCGCCAACGGCACGGGACAAGTGAACTGGATGGGATCACTCAAGTTTGCGCTCCTGGCGGCGCGGCATGGCGCCGGTATTGATAATAGGCCGCGCAGGCGCCTTCGCTCGAAACCATCGGCGCGCCCATCGGAGTGGCCGGCGTGCAGCGCGTGCCGAACATCGGGCAATCCACCGGCTTCTTCAGCCCTTGCAGCACCAGGGCGCTGATGCACTCGGGCGGCTCGGGCGCGGAGATCGTCTCCACGCCGAAGACCTTCTCGGCATCGAACGCGGCATACTCCGCGCGCAGGCGGTAGCCGGATTGGGCGATGGGGCCGATTCCGCGCCAGTTGCGGTCCACCACCTCGAACACCTCCATCATGCGCTGGCGCGCCGCTTCATTGCCGCCGCGGCTCACGCTACGCACGTACTGGTTTTCCACCTGCGCGCGGCCCTCTTCCAGTTGCCGCACCAGCAGCAGAATCGCTTCCAGCAGGTCGAGCGGTTCGAATCCGCCCACCACGAACGGCACTTTGTACCGGCGGGCGAGCTCTTCGTACTCTTCGTAGCCCATCACCGTGCAGACGTGCCCGGGGGCGATAAAGCCCTGCACGCGGTTGGCGCTCTGGTCGAGCAGCAGGCGGATGGCGGGCGGCACCAGCACGTGCGAAACCAGCATCGAGAAGTTGCGCAATCCTTCCCGTTTGGCCTGCCACGCGGCCGTCGAATTGGCCGGAGCCGTGGTTTCAAACCCCACCGCGAAGAATACCACCGGCCGCTGCGGGTTTTCGCGCGCCAGCCGCAAGGCATCCATCGGCGAGTAAGCGATGCGAACGTCGCCGCCGGCGGCCTTTACACGGAAGAGGTCGCTGTGCGAGCCGGGGACGCGCAACATGTCGCCGTACGAGACGAAGATGACTTGCGGAATCGACGCAACGGCGATGGCCTTATCGACGATTTCGAGCGGCGTCACGCAGACCGGGCATCCCGGACCATGAACCAGCTCGATGCGCTCACCGATCAGTTCCTCGATCCCATACTTCACCAGCGTGTGCGTCTGGCCGCCGCAAATCTCCATCAGCACCCACGGGCGCGTCACACTGCGGCGGATTTCCGCCACCAGACGGCGGGCCAAGGCCGGATCGCGATACTCGTCCAGGTACTTCATCCGCCGTCCTTGCCCAGTTCGTCCTCGAGTGCGCCCATTTCTTCCAGCAGGCGGTAGGTGCGCTCCGCTTCTTCGGCATCCACGCGGCTGATGGCGAATCCGACGTGTACGATGACGTAATCGCCGCACTGCGCTTCCGGCACGAAATCGAGACAGGCCTGCCGCGTGACGCCGCCGAAGCGGACGGTGCCAAATCGCATTCCGTCAATCTCTTGCGCTTCGACGATTTGTCCCGGTATCGCCAGGCACATACCGCATTCTCCTCTTATCCGACTTGCCCGATACTCCCAGCCTACACCCCTCGGGCGAAGTTGCTGCGGAGGTAGGACAGGCGATCGGTTTTCGTCGCCTGTCTTCCGCTGGCCGGCGACAGGCCACAAAAGGCGATGGCCTATCCTACCTCATTTGCACAAGCCGCTTGCTCTCACCCACCCGATTGCCGTATTGTTCTTGTCTTGCGGCGCAAATTTCAGATCAACGGCATCGTGCAGGGCGTGGGCTTCCGGCCCTGCGTGTACCAACTCGCGCAGCGGCACCGGCTTGGCGGATACGTTTTCAATTCCACGCTCGGCGTCACCATCGAAGTGGAAGGGCCGGAGGAGGAGGTCGACCGCTTCGAAACTGCGCTGCGCACCGAGGCGCCACCCTTGGCCGAGCTCGACCAAATTCGCGTCGAAAACCTCGAACCACTTGGCTATCAAGAGTTTACGATTCGAGATTCGGAGGACGCCGCAGGCGAGTTCGTGCTCGTTCCGCCCGATATCGCCACTTGCCCGGACTGCCTGGCCGACCTGCGCGACCCCGCCAACCGCCGCTATCGGTACCCCTTCACCAATTGCACCAACTGCGGACCCCGCTACACCATCATCCAGGAGATTCCGTACGACCGGCCCCACACCACCATGGCCGAGTTTCGCCAATGCCCGGCCTGCGAACGCGAATACCACGATGCGGGCAACCGGCGATTCCATGCACAGCCGAACGCCTGTCCCGATTGCGGCCCCTGGGTGGAACTGTGGGATCGGGAGCGGGTGCTGGCCCAGCGCGCCGATGCCATCGACCGGGCACGAAAACTGCTGAAAGATGGAGCCATCCTGGCCATCAAAGGCCTGGGCGGGTTTCACCTGGCCTGCGACGCCGCGAACGGCGACGCCCTGCGGCGGTTGCGCCAGCGCAAGCTGCGCTCCGGGAAACCGTTTGCGCTGATGGCCGCCAGCCTGGAGAAGATCGGGGAGTTCTGCGAACTCGCGGCCGAAGAGCGCGCCGCGTTGAGCGGAACGCGCCGGCCTATCGTGTTGCTGGCGCGCCGCCTGGTGAGCCGGATTTCAGCCGAGGTGGCGCCGGGCGTCCCTACGCTCGGCGTGATGCTGCCCTATACGCCGCTGCATCACCTGCTCTTCGAGGGCGGTGAGTTTGACGCGCTGGTAATGACTTCCGCCAACACAGCCGAGGAGCCCATCGCGTATCGCAACCAGGAAGTGGCGGCGCGGCTGCACCCGCTGGCCGATTATTTCCTGCTGCACAACCGCGCCATTCAAACCCGCGTGGACGATTCGGTGGTGCGCATCCTCGAAGGCCGGGAACGCACTATCCGGCGTTCGCGCGGTTACGCCCCGCGCCCCATCGAGCTGGGGTTTCCGGCGCAGGAAGTGCTCGCCTGCGGCGGAGAGCTCAAGAACACCTTCTGCCTGACCAAGCAACACTACGCCATCCTCAGCCAGCACACTGGCGACCTGGAGAACCTGGAGACGCTGGAGTTTTTTGAGGAAACCCTGGCCCACATGATGCGCTTTTTTCGCGTGACGCCGCGCGCCGTCGCCCACGATTTGCACCCGCAATACATGACCGCCCGCCTGGCTTTGGCGATGCCCGGCCTCGAGAAAATCGGCGTGCAGCACCATCACGCCCACATCGCGGCCTGCATGGCCGAAAACGGATTGCGGGAAAAGGTCATCGGCGTGGCGCTGGATGGAACCGGATATGGAACCGACGGGCTGATTTGGGGCGGCGAGTTTCTGATCTGCGACTATCTCTCTTTCGAACGGCGGTTTCACTTCCGTTACGTTCCGCTGCCCGGCGGCGACACCGCCATCCGGCAGCCCTGGCGCTCCGCGTTGAGTTACCTCAGGGATGCGGGATTGGCCGGCGTGCCGGCGTTGGAGGCGGTTCCCGCGGGCGCGCGCCGGGTGGTGGAGGCCATGCTGGCCGGCCACGTAAACACCGTCGACACCTCGTCCTGCGGGCGCCTTTTCGATGCGGTCTCGGCAATTCTAGGAATCCGGCTCGAAACCACTTATGAGGGGCAAGCAGCCATCGAATTGGAGGCAATAGCCGCTCCAGGCATAACCGAGCGATACCCCTACGCCGTCGCCGATGGCACCATCGACTTCCGCGAGACCATTCGTGCGATTGCGCGGGACGAGAGTCCGCGCGAGGTTCGCTCAGCCCGCTTTCATAACACGGTAAGTGCAGCCATTACAGAGACTTGCCAGCGGATGCGCCAACGGGACCGGCTGACCCAAGTGTGCCTCTCGGGCGGCACGTTCCAGAACGCCTATCTGCTGAGCCAAACCGCGCAACTGCTGCGCGCGGCCGGTTTTCAGGTGTTTACCCACGCCACGGTCCCGCCCAACGACGGGGGACTTTCCCTAGGCCAGGCTGTGATCGCCAGCAGCCTCCTCGGTTAGCGGGGAGGCCGGAGTCAGGAGACAGGAGTCAGGAGTCAGAAGTTTAGAAGTCCGGAGACAGAACGCCAGCAGTGGGAAACCGCTCCAGGCTGCTGAAAAAAGCTGAAGAAAGAGCCCTTGGCCTCCGACTCCTGTCTTCTGACTCCTGACTCCTGTCTTCCCTTGTGCTTCGGGCAAGCCAAAAACATGCCCTACCGACGCCCCTTTCTATTCGGTAATTTGATACCCTATACTCTTAATCAGGGACAATCCGGAAGCCAAGGAGGCTGCCGTGAAGATTCTCAGGCTCCGCAAAGAGAAGCTCGATCTCTTTGCCTCCGTCGTCCAGCAGTTCGGCGAGCTTCATGCGCCCGTCGAGCAGGACGGCAAATATGTTTTCAAGCGATTAACCCGGTGGGCGGAAGCGCGTCTGGACTACGACCGCACCATCCTGCCTCCCAAGAAGTACTTTCTTCCACCGCGGGAAACCCTGTTTCGCTACCGGCCGGGCGAGGGGTTCCTGCCCAGCACCGACGGACTGAATCAGCGGATCATCCTGTTCGGCCTGCATGCCTGCGACGTCTATTCCCTCAACATCCTGGATCGCGTTTTCGCGGGGAGATATAACGATCCGTATTACCAGGCGCGGCGCAGAAACATCGCCATCATCGGCATCGACTGCACGCCCGACAAGCAGTGTTTCTGCCGCTCCATGCGGGCGGACTTCGTCGACCACGGATTCGATCTCTTCTTTTACGACACGGGCGACTATTACCAGGCGCTGGTGGGCACCGCCCTGGGCGACGACATGGTGCTGGCCACCGGCAACCTGTTCGAGGCGGTGGATGCGGCCGATATCGACGAGTACAAACGGCGCTCGTGGAACAAGCGGCGCGCGTTTCAGCTCGATGTCGAGATCCGCGACCTTCCCGAGATCTTCGAGATGGAATACCAGAGCGAAATCTGGGAGGAGTTGGGCGCCAAGTGCCTGTCCTGCGGCAGTTGCAGCATGGTTTGCCCCACCTGCTACTGCTATGACGTCGCCGACGACGTGGAACTGGGCTCGCGCGCCGGGAAGCGCACGCGCTCCTGGGATTCCTGCCTGTTCGCCGACCACGCGCTGGTGGCCAGCGGCGAGAATTTCCGCGGGCCGCGCGCCAGCCGCATCAAGTTTCGTTTTTACCACAAGCAGCGCGGCTTTGTGGCCGAGTACGGGCGGCCAAGCTGCGTCGGTTGCGGGCGCTGTGCCACGGCCTGTCCCGTCTCGATCGACGTGGTGCAGGTAATCGACCGCCTGCGGAGGGTGCAAGATGTTGCTAGCCGATGACGTCGCGACCTACCACCCAATCGTGAGCGGCAATCCCTACCAGCCGCACATGGCGCGCATCGTGCGCATTTACAAGATGGTGGAGAATAACCACCTCTTCACGCTGCGCTTCCTCGAAGACAACCTGGCCCACACTTTCCGGCATCAGCCGGGCCAGTTCATCATGCTGAGCGTGCCGGGCGCCGGCGAGATCCCCATCTCGATCTCCTCTTCTCCTTCGCGGCCCGAGGTCCTCGAACTTTGCGTGCGGCGCGTGGGACGCGTCACTCAGGCCCTCTACCGGCTGCACACCAACGATGTGGTGGGAGTGCGCGGCCCCTACGGCAACGGCTACCCTATCCCGGAGATGCAGGGCAACGACCTGCTGCTGGCGGCCGGCGGCCTGGGCATGGCGCCCTTGCGGTCGCTCCTCTGGTACGCTCTCGACCATCGCGACAAGTTCAACAGCATCATCCTGATGTACGGAACCAAGCGGCCGGAGGATATGCTGTTCCGCGAGGAACTGCTGGCCCTGGTGGATCGCACGGATATGAATTGCCTCCTCACCGTGGATGCGGATCCCTCGGGAACCTGGAAGAACCACATCGGCCTGCTGCCCACCCTGTTCGACTACGCCAAGATCGAACCGCTTCACACCTATGCCAGCGTGTGCGGCCCGCCGGTGGTCTACAAATTCATTCTGCAGCGCCTGCTCGAACTCGGCTTTCCCAAGAACCGGATACTGATGTCCCTCGAACGCCGCATGAAGTGCGGCATCGGCAAGTGCGGCCACTGCAGCATCGGGTACAAGTACACCTGCCTGCAGGGCCCCATTTTCACTTACTGGGATGCAATCAACCTGCCGGAGATGATCTGATGAACAAGCCTACTGTGGGGATATTCGGGCTCACCGGTTGCGCCGGCGACCAACTGGTGATTGTGAACTGCGAAGACCGCCTGCTGGACCTGGTCGCCTTGATCGACATCCGGGAGTTTCTGATGGCGTCTTCGGAGAACGATACCGCCTGCGCGTTGGATGTCGCCCTGGTGGAGGGCGCGGTGGTGAGCCAGCGGGACGCCAACCGGCTGCGCGCGATTCGCCAGCGGGCCAAGACCCTGGTGGCGCTGGGAACCTGCGCCGTATGGGGCGGCGTGGCAACCATGGACCGCGGCGCCGATCGCAAGAAACTGATCGAGGAAGTGTACGGCGAAGCGGGGCTGAGCTACGATTCGCAACCCGCCCAGGCGCTGCACGAGGTGGTGAAGGTGGATCTCAATATCACCGGCTGCCCCATCGAAAAGGACCATTTCCTGGCGGCCATTGCCAATCTGCTGAACGGCGACATCCCCGTCTATCCCAGCTACCCGGTTTGCACCGAGTGCCGTATGCAGGAGAACAACTGCCTGTTGATGGAGCGTGGAGAACTTTGTTGCGGGCCGATCACCGCCGCCGGCTGCAAGGCGCGTTGCCCGGATCTGCGGGTGCCGTGCGTGGGTTGCCGCGGACCGGTGAGCGACGCCAATCCGGAGTCGCTGACCGCGATGCTGGTGGAAAGGGGCTTTGACCGCCAGATGGTTGCCGCCCGCCTGCGGACCTTCGCACCCCAGGGAGCTGCGCAATGAGCAAAATCGTCATCGACCACCTGGCGCGCGTGGAGGGCCACGGCGGCATCACCGTGGAAATCGAAAACGACACGGTCGGCAGCGTGCATTTCGACGTTTTCGAAGGCGCGCGGCTGCTCGAGCCGCTGGTTCGCGGGAAGCGCTTCGACGAAGTGGCGCCGGTTCTGTCGCGAATCTGCTCCATCTGCTCGGTGGCGCACACGCTGACCTCGCTGAAGGCCACCGAGAACGCGTTTGCGGTGCGCGTCAGTCCGCAGACGGAACTGCTGCGCGAGTTGCTGTTCCGCGGCGAAAGCATTGAAAGCCACGCCCTGCACCTCTTCCTGCTAGCGGTGCCCGACTACCTGAATTACCCCAGTGCAATCGCGCTCTCCGCCGACAAGCCGGCCGTCGTTCTGCTCGGCCTGCGCCTCAAGAAGCTCGGCAACCTGATCCAGGAGACCATCGGCGGGCGCGCCATCCATCCGGTCAACGCCGTGCCGGGTGGTTTTGGCAAGGCGCCGGCGATCGAACAATTGATCGAGCTGCGCAGCGCGCTGATGCAGGGCGTCACCGATTCGGACGCCGCCATGGATCTGATGACCACGCTTCCACAGGCGGATTTCTGTCATTGCGATACCGTCTACGCCGCGCTGCGCACGCCGAGCCTGGACAGTTACTACGCCGGCGACGAGGTGATGGCCGTATCCGATGGCAGCCGGGCCATCGTCCACGCCAGCGATTACAAAACGCTCACCAACGAGCGCGCCGTGCCGCACTCCCACGCCAAACACAGCACCTTCCGCGATAAACCCTTCATGGTGGGATCGCTGGCCAGGCTGACCGTGAATCCGCGGCGGCTCATCGGCAAGCTGGCGGTAGCCAAGAAGCGGCTCAAGCTGCAATTGCCCGCCGACAATCCGATGGACAACAACAAGGCGCAGGCGCTGGAGCTGATCAGCGACGTGGAGCGGGCCCTGGAAATCATCGAACAACTGCTGCGGGCGGGCGTCAAGGACGAGCCTCCGGTTCCGGTTCAACCGCGCGCCGCCACCGGCACCGCCATCACCGAAGCTCCGCGCGGGCTGCTGATTCACAGCTACACGTATGATGCGGAGGGCCGCATCACCGCGGCCGACGTCATCACGCCGACCGCCCTCAATGCCGCCAGCATGGAAATGCACTTCCGCAAGGCCGTGGAGCAAAGCGCGGAGCGCGACGATGCGGCCCTTTCGAGAAAGCTGCAAATGATCGCCCGCGCCTACGATCCGTGCATCTCCTGTTCCGTGCACCTGCTGCGCCGGCAATGAAGCCTCTGCTCGTCATCGGCTTAGGAAACCCGCTGATGGGCGCTGAAGGAATCGGCTGGCACGTTGCGCAGCGCCTGTCCGGCGACCCGAGACTGCCGGCCGGCGCGGAAGTCATTTGCGGCGGAACCGACCTGCTGCGCTATGCGGATCGAATCGAAGAGAGCCGCCGCGTGATCGTGGTCGACGCCCTACGGGACGATGCCGAGCCCGGCAGCGTCTGGTCATTTGAAGCGCCAGGTGATCCAAGTGGGGCAGGCGCTATCGCCTGCCAACAAGTTTCTTCGCAGCTTCCCCCGCTCGACAATCGCCAAGATAACGCTCACTGCCTTTCCGCTGTCCAGGCGATCCAACTGCTCCGCATGACCGTTCCGGCCCTCATCACGCTGCTGGGCATTTCGATACCGCGCGCCAACGTGCAGACCGGTCTCTCGCCCGAACTCGCCGCCCGCATGCCCGCGATCCTCGACCGCGTGCTGCAAGAGCTCGGATGAAGCGCGTGGCGCACGCACTCGCGCGTGCCGTGTCGAGACTCTTCTCGACACAGCTCGTGCATGGAAACCCGGC
>Ga0371490_1000299_pt1 | contig 38000 bp, 28 predicted proteins | sample MB2SIPfraction_FD_207959 | JGI IMG/M metagenome (GOLD analysis project Ga0371490, IMG submission 207959) | Lab enriched peat soil microbial communities from McLean, Ithaca, NY, United States - MB28FN SIP fraction | ecosystem: Environmental > Terrestrial > Soil > Wetlands > Peat | place: USA... | reverse complement strand
CCTTCGAGAATCTCGGGTCCCGCGGCAGAAGTCCCTGCCCGATGGCAAAAACCTTGGTGAAGAAGGCAAAGGCGACGAGCTGAGTGCCGATGATCACCGTCATGCAGGCGACGGCCAGGGTGCCGGTGCTGAACACGACGTTGCCGAGGTGAACCGGCGCTGCTGCCAGCGTGGCCCCAGCGGCGGTCCCCAGCAGCACCAGCAACAGTCCCGGCACGAGAAACAACCAACGCGGCGAGTAGATAAGCATGAACCGCAAGTGCCGCCAGCCATCCCGCCAGGGTTTGAGATGCGGCGGTCGTGAACGGCCGGCCGCGTGCAAGGTGATGGGGACCTCGGCAATGCGCAAAGACTTCAACGTCGCTTTGATTACCAGCTCCGACGCGAACTCCATCCCGGTGGTCTTCAATTCCATTTTCCAGTAGGCCTCCTTGGTGAACCCACGTAGCCCACAATGGAAGTCCCGCGTGGGGCACCTGAAGAATACCCTGCCGATCAGGGAAAGGACCGGATTGCCGATCCAGCGGTTCTTCCACGGCATCGCCCCCGGCAGAATGGTGCCGCCGCCACTGGGGAGACGACACCCCATGACCAGGTCGTAGCGCTGGCGAAACTTCTCAACAAACCCTTCAATCCTTGAGAAATCATAGCTATCATCGGCATCGCCCATGATAATCCAATTGCCTCGAGCGGCTTCGATGCCGCCGCGCAAGGCACTGCCATAACCCCTCTCCTTGACCGGCACCAGGCGCGCGCCCAACTGCTCCGCAACGGCAACCGACGCGTCCGTGCTGCCGTTGTCCGCGACAACGATCTCCCCCTGGACACCCGCCCGCTCCAACCCCAAGCGCGCTTTCTGAATGCACGCGGCCAACGTCTCCGCCTCGTTCAGGCACGGCATGACAATGGACAACTCAATGGGGCTGCACGGAGATCCGGCCGCCTGGGCCGCTGCTCTTTCAGTTGTCGGTTCACAGCTCATTTTGGTGATTTGGTGCCTGGCTCGGTTTGTCCTGGCTGGCACCGTGCGGGTTGAACACCACCAGATGCCAGACGAAAGGTGGGCGGCTTCCCCACATCTTCAGGCTCACCGTGTGCAATTCTCGTGCGTCCATCCGTTGCAGCCACTGCTCCCAGGACTCTGTCAATTTGTCCTCTACCACCAGCGCGTATTTTATGCCGCGCTGCCGGATCTCCTCCGGGGTGTCGGAGGTCTTTAGGTGCAGGATACGGCGCGCCCCGAACGGCTTCCAGAGCGAAGTCTCCGGGAAATCATCCGCGGAGAACCCTAGCACCGACGCATCCGCTGGCAGCATACTGATCACGGACGCAAAAACCTCGCCTCGATTCCCCTTCGCGGCATAGGCCGCCGTCGCCAGCGAGCCGAGTCTGCTGGACTGCAGCCGGGAACTGTAACGTTGGATAAACCACTCCGCCGGCCACAAGGGCCTGGCTGGCGAGAGGACCAGCAGCAATCCTGCCAGGCCGCACGAGAAGAGTGCCCAGGATCGCCACCAACGCCGTCTGATCACTACCTCCTGGAACGGGCTTAGCAGCAAACCCAGGCTCAGCAAGGGATAGTACGGCGCCAGGTACCTCGCCCCACTGCTTAAGTTCAGCTTCGTCATCACGTAGAACAGGCTGACCCAGGGCGAGAGACAGAGCAGCCGCTTGGCCAGGCTGCCGGAAGCCGCCGCTTGTGGTCCGCTTTGCTTTCTGTGCCCGATAACCGCCGCCAACACGCTCAGGCCGAGCAGAATGGTCACTCCAAACCCCAACCCCGCCCATTCCTCGACTTGCATCTCGGGCAACCTCCAATGCGCCACCGCCGGCTCGAAGTGCTTCTGCAACAACGCCCCCAGAGAAGCCGGCGTCAGCGCGTTGGCGGCTCGGCCCCAGGCCGAGGCGAAAGGAAAAACCGGGGGCACGACATTATTCAAGGGCCACATGATGCCATTGGAAAGCAGGCGCAGCCATAGCGGCCCGGAGGCCATCGGCACCTGCTCGATTGTTGCCCCCGTCCAATCGCCGCCATGCACCGCGTTGCACACCGCCATCGGCAGAAAAGACGCCCCGGTTGCCGCGACAATAACGGCCCCCATAGCCACCGGGCGAGCCAGCCATACCCGCCAAGCCGGCACGAATGCAACCGCCCAGGGAAGCAGCAACGGCAGGTTGCTCGTCTTTGCTCCCGTCAGCAGGGCCGCCGAGAGCACCGAAAGGCAGACGTCGGAAACCCGGCGGGATTCCCGGGCTCGCAGCGCGAAGTCCACCGCCGCCAATGCGTACACCGTGCTGAACATGTCGTTTGAAATGCTGCCCGCCTGCAAGAGGTAGCAATAGCCCGTCGGCAACAGCCACATCCAGTGCCAGGCCACACGAGGTCTTACCCCAACACGCGTAAAAACGCTAAATACCAACCCCGGCAGGAATAGAAACGACACTGCGTTGATCAGAAACAGCCACCGTTCCGTCTTCGTGAAGGCAATCAGCGGGGCTGAAAGCCACTCGATGCCACACGCGCGCGTATTCACACGCTGGAAATCGGTGTGAATCCAGTGCCACTGGCCCTCCGCCAGCCAGTGCAACACGCGCGGAATCCGATAGGCCAGTGCGTCGTAGTTGTTGGGCGCATGAATGGCCCCGCCCAGAATCGCCAGCAGCGCCAGCACTAGGAACGCCAGCGGAAACGCCCGGGCAAAACGCCGGCGCTGTTTCCGCAAACTCCAGCCGCCGAAGCTCCCAGGGGAAAGCCGCCCCCGCAGCAGCCAACCCGCCGCCAGGCCCAGCAGGAAAGTTGCCGCGTAACCCGCCGCATCGAGTTCATGGAGGGCGGACAAAACCCAGCCCGCACAACTGCACAACGAGCTGAATACCACCCAAGCTGCAAGCAAAGCCGGCGCCTTCCGGCTCGTCCTTGCGATCAGCTCATGGCCGTTCGCAGCGGCTTTCGCTTCAAGCCGCGCCGGCCGGACTCCATCGTTCACAAGACCTAATCACCATAACAGGCGCTGCAAGGTAGCGACCCATTCCGTTATCGGTCAACCTCAAAGCCTCCATCCTGGAGCTGGAGCAAGGCTGCCAAATGGCCGATAAGAGTCCTCCGAGCGTTCCCGTCCACCGATCTTCATGATCTATGATTAGCACAACTTATTTTCAGCCAGTAGCAGGCACTCGGGCCTTGAACGGGCGCGCCGGGCTGGTCAAGCCGGCTGTTGTTGGCTCAGGCAATGCACCGTGCCGCGGCCCAGCACCAGGTCCACCGCGTGGAGGCCGACAACGCGTCGGTCCTTGAAGAGTTCCGCCAGCGTCCCCAACGCCACCCGGTCATTCGGATCATTGAACGTCGGCACCAGCACCGCCGCATTGGCGACGTAGAAGTTCGCATAGCTGGCCGGCAGCCGGTTGCCGGCGAAATAGAGTGGCGTCGGCATCGGCAGCGGTACGATTCTTGGCCGTGAGCCATCCTCCAGCCGCAGGTCCTGGATGCGTTCCCAGTTCTCGGCCAGCGGACGGTAATTGATGTCCTTCCGGTTGGTCTCCTTTACGAGCACGACAGTCTTTGGGTCCACGAAGCGGCAGATATCATCAACGTGCCCGTGCGTGTCGTCGCCTGCCGGTCCGACGGCCAGCCACTGGACATTGATCACGCCCAGATAGGTCTTGAGCGTCTCTTCAATCTCTCGCCGCCCCAGGCCGGGATTGCGCACCTGCACTTTCGGGTCGAGGTAGCATTGCTCGGTGGTCAGGAGTGTTCCTCGCCCGTTGACCTCGATGCCGCCGCCCTCAATCACGAAGTCCTTGCCGTTGCATTCGGCGTTAAAGAGCCGCTTGCCGAGAAGCCGGGCCGCCATCTCCGGTACGCGGCGGTCCTTCTGCCAGTCGTCATGCTTGGCCCAAGCATTGAAGTGGAAATGCACGATGGCAGTCTCTCCCGCCGCCCCCCGTCCTTCCATCCTCTGCCTTCTGCCTTGACTCCTTCCCCCCCTCCGCTTCACGAACGTCGGACCCGTGTCGCGCGTCCAGCCCCGATTGGTCGGGTGAAGGATGAACTCGACACGGCCTAGGTCGGCGCCGGCGCGCGTGAGATAGCGGCGCGCATTGTTCTCGTCGGGCTTGCTATTGATGAGGATGCGGACCGCCTCGCCCGGCACGAGCTTCCGAACGATTTCCCCATAGACCCAACGGATGGTATCTACCTTATCGGGCCAGTCCGCTGGATTATGCGGCCAGATCAGCCAAGTCGCCTCGTGTCGCTCCCATTCCGCCGGCATCGAGAAACCGAGCCCGGCGGGTGTGGCGGCTATTTCGCTTGCGGCTATGTGCTCAGTTGGGTCCATTTTCTGTTGCGGCGGCACGCTCAAACTGCCCCGAAAACGGCCTGTTTGCAAAGTCAATTTCCCGTACGATTCTCTTTCAATCACGGGCCCGCCCATGCCGGCAATGACAGGCGTGCGCTCAGCAGCAACGCGATGCTGCTCCCGAATCCCGCACGAGGCTGGCGGGGAGGTATAACGAGTGTGTAACGGATGTGTAACCGAATAACAACCGAAGTGCAACCGGACAACAACCGAACAACAACCGACCGCCTCCCTACCTCCTGGCTCGCGCCCGGCTCGCACGTGGCCTCGCGCTGGCCTCCAAAGCAGAGACGGCACAAGCCGCTTCGGCCTGTGCCGCGAGAACGGATGAGGAATCGAGCTCGCCCGGCGCTTACTTGTTGGGCGGCGTCAGTACGACGAAGTCGTCCCGGCGGTTCTTCCTCCAGGCGGATTCGTCGTGGCCCGGGTCAACTGGCCGGTCTTTGCCGTAACTGATGGTATCCACCCGCGTCGGGTCAATCCCCAGCCGGATCAGTTCCTCGCGCACCGCCAGCGCGCGCCGCTCGCCCAGGGAACGGTTGTACTCTTCGGTGCCGCGCTCGTCACAATTGCCTTCCACCTTGACCGCGTTGGCCGCGTTGGCCTTCAGATAATCCGCCACCGCGCGCACTTTGGGCTTCTCCACCGTCTTAAGCACTGAGCTGTCAAAGTCGAAATACACCGTGTCGGCCTTAAGGATCTCAGCGTTCTCAGGCCAGCCCGGGTGCCCCGGCCCCTGGGGATACCCCTCCGCGCCCGTAGACCCGGTCCCCGTAGACCCGGTCCCCGTAGACCCAGGCCCAGTCTCGGTCGTAACGGGGGGATTCGTCTCCATTCCAGACCCGGCGCCGGGTTCTCCCACCTGTCCCGTCTTCGATCCCGGGAGCATTGTCAAAGGCGTGGGCTTCTTCTTGCAGCCGGAGGCTGCCATGCACAGGACTAATCCAATCACCAACAGGTTAGCAAACTTGTTCACTTTCATAGTTCTCTCTTTCATGGACGGGCTCATCGAGCCCAACTGGGTTGCGACTGCGAGCTTATTCCCGGAATCCGGGCAACATCTTTGTATTGTTTCGTCGGCACGTCAAGCAGAGACAGCACGTAACGCCCGCCAGACCGCCGGCCGTACGCCAGCGTCCGGGAATTCGGCGCCCAAGACGGGTCTTCCCCTTCCACCAGCGATGTTGCCGTGCCGCCCCCGGCCGGCACCACACAGATCTCGAACCCTGACCGGAATTGCGTCGTGAACGCAATCCACTGGCCGTCCGGCGACCAATCCGGCTCCGTGGGACTGGGCATCCCCCCCGTCCCGATCTGCTGTAGCGCTCCGCCCGAGGCCGGCACTTTGCACAGTGTCCGGCGCTCTCTCTCCTTAGCCGCGAAACAAATCCATTTCCCATCCGGCGACCAACAGGGCGATGACTCGTCCTGCGGCGACTTGGTCAGCCGCTTCAAATTGCTGCCGTCGGCGTCGCACACGTATAGGTCTGTCCAGCCGTCCTTGCTCAGAATCATCGCCACCCTCCGGCCATCGGGCGATGCCGCCGGGCTCATGTTCGACCCACCATAATGGGCGAACGCCCGCCGCGCCCCCGTCGCCAGGTTGTGATAGAAAATGTCCGCATGGTTGAGCTTGTAGGAAACATAGTACAGCGCCAGGCTTCCGGGCACCCAGCACGGCGCCGCCACCAGGCTGTTGTCCCTCGTCACCCCCTGGGCGTTGTGACCGTCGAAATCCGCGATGTAAATCTCGCTGTTCCGGCCACTCTCGCCTTTGAACGCGATCTTGGTCTGGGCGATGCCTTTCGCATGCTGCGGCAGGGCTGCAATAAAATCATCCGCGAACGCGTGGATCTGCCGCCGCAACGATGCCCCCGAGTAAGCCTTGGAAACCAGCGTGCTCTTGTTGTGCGGGTCAACGGCCTTCGCTTCCAGGTTGCCGTTGTTGCTGCCGCTAATGAGATACTGCGCCGACTCGGCATTCGTAAACCCAAAGCCCTGGACGTAAAGGTCGAATTGGAGCGTGCTGAGGGCCTCCCCGGTCAGCCCGCTGACGGAAACCCATATGGGTTTCATGTTGCCAGGCACATAAAACCCGGGGATTACGGGGAGCACTTCTTGTGCATGGGCCACGGTTCTGACTGCTAAGGCAAAGAGAATACAAGTGAAGACTATGCGTTTCATGCCGTGCCTCGTTTTGTTTTCATATTGAAAGGTATAATATAGGCGCGCTGTTTGTCTTTGGCGCCTTCAGGGAACGGCCGCTCGACGGTGGTCACTCGGTCCAGCACACGCTGCACTGATTCGTCCACCGCGGCATCCCCGGACCGTTTGGTGATTCGTTTTGCAATGATGGTCCCATCACTGGCAATTGTCACAGTCGCCTCGACGGTTGCGTCCTCACTGGACGCATCCTCCGGCCGCACCCAAGCGCGGTCAAAATAGCTCCAAACCCAGGCACTGTAACTGGCATACGAGGGACCCCCGCCGCCCGGCCCAAAACCATCGTCAACGCTTGTCGCCGAGCCCGTGCCCGACCTGATGTCCCCCAGGGCGCGGTCTAGGGCGCCCACAACCCGGCTCCTCATCGCCAACCGTTCCCGCTCCTGACTGTCTTCGGTGGAGGTGTCCCTCGACGTGGACCTGGCCTTCGGATTCCTGATGACGGGGGTAAGCGTGATTTGCGGCTTCTTCTTCGTGGTCTTGGCGTCTCTCGCCACTTCCAGTGATTCGGTCTCCGGTTTCGGCGGTTCGGCCTCCTTGATGGCTTGCCTGGCAGGTTGGGGCAGCGGGGCCGGCATTTGCTTAATCGGTGGGGCGGGTGGAGTCGCCCTGGACGCCGGTGGGCGCCCAGCGTTTGGATTCCCGCCGCCGGCAAAAGGCGTGTCAATTAGGATTGAAGGAAAGAACGTAATCGGCTGCACATCACTCTGCTTGGCCTTGGGTATTAAAAAGGCCGGGCAGGCCACCAGAATCAGTGCCAGCAGCAGATGCAGGCCACCCGAGGCGACGAAACACTTCTGGTATAAGCGGCTCATCGGCGTTCCGGCGGCTGGGTCCGCAAAGAGTAGCGCGTGATCCCGTTGTGCTGGCAGCCATCAATCAACGCCGCCAGCTCCTTCGTCCGGCTGTTCTCGTCCGCCCGGATATAGACCACCAGATTGGGATTCAACCTGAAATCCGCGACCAGTTCCCGGATCAGCACATCAAGCCTCATGGGGTGTCCCTTCAAGGCGTAGGTCCCCTGCGGGCTGATCTCCACAGTGCGAACATCTGCTTTGTTGATGGGCCTGTCAGGCTGGCCATCGGCCCTCGGCAGCTTCAACTCCAACCCCTTCTCCAGCAGCGGCGTCGTGATCACGAAGATGATCAACAGCACAAACGCCAAGTCCAACAGCGGCGTGATGTTGATCTCGCTCAGCGTCACCAGCGAACTGCGTTGTGAAAAACGGCGCATCGTCCCGGGGCCCTAGTCTTCCTCAAGGTACTCCGTCTCCATCTTCGACACCAATTCCTGGGCGAAGTTGTCCAGTTCCACCGTCATCACCCGCAGGTTGTGGACCAGCCAGTTGTAAGCAAACATGGAGGGGATGGCCACCAGCAAGCCGGCCACCGTCGTAATCAGCGCCGCCGCCACACCGGGGGCCATTGCCGCCATCGTCGCCGCGCCCTGTTGCGCGATATGGCCGAACGTGCTCATCACGCCCCACACTGTCCCGAGCAGACCCAGGAACGGCGCCCCGCTCACGGCAATCGCCAACAGGATCAAACCTGACTCCAGCTTGAGGGATTCCTGGGCCACGTTGTTTTCTAGCGTCCGCTTCACATGCTCCATCCCCTTGAGCGAGACGAATTTCTTCCGCCCGTTGGCATCAGGATTCTTGAGCCGGGCGTCCAATTCCAGGCTGCCGCCCTGGTACACCGTGAACAGCGGGCAGCCCTCCACTTGCACCCGGCGATCGAAAAGGTCGAGGACGTTCTTTTGCGTCCGGTATTCGGTGTTGAAGAACAGGTTGAGCTTCTTGGCCCGCCGCATCTGGACCGCCTTGGCGATCATCACCGACCACGCGACAATGGAGAGGATGAGGAGACAGTAGATAACAGCCTTGCCTTCGGGTGTGGCCTGTTGCCACACGTAAAGCAATTCCATCTCATTCGCCCTGCCGGCGCTTGCAGCTAAGAAAACGGGTACGTTCATTCCGACACGATCTGCCTGTGACTCCGAGAACTTGGTCGTGAGGAATAGAAGCGCCCAAGCCGAACTGGTTCAAAAATCAACCAACCACACCCCAAAAATATGCCCAACGGCGATATTTCTAGCAGTGTCTTCAATAAGTGCAAATACAAAATCGAAGAATATTTAGGGCACCCCCTGCCGCTTGTCCAGACCCCGTTGGCCGCAAGGCGCAGGAGCGGCGCAGCCCGGCACTGCCACGCAGTCGGAGCGCGGACATTCCTGTCCGCACCAACGTTCGATGGCTGACATGAGTTGGCAACTGGCCGGAGCGCGCTGCCCTTCCCAGCTCGCTGCGGACAGGAATGTCCGCGCTCCGTGGGGGTGCGGGGATGCGCCCATGCGCGCCCGTCCTCAACCTTCGGACTTCCAGATGAATCGAGCTACTGGTAGTATCAGCGGCGATATGCGCAAAGGTTCCCAGTCGTTCGGACAGGTGGACGCCTTTCTGCACGGCTCTGCGGAAATACCATAGTGCTTGTGGATTATGACTCGACTACTGCATTCGACACTACCCCTGCTCGCGCTGGCCACTGTCGTCATTGGTCAAGCCCAGGAAACACGCCTCACTGTTCAGCTTGACCAGCCCCGGTCTGCCATTTCCCCATACCTTTACGGCCAGTTCATCGAGCATCTCGGCCGCTGCATCCATGACGGCGTGTGGGCCGAGATACTGCGCGATCGCAAGTTCCTGCTCGCCCCGACCAACTCGCCGTGGATAGTGGTCAACCCGGACGGCGCGGCCTTGGAGGTCTTTCACGATACGGCGGGCGCTTATGCGGGCGATCACTGCCTCGCGCTGTGGCGGCGCGACGGCAAGGGTGGCCCAGCCGGTATCCGTCAGGGCGACCTCGGCCTCGTGGCCGGCAAGGAATACCTGGGCTACGCCATTCTGGCCTACGCCAGCGCCAGCCAGGCGCCCGTCGAAATACGCCTGGCTTGGGGCGAGGACCCGAAGGACGGCCAGAGCGTCCGGCTCGATCAGGTGGGCCGCGAGTATCGCCGATTCCCCTTCCGCTTCCGCGCAGGAGCCACGACCGATTCGGCCTCGCTCTCCGTCCTGCTCTCCCAGCCGGCGTATCTTTGGATCGCCTGCCTGTCTCTCATGCCGGCGGACAATGTGAAGGGCATGAGGAACGACACGCTTGACCTGATCCGGAAGCTCAACCCGCCCATTACCCGCTGGCCCGGCGGCAACTTTGTGTCCGGCTATAACTGGAAGGATGCCATCGGCGACCGCGACTGCCGTCCCCCACTCTGGGAGCGGGCCTGGAATGCGGTCGAAGACAACGACTTCGGACTCGACGAGTTCATGGCCTTCTGCGCGGCGGTAGGCACCGAGCCCTATATCGCCGTCAACACCGGTCTCGGCAGCGTCGAAAGTGCCGCGGACGAGGTCGAATACGCCACCGGCTCCAGCCACACCCCCTGGGGCGCCGAACGCGCCCGCAACGGACACTCCAAACCTTACGCCGTCAGGTGGTGGGGCGTCGGCAATGAAATGTACGGAGACTGGCAGCTCGGCAGCGTGTCCGTCGAACGCTACGCCATCCGGCACGATGCCTTTGTCGCCGCCATGAAGGCGCGTCAGCCCTCGATCCAGATCATCGCGGTGGGAGCGCCCGGCCGCTGGAACGACGTGATGCTCCCTCGCTGTGCGGCCAGCATGGATTTGCTCAGCGGACATCATTATACCGAACGCAAGTTCCGCGTGCCCCTGACAGCGGAGGACGCCGCCACCTACGAGCGGAACTTCCTCGTCTATTCGGACGACGTGGCAGCCGGCGTGCGGCGTCTTGTGACCGATTTCCGTCAGCGGCGGGGCCAAGGAAACGCCACCCTGGACCGTGTGCGCCTGGCCATAGACGAATGGGGCATCGTCCGCGACTGGAACCCCGCGCCCGACGGCCCGGGCATCGGCCCCTTCGAGCACTATTACACCCTCGGCGACGCCATCGCGGCAGGCCGGGCGCTGCACGAGCTGTTGCGCTCCGCCGACGTCGTGGCGATGGCCAACTGGGCGCAAACCGTCAACGTCATCGGTGCTATCAAGACCAGCCGCAACTTCGCCTGCCTCGACCCCGTCGGCCACCTGCTCGCGCTTTACCGCGCTCAGGTCGGCGGCACGCTCGTGCCGGTCACCTCCGCCGGATCAGACGCCGTGGACGCGGTCGCCGCATGGGACAAGGCCTCCGGCGCGCTCTCGCTTGGCCTGATCAACTACTCTCCTAAAGCGGACGTCTCCGTAGTGCTGCATTTCCCCGGCCAGACCCGGTTCGCTTCCGCCAAGGCCTGGCGCATCAACGGCCCCGACTTGGGTGCGACCAACGTCCCCGGGCAAGCCGAAAACGTAACAACCACTGTGATTGCGCAGGAGTTCGCCCTCGACCGGCCATTCCAGCTCCCCCGACGCTCGATCACCGTGCTGCGCCTGGAGAAGGTCTCGCTCCGATGACTCCTGACGCAACGTGCCCAGCGTCTGGCACAGTCGAACCAGCACACGGGCGCGCATCCGAATCCTCCCCTGCTGTTGCATCGCCATATCCGGGTGCCGTGACATACGCCTTTAAGCATCTCAGCCGTTGCGCCACCGCGGTTTCCCTTCTGTCGGGCTGTCTCAGCACGGCGATTGCCGCACCACTCACCACCGTGCCCATCCGGCAGGTCGTTATTCAAGACGACTTCTGGTCGCCCAAGCTAAGGATTTGGCGCGAAGTCACCATTCCCGATTGCTTTGCAAAGTTCGAGAAGGACGGAGCGCTCAGCAACTTCGACAAGATTCGCGATGGCACCGGGGGCGAACATGGCGGCCCGCCCTGGTATGACGGCCTAATCTATGAAATGATCCGGGGCTCCGCCGATTTCCTGGCTGCGCAGCGCGATCCGGCGCTGGAGGCTCGGCTGGACGGTTACATCGAACGCATCACCGCCGCCGCGGCCAAAGACCCTGACGGCTACCTGAACACTTACACGCAGTTGAAGGAGCCGGCCCATCGGTGGGGCCTGAACGGCGGCAACGATAATTGGCAGCACGATGTCTATAATGCCGGTGCGATGGTCGAGGCCGCAGTTCACTACTATCGCGCCACCGGAAAACCGCGACTGCTCCAGGTCGCCACCAAACTCGCCAATTACATGGCGGACGTCATGGGTCCACCCCCCAAGCAGAACGTGGTGCCGGGTCATTCGCTGGGTGAGGAGGCGCTGGTGAAGCTGTATGTCCTGTTTCGCGAGCAGCCGGAGTTGAAAGCCCGGATGACAGTGCCCGTGGACGAGCGGCGTTACCTCAAGCTGGCCGAGTTCTGGATCGAGAATCGTGGCAACCACGAAGGCCGGAAGAGCTACGGTTCGTACGGCCAGGACCACAAACCGGTGTTGGAGCAGGAAACCATCGAGGGTCACGCAGTGCGGGCCACGCTGCTCTGTGCCGGCCTGGTCGCCGCCGCGAATGTGAATGGGCGCCAGGATTATCTCGCCGCGGCCCAACGCCTCTGGGAGAACATGGTGCAGCGCCGCATGTATGTCACCGGCGGCTTGGGCGCCGTGGCTGGCCATGAGGGATTCGGTCCCGATTACGTGTTGCCCAACAATGGCTACCTCGAAACCTGTGCCGCCGTCGGCGCCGGCTTCTTCCACTACAACCTGAGCCTGGCCCTGGCCGACGCGCGCTATGCGGATGAACTGGAGCGGGTGCTCTATAACGGAGTCCTGCCCGGCGTCTCGCTCCGGGGGAATACCTACCTGTACGAGAATCCCCTGGAAGCGGGCCCGCAGCGCGCCCGCTGGGCATGGCACGGCTGCCCTTGCTGTCCGCCTATGTTCCTTAAAATCGTGGGCGCTCTGCCGGGCTACATCTACGCACAGGGACCAGGCGCAGTTTACGTAAACCAGTTTATCGGCAGCCGCGCGACGATGACGGTGAACGGCACGAAAGTCAGGCTGACGCAAACCTCTCGCTATCCTTGGGACGGCGAGATCAAGCTCTCGGTGGAGCCGGAGAGGGAAACGGAGTTCGCCCTGAACGTGCGACTGCCGGGTTGGTGCAGCGCTCCACGGTTACAGGTGAACGGCAAGCCGCTCGCACCGTTCGAGCCAGTCCGCGGTTACGCCCATCTCCAGCGAAAGTGGCGGCGCGGCGATGTCATCCACCTGTCCCTCCCGATGCCGGCGCGGCGCCTCAAGGCCCATCCGAAGGTCGAAGCCGACGTTGGCCGGGCGGCGCTCCAGCGCGGTCCCCTGGTCTATTGTCTCGAAACCGTGGACAACGGCGGTCATGTCTGGAACCTGGTCATGCCACCCGAAGCGCAACTCAGCTCGCAGCACCGTGCGGACATGCTTGGCGGCGTGACGGTCATCCAGGGGCCGGCCTTGGCGGTGCATCGAGTGGACTGGCCCGACAGGCTCTACTTGCCCTCCAGGTCCTTGCCGGGAATCACCAACACCGAGTTCACAGCCATCCCCTATTTCGCGAACGCCAACCGCCAGCCCGGCGAAATGATGGTGTGGGTAGCCGAGACCCCCGGCCAAGCCGTGCCGCTGCCGGCGCCAACCCTCGCGAGCACCGCTGGCACACGAGCCCAGGAAGCTCGCATCACGGTGCAAGCCGACCAGACAATTGGGCAGGTGTCGCGCCTCCTCACCGGCGCGTGCATCGAGGACGTGAACCACGAGATCTACGGCGGCATCTATAGCCAGATGATCTTTGGCGAGAGCTTTCAGGAACCGCCGGCGTCGGTGCCTCCGAGCGGCTTTCGAGCATTCGGCGGCTCGTGGAGTGTCACGGAGGGCGAGCTTGAAGGCAGCGCAGGAGACGGCCCCCTGCTGGTCAGTGAACTCCCGGCCTTCGCCGACGGCGAAGCGAGCGTTGAGGTGCGCTTCGCGGACCGCAAGCCCGGTAACGCCGGCCTGATCGTGCGGTTGGCTCAGCCGGGCATGGGTGCGGACAACTTCGACGGCTACGAGGTCTCGCTGGATCCGGCGAACCAGGTGCTTCGCCTGGGCCGGCATCGCCACGACTTTCAACTCATCCGGGATGCGCCCTGCGAATTGGCGGTCGGGGCCTGGATACGCCTGGCAGTAAAGCTGACCGGGCCAAGAATCGAGGTACTGGTAAACGGACGCAGCGTGATTGGGCACGAGGACGCAACCGCACCGCTGCTTTCCGGAACTGTTGCGTTGCGGCAATGGCAGCGCGAGGCGCGGTATCGGGACTTGCGCGTCAAGACCGGGGACCAGGACCGGCCACTGCTTTTTGAGCGCGACGCGGGTGGAGGCACGCAGGCCGCCGAGGTCAGCGGCATCTGGTGGCCGGTCCGGAGGGGAAACGCAATCGGAGCCTGGACCCTCGAGAGGGCGCGCCCGTTCGTCGGCGGGCAGAGCCAGCGCCTCAGCTTCGTCAGCGGCCAAGGCGAGGTGGGTGTGGAAAACGAGGGGCTGAATCGCTGGGGCCAGTATTTTGCGGGAGGTAAGCCGTATGAAGGGGTGCTCTGGGCGCGCACAGAACAGCCGGCGGAGGTTTGGGTTGCATTGGAAAGCACGGACGGGGGGGCTGTCCATGCCGAAAAACGGCTCCGGCTCAAGTCCGGCGACTGGCAGCGGCTGGCTTTCTCGCTGACGCCGGACGCCACCGAGCCAAAGGGGAGATTCACCCTCAAGCTCAAACACCCTGGTTCGGTGGCGTTGGGCTACGCTTTCCTGCAGCCCGGCGCGTGGGGCCGGTTCAAGAGCCTGCCGGTGCGCCGCGATGTGGCCGAAGCCTTGATTGGCCAGGGCATCACGGTGCTGCGCTACGGCGGCTCCATGGTCAACCACCCTGAATACCGCTGGAAGAAGATGATCGGCCCCCGCGACCGCCGCCCGCCCTATCGAGGCACGTGGTATCCTTATTCCTCCAACGGGTGGGGCATCCCGGACTTCATGGATTTTTGCGAGGCTGCAGGGCTTGAATACATCCCTGCCTTCAACCTGGACGAGACTCCCCCGGACATGGCGGATTTTATCGAATACGCCAAAGGAACCGCGCGGAGTCGATGGGGGAGCAAGCGGGCGGCCACTGCTCATCCCAAACCCTATGCCTTGCGGTATATCGAGCTCGGCAACGAGGAACGCGTGGATGAGAAGTACTTTGAGAAGTTCAAGGCCCTGGCCGAAGCCATCTGGGCCAAAGACCCCACGATCATTCTGGTGGTGGGCGACTTCTTGTATAGCCAGCCCATCCAAGACCCGTTCAACTTTCGGGGCGCTGCGTCAGGCATCACGAGTCTGGCGGGGCAGCAACGGATCTTGCAGCTCGCACGGCAGCACGGCCGCGAGGTCTGTTTCGACCTGCATGTGGGCACGGACGGTCCCCGCCCTGATTCCACGCTTGCGGGGATGTTCTCGTTCCGGGACGCGCTGGCCCGGTTGGTGGATGGAGCGCGATTCCGGGTCGTCGTGTTCGAGTTCAACGCGGGCAACCATTCACAGAAGCGAGCCCTGGCCAACGCCCTGGCCATCCAGGCCATCGAACGCGACGGCCGCATTGCCATCGCCACTTCTGCCAATTGCCTCCAACCGGAAGGCCAGAACGACAACGGATGGGATCAGGGCCTGCTTTTCCTGAACCCCTCGCGAGTCTGGCTCCAGCCGCCCGGCTACGTGACCCAGATGCTCTCCCGCAACTACCTGCCGCACCTTGTGAAGTGCCAGGTGAATGACGCCGCCAACCAACTGGATGCAAACGCCAAGCGGAGCGAGGACGGCAAGACGCTGGTCTTGCAGGTAGTGAATCCAAGTGAACAAGCGGTGGCGGCGCAAATCCACTTGGCGGGATTCGTACCCCGCAATCCACTGGCCGAAGTGACGGAGTTATCTGGCCCGCTGGCCGCTGTCAACACGGCCGGGAATCCTGGCGCCCTCGTTCCAAAGCATAGCCAATGGCGCCATGGCATGGGGATGGGAAGCGCAAACCGCCTTTTCCCGCCGCGCTCCTTCACCGTGCTGCGGTTCGAGTAGCAGGGATAGGCTCGTTCTGCTCATCCCGGTTTGGGGCCGGCTGCAGCTATTGACCATGGTCGCGGATGGGCTTGAGCGAAGCGGCGGTCCCTTTACTTCACGCCTCCGCTGATCTTGCCGCCGCGTCGCGGCTCAATCCTCTTCGTGCTCCCGTCGGGAAGATGCACGACGACTGACTTGCAGTTGGCCGCGAGCGGCTTGACTGCCACTGTAAGGGTTTTGCCGTCCTTGGCTGCCTGGACGGTCATGTCCAGCGGACCGAAGGGCGTGGCCACTCCGTTGAGGCGCGTGACCATCCCGGGACCAGCCCATGCTCGCGGGAAGCCTTCGAGGAGATGCAGTTCATCGCCGCGGTCCAGTGCGAGCAGATGGATCGTGAGCCGAATGAACTCGGCGCTGGCCCAGTTGTGCGGCATGTCGCCGACCTTCCGGAACTTCTCGCCGCGCAAGGACTGCTCCTCGCGCCACACGCCGGTCGGCGCGGCATGGTTGGCGAAGGCGTACATAACCTGCGCGGCCTTGCGCCCATTGCCCTGCCAGAGCCAGGCGTGCGCGTAGAACGACGCGAAATAATTCCAGATGCCCGCCGCGTCCCAGCCCGTGCCATAGACCATCCCCTCGCGCTCGGTGGCTTCGAGCATAGCCATCGTGCTGGCCACGAGCGGGTCGTCCTTGGGAAAGATCTGCCCGGGATAGACGGCATGGCAAAACGCCCACTGCGCGCGTTGGGGAAGCTCTTTCTTGCCATCCTCGCCCATGATGATCGGCACATAGGCGTTGCCGTGCGGGTCTTTGGCGAGGTCACGCGCGGCGGCTTTGCGGAAGGCAGCCATGAATGCGTCATATTCACCTTGCCATTTGGCGGCCACGTCCGCCTTGCCCAGCCAGTGCGCGGCCTGGATGAAGGCGCGCAGGCCCACCAGGTTCCAGTACGGGTTGGTGTATTCCGCATGGATGCCACCGATGCCGCCATCGGGAAAGCCCGGAGGCACCAGGCCGTCATCAAGCGGGGTGTCGTTTTCGAGCGTGCGCTGGCGCAGCGTTCGGATGTACTCGGCCACGCGCGTGAGCTTCGGCCAGATGGACTCCAGCCAGGCCTTGTCTTGGGTAAGCTGCGCGTGACGCACGCACGTCCACAGCACGATGCCGTTTTCCTTGGAGTAGTTCTGCATCACCTCGATGCGGCCGTCGGGCTTCTGGTATGTCAGTTCGTATGCCACGCCGTTGCGGGCTTCCTGACCCGCCCCAACCAGCGCCGCCGCTTCCAGCAGGAACGAGCCATCCACAATCCACAAGCCGCGGTAGCAAGTCGGGCCGACCTGGAAGGCGGGCAGCCCTTTCTTGATCTCGCGTGCCTGCCAGATGTTGCGGATGGACGAATCCACCAACCCCTGGACGCCCGCGTCCGGCACCTGCACGCGGCCATACGGCAGCGGCGCCTTTTCCCAAAAGGCCACCGCGTGGTCCCGGCAGGCTGCCGCCTGCTCCACCGTAACCGGCTCGATCACAATGGAACCACCACCGCTATAGAGCGCAAAGAAGGTTGCGCTCTGGCCCGCTGGCACCGTCAGCGCCTCAAGCTGGATGGCCCGCCGGGGCGCTTTCTCATCCGCCAAGCCCGCCATTTTAAGCGAAGCGGTGATTGTCTCATGGTCATTGACCACGACGCGCCCAGCCTCGGGCAGGAACGTGAAGGCCCTCGTGGTGTCCACAATCAGCCGCGGCTGCAAGCGTCGTGGCTCGGTGCCTTTGTTGGTGACGCGAACGAGGATCAGGTCATTACGCGAAGGGGTGTTGGTCTGGTGCAGATCAGTAACCGCAAACGCCTCCTCCACGATCTCCAGCCCTTCCGCCGCACGAAACGTCCGCACTATGGGCACTCGCGGCGAAAGCACTTCCTGCTTCTGCCACGTCGCCCCCTCGGCTACCTCAACACTGACGCGCGTGCCGAACTCGCGTCCGCCCTGACCGTAATGGTAGAGCAGTTCCCCGCTCCGGTCCACGAGCGACTTGTCCGGGTCGTCCGGCAGGCAAACCGCCGTCTGCCATTCGGGGGGTGCGTAGCGGAAGTCCACGGTATCCGTTCCGGGAGCCGGGTCCGCCGCGGCGCAGAAGACCATTGCGGCCACTATGGCGGTGCCGGTAAGAAGCCAAGTGCGAATCGAAGGTTGTTGTATGGCAATCACTGTTGGGTCATTGTCAGGGAGGCAGTAAACCGGTGCAATAGATTTTGGCTCATAGTCCTCGCCTGAGAGCAGCGTCGTTCCCGGTGTGGGCTGTCTGGCTGGCAGCGCAGTTGATTTATGAGGATTCCGTGACCTGGTTGATGACACCTTGATAAACCGCTTCAAACTTATGCTCCTTGCCGCCACCTCGGTGTTCCTGTCCGCAGAGGCCGGCCCGGCGGCCGTGCGCGAGGCTTTCAGCCATGAACGGCAGGTTACCTCCGCTCCGCACGGCCACATTCTTACCAATACCGGCGTCTGGTCGCCGGACGGTGAGTGGATTGTCTATGACATCCGCAACGACCCGGCTGGGGACATCTTCGACGGGCAGCGCATCGAGATGGTCAACGCCCGCACCGGCGAGGTGCGCACGCTCTACGAAGCGCAGGACGGCGCGTGTTGCGGCGTGGCCACATTTCATCCGCGCGTGAACGAGGTGCTGTTCATTCTCGGCCCGGAGCGGCCTACCCCCGACTGGCAATACTGCGCCTGGCACCGGCGGGGTGTCATCGTCAACACCGCCGAACCGGGCTGGGCGGTGAACCTCGACGCGCGCGACCTCGTGGCTCCCTACACGCCCGGCGCCCTGCGCGGCGGCACCCACCTCCATGTCTGGGACTCTGCGGGCGACTGGGTCTGTTTCACCTATGAAGACCATCTGCTGGCCGGCAACGCAAATGGAGCCGCAGGCCGTGACATCAACCAGCGCAACGTGGGCGTTTCCGTGCCTGACCACCCTGTCCACGTCGAGCACCCACACCCGCGCAACCAGGACGGCTCCCATTTCACCGTCCTGGTCACCCGTACTGTGGGGGCGCCGAAGCCCGGGTCAGACGAAATCAAACGCGCCAGCGAAGAGGCCTGGGTTGGCACGAATGGCTATGTCCGCCTGGACGGCACGCGCCAAAAGCGCGCGCTGGCCTTCCAGGGCCAGGTGGTTGCCGAGAAGGGCGAGCCCATCACCGAAGTTTTCGTTTGCGACCTGCCCGAGGACGTGAACGTCGCCGGAGCCGGCCCGCTGGCCGGAACCGAAGACCGCCGCCCGGCGCCGCCGCGGGGAACCACGCAGCGGCGGCTCACGTGCACCACCGATCGGAAATATCCCGGCATCCAGGGGCCACGCCACTGGCTGCGCAGTTCGCCCGACGGCTCGCGCATCGCCTTCCTCATGAAAGACGACGCCGGCATCGCGCAGCTCTGGACCGTGTCACCCAACGGCGGTCCGCCGCGCCAACTCACCCGCAATCCCTGGCCCATGGCGTCGGCTTTCACCTGGAGCCCTAACGGCAAACATCTGGCGTTCGTGATGGACAACAGCGTGTGCGTCGCCGATGCGGCCACCGGCGAGACGGTGCGACTCACCCGCCGTAGCGATGATGCGACGGCGCCCCGCCCCGAAGCCTGCGTCTTCTCGCCCCGCGGCAACCAAATCGCGTATGCACGTCCCGTTAGGTCGGACAAAGGGACCTGGAACCAAATCTTCGTGGTCAGTCTCAGCTCTTGAGCAGGGCGGCGGACGGTGTAGGTCAGGTAGCACCCCGGAGGAGCCCCGGTATCACTCCCATGTAGTCAGCTTAACCTATTGCGGCTGAGGCATTTGTGGTGCGGCTTATGGTTCTTTGCTGTTTTTGGTGGAATGGGCGGAATAGCGTCCCCTGCCGCCCGCTCCTGCCTCCCTAGCCCCGCCGGGCCCTCACCGTAGTACCCTCGATCCGGATCGAGGGTACTACGGTGAGGCTCCGGGGTGGCCCGCGGGACGGCTTGGCCGGGTTCAGTTGAGAGCGCGGTAAAACGCGTCCAGGCTGCCTAACGGAGCGTTTGGGGGCACGTCACAGCCGGAGGAAAGCACGAAGTTCTTGCGTCGCCCGGCGACGGCCATGAGCCTGGCGGCCCGGTCCTGGACCTCCTCCGGTGGCAACTGCACGAACACCCGGACGGGGTCGAGATTCCCGCACAGAACCACCTCTTCAGGCACCTTCTCCAGGGCGGTAGCCAGATCCATCGGTGATCCGAAATGGAAAATGTTCAGCCCCGTTTCGAGGACGGCCGGCAAATGCACCAGCTTCGCCGCGCAATTGTGCAGGATTACTGTGAATTGCGCATCACCGACCGCTTTGCCGATCTGCCGGATGTAGGAGGAGGAAAACAGCGCCATCGAACGCGGTGACAGGAGGCCTGCCGCCGGTTCGGCCATGATCACGCCGGCCGCGCCGGCGGCCTTGAACTCCTTGAGGTAGGCGGTCAAAAACGCCGTGGTCTTCTCCAGGAGGATGTGCATCAGATCGGGTTCGGCGGCGGTGAACTCCATCGCTTCGCTGACGCCGACCAGCCGCGCGGCGAGAGAGAATGGGCCGATACAACCGCCCAGGACTATTGGATTCCCCGGCAATGCCGCCAGCCCGCGCGCGGCCTCGAGGTACACCGCCGTTCGCCGGTCTCCCGGCGTGGGAACCGCTAGAGCCTTTGCCTGCTCCATGCCCGCCACCAACCGGCCCGTCACGGTCGGCACTTCCGAGTCTGACATCATCACCGCGCAGCCAAAGGCCTCGGCCTCCGCGCTCAGATCCATCGCCGTAAGGAGGAATGAAGACCGGTAACGCTCCCGCAAAGCAACCTGCACTGCCACCTGGGCCTGCGCCTTGGTAACCACATCCAATACTTTGGCTCCGGTCAGGCAAAGGCCGGGATACGTAGCGATCGGCATGGCGAGGCGGACAGGTGAACCGAGCACAAGCCTGCTGAATGACTTGGTTTGGGTGCTCATGCGGTTCCCTTGTGGCCTTTTGCATAGCCAGCCAGCCGCTGCGGATCTTGCAGCGGAGTCAGCGGCGAGGCTTCGCAGCCTGAATTCCTGACGAAATTTGCGGTCAAAACCAAATGCGACATCGCTGGACAGCTTGGCCACCCGCGCCGAAAAAATCAACCCGCTTGACCAGCTCCGCGGGTTTTCGCCACCCACAGGCCGGTGGGCCACAGCCCGCGGCCATTGGACGCGTGCCCTGGTTCTTCGTGGAGGCCAGTGGCGCTTTGGCTGGAGCCGCCGAGGACGCCGCCGCCCTGCCGAAAAGGAGTGGCCTGCCAGCCGACGGCCTGCTATAAGCAACACGAGACAAGGGCAACGCAGGCATGAGCCGTTTCGTGAATCTTGAACTGGGCGGGGAATCCGAAGACCAGTCGCCGCAGAAGAAGGCACTGGTGAAGGATGAGGCGTATTACCGCGCCGAGGCGCAGGCGGCATTTGAGAATGGTGAATTTGAGCCCGCCTTGCGGCTTTACTCCAAGGTCCTGGAATTCAATCCGAACTCGGCGGAGGCCTGGGCCGGCCAGGTGCGGATGCTGATCGAGCTTGGCCAGTACGAGGAAGCCCGGCTGTGGGCGGACAAGGCGTTGGAGCGGATTCCGCGCGACGCCGAGTTGCTGGCGGCCAAGGCCGTGGCGCTGGGCCGCACCGGTGACTTGCAGGGGGCGCTGGCGTTTTCGGACTCGGCCATGGAAGAGCGCGGCGACCGGCCCTACGTTTGGCTGGCACGAGCGGATGTCTTGCTGGCTCGGAAAGAATCGCGGGCCGATTATTGCTTCGAAAAGGCCCTCATGCTGGGGCCGCGGGACTGGTTCGTCGCCTGGCTGGGGGCGCGGGTTCGATACTATTACAAGCAGTTTGTCCTCGCGCTCAAGCTGCTGCAACAGGCCGTCGAAATGAATTCCACCCACTTTCTGCTGTGGCTGGAGCTGGGCCGCTGCCAGGAGGCGCTGGGCCTGGCCGGGCCGGCAAGACACTCGTTTGAACAGGCGCGACAACTCAATCCTAACTGCCACGATGCCGGGCGGGAGTTGGCCAGGCTCGCCGGCATGGGCGCCGGACCGCGCCTGCGCGGCTGGTGGCGCCGGCTTTTTAACCGATGAGCACCGAAAACCTGGACCGCCTGTTCGCGGCGGCCAACAAATTTGACGCGTCGGACCTGCACCTCGTAGCGGGCGTCCCCCCCGCTTACCGGGTCAACGGCGAGATTATCCTCGCCGATGAAGACGCGCTGACCGAGCAGGAGGTGGCCGCTATCGCCGCCGGGCTGCTCAACGCGCAGCAGCAGAAGAAATTCGACGAGGAGTGGGAGCTTTGCATCTCGCTGCTGCACCCCGCCGCCGGACGCGTCCGGGCGACTTTCTACCGGCGCAATGGACATCCGGAAATGAGCTTTCGTTTCTGCGGCGAGCACATCCCGACGCGGCAAGAGCTGGGGTTGCCGGAGAAGATTGATGACCTGGCGCGCAGGCCCAACGGCCTGGTCCTGATTACCGGCCCGACGGGCGCGGGCAAGACGACGACGCTCAATTACCTGGTGGACCTGATCAACAGCGAGCGCCGCTGCAAGATCGTCACCATTGAGGACCCCATCGAGTTTGTGCACGAAAACAAGCGTGCGATCGTGGTGCAGCAGGAAGTGCTTAGCGACGTGCGGTCGTTCAATCGGGCGCTGATCCACGTGTTGCGGCAGGACCCCGACGTGATCGTGGTGGGGGAGATGCGTGACTTCGAGGCGATCTCGACTGCGCTGACCGCCGCCGAAACGGGGCACCTGGTGCTGGCGACGATGCACTCGCCGAATGTAACCCATGCGCTGGAACGGATCGTGGGCGTTTTCGAGGGCAGCGCGCAGCGGCAGATCATTCTCCAGTTGTCCAACGCGCTGCAAGGGATTATCGCCCAGGAACTCCTGCCCGCCGCCGACCGCACCCGGCGGGTGCTGGCCTATGAGCTGATTGTTGCCAACGGCGCGGTTCGGAACCTGATTCGGGAGAACCAAATCCACCAGTTGGAGAACACGATCCAGACCGGGCGCAAGGAGGGCATGACCCTCATGGACAACTGCCTCTACGACCTTTACTGCAAGTGCTTGATTACCTACGACACGGCGGTGAGCCGGGCGCGGCACCCCGATCGCATCATCCCGCAGAAGACCTGAGGCGGGCGAGTGAGAAGGCGCCGTTCCAGCCTTCCTCCTCGTCCTCGTCCTCGTCCTCGTCCTCGAGTCTCTGGCTGGTTTCGATTACGAGGACGAGGACGAGGACGATGGGCAGGCTACACCGTTCGAATGGCCAATGAGTGGCTCCGGCGGCAAATTGTTGCGTGCGGTTCGGCCCCCAAACCTGTCAAATCGGGGTAATGACGCACCGCACTTTCGAGATCGTGCGCGGAATCCTGCTGCTGGTGGTTGCTCTCAGCGCCATCGGATGGTTCTTGTGGCGCTGCCTCAAGCGCAGCGACGACCCGGCGCGTTTGATCTTCAAATGGATACTCACCGTGCCGGTGGTGTGCGGCTTGCTGTTTGTGGTGGGGCCGTTTGCGACCTCGTCGTATGCCGGTGCATTCATCGGGGTGCCCTTGGCGGCCGCCTGTGGAATCGTGCTGACAGCCATCTGGCGGCACAACATTGCCGACTTGATCTCCAAGCCGTTCACCGCTCTCTACGACGGCGGCGGCGAAGAGCCGATCCCCAAGCCGTTCTATTCCATCGCTCAATCGAAACAAAAAAAGGGGCGTTACCTCGAGGCCATAGCCGACATCCGCCAGCAACTCGAGCGGTTTCCCACCGACGTTGAGGGGCAATTCCTGATCGCCCAAATCGAGGCCGAAGACCTCAAGGACCTGCCCGCCGCCGAGCTTACCATTGACCGCTTCTGCGCCCAGCCTGGCCACGCGCCGCAGAACATCGTCTTTGCCCTCTACTCGCTGGCAGATTGGCACCTGAAGATAGCCCAGGACCGCGAGGCGGCGCGGCGGGACCTGGAAAGGATCATCGAGGTGTTCCCTGAATCGGAGTTCGCGCTCGGGGCCGCCCACCGCATCGCCCATTTGGGCAGCGCCGAGATGCTGCTGGCGCCGCACGAGCGCAAGAAATTCATCGTGGCTGAAGGCGTGCAAAACCTTGGCTTGCTCCGGGGCCAGAACCGTTTTAAACCGGCGGAAGAGGACCCGGAAAAGGCCGCCGCCGAGTGCGTGAAGCATCTCGAGCGGCATCCGCAGGACACCGAAGCGCGGGAAAAGCTGGCAGTCATTTACGCCGACCATTATCACCGGCTGGACATGGCGACCAACGAACTGGAGCAGATGATCGGTCAACCGAACCAGCCGGGCCGGCTGGTCGTGCATTGGCTGAATGTGCTGGCCGACCTGCAAATCCGCAGCGGCGCTGGCTTCGAGGCCGTCCAGCAGACGCTGCAACGGATTGTGGATCGTGACCCGAAAGCCGCTCCCGCCGAGATCGCCCGCAAACGGCTCGCGCTGCTCAAGCTGGAGATGAAGTCGAAAGAGATGAGCCAAGCCGTCAAGCTTGGCTCTTACGAACAGAACATCGGTCTGAAGCAGGGCTCAACGCGCCGCTAGCTTTACGGCGATCTGTGTTTGAAGTTGCTGGGTGAGGTCGAGATCGGTGCCGCCGCCCGAGGTGCGCACCTGCACGGTCACCGAAGTGACCTTCTGATCCACGGCCTGGACACGCACCCACACGCTTCGGCCGTTGGCCTTGGCTTCAATGGTCTTCGATTGGTTGGGGCCGGGGTTGATGATGCTTTCCCGAGAGACCACGCCGTTGACCTTGAGCACGTCCAGCGCAGCAGCGTAAACCTGGTCTGGGGTCCGTTCATAGCGACTCTCGAACTTGTCTTTGCCCGGCACCAACGCGAAGGCATGTTGATCATTCACTGTGCTGACACAGCCCGCCCCAGCGACAAGCCCCCCGAGTAAAACTACAAGCATCTTCGTTTTCATTGTGGCTAAGCAACCACATTCCCTCACAGCGTCAAGCCCGGATTCGGTTTTGTGAGGTCGCGACGGAGAACCCTCGCGGGCGGCCCTGGCTGCCGCCGAGCGTTTCCAACCCGACTTGATCCTGCTGGACGTGATGATGCCGGACTTGGACGGCGGGAATCTCGCCAGCCAACAGCCGGAACTTGCTTAGAACGGTTCCGACACTCGGCGGCGGCGGCGCCTGCTCCCCGAGGGCGTTCGCTTGTCTGATTTGCCGTAGCTCACGGGCTGCTGCCGCGTACCCTTCACCGGCCCGTTGCCATCAACCGCCCGCTTCAGCTCCCGAATCTGGTCCCGCAGCAACGCGGCCTTCTCGAACTCCAGGTTGTTTGCCGCGGCAAGCATCTCCTCCTCGAGTTCCTTGATAGTCTGGTTGATATCAATATCCACCCCGGACTCACGCAGGAGCGCATAGGCTTCCTCGTTCTTCGTGTGATGTGACGACAGGCTTTCCTCCACCGCGCGGCTGACGCTGCGCGGCGTGATATGGTGCTCCTCGTTGTAGGCCATCTGCTTCTTCCGCCGATACTCCGATACCGCGAGGAACTTCTGAATGCTTTGCGTCATCACGTCGGCGTAGAGAATGACTTCGCCATGCAGGTGGCGCGCGGCCCGGCCTGCAGTCTGAATGAGGCTGGTAGCGCTGCGCAAATAACCTTCCTTGTCGGCGTCCAGGATGGCCACCAGCGAGACTTCCGGCAGGTCCAGCCCCTCCCGCAGGAGGTTGATGCCCACCAGCACGTCGAACTCCCCTTTGCGCAACGAGCGCAGAATCTCGACGCGCTCAATGGCGTCAATATCGCTGTGCAGGTATTGCACGCTGATGCCAATCTCGCGCAGATAATCGGTGAGTTCCTCGGCGGTGCGCTTGGTGAGGGTGGTGACCAGCACGCGCTCCTTGGCATCGGCGCGGCGGCGGCATTCGTCAATGAGGTCATCAATCTGGCCGGTCAGCGGTTTGACAATTACCTTGGGATCCACCAGGCCGGTGGGTCGGACGATTTGCTCGACGACCTGGCCCTGGCCCCACCCCAGCTCACGCGGCCCGGGCGTCGCGCTGATGTAGAGCGTCTGGTTCTGCATGGACTGAAACTCCAGGAAATTGAGCGGCCTGTTATCCAGTGCGCTCGGCAGGCGGAAACCATACGCTACCAGCACTGTCTTCCGGGAGCGGTCGCCCTCATACATGCCCCCGATCTGGGGGACCGTCGCGTGCGATTCATCAATCACCAGCAGGTAATCGTCGGGGAAGAAATCAAACAGCGTGCATGGGCGCGAGCCCGGTGGCCGGGCGGCCAGGTGCCGCGAGTAGTTCTCGATACCGGAGCAGAAGCCCATTTCCTCCATCATCTCCAAGTCATACTCGGTGCGCATCTTGATGCGTTGGGCTTCGAGCAGCTTGCCTTCCTTCTCAAACCACGCGATGCGCTCCCCCAGCTCCTCGCGAATCGAGAGCAGGGCCGGCCGCAGCTTCTCGGTAGGCGTGACGAACTGTTTGCCCGGGTAGATCGTAACGGCTTCCAGCGCCTCAGTCTTGCGGCCCGTTAGCGGCTCGAAGCGGGTGATCCTCTCGATGTCGTCGCCGAAGAATTCGACGCGGAGAGCGTCCTCGCGGCCCGCCGGGCACAGCTCCACCGTGTCACCCCGCACGCGAAACTGCCCGCGCGTGAACTCGATGTCGTTGCGCGTGTATTGCAAGTCCACCAAGCGCCGGAGGAAATAGTCGCGGGTCATCTCCATCCCGGTGCGGATGTTAATCACCATGGCCTCATAATCCTCCTTGCTGCCAATGCCGTAGATGCAGGACACGCTGGCCACCACGATCACGTCCCGGCGCGAGAATAGCGCGCTCATGGTCGAGAGCCGCAGCCGCTCGATCTCCTCGTTGATGCTCGAATCCTTCTCGATGAAGGTATCGGTGCGCGGAATGTAGGCCTCCGGCTGGTAGTAATCGAAGTAGCTGACGAAGTATTCGACGGCGTTGTTGGGGAAGAAGCCCTTGAACTCGGCGTAGAGCTGCGCGGCCAGCGTCTTGTTATGCGATATGACCAGCGTAGGCCGGTTGACGTTTCGGATGACGTTGGCAACCGTGAAGGTCTTGCCCGAGCCCGTGACCCCCAGCAGCACCTGGTGTTTCGCTCCGGCCAGCAACCCTTCCGTCAGCTTCGCAATGGCTTGCGGCTGGTCCCCGGCCGGTTGGTAGGGCGAGACGAGTTCAAACATCAAAAACCAACCTACGAGCGTGCGGCAGCCGAGTCAACGCGGCCTCGCGCGTCAATGACGCGGGCTCCGTCCGGCGCCTGGAGCCGCGGGCCGACCGCCTACCGGCTCAACACCGGGTCGAGCCATAGGCCCCAATTGCCGCCGTTTTGCTCCGACGCCTTCTCAACGATCAGTTCCAACGTCTTGACTCCCGTCAGGTCAACCGTGTAGCTCGGTTTGGTCGGGCCGCGAATGGCAAGGGAACGGAATACCTCCCGGCCATCGGTCTTGATAACAAAGACCACTCCCCAGGCGTAAGGCTGAAAGGCCGTGTGCAAACCGGCTTCGCCGCGCAAGCTCCTCCATTTGCCGCCCAGATCAAAGACATACCGGGAGGGCGAGTGCGCGTAAAGACCGGTGGCATAGATCTTCCCCGAATCCAGCAAAGGCGATCCGATCTCGCTGTTCGTAGGTATGCGATTAGCCGTCGGCTTGAGCCAACCCACTTCGGCAAGCTGTGGCCGCGCATCGCCCAGCGCCAGCTCGGTGACCGCGGGCGGAACGCTGGCCGGGACCGGCTTGGGCTCATGCCGCAATGTGCCCACCAGCTTCCGGGCGACGGTTTTGGTCAGTTCGGGAGTGCTGCCCTGCTCCAACGCGAGTAGCTCCTTGTGAGCGGCGGCAGCATCGTTGTGGCCAACGGCTCGAAGCAATGGCTCCAGAGCCTCGACCCGCGTGGTTTTCAGCACCACAAAACTGCCACCGGGCAGCGGGCCGATGGATTGCTGCCGAAGATACATGGTCCCGTTAAGAAAATCCAGGGTGACGAGATGCCGCGCCAGAAACCTCAATCCCAGGACGTATCCCCCGTTTCCCAGGAGGAGGTTGGTGTAGGTCTGGCCGCCCCAAACACGTTCATCGAAATACGAGGTTCCAGGACCCAGCTCGTTGATGACGCCGTCAGTATCGTACCCGGTGTCAATCAGCGAATTGGTTCCCATTCCTTCGACCAGGCCATCGTGATGAACAAAGGGGCGGCCTCCGACATACGTAATGGGAAAGGCCTTGCCGAGCTGCACCGCATTCACGTGCTCGGGCTCCAGAAAGCGGATTCTCCCCGCCGCAAAATCGAGCTGGATACAATAGTGCTTCAGGCAGTCAATCCCGAGCATCCCCATGATAGGATGATCTGAATCAGAGGGCATCTTCTTACAATCATCGCTGACGACGTGGTCCCCGGTGACCAGCGGGGCCCCTCCCAAGTAGAGCCGGGGCGCGGCAAACACGGGCAGATTCTGGCTCACGCCCCAGCTCTGGACGGATGCAGTGCCAGTGCGCTTTCCCAATTTCGGTTCCAGCGACTTGTCCAAAAGGGTGAAGGAAGAGCCGGTATCCAGAACAAATGGCAGCTCTTCGCCGCCTTCGAGCCGGACCGGCACAATTAAGAGACCGCCGCGGCCTGCCCCGTAGTTGATGGACAACTCAGCGGGAAGCTTTGGGGAAGTGGCCGCGCGTGAAGTCAGAAGCATCACGCATAAGCCTGGGCCCAGGACGCGTGACATCAGGATAGTTCGCATAGGTTTAATTGTGCACTACGACGCCATTTAGCGGGGACGCCGGTTCAGGTCAAATACGATTAGCTGCTCTGGCGGCAGACATCTAACTTCAGGGGACGCAACTCGCCGCGTTTTCCACGGAGACTTCGCCTTCCAGCTCATCCAAAGCGATTGGGAGGCTTGAATAAGGGCTCGCAGCAAGCGAGGTGGCGGGGGACTTTAGACGTTGGACTTTAGACTTCAGACTGACCCCGTGCTGCCCCACAATGCGTCGCATGATGACTTTCGGACGATGGAATATTGCCCGTCGCCTGGCGGTGTGCGCACTGGGAATTTATCTGCTGTCGGTCGCGGGCGGTCTCAGTGCCGGGAACGCGGCGAAGGTTGACCGGTTATTTGCTCAATGGGATCGGCCCGATTCGCCAGGGGCGGCGGTCGTGATCGTCAAGGACGGCGTGGTCGCTTATCTGCATCGTTACGGCTGCGCGGATCTCGAGCATCATATCCCGATCACTCCGCAAACGCTGTTTGATGTCGCCTCGGTGGCCAAACAATTCACGGGGCTGTCCGTGGCGATGCTCGTTCAGCAGGGAAAGCTCTCGCTCGACGACGACATCCACAAGCATCTGCCTAACGTGCCGGATTTCGGGAAGCCGATCACGATCAACAACCTCCTCCATCACACGAGCGGCCTGCGCGACTGGCCGGAGACCCTGGCCCTCTCGGACGTGGACCTGGAGGGGCCGATTACCCTGGACATGATTCTCGAAATGGTCCATCGCCAGCGCGAGTTGGATTTCGCGACCGGCGAGGAGGAGCAGTATTCCAACACGGGCTACAACCTGCTGGCGGCAACGGTCGCCAAAGTCACGGGACAATCGTTCCGAACCTGGACTGACCGGAACCTCTTCCAACCGCTGGGGATGAAACACACCCTGGTCTGCGACGATCCCGCCGAAGTTATCGTGAATCGCGCCTTTTCCTACGCTCCCGACGGCACCAACAGGTTCCACCAGGTGGTGAGCCAGTTGGCGGCTCAAGGGTCCAGTTCACTTTTCATCTCGGCCGAAGACATGGGCAAGTGGCTGCTCAACTTCGACACCCCGCGCGTCGGCGGGAAAGCCGCCATCGAGCTGATGCAACAGCCAGGAAAACTGAACAGCGGTAAGAGAATAGATTATGCCTTCGGCGTAGCGCTGGGCAGGCATCAGGGAATGGCAACCGCCTCGCATGGCGGCAGTTGGGCCGGGTACCGCAGTTCCACGATATGGGTGCCGGAAAAGCGGTTTGCCGCTGCCATCCTGGCGAATACGAGCAAAATGGACCCTTCGGGTTTGGCCTTGAGGATCACCGACCTTTATCTGGGCATTCCCCCGGCGCCTTCGACACCAGCTTCCGTCGGGCCGCCCGCCGCTGTGAAAGCGGATCCCGCTGCCTGGGAACCTTTCCTGGGCACGTACCGGTTGGGCCCCGGCTGGCTGCTTACGGTTACGCGCGAAGGCGATCAGCTCATGGCTCAGGCAACTCACGAAGACAAGTTCCGGATGACGCCGGTGTCCGACACGAATTTCTTCGTGGAAGCCTACGGGGCGCCAGTGGCTTTTGTCCGTCAAAGTCCCGGGGCCGTCACCGAACTGCTGTATCGCGGCATCAAGGCCCCGAAGTTGACCGTGGCGGAATCCACGCCCGCCCGCCTCGCAGCTTACGTTGGCGATTACTGGAGCGAAGAACTTCGGGTCGTCGCTCGCCTCGAAATGCACGACGGCAGCCTAGCAGTGTGCTTACGCTCGGGGCGCTGGATTCATCTGCTGCCCACGGGTGTTGATAGTTTCGATACTGAGTACGGGGGAATTGCACTTCAGTTCACGCGCAACGCTGGCGGCGAAGTCAAGGAAGTGAAGCTAAGCGGCGGGCGCGTGCGCAACCTTCGCCACACACGCGTGGCGCTGCCCAAGACTTGAGCCAAACGGCGAGGGGACAAGGGTCGGCCGGAGGTTGGAACTGGAGCTGTTGGCATGTCTGTCGGCTCGGGGTAATGCGGGTCGCAACTTGGTCATGGGCCTTCATCCAGTCGTAAAGCATCGGCTTAAGGCTTTTGGCCGTGCCCATTTGCAGGCGCGCAGCAATCCACTTGATGGATAGAGTAGTCTCTTTCCGCAGCCGTGCCGCCATCGCCAGCTTGCAGGGGTCATTCTTGAGCCGGGAAGCCAAGTCCGCTTCGGTCCAGCCCAGCCGCGACATCTCCTCAATCATGACGTGGTCGGCCTTCTGCTCGGCGCTCTCCCGGTGCAGTTCCCCGGAGTGACTTTGGCCCAGGTTGCCCTCCATCAATTCAATCATCTACTCTTTGAACGCCTCGCTGCCCAGGCACCAGCCCCGCCGAAACGGCTTAATCGCCGCCTCGTCCACCTCCTCCAGCCGCCGCTCAAACTCCTGACGGCCCGCCGCGCCATCCTCCTGGATTCCATGCTCGCCCAGCAGCCGGTCCACTCGAATCCAGCTCGGCCGGTGCTCCGGCGCCGCCAGATATCATCCCAGGCTGCTCCAGGGATAGGAGAGCAGCCGATCGTCCTTGCCCAGCAGATTGGCCCTCGCCGGATTCAGATGCACGTAGTCGCAGACGGTCTGGAGATATCCGTTCCCGCTTCCCTCCACGATCAGGGCCTTGTAACGCCCGCTAAAAACGTGTCCGAACAGCCTCTGTCGGTGGTTGAGCCGGATAGTGTAGGCGCTCACGAACCAGCGCATCCCGTCCACCAGATTGGCGTTGGGCGTCTCAACAACCAGGCGGAAGTGATTTCGCATCAGGCAATAGGCAGGCACCTGCCAGCCCGTCTTCGGGCACGCCTCGGCCAGCGTCTTTAGAAAGTCATGGCGGTAAACGTCGTTGACGAATATATCGTCCCGCCGGTCCCCCCGATCCAACACGTGGTAGATCGCTCCGGGATACTCCACTCGCATCGTGCGCGGCCTGAGCCTATCTTCGCAAATCCACCGGCACGCTCAAGGACTAAACCCGCACCGCGCTAGGCGAACCTCGGGTTTGACCCCTTTCCTGGTCGGGCTGGAGAACCTGCTGGTGCTGGCGCCTTTCATTTTGCTGAGCGAAGCCGCGCTGACCGGGGAGGTGATGGCCTGGGGGATGTGCCTGGGGGCCGGGGTGGTCGCCGTGGTTCGGTTCGGCGGGCTGCGGCGAGGCATTCGGGAGCTCAATTTCCCCAGGAGCCTGGCGGCGCTTGGCCTAGTGGTGTTGGCGGCGAACGTGGCGCTGCTGGTGGTGTATCGCATCCTGCAGCGAACCAAATACGGCGTTAAAATGGACTTCGGCGTGCCCTACCAGACTAAACTCTCCTGAACCTGGCGATCTGCGGCGGCATTCGTTTCTACCACCGAGACCATCGGTTGGCGCTGCACCTGGTGTTCATGTCGCTGGCGGCCCTCATCGGCGGATTCCCGGGTGACTGGGGCCGCAGCCTGGTGGCCGGGTTCGACCGCGCAAATTGCCTGGGCGCGGCCGCGGCGGCTTACTGCCTCCTCTGCGCCGCCTCTTCCCGCAATCCGAAGCTCGGGTTGTTGGGCGTGTTGGCTGCCGCCGTCATGGCCGCTGCTCTTGCGGGACAAAACACCAATGGCATGCATTGGGCCGTCCGGACGGCCATGGCTTTCCTGCTGCTGCACAGTTTGCGGTGGGTTGATAGCCAGCATGCGGGCGCCAGCACGTTGCGTATCATCGCCGGGCTGGTCTGGACCGTCGAGGCTTTCGTCTGGCTGCAGACGGGCGGCGCCGCCTGGATGACCTTTGCGGTGACAGGACCGGTGCTCGGGTTTTATCTGCTGAGTCGCTGGCTGACCGGCCACTGGGGTTCCCCTGTCGTGCCCGCCGCCGCGGTGCTGCCGATGCTCTCGGGGCCAACCGGTTCAACCACCGGCAGTCTCTATTCGGTTCCTGCGGGACTCCTGGCTGTCATCGGCAGTTTCCTGCTCTTCGGCCTGGGCACCCTCGCCGCACTGACCAAGCACCGCTGGAATCGGACCGACTGACTTGGGGCAAGCGCCGCTGTTGGGATTGGTCGGCCTGGATAATGTAGATGCCGCGCAGGCCTCGGCTGAGCTGTCCTTTCCGCTGCAAGAACGGTTTTGGGGGCAAGGCTATGCGACCGAGGCCGCGGCCAGACACCCCGCAACTCTCAACTCCCAGCCTTCAACCCTCAACCGCTGCGGTGCAGGAGGGACTGCTGCGCGAGTTCGCCCGCAAAGGCGATGCCTTCCACGACGTGGCGATGATGGCCCTGCTGCGCAAGGAGTGGCCGCCGGCGCAGAGGCTGGGTCGGCCCGTCGCCAGCGTCGCCGCGCAGAAGGCGCTTTCTTGATGCAGCGCCGCCACCACCAGGGGAGGAATAGTGAAGAAACCTCGTTCTGACCCCGGAACGGCTAGGCGTCCAGTGGGCCGAGACGGTGCAGGCCGAACGGCTAGTGTGCCACGAGTTGGAGCGGATAGGCTGGAGCGAGGCGGAACTGAGGGCACGCCGTAAGGGGGAGAGCCGCAAGGTGGAAAACTGGCCCGGCAATTGCGCGCGCGGACGACCATGCCGTTGGCGTGGATTGCGGAGCGGCTGAGCCTGGGCACCCGCGGGCACAACGCCTGGTTGTTGCAAAGGCGCTCAGAGCGGCGCCGCCTACCGCCGGCCGACCAACGGCTACTGGGAATATGACGATCTCATTAAATTCAAGCACCTGACCCCTTCAAGCCTTAAAAAACGCTTCTCAGAACCTACTCTGCGGCAGTAGCCTTGCAGCATGACGACGAGGCAAGTGTTATCGCAGGGTCATAAGGGCGCTCGGCAAGCCTGTTTGTGGCTGGCTGCGGCGTGTTTGCTTGATGGATGTAGCCCAACGGCGCCCGCCGAATATGAATTTCACACCGGCGCAGATGGTGCCATTCTCTGGCGGTGCAACCGCCGCACCGGTGAGGTTGACTACGCCGTACGCACGCAGGGCTATTGGAAGCGGGTAACTAACCGAGTCGATCAAGCTTCTGCCGTGCCCTCCCAGTAGAGAGCTCGTCCCGCATGTGCATCCACCCCAGTGAAAACACACAGCATTAGCAACTTCACGTTTACGATGGCCTCGTGTGCACTTCTCTTGCTGGTCGTACTCATTGACGGCTGCTCGCCGGAATCGAGTGCGCCGCAAGAAGATGCGCGTCGTCACCTTTTGCCCGAAGAGCGGACAGTTGCACTCGCTCGTGAGAATGGCTGCGCTGTTCTCTCGGCAGAACTCAGGAAATCGGTTGGGACCAACCCCGTGTATTCGATTGATGTTCAGCGGGTCCTCAATGCCAACAAGCGAGTAACCGCAATCTGTTACCTGACTGACCTTGTCCAGCGGGATGAACATGCGCAGGCAATATTCCAAATAGACGACCTTGAATTGGGGGCTTGGTCGGGAACGTGCGTTGCACGATTAGAGTGTTCGACAAATTTCGTCGCGACCCTTGCTTCGGAAGAAATTCTTTCGGAATGGGGAGTCGCTTTTGAAGTCACGAGCAATCGTCACGGCCTGCATTTCAGCAAAGGCGCAACTGAGGATGATTCAGCGGAAGCGTGGAGTGTATTGACCGTTGAAGGGAAGCTGCTAGGACTTCAGAAGGGGCCCTGACAGATTCCGGTTGGCGCTCATCGTGAGCCCGTGGGTCGCCTGACCGCTCTCGGCGGGGCATGATCAAAACGCTTGTCAAAACACTTAAGCTCAGCGCCACGTCAGTTGCCACGAGCGCACACATCAAGGACACCCATTAGAACGTGTCCGAGACCAAGCGGCGCACGCGCGCGGGCCTTCAAATCGGGCTTGCAATGTCCCGGCAGGGGCGCATAGTCGCTCAAATCGGCTAGCTCAGCAAGCCGCTCGACACGTATGGGACTCTTTCACGAATTCTTTGGCAACCCTCTTAAGCGGGCGGAGCGCGAGAAACAGGCCCAGCGTGAGCAGGAGCCCCCGCCCACAAGGCCACCGTGCTTCGGCCCATTTGAGTTGGCAGGAGCAATCGCTAGGTCGAGCTCAGATGAGTTCCGCTTGGGCCAAGCGAACATGTGGACGGAAGTCCACCACATGAAGGACGCAGGCTCGTTTCAGACCATGCGGCTCAGGGATGGCATCTTCGTATTCGTTAGCGTTGGCCTCGCCACTGTAAAGGTCTTTGTGACACCAAACCTCAGGGACGCCGCTCGCTACGTCGAGGTCAAGGAATTCACTCTGCCCAACGCTCACTCGCGTTTACGGTTGCCACATAGAAGCCGTCACGCCGAGGATTTGCTGCTGCTCGACCGCGTGCGCCGTGCCATCTCATGGCCGAACTCTGCCGACGAATTAGCCACGAGCCTATGCACAATGGGCAGCCGCCTGCCGCTCGATACGAGCGAAGAGCAGCCAAAAATGTCTAGTATCGCCCATGAGGCGATTCAAACTGCCCGGGAAAAGCTCGGCCTGCAAGGACGCGAGGCACCCCCTCGTCCTGGAAGCGCCTTGGATAGGACGCTTGAAGTGACCGCACAGCTTATTGTCAACTTTTGCCGCGAGCTTGGCGCATACAACAACTGCCCTCCAACCGCAAAGACCTCTGACCAGAAGATTCTGGAGATCTACTCCTTGATAAACACCGCCTTTCAGGAAGCCGCCAGGCGGCGGGGAGAGCAGATTCCCATACCCGCTGAGCTTATAAATAGGATAGTGTCCGGCTTTCTACAGATGTACGAGAAAATGGGCGAGAGTTTTATGCGCGAGCACCTCCGTTACGAGATCGACAAGTACATGCGGGAGGGTTTGAGACCGGACTACAAACGACCCCTGCCATTCTTCAGCGATAGCGCATCTAGCCCAAGGAATCGCCCCTAGGCCGAAGGGATCGGGTAAGTGCGGGCGGATTGGCCGGGCCGCTCACTTGCTTTCTTCAACAGAGCATTCCAGTCCACGTATGGGCCGATGCGCTCGAAGATTGAAGTATCAACGTAGAAGCGCTTGATGTGCCCCTCCTTTTGGGCGCGCGCTAGGTACTTCAGAATCAACGCGTAAAGCTCCGTATTACAGCTGCCCGCTGAAATTTCCTCCTCATAGGTCACCTTCCAGTCGCGAAATTCAAAGCGTTTGGTTCGTGACCGGGTGACTCTGTCTGCAGTAACCCTCCACCACTCGCCGCGGATCTGGGTGCCCAGGAAATGCAGGCGGATGAACCCGATGATTTCATTGAAATCCCAAGTGCCGCCGTAATGTTGCCGCAGGTGGCTGCGCACTCGCCCTGCTTCCTTCGCGTCCTGCGCATACCATTCCCTGACGTGCGCAGGTTGCTCGTCCATTTCCTTCTGAATCCAAGCCTCTCGCTTAGCGTCGTACTCCTTCCGGGGAAGCCGATACACCGGAACGTCAAAGAACTTGAATTCCATACAGAGATTATCCGTTTATCCCCGAAAGGCGTCAAACCAGAATGGCGCTTAGACAGCGGGTCCATTTTTGCGATATTTGCTGCGGTGGAGCATTTCCTTCATCAGGTGGCGCGGGCGATTTAACTTCTGGAAAGGCTTAGGGCGGCGCTTTACGGCACGGGGTTCGCGCCGGCCAGGTCGGTCCGGGACTTGATCTCGGGCAATGATTTGCAAGAGCCGCGCCATCAGTCGGGTCTTCATTTTACGCGAGCGGGCCTGGGCGATGGCGGCGCTAAACTGGCGGACGGAGTCAACGGTGCCTTTGAAGCTCAGCCGCTCGATGGCGACCGCATGGATCTGTGCGGCTTGGGCCATGAGGCAGCGGATGGCATTATAGGCAATGAAGAACATTTCTAGTTCTTTGTGGACCATCTTGGGACTGAGACAGCGCAGGGTTTCCATCCCCATGGAAGTCTTGATATCACGAAACCACAGTTCAATGCGCCAACGCCGCGCGTAAAGCTCAGCCAGTTCGGCCGCTGGGTAGAGGACCGGATCGACCAAGGTGGTGATGAGGATGACGGATTGGGTGCGATAGCCCGGAACCGCCAAGGTGAACCGGACCATCCGGACCGACAGGGTTTGGGGCAGGCGCTGCCAAAGGCACTTCGGAATAAAGCGAGGTCGCTGCCAGTTGTCCGGTTTGTTCCAAACCAGGAGCCGGTCGTATTTGCCCAGGCATTTGCCTTGGCGGAAATCCCGCCGCCGAGCGTGGTGCAACCGCAACAGGCTGTGGACGTGGCGCTGCCAGAGCAGCGCCATCAGTGCGTAGGTGCTGAAGCCCCGATCGGCCAGCACCAGATCGCCGGGCTTGAACGTTTCGAGCAGGCGCTGGAACAAGCCCAATTCGTGCTGGTGTTTGTTGCCTTTGGCGTAATCCAGCAGCGCCCCGGTGGCAAGGCTGAAGACGCCGACCAGCTTGAGCAGGGGAAAACCGCAACCCGGCTTTTGTTCTCGGGATTGGGGGTAAGCCCGCTGATTTTTCTTGGTATCGGGCAGACTGATGCCGGTGCCATCAATGACCTTGACGCAAAAGCCCTTCCAGAGTTGGCGCGCCTGCTCGGCGCGTGCGGCCAGGGCGCAGCGCAAGCGCGGCAGGATATCCCAAGGCAGACGTTGGCGCGCCTGGCAGTAAGCGCTAGTGCCGGGACGGGAAGTGTCGTGGGAGTGCAGGGTGCATAGCGCCAGGATTTGGCTAACGATCTCCCGGCAGGAACATTCGGGCTTGAGCACCTGAAACAGGAACCCGAAGAAGGTGCGGCGCACGGTATAGACGCGTTGACGGCTGTTGGGGCCCTCGTCGGCTTGGGAGAGCAGGCCGGCTGGCAGGAAGGGGTGAAGCAGCAGGTCCAACTGGAGCAGGCTCTGCTGGCGGAGGTGTTGCGCCCGGCGACCCAGGGCCGCCAGGCGGGGACGGAAGGCAGGAAAGAAGGGCGTGTGCATAGAGCGGTATATATACCGCCTCTATTGACGCACCTGCTACGCTGGATATTCATGAAACCCGACCTCGCTCAGATTAAAGACGAATACGCCCGACTCCGGGCCCGCTTGGGGCGTTTGGGCTGGATCAGCCACGGCTATGTCCAGGACCGGGGACCCGGAGCCGGCGGCCCCTGCTATCAGTGGACGCGCAAGGTCAAGGCCAAGACCGTTTCCGTCGCCCTGTCCCGGGAGCAATATGAAGCGTTGAAGCAGGCCATAGATAACTGGCAACAAGCGCAGGAAATCCTCCGCCAAATGCAAGCCCTCAGCCGCCAGGTCATCTTTGAAACCCTACCCAGCCCGCCCCGACGTAAACGCCTGGGAAAGAGAGTTTTAGGGCTTATCTAAGCGCCATTCGCGTCAAACCATAGCTTGGTTCACTTCCAGACCTTCGGTCAGGCGGCGGTTCTTCCCTTCTTGGCTGTGTGAAAGGAGTCATGCCACACATCGGCACATCTGACCGCCTTCGTTACTCAGAATGTTGGAATGTGCGGGCCCCTTCTCGATCTTCGCCGGGATGTTGTCGCCGGACACGAGCACCCATTCATCAAGCCAGACGTTTGGTCCGTCCTGACGCAACCGCCCGGCCAGGGGCCGCACCATCTGCAGGGGGTAGCGGTCTGCCGTTGGCGGTGATCGGTGGGGCGTGTTGGGCCGGATTTCGAGG
>Ga0371490_1000295_pt1 | contig 38231 bp, 34 predicted proteins | sample MB2SIPfraction_FD_207959 | JGI IMG/M metagenome (GOLD analysis project Ga0371490, IMG submission 207959) | Lab enriched peat soil microbial communities from McLean, Ithaca, NY, United States - MB28FN SIP fraction | ecosystem: Environmental > Terrestrial > Soil > Wetlands > Peat | place: USA... | reverse complement strand
TTCTTACCGGATTCGCGGGCCATCTGCATGCGGCCGCGGCCTTCACCATGATCTTTGCGCTGCGCTTGCTCTCGGGACTCGCGCAGTCGCCGGTGTTTCCGGGTAACGGGCGCATTGTGGCTTCGTGGTTTCCGGCCTCCGAGCGCGGCCGCGCCTCGGCCATCTTCAACAGCAGCCAGTATTTTGCGTTGCCGGTGTTTGCGCCCATCTTCGGCTGGCTCATTCAGGGGTGGGGCTGGCAGAGCTGCTTCTGGTTTATGGGCGTACTGGGCATCTTCTTCGCCGCCCTCTGGTACACCAATATCTACAGCGTCAAGAACCATCCCCGCATTTCGGTCTCGGAGGCCGAGCTGATCGAGCTGGGCGGCGGACTGGTGCAGACCGATTCCAACAAGGCCACAGGGAAGAACACGCTCACCTGGTCCACCGTTCGACTGCTCATGAGCTACCGCATGCTGGTGGGCGTTTATCTGGGCCAGTACTGCATCACCACGCTGACCTGGTTCTTTCTCACCTGGTTTCCGCTGTATCTTTCCCAGGCGCGGCACATGAGCGTGGTCAAGGTGGGGCTGGCCGCGGCGGTACCGGGACTGTGCGGCGGCGTGGGCGGCATTCTGGGTGGCGTGATCAGCGACCGGCTGCTGCGCGCGGGCTGCTCGCTGAGCTTGGCGCGCAAGCTGCCGATCATGGCCGGCATGGCGCTCTCGATGACGATTATCGCCTGCAACTACGCCAGCTCGCAGACCTGGATGCTGGTCTTCATGTCGCTTTCCTTCTTTGGCAAGGGGATTGGCGCGCTGGGCTGGACGGTGATCTCCGATACCTCGCCCAAGGGCATGATCGGCATGAACGGCGCGCTGTTTAACTTCTGCGGCAATCTGGCCGGAGTGTCCACGCCGCTGATCATCGGCGCCATTGTGGCGCGCACCGGATCGTACAACGGCGCGTTGATCTTTGTGGCCTTCATCGCCTTCTGCGCCATGGTGAGCTTTGGCCCGATTGTGGGCGAGATCAAGCGCATTGAGTTGGCACCTGCGGCGCGGCGGACGCGTTGCGCGCAGATACAAGGATGACAGGCATTGCATGCAGCAGCCGCGCTGCGCGCAGATATAAAGGATGACAGCGTTGGGGAGTTGGGCGGTGGGGTGTGAGCGGAGATTTTGATGGGCGATGCGAGAGGCATGCTGGTAACACGCAGTGAGACGCAGCGCGGGTTGAGAAACGTAATCTGAAGAGGGCGCGACCGATGAAATACGCCCAGTGAAGGAGGAAGAGATGCCGGAGTGGCCAGGAAATTTGCCGCGGAATCGATTCAAGCAGGAGTTGGCCGCGGGCCATCGGCAGGTGGGGTTGTGGAGCGCGCTGGCCAGCCCCATTGCAGCCGAGGTCATCGCCGGCGCGGGCTTTGACTGGATTGTGATCGATGGCGAGCACGGTCCCAACGACATTGCCACGCTGTTGCCGCAACTGCAGGCCATGAAGGGCGGCACGGCCGAGCCCGTCTTCCGCATTCCCTGGAACGAGCCGGTCATCATCAAGCGCGCGCTCGACGTGGGGGCACGCACGCTGCTGGTGCCCTTTGTGCAGAATGCCGCAGAGGCGCGGGCCGCGGTGGCCGCCACGCGCTATCCGCCGCTGGGCATCCGCGGCGTCTCGGTTGCGCCGCGCGCCAACGACTACGGCCGCGTGAGCAACTACCACGCCAACGCGCATCTGGACACTTGCGTCCTGGTGCAGATCGAGACCCGCGCCGCGGTGGAGCAGATCGAGGCCATTGCGGCCATCGATGGTGTGGATGGCCTGTTCATCGGCCCCAGCGATCTGGCGGCCGACCTCGGTCATCTGGGCAACGCCAAGCACGCCGAGGCGCGCGACCTGCTGGCCGAGGCGGCCAAGAGAATTCGTGCCGCGGGCAAGAGCGCCGGCACGCTGGCCGGCGGGCTCGACGACGTGGAGAACCTGTTTGCCATGGGTTTCAACTTTGTGGCCGCGGGCAGCGATGTGGGCTTGCTGGCGCGCAATGCCGAGGCCGTGGCGGCGCGGTTCAAGAAGAGCTGAGGCACCTGCGATGCGGCCGACTCCGCTGCGCGGCACTGCGTGCGGCAGGCTTGGGCACGTTGTTCGATCCCACCCTTTGCGCAGAGCGCGCGCGAAGGATGGGGCACCCGGCCATCCCACCCGAGGTCTGTGACTGCATGAATTTGTACTTTGGCATCTCAGCATCCCAGGTCTCAGAATCGAGACCTGGGGCACCCTCAGATCTGCTGAGAAGCAGAAGAACGCTAGTAGTTGGCTGGAGTCACCTGCAGTTCCGGCATCTCCGGCTTGATGTAGGCGGGGTCCAGAAGGCCGTGCACCGCCTTGTCGAACGCGGCAAAGGGACATAGGTCGGCTTTGGTGCAGCCGGGCGCGACAAGTTCCACTTCGAGGGGTTTGTTCTTCGCCGTGAGCGGCGCGGCCGAGCGCAGTTGATCGAGGGTCTGGGCGCGGTAGAGGATGCGCACCGAGAGTTGCCTGGAGCGCCGGTTCTGCCACAGCTCGAAGGCCAGTTGGGCGTCCGGCGGAGTGTCGTTGGCCAGGCCTTCGGCGGTCCAGTTGAGGCCGAGCAGGCCGGCAAGATTGAAGAGGTTGGTGTCATGACCGCTGATGTAGACCAGATGCGTACCGCTTGGTCCGATGGCTCCGGTTACCGGCTCATTGCCGGCTGCCTGCTCGAGGGTCTCAAGCATGTGCGCCATCAGGTTGGAGCCGTGACTTTTGGCCGCCAGCGGCGCGCGTGCACTCAACGTAAATCCCTTGGCGTGGAGCGGCATCAGACGGTGCAGGGTGGCCGCATCCACGCGGCCCCAGCCGACCTGGTTCATGGGCTTGGCATCGATGTACTCCAACTGGAAGTCCTCCACCAGCGAGACGGCCAGAGACAGGGGCGTGGCTTCGGCCAGCAGCGGTTTGGCGGCCGGGTGCGCGGGGTCGGGCGCGAGAAGTTTGGCCAGCTCGTTCAGCTCGGGATTCTGCGCGGCGGAGGTGTAAGCGGCCAGATTCCCGCCCGCATAAGCGCGGCGATCGGCGGTGATGGCGTCGGCTGGCGGAGTGGGCGTGGGCGAGAAGAGCGGGTCGCGCGGACCCTTCAGCGCTACGGTGTGGATGGCCCGCGCCGTGCAGCCCGGCTCAAAGCCGGCGAAGGTGTGAAACGAACTCATGATGTTGCGCTCGTCGGTGTCGGCATAGATGTAGATATGGTTCGCGCCGGGGCAGCCGGTGGCAGCCAGCAGGCCGTCGTGGGCCAGGGTGGTGCGCAGGTAGGCACCCATCTGGTGGATGGCCTCGCCGCCGTGGGGCGTCAGGTAGCCGAGCGGCACCTCCCACTCCGGCCAGGCATCGGTGGAGCGCTGGTTGAGCACAGAGGTGGGCGCCAGCGGCGGTCGAATGCCGTGGCGGGAGAGAATCAAGATGAAGCGGAGTTGTTCCGCGCTCTGCGTTCCGGTTGGCCTGGTCTGAGCGGGCACCAGAGCAGCGGAGAGCAGCAAGGCAACAGCAACCAATTTGTACATGTGCCCAGTATTCCATGTGCAGGGGCTGGAAGGCAGGCACCTGCGGTGCGGCAGCCGCGCTTTGCGCAGTATGCCACGCGCGCGGTCCGGAAGGCATCCGCAACCGGAGCCCGGAGCAGGGAAATGAAACGGATCTTCACCCAGGATTCTTGCAACTGAAACTTTGTAACTGAACCAAGGAGAAACACGATGGCAACCATTGGATTCATCGGGCTCGGCATCATGGGCCGTCCCATGCTGAACAATCTTTTGAAGGCCGGCCACAAGGTGGTGGCTTACGGGCGCACCGCGGCGCGGCTGGAGGCCTGCGTGGCCGATGGCGCGGAGCGCGGCCTTTCGAACAGCGATGCCGCCGCGCGCGCCGAGGTGGTGGTCACCATGCTGCCCGACGGGCCGGAGGTGGAAGAGGTGGTGCTGGGCGCGAGTGGGGTGCTGGAAGGCGCCAAGGCCGGCACGCTCATCATCGACATGAGCTCCATCAATCCGCTGGTCTCGCAGAAGATTGCCCGGGCCTGCGCGGCGAAGGGCGTGGACTTCATCGATGCGCCGGTCTCGGGTGGCGAACCCAAGGCCATCGACGGCACGCTGGCCATCATGGTGGGCGCGAGCGCAGAGCTGTTTGCCAAGGCCGAGCCCATCCTCAGGGCCATGGGCTCCTCGGTGACGCTGACCGGCCCGGTGGGCGCGGGCAACACCACCAAGCTGGCCAACCAGATCATGGTGGCCGTGAACATTGCCGCCATGGGCGAAGCGCTGACGCTGGCCTCGGCCTGCGGGTTGGACCCGGAGGTGGTCTTCAATGCGGTGAAGGGCGGACTGGCCGGGTCGACGGTGCTCAACGCCAAGGCTCCCATGCTCTTCAACCGCAATTTCAAGCCCGGCTTCAAGATCAAGCTCCACCAGAAGGACCTGCGCAACGCGTTGCAGACCGCCGAATCGCGGAGCGTGAGCCTGCCGCTGACGGCGATGGTGCAGCAGGAGATGTCCGCGCTGATGGCCGATGGCAAGGGCGAGCTGGACCACGCGGCGATTGCGCAGTTTGTGGAGGCAGCCTCGAAGGTGGAAGTGAAAAAGCTCGGCTAGGTGCTAGGCGCGCGGAGACGGCGCAAGGATGGGCACCCCGTTGGTAGCATCTGGATCAGGAAATCCGGGCGGAAGGAGCGTGGGCCTTCAGGCCCATGGAAAGGGCTTCCTCCCCAACAATGCAGGGGCTTCAGCCCCGGAACTCAAACACCTGCAGAGCGAGTTTCCGGGGCTGAAGCCCTTTTTATTCTTGATTGCCGATGCGGCAGCCTGAAGGTTGCTGCTCCTTCCGGAGAACCCCCTCAGTTGCGTTGAGATCAATAAAAACGCCCCGAATCGTATGCAGATTCGAGGCGTTCTGCTTTCTGCAGCTCGTTTGCTTAACTCAAAAATTCGGCAATCGCGTTGACCACGGTCTGCTGCTCGTCTTCGCGGATCTCCGGGAAGATGGGCAGGGCCAGAACCTCGCGGGCGGCGCGCTCGGCTTCAGGGAAATCGCCTTCCTTGTAGCCCAGGCACTGGAGAGCTTCCTGCCGGTGCAGTGGGACCGGGTAATAGATCTCGGAACCGATCTTGCGCGCGGTGAGGAAGGCGCGGAGCTGGTCACGGCGCGCGGTGCGGATCACGTACTGGTGCCAGACGTGGCGGGTTCCAGGCACCTCGTGGGGCAGCACGACACCCTTTTCGGGATAAAGCCCGGCCTCGGCCAGGCCCGCATTGCGGAACAAAGCGTGGTAGCGCTCGGCCACCGTGCGCCGCGACTGGTTCCAGCCCTCAATGTATTGGAGCTTGGCGGAAAGGATCGCAGCCTGGAAGCCGTCCAGCCGGGTGTTCCAGCCAATCTCGTCGTGATAGTAGCGGCGGCGCATGCCGTGCTGGCGGAGCATGCGGGCCCGCTCGGCCAGCTCGTCGCTGTTGGTGGACACCATGCCGGCATCGCCTGCGGCGCTCAGGTTCTTGGTGGGATAAAAGCTGAAGGCGCCGGCCAGGCCCAGTCCGCCCGCCTTCACGCCGGCCGATTCCGCGCCCCAGGCCTGGGCCGCATCCTCCAGCACCACCACATTGTGTTTTTCGGCAAAGCCGGTGAAGAAATTGGCCGTCTGGCCGTAGAGGTGAACGGGCAGGACCGCTTTGATCGGCGTACCACGATGATTCAAAATCAGTTGCTCAACAGCGGCCGGAGCCAGATTGAAGCTGGCCGGATCGATGTCGGACAACAGCGCGGTGGCGCCGGCGCGCAGAATGGAGCTGACCGAGGCAAAGAAGCTGAACGGGGTGGTGACTACCGCGGCTCCCGGGCCGATGCCGGCGGCGGCCATCATCAGCCACAGGGCGTCGGTGCCCGACGAGCAGCCGATGGCGTGGGCCACCCCCAGATGGCTGGCTGCCTCTTGCTCAAAGGCGGCGGCCGGCGCGCCCAGGATGAACTGCTGCGTCTCCAGAACCCGGCCCAGCGCCTGGTGGAGTTCCTCTTGGATGGGCTGATACTGCCGCTTCAGGTCCAGCATGGGGACCGGTTGAAGGTCGGCGGAAGAAGGATGGCTGTTGGAATTCACCCCAACATGGTAGCAGCGGGGGCCGGGGGCGGTGTCCCATTGGGCGGCTCGCGGCGGGGGATTCTGTCCCGAATCCTGCGTTTAAGGGTTGAAAGTTCCACATCATCCGGGCTATTGTGTTCACATTGCGGGGAAAGACGTCTCTGAGCTTCAGAGTCGTCCTCGCTTCTTTGTGTTTTTCACGGTAACGCATTTTTACCCAAAAACTCCCCTCAGTGGATACAGGAGATCGGCACATGGACAGCAAGCCGGCACAAAATATTCAGGATACTTTTCTGAACACCGTCCGCAAGGACAAAACCCCGATAACGATCTATCTGGTCAGCGGCGTCAAGCTCACCGGCAAGATCCGTTCCTTCGATAAGTATTCGGTGCTCTTGGAGAACAACAGCCAGGAACAGTTGATCTTCAAGCACGCCATCTCGACTGTGGTCAGCAACCGCAGTGTGATGCACACCGACCATCGCCCGGCCATGGTGCCGCAGGCCGTCAGTGCAGCTCCTGTGGCCATGCCGGCTCCGGTGGCCAGCGCTACTTCGGACCAGCGCTAGCAGGCGGGGAGTGATCGCGTTTGACAGTTGAAGGACCAAGGGCGGACGCGGCCAACCGACGCGAGCGCGCTGTCCTGGTGGGGGTGGACGTTTCTGTCCGCCCGACCATCAACCGTGCGGGTGCAGTAGCTGCGCGGAAGGCGGCGGTGTGTCCGGCGGCGGAGACCGCCTCGATCGCAGAGAATTCCGAACAGGAATTGCAGCCCGCGGCGCAGTTGAGCGGCGCACGCATTGCTGTGTCCAGCCCCTTCGGTCCGAGACTGGACGCCGAGGAGTCGCTGGCCGAGTTCCGGGAACTGGTGGAGAGCGCCGGCGGCGAGGTGGCTGCCGAGCTGATGCAGCGCCGCGCCCGTCCGGACCCCGCCACCCTGGTGGGATCGGGAAAGGTGGAGGAGATTGCCGGCGTGGCCGCCTCAGTGGAGGCCGACCTGGTGCTCTTCGATCACGACCTCTCGCCGACCCAGCTGCGCAACCTGGAAAAGGCGTTGCCCTGCCGGGTGCTGGACCGCACGCAGCTGATTCTCGACATTTTTGCCCGCCATGCCCGTACCCGCGAAGGCCAGTTACAGGTGGAGTTGGCGCAACTGGAATACATGCTGCCCCGGCTGACCGGCCGCGGCAAGGCGATGAGCCAGCTGGGCGGCGGCATTGGTACCCGCGGACCGGGCGAGACGCAGCTGGAAACCGATCGCCGGAGGATTCAGCGCCGCATCGATCAGTTGAAGCTCGATCTGAACGCAGTGCGCAAGGTGCGCCGCCAGCAGCGCCAGCGCCGCGAGTCGGTTCCGGTGCCCACGGTGGCTCTGGTGGGCTACACCAACGCCGGCAAAAGCACGCTCTTCAACGCCCTGACCGGAGCAGGCGTGCTGCAAAGCTCGCGCATGTTTGCGACGCTGGACCCCAAGCTGCGCGCCCTGGAGTTGCCCAGCCGCCGCAAGGTGCTGCTGTCGGACACGGTGGGCTTTATCCGCAATCTGCCGCACACCCTGGTCACCAGCTTCCGCGCCACGCTGGAAGAGGTGGTGCAGGCCGAGGTGCTGATCCATGTGCGCGACAGCTCCTCTACCTATGGCGAGGAGCAGAAGATGCAGGTGGAGCGGGTTCTGGGCGAGCTGGACGCCCTGGCCAAGCCGCGCGTGGAGGCTATGAACAAGATCGATCTGCTGACCGGCGAGGAGCGTGCCGGGCTGGCCGAGCGTGCCCGCGAGGGCGGCGTGGTGGCCGTTTCCGCGCGCCGGGGCGAAGGGCTGGAGACGCTGCTGGCGGCCATCGATCGGGCGCTGCACTCCGATCCGATTGTGGAGGCCGAGCTTGACGTTCCCCAGCAGGAGGGCGGAGTGCTGGCGCAACTGGAAGCGGGGACCGTGATTCATAGCCGCATTTATGAGGGCGACCGCGTGCATCTGCGCGTAAGCGGGCCGGCTTCGCTGCTGGGCAGGCTGCGGGAGTATCGCGTGCGCGGCGAGGCGACAGAGGGCAGCGCGTAAGATGCAGCCGCGCAGCGCCCCTTGCAGGGCAGTTGCGGTGCGGCCAGACGAAGTTCGAGGGGTGCCCGGCGGATCGGGAGAATGGAAAACGCAAAAAAGCCCACGCACCGGCGTGGGCTTTTTTGCGTGGGATCGAATAGAGCTAAAACGGGATATCTTCGTCGGAGATCTGGGCGGCCTGGGAGTACTCGTCGCCGCCGCCGCCAGCCGCTGCTGCCGGGCGCTGGTCGTAGGAGTTGGAACCGCGGCTGGAGCCGCCCGCGCCGGCGTTCTCGTCGCGGCCCGAGAGCAGCGACAGATCGTTCACAATGATCTCGGTGCGGTAGCGCTTCTGGCCAGACTGCTTGTCGTCCCAGCTGTTGGTGCGCAGGCTGCCTTCAATGTAAAGCTTGGTGCCCTTCTTCACGTAGTCGCGCACGATCTCCGCGGTGCGGCGGAAGGCCACCAGGTTGTGCCACTCGGTGCGGTCCTGCCATGCGCCCTGCTGATCCTGGAAACGCTCGCTGGTGGCCAGGGTGAAGCTGGCGACGATGGCGCCCGCGGGGGTGGAACGAATCTCGGGGTCCTTGCCGACGTTGCCGAGAAGAATGACTTTATTTACGCTCTTTGCCATAACGCGCTCTCCGGTTCAGTGACCAGCATACCAAACGCCCGGAGGGCCGGAGTCGGGTTTCGGACCGGTTTCCCTCAGCTTTTTGGGCGGTTGGGGCGATTCTGAGGTGATCCGCGCCTTGCCAGCTTGCGATTGCGCAGCCATTTGGCCACGCCCAGCAGCAGCAGCAGGTTGCCGAAGGGCAACGCCATCAGAGCCACAATCAGCGCCATCCAGCCAGGGTTGGTGGTGGCTCCGGTGGGGGTGAATCCGCCCAGCACGGTCAGCAGCAGGGCGACGGCCGCAGCTCCCGAGGCCACGATGCAGCTACCCCACTGGAGCAGTTGCCGAGTACCGTCGTCGGGCAGGTGCGGGTTAGTGGGCTGGCGCGAGTTGGGGGATCGGTTGGGCATGGCCGTCTAGCCTCGCGCCAGGCGCAGCATCACGTAGGTGATGACGCCGGTGATGGAGATGTAGAGCCAGATCGGGAAGGTCCAGCGGGCCAGCTTGCGGTGCAGCGGAACCCGACCTGAGAGCGCCAGAAAGAAGGTGGCCAGCACCATGGGCAGCGCCACAATGGCCAGCAGGATGTGGCTGGCCAGCAGGCTGAGATAGAACGTGCGCAGCGGCGCGTCGTGCGGGTAGAGCACGTCGCCATGCAGGGCGTGGTGCAGGATGTAGCCCAACAGAAAGGCCGTGGAAAAGCCGAAGGCCGTCAGCATGGCGGCGCGGTGCGCCTTTACGTTGCCGGAGCGGATCAAGACCACGCCCACGGCGATGGCGGCCGCGCTCAGTCCATTGCAGACGGCATTCAGGGCAGGCAGAAAGGCAAACCGGGCATTGGCGGCGTCGGCCGCCGGATGCACGTAGATGAGCCAGAAGAGAAAGGCCGAAGCGGCCAGACTGATGGCCAGAATGGCGAAGAGGGCGCGGCGGGCGGTAGTGTCGGTGGTCATGGCGTTCTCGATCGCTCCTGGTTAAAGTCCCTTGCCGGCGGGGCCGGCGCAGATCATCAGTGCGGTAAACAGCAGGGGCAGATAGACCACGCTGATCTTGAGCAGGTCGCGGGCCAGGCGGCGGCTCTCGTCTTCGCTGGTGGCCTTCAGGATGTGGGCAAAGCGGATGGTATAGCCCAGGTAAACCAGCCCCAGCGCCGTGGCTACGGCCGCGTACCAGGGCCCGGCCAGATGCAACCAGAAGGGAATCAGGCTGACTGGAATCATGGCGACCGCGTAAAACAGAGCTTCCAGAACCGTGGACCAGCCGTCGGGCTGCACCACGGGCAACATGCGGATGCCTGCCCGGGCGTAGTCGTCGCGATAGAGCCAGGCAATGGCCATGAAGTGCGGAAACTGCCAGACAAAAAGAATCGCAAACAGCGCCACTCCGGCCCACTCCACCTGATCGCGGGCGGCGGTGTAGCCGAGCAAAGGCCCCATGGCGCCGGGAAACGCGCCAATGAAGGTGGCCATGGTGGTGACGCGCTTGAGCGGAGTATAGATGGCCACGTAGGTGAAAGCGGTCAGCAGGGCCAACGCCACGGTGAGCAGATTGGTGGACCAGGCCAGCCAGGCTGCGCCCAGTCCCAGCGCGCCCAGCCCCAGCACAATGCCAGCGGCCAGCGGCACCCGTCCGGAAGCGATAGGCCGGTCGGCAGTGCGCTTCATGCGCGCGTCCGAACTGCGTTCCACGGCCTGATTCAGGGCTCCCGCGCCGGCCGAGACCAGCCCGATGCCGATCAGGGTCTCCAGCAGCCCGCGCTGCAGGCTGGTGATGCCCGACTGCATGGAGCCCAGGTAAAATCCGCCCCAGCCGGTGACCAGCACCAGTCCGACCACCTTCACTTTGAACAGCTCGCGGAAGTCGTGCAGCAGGGTAGCGGTGGCGCCGGGCGGCGGGGCGTGCAAATGCGCGTGCCCGCCCACAGCGGGCGCGGTAAGCGAGGCGGCCGGCGTGGCCGGAGGGGCAGTGTTCATAGCGCTCGGGGAAGCCAGCCGGAGGACGCGCCGTTCAGTGTCCAACCTGCTGACCCGATGATAGCAAGCGGAGGGGCCTAAAGCGTCTCCACAACGGCTGCGGAGTAGGCGGGAGTCTGGAGCGTGGCAGGGAGCCGGCAACCGCACACACACCGGCTTTTCTTCCATATGGATGAAGCGCGAAGGCTGGCGATCCATTTTCTTGCCCAGGCAGGTCTTCCGGACCCGGTTCGTCTACCGGGCGGCGCGATGGTTGCGGGAAGCTGCACCGATTCCCGAATCGGCCGGAAGTGTCTGGATTTCGGACACTCCGGGGCAATTACGGTGAGAGGAATCTCAACTACGCGCCGGCCGCGCCGATAAGGTTCTCTGATCATGTGTTCCGCCGGAGGCAAACCTGCAAGGCCGGCGCAGAACGTTCTTCCCTCGGCCGCGCGCACGTTCCCCGCCGGGAGGAGATGGTTGGGCAGTTCGACCCATGTAGAAAGGCCGCGGACAGCAACGGTTTTCTTGGCTAAGGGGGTACGCACGATGAAGACGCTGATGAGCGTGGAAGAGGCTTCCGAACGGATTCGCGACGGCGCTAGACTGCTGCTGGCCGGCGAAGAGCACCTGCTGGCCGCGCTGCCCAATGGCGACTGGATTGGCGGCACCACGCCGTACATGATGACCGAAGAAGGTTGCTTGTGCACCCGCGAAAAGCTGCAGGCGGTGGAGTTGCCGAGGGCGGTGCTGTCCGTGAAGGCGCACATGTACACCGCGCAGTACCTGAAGCTGATCCCCAAGGACTACCGTCACCACGGGTTCGCCATTGTGATTCTGCCGGCGTTCACAGAGGTGCATACCACCTTTTCCAAAGACAGCTCCAGCTGGCCGGACGTCTTCAGCCAGCCGTTGGTAGGCTGGGTGGCCGGCACGCATCTGGACGACACGGGCCGGAAAGCTCCCCGGGTCTTCAACGGCCAGACGGGCGAGTCGTCCGATACCAAGGCCGTAGTGCTGCATGTGGAGCTGTCGAACCATCTTTCGGCGCGTATGAATACCGTCAACCTCTTCCAGACCGGCAACGGCGATGCCCTTGCATTTCCGCAATGCAGCTTTGAAACCACGGACTGCACGGTGAACGGCGAGAAGCGCAACTTTGCCGAGTATCTGGCCGAGAAGAAGGTGGATACCAGCGTCCCGCTGGTGGCCAATTATTTTGGCGCGCTGGTGAATGTGAGCCTGCGCAAGATCGACGCCGCCACCGGCAAGGTCTCCTTCTTTGCGCCCGTCTTCCCCGGCGTGCACTACAAGTTTGCCAAGCCGGTGGAGGATTATCCCGGCCTGTATCAGGCGCGACTCAGCATCAACCAGCTGTGGGCCGGCAATCCGTTCTACTCCTGCAACTGCATTCTCAACTATCTGGCGGCGGGGCTGGAGGGGAAATCGGCCGCCAAGATGATCGGCCCGGTGGTCTTTGGCGAAATTGCCTACATGTTGCTGAACCACACCATGGTCTATCTCACCTTCGAACCCAAGTAGGGAGTGCTCAGCGGGTCATCAGGGCGACGATGGCCTCTACTACTTCAGCGGGCGTGAGCCGGTCCACGGCAACCGAGTGGTGCGCCTGCCGATAGAGCGGCATCCGGCGCGCATAGCGCGCGGCCAGATTGGCGTTGTCGGCCAGGATGGGCCGGTCGGCCTCGGTGCCGCGGCAGCGGGCCAGGGTGGTGGCCAACTCCACCTCCAGATGCACCACCAGCGTGGAGGGTTCGGCGAGCAGCAGGGTGCGCAGCGCCGCGGTCTCAATGGCTCCGCCGCCCAGCGCCAGTACCAGATGCTCTTCGGTGGCCAGCCGCGCAATGGCTTCAAACTCGCGCTGGCGGAAGCCGGACTCGCCGTGCTGGCGGAAGATCTCCGGAATGGAGCAGCCGGCCGCGGCTTCAATGGCCTCATCGGCGTCGGCAAAGCGCCAGCCCAGACGCTGGGCCACGAGCGGTCCCACGGTGCTTTTTCCCGATCCCATGAAGCCGGTGAGCACAATACGGCGGGGAGTGGTGGCAAGGGCGGCAGATTCCATGTCCTCAGTATAGGGAATCTCTACTCGGAGCTGCCCGGCTCCAACTCGCCAGTCGGCTGGGCCTTGGTTTTGGCCTTGAGCGTGGGTTTCGGTTTAGGGTTGGTCTTGGCCTGGGGCTCGGGTGCACTCTGTTTGGCAAAGATCTTCCGCCAGATGGTCAGCATGCTCCAGCCCGCCAGATAGAAGGTAATGCCGGAGAGCCCCACCAAAATAAACGAGAGCAGAACCACGGGGGCGAGCAGCACGTCGTTTGTGAATCCGTGGGGGAAGACTAGACCCGTGGTCTGAATCTCGTAGAAAAACAGTCCCACCGTCTCCGCAGCTCCCAGAATCAGAAGTAACAGGATCAGTCCCATCCAAAAGCCGGTTCTTGGGCGCAGCCACTTGAGCAGCAGCGGATACAAATACCCCAGTAGCAGCACAAAGTGGGGAAAGCCGATCTGGTTGCTGGGAAAGGGAAAGAATCTGCTGACGGAGACCGTGCAGCAGAGCACAGCCAGCAGCAGGTGCACAAGCGGATGCCCCAGACGCGGGGCGGGAGCCGGCGCGGCAGGCTTGCTGTCAGCCGGAACTGGGTTCTTGCGGCTCACCCCCTCAGTATAGGCAATTTGGGCCAGCGGTTCGCAACATGGGACGATTGGCATCCGGTGCCGGGCCAACTCTTCTCTCCATCAACTAGACTTCTTGGGGGATGCGAAGCGGAAAGGCAAGTCGAACGGCACTACGTGTGGCGATCCGCCGCGCGGCCCACCAGTTGACCGACAGACCTCCGGTGCTCGACGATCCCATCGCCATGCAGCTGATCGGACCGGAGTTTGCGCGCGACATGGAACGCGCCGCGCATCGTGTGGCCCGCGATTTTCGCGCCTATCTGGCCGCGCGCGCCCGCTATGCCGAGGACCGGCTGACGGAAGCGGTTCGCTCCGGCGTGGAGCAGTACGTGATTCTGGGCGCAGGACTCGATACCTTCGCCTACCGCAATCACTGGCCCAAGCTCCAGGTTTATGAGGTGGATTTTCCCGCCACTCAGCAGTGGAAGCGCGAGCTGCTGAAGGAGAAGGGCATTGCCGAGCCTGCCAACCTGACCTACGTGCCGCTGGACTTTGAGCATGGCACGCTGGCCGATGGGTTGGCGGTGGCAGGCTTCAATGCTGCACGGCCGGCCTTCTTCGGCTGGCTGGGCGTGACGCCGTATCTCACCCTGGACGCCTTCCGCTCCACACTCTCCTACATTGCCGGGCTGCCCTCCGGCAGCGGCGTCAGCTTCGATTACGTCTTTGCGCCCGAGACCCTGACGCCCGCGCGCCGCGCCATCTTTGACCGCCTGCAGAAACGGCTGACCGATGCCGGCGAACCGCTCCAGCTCTTTTTCCATGCCGATGCGCTGGCCGAAGAGGTGCGCCAGGCCGGCTTTGTCTGCTGCGATCAGGCCGACACCGAGCGGTTGAACGACATCTACTTCCGCGACCGCGAAGACGGGCTACGCCTGTCGCCGGTGCGGATCGGCATGCTGGCCACGGCCTGGGTCTAGGGCATTGCATGCAGCAGATGCCTTCGGCACCTGGCATTGCATGCAGCAGACGCCTTCGGCACCTGCGTGGTGAGGGTTTGAGCGTGTATTGCGTCGGGAGGATTTGGTACTTTCCCCGGTTCCCAAATGCGAGGGACCGGGGGCACCCGGCACCCGGCACCGTTGTGGTGAGGGTCGCAGGGTGCCCCACCCTCGCCGGGTTCTTGTTTTTCCGGCTAGGGTGGGATACATAAGTTCCACCTCATAATAAGGCCAGATCAATAGCCGTCGATTATCGCCGCTTTTCGTCGCGCACCAGCATGTAGCGCAGTTGCACCTGCGCCCCGTCTGCAATTCGCTCGGCCCATAGTTCGTAAGTATTGTGGCCGGCTTTGTGCGTCAGGGTCACAAAGGGACGACTCTCCCAGACGCCCTGGTTGCAGAAGGTGGTGGCCGCGTAGCCCGGACCGATCTTCCAGTCGCGCTTGAACTCCCACTCCAGCTTGGCGCGGTCAATGTCCAGACCCCAGTTCTGGGAGTGGTTCAGGGGCAGCGTGGGGTAACCCACGATTTCGGCCGCCAGCCGGGGGCGCAGTTTGAAGTCGAAGACAGTCCAGAACCAGAACATGCGCTCGTTGTGGGTAGCGGGCCCGGCGGCCTGGTTGGCGTAGAGCTCCTCGGTCCAGACCATGTGCGGCCCATGCACAATCTCAGCGCCGCCGCCGCCAAACCACAGCTGGTGGCCAAAGTAGCCGTTGTCGTAGTAGCCGATGTCGGGCACAAGCCAGCGCCCGCGCTGCTGATTCCACTCCACTAGCCGGTAATTGGTGCGGAAGGGCTGTACCGCGGCCAGCGCGGTGCGCAGCACCACTACATCGCTGACAGGCGAGGACGCCGGACGCGCGTCTTCCGACTCGGCGGCGCAAGTGGAGACGGTAAAAAAGAAAATCGCGAAAGTACAACAAAAAAGTCGCAGCAACTGCACACATACCCTTGGAGCAAAAAGCCTCAAAAAGTATACCTTTCGCTTGCCGGATGCGGGGGTGAGCCCGGACACGGCGGGGCAGCCTTTTGAAACCACAGACGATTGGGACAGTTCCCCCAAACGTCCCTCCCTCCGAGCCCAAGGACCTTTGCGCGAAGGACGCGAAGCGGTCTGCTGCATGCAATGCGCGCTAAGATGGTTCCATGCGTTCCTCTGCTTGGGTTTTGCTGGCGGCTCTGGCTGCTTTGACCATGTTGACCGGCTGCGGCTACCACACGCTGGGCGCAGCCACCCATCTGCCGCTCGGCGTCCGCACCCTGGCGGTGCCGGTATTTGCTACCCATACCGAAGCCTACCGGACCGAGACCGTCATCACTTCGGCCGTGATCCGCGAGTTTGCCACTCGCACACGCTTCCGCGTCACGCCCTCCGACACGGGCGATGCCGACGCCGTACTGCATGGCACCATCCTGAAGGAAGCCATCGCCCCTTACACCTACAATGCCTCCACCCAGCAGTCGTCCAGCTTTCTGATCACGGTGATTGCCTCGGTTACCCTCACCGGCCGGGATGGCCGCGTGCTCTACAAGAACGATAGCTACGTCTTCCGCCAGCAGTACCAGTCCACCACCGACCTGTCCACCTTTATCCAGGAAGACCCGGCTGCCATCGATCGGCTCTCCCGCGACTTTGCGCGGCAGTTGGTAGCCGATGTGCTGGAAGGGTTTTAGAAGGCAGGGAACGAGGGAACAAGGGAACTAGGGAACGAGGTACTGGGGCAGGTCTATTGCCTGCACAGCCACGAGGGAACCGGCGCTCTCTTGTTCCCTCGGCCCCTTGTTCCCTGTCGTTCAACTTCTGCCTATCCTGCACCCGGCTCCAGAGGGTATTCTGGTTTCAGATGATTGACGAGACTTCGAGCCGGGAGTGGGCAGCATGAGCGGGGCGCGCTGGGGAGCGGGCTTTTCTGCCGTGGGCCGCTTTGTGGCCGAGGTCGAGGCAGCCAAATCAGGCCAGGGCGAGTTGAAGCCCGGCTATGTGCTGGTGGGCGACGAGATTTTTCTCTACGACCGCTGCCGCGCCGCCGTTCTCAAGGCCTTTGTGCCCGACGAGATGCGCGACTTCTGCCTCTCCGAGCTCGATCTTACCCAGGTTTCCATCTACGAGATTCTGGATCGCGCCCAGACGCCGTCGTTGATGGCTCCTTTCCAGGTAATCTTTGTCCGCAATCTGCGCACGCTCTACCAGCGCGGCGCCAAGAAGGACGAGTTTGCGGCGCTGGAAAACTATTTCCGCTCGCCCAATCCCCAGGCCGTGATCATTTTTGTGGCCGACTTCGTGCGCATTCCCAGCGACCTGCGCCGCATGGAGATGGACGACAAGAACCGCTATGAGCGCATCAAGGAAACCCTGGGCGAGCACTGCGGCATGGTGGAACTGGCGCGGGTGAACGAGGAGGACGCCATCCGCTGGGTGGGCGTCACCGCCCAGCAGCAGAACGTGAAGGTGGAGCCGGACGCTGCCCGCGAGCTGGTGGACGCGCTGGGCGCCGACATGATGCTGATTGCCTCCGAGCTGGAAAAACTGCTGCTTTACGTTCCGCCGCGGCCAACCATCACGCTGGGCGATGTGGAGACCATGGTGCTGGGCGCCAAGCAGCGCTCGCTCTATGAGCTGACCGACGCTATCAGCCAGCACGAGACGGCTCGCGCTCTGGCCCTGTTGCACGGACTGTTGAACAGCTCTGACGCCGGCGAGGATGCGGCTATCGGCCACCTCTACATGCTGGCGCGCACCTTCCGCCAGATGCTGGTGATTCTGGAAAAGAACGTGCGCGATTCGCGCACCATCTGGCAGGCGCTGTGGCAGGGCTTCCGGATGCCGCCCTTTGCCGCCGAGGACCTGATCAAGCAGGCGCGGCGCTACAAGAGCCGCCGCGAGCTGACGCGCGCTCTGCGCCTGGTGGCGCGCGCCGATCTGGAGCTGCGCAGCTCGCCCCCGGACAAGCGCCTGGTGCTGGAGCGGCTGGTCTACGACCTGGCCTCGCCGCCCAAGACTTCCGCGCCGACGTGGCTCAACACGCAGCTCTCCTTTGAAAACTAGCGTAACTCTCCTGACGATATAGAGTTCCGGGTGCCCCACCCGCGGCGGGTTCTTGTCTTTGCGCAAAAGGTGAGATCGACAAGATTCCTCTGCAGCAAGCGGAGAGCTGCCCGAACTGTATCCGCGTTACCGGCGGGTTGAGGCGCGGACAATGAGCCGCGGCTCGATGATCACCGAGCGGGGCTTGGGCGCGGATTTCGACTCCAGCAGCGAGAGCACCATCTTGGCCGTGCGCTCGCCGGTCTCTTCGGTCTGCTGATCGATGGTGGAGATGGGAATGCGCAGCTCCTCGCTGTAGTAGAGATTGCCGGCGCCGACCACGGCAACATCCTCCGGCACGCGCAGTCCGGCGTCGCGGATGGCGTGGATGGCGCCAATGCCCATGGGGTCGTTGAAGGTGAAGATGCCATCGGGGCGGGGCGAAAGCGCGAGCAGCTTGCGGGTCAGCTCCTGGCCACTCTCCATGCTGTGCACGTCGGCCGGGCTCTGGGCGGAGACGTAGCCTTCAGGAAGCTTAATCCCGTGGCGTTCCAAGGTCTTCAGGTAGCCGGCCAGGCGGCCGCGGCCGCCGCTGGTGTCGGGCCCGCGCAGGTGCGCAATCCGCTGGCAGCCGATGGCGATCAGATGCTCGGTGGCCATGGCGCCCACCGCTTCATCGTCGGTGCCCACATAGTTGGCGTCGAGACCGGGAAAGAGGCGGTCGACCAGCACCAACGGTGGGCCTTCCTGGACGATGCGCTCCAGCGTGGGCGACGTGGTGGCGGCCGAGGCGATGACCAGCGCATCCAGGCGGCGTGCCAGCAGCCGGTTCACGGTGCGCTCTTCCACCTCGGGGTTTTCGTCGGAGGTGGAGATGGTCAGGCAGTAGCCCTTTTTCAAGAGCGCGGAGGAGAGCGACTTGGCGATCTGGGCAAAAAAGGTGTGCATCAGGTCCGGCACCACCAGGCCCACCAGATACGTCCGGCCGGTCACCAGTGAACGGGCGGCCAGGTTGGGGGTGTAGTTCATCTCCCGTACCTTTTCAAGGACGCGTTGGCGGGTTTTTTCGCTGATGTCGTCGTGGTTGCGCAGCACTTTGGAGACAGTGATGATGGAAACGCCCAGCTCACGGGCGATATCTTTCATGGTGGTGGCCATCGTGGTAGGTCCCGAGCCCTTCTATCGATATCGATCTAGTGCCCCATTCTACGCTGCGTTGACGGCAACGTTAAAGTTACATGCCCCGGCGCACGGCGGGCGGTGCCGCCGAACGGAATCCGGCTCGGACACGGGCGCCGCGGGGGGCTTGCAATTTCGAGCAGAAACAGCGGATTTAGCGCTTCCGGCGGATGCGGCTTGACGAGGCATCCCCGGAGGAGAGAAGATTTGGGACGCAACAGCTTTAGCGCTACAGTTACCGAAATTGAGCTGCAAAATCTGCCGGCCTGACTTTTGGGGAGTTGACCCCACGATGGCCTGCGGACGGCTCCTTCGGCATCCGTCCTCTCCATCTGCGGACCCCGAGCCGCAGTGCAACCGAATCTGAGGTCCTTGCAATGTCCGCTGCTTATGCAATTCCTGAAGTTGCCGTTCCCGCACCGGTTGCGGCCGACGAAGTGATTCTGGTCGCCTCCGGCGATCTGCGCGCCTCGGCCAACGAGGTCTGTTGGCCTGCCCAGGCTGCCATGGAAGAGAAGTTGACCGCGGCCTTTGCCGCCGAAGGCATCAAGCTGCGCCGCGCCCATGCCTACGATCCGGTCGGCAAGCATGGCTTTATCCAGTCGCAGCGCATGGGGCTCTCCATCTTTGAGCACATTCATCCCGAAGCGCCGATTGTGGTGGCCGAGAGCGTGTGGCAGTACAGCGCCCATGTGCTGGGCGGGCTGCTCAGCCACAAGGGGCCGATCCTCACTGTAGCCAACTGGAGCGGTCAGTGGCCGGGCCTGGTGGGCATGCTGAATCTGAATGGCTGCCTGCGCAAGTATGGCGTGAAGTTCACAACCCTGTGGAGCCTGGACTTTACCGATGAGCTGTTCAAGCAGGGGCTGCGCTCGTGGATCAGGAACAAGAGCTTCCAGCACGATCTTTCTCACGTGTCGGCCTTCAATCCCGCGAAGGTGGGCGCTGCGGAGCGCACGCTGGGCGTGGCGCTGGCCAAAGAACTGAAGGCCAGGAAGGCCATTCTGGCGGTTTTCGACGAGGGCTGCATGGGCATGGCCAACGCCATTGTGGAAGACAACCTGATGAATGCCGCCGGCATCTTCAAGGAGCGGCTGAGCCAGTCGGCGCTGTATGCGGCCATGCGCGAAGTGAGCGATGCCGAGGCGCAGAAGGTGCGCGACTGGCTGGACGCGGCGGGTATGAAGTTCCATACCGGCCCCAACGAAGAAACCGACCTGACCGACGCGCAGATCCTGCTGCAGTGCAAGATGTACATCGCCGCTCTGCGCATGGCCGACAGCTTTGGCTGCGACTGCATGGGCATCCAGTATCAGCAGGGATTGAAGGACCTGGTGCCGGCCTCCGATCTGGTGGAGGGGTTGCTGAACAACGTGGAGCGTCCTCCGGTGTTTTCCGCCGATGGCCGCGAGCTCTATGCGGGCAAGGCGCTGCCCCACTTCAACGAAGTGGACGAGTGCGTGGGCGTGGATTCGATTGTGACCAATCGCGTTTGGACCGCCATGGGTCTGGACCCGGCCACCACCCTGCACGACGTGCGCTGGGGCGAGGCTTTCAAGGGCGAGATTCCTGGCGGCCAGCAGATCGATGATTTCGTGTGGCTCTTCCAGATCTCCGGCGCCGTGCCTCCGTCGCATTTGATTGGCGGCTACAAGGGCGCGGTGAGCGAGCGCCAGCCCTCGATGTACTTCCGCCTAGGGGGTGGCACCATCAAGGGCGTCTCGAAGCCCGGCGAGGTGGTTTGGAGCCGCGTCTACGTGGAGGCCGGCGTGCTCAAAGTGGATCTGGGCCGCGCTACCGCCATCGAACTGCCGGAGGCCGAGACCAGGCGCCGCTGGGCCGAGGTGACGCCACAATGGCCGGTGATGCATGCCATTCTGCATGGGGTGACGCAGAACCAGTTCATGGCCCGCCATCCTGCCAACCACATCAACGTGGCCTACGCGCCCACGGCCGAGCAGGCCGACCGCGCCCTGGCCGCCAAGGCCGCCATGTTCCATGAGATGGGGCTCGAAGTGAGCCTGTGCGGCGTGAAGTTGTAGTTGCATCTCCTCCTATTGACGTTCATCCTTGGGAATCACTTGCCGGTTGCTGTTGCCGGCAGGTGGTTCCCATTTTTTGGGGGGCCGTAGCGCGCGGGGGAAGGAAGCACTTTCCCAAACCGGCCGGAGGGGGTTGATATTCTGGATGCAACCGGCTACGACCGGCCAATCCAGTCCAGCACATACACAGGGAGACGCCTGATGACGACAACCGAAAAGTGGGACCACAGATTCATGGAGATGGCCAAACTGGTGGCCAGCTGGAGCAAGGACCCCAGCTCCAAAGTGGGAGCGGTGATCACGCGGGGCAAGTTCGTGGTCTCGGTGGGCTTCAACGGCTTCCCGCAGGGCGTGATTGACAGCGAGGAACGGCTCACCAATCGCGAGCTCAAATACCCCATGATCCTGCATGCGGAGATCAACGCGATTCTCTCCGCGCGCCAGGACGTGCGCGGCTGCACTATCTACGTGACGCCCTACATGCCCTGCCCGCAGTGCGCGGCGGTGATTGTGCAATCCGGCATCAGCCGCATCGTCTATACCCCCAGCGACCACGAGAAGTGGGGCAAGCCGGTGCTCAGTACCAGCCAGTTTGAAGAGGCTGGCGTGGAACTGGTGGAGTTGGGGCCGCTGGCGGCTGGCGAGTAATCCCAGCGTCGTGTGCCCATGGTCCGAGAATCCAGACCAAGGACACACGCATCGCGGCAATCATTCAATCAGTGTATCGGTTGCCGATTCTCGCCAGAGCCAGGCAGCCGATCAATCACTTTGCCGTGCTCGTCGAGAAATGCGAGCACCGGATTGCCTGATGCATCCACCGTCATCCGGATACGCGCCCTGCCCTGAGTATCCCTCAAGATCACCGCGGCCGCGTTGTTTTCAGCCAAACGCCCTACGAATAGCCGTGAGGTAAACTTCGATTCGTCGGCGGACGCGCTGGCAATTTTCTTCAGTGCGGCTTCCTTTTCCGGTCCATCTTTCATCAACAAAGCGTCATTGTATTGACGCGCGTGATCCGCTGTTAACGGAACTCCAGTATCCCATACTTCAACTCCCGACCGGCTAGCGCCGCCCACCTCACCGTGGGTAATTCCGATCGCTTCGTTCTGCCGGTAGTGGTCGAATGTGAGGCTTACAAGCGCTCTGGGTTCGCCGTCTACCATATTGTTCCCGTAGACCAGGCCGCCACATTCATCGCCCTCGTCATTGAAGAAGAGCAGCCCGGCCGTCTGGGGACCGTTGTTGGACATGGTGCGATTCCCATCGCGAGCCGTTAACGCAACTCCAGCGAGTTGTCCTCCGGGCATACGTTCGTGGTTCGCCAGGGTCAGACGTATCTTGCCATCTGGTTCGACAATGTTGATCCGTTCGGCATCGATTACATCGAACTTGGTTCGATTCGCAGAGCTTCGCGCAGCCATGCAAATCAAACACACCAGCGAAACGCTGGAAACCAGGGCATAGATCTTCAGCAGGCGCAGTTCTCTCCTGAGACTCCTCATCGCATCCTCCAGCAACCGCTTGTTTGGTTACGATGAGGAACCCAACCCAGTTCCGATTCTTTTCAAGAAAAAATATTCACCCGGAAAAGGCCCGCGGAACACTGCACCTGTCTGGATTTGAGCGTTCTGCAGGCCTTTACTTACTACGGAGCATTTCTACGTACTTTGCTACAACACCTGATCGATGGTCACGATGTCGACGATGCCGTGGGCGCCGTAGAGTGCGGGCAGGATTTTTTCCGCAGCATACTTGCGGCGCAGTTCCGCCACCTTGTCGGTGCCGCGGCGGTAGGCGGGCAGGTACATGCGGCCCAGCAGCGGATGCCGGCCCCATGCGCCGGAGAGCTTGTCGGCGCGCTCCAGGCTGACGAGGAAATTGTTGCGCAGCGCCGCGGCCACCTCGGGCTGCGGGCGCAACTCGCACCAGGTCAGATACGAGGACTGGTTCTTGGCATCGTCCTGCAACAGCGCCAGCAGCACGCCGATCTGCAGATCCTCATCGGGCAACTGGTCCACTTCCGTCACGCCGTGGGCGATGAGGATGGCATTGTTGGCAATGCCTTCAAATAAAGTAGCTGCCCGAGTGTTCATGGTGAGCACGCTGGCCTCAAAGCCCACGGCCTTGCGATGGTAGAGATTCTGCAAGTAGGCAAAGGTGGTTACGTGGCCCGGCACCACCTCGTGGCTCACCAGTTGCTCGAACTCCGGATAGGAGATGGAGAGCGAGGCGTTGATCTCGTAGGTCGCTTCGTACTCCGGCGAACCATCGGCCTGGCGGGCGCGGCCCAGGTAGTTCATGGAACCCGAGAACCACGCATCCTTGATGGGCAAAAAGCCAATATTGGCGCGGGGCACGGGAGCGAACTCGGCGGGCAGATAGGGTAGCAGATGGCGCTGGCTGAGCTGATCGAAATGCGCGATGACCGCCGCGCCTAGGCCCTTGACCGAGGCCATGGGAATGTAGCGATCCTTGCGCCAGGCGTCGACCGCGTCGAGCAAGCTGACTTCCGGTTTGTAGCCAGCCTTGGCCAGCAGCTCCGTGACTCGCGCGCGCTTGGCGGTGGGGTCGGAGGGCTCGGGCTTCAGGCCGGTAGAGGCCAGCACCGAGCGCTCATAGGGCACCGCATCGCCCTTGCCGATGGTCTCCATGGCCAGCGCGAACATCACCTCCATGCTGCCGGCCAGGCCCGCCAGATACGCGCCGCGCTGGCCACCGAGTTTGGCGGCTTCGCTCTTGAGTCCGGTAAAGGCCGCGGGCAGATCGACCACTTTGAGATACGCCTCGATGGCGGCAACATCGGGAGTCTTCGCGCCTACGCCGCCACGCTGGCGCACGCGCGCGGCGGTGGGATCGGTATAGGAAAGAGGCAGGGGCTCATCGGAGAACCAGGAGTCGGCGATGAAGCGGCCGGTGCCGGAGGCGCATAGTACGTCGCCGCCCCACAAAGTATCGATACCGAGCACGGCATCAGCGGTGAGTTGGGTCAGGATATCCATGGTTTATGCCTTCTCCTTCTTCTGAGCTACAAACCAGACGTAGAGGCAGAGCCCTAGGAAGAGCGCTGCCGAAACCAGTTGCGCGGCGGTGTCGTTGGTAAAGAACGGGGTCTGGATCAGATCCTCGCGGTAGAACGAGAACAGGCGCAGCGAAGCGCCCAGCACGCCGCCCAGCGCGCCGCCCGCCATCAGGCCCGAAGCGAGGATGACGCCGCGCTCGCGAATCTGCTTGCCGACCTCGCCCGGGGTCTTCTCCGACTTCTTGTTGACCAGATGCGAGAGGATGCCGCCCGCCAGAATTGGCGAGGTGAGGTTGAGCGGCAGATACATGCCGAGGGCGAAAACCAGCGAGCTCTTGCCCAGCATCTCCATCACCACGGAGATGGCCGCGCCGATGCCGAAGAGCAGATAGGCCACTGGCTGATGGCTCATGAAGCCGACGACCAGGGCCTTCATGATGGAGGCCTGCGGAGCGGCCAGCACCTGGCGCGCATCGCCGGGCAGGGCTTCGCCGAACTGGAAGGTGTGGGCCAGCAGAATGATGGTGAGCCCCGAAGCAACGGCGGAAACCGCGACGCCCAGGAACTTGACCTTCTGCTGCGCGGCCGGCGTGGAGCCCAGCCAGTAACCTGCTTTGAGATCGGTGATGAACTGGCCGGAGACGCAGAGCGCGGTGCAGACCATGCCGGCAATGGCCATCACAAAGAACATGCCGGTGGTGCCGCTCAATCCAAAGTTGAGCAACACCAGGCAACTGACGATGACCGTCAGCATGGTCATGCCACTGGCCGGATTGTTGGCGGTGGTGGCAATGGCGTTGGCCGCAACCGAAGTGAAGAAGAAGGAGAACAGGAGCAGCAGCACCACGCCCGCGAAGAGCGCCGCCCAGGTTGGCTTGAGGCTGGCAAAGAAGATGCCCACGGCCACCGTGGCCAGCACCACGCCGAGGACGATGGTGACCATGGAGATGTCGCGATCCGTGCGCTCCGGCTGCGCCGCCTCGCCGTGGCGGAAGGCCTTGAAGGCGATGGAGAACGAGCCCACGATGACGCGCAGTGACTTGAGCACGCCAAAGATGCCCGCCGTGGCGATGGCGCCCACGCCGATGAAGCGCGCGTAGTTGCGGTAGATGGCCAGTGCATCCATGGCGGCAATGGGCACCGTGCCCGGATAGACCGCGGTGTTCAGATGGCTGCCGATGAACCAGATGAGCGGCACGATGACAAAGTTGGTCAGGATGCCGCCGGCGCAGAACATGAGCGCGCTGCGCAGGCCCATTACGTAGCCCAGGCCGAGGATGAAGCCCACCGCGTCGAAGTTGAAGACCATCTTGCCGCGGTCGGCCAGCGAGCGCATCACCGGGATGAACTGGAAGTTCAAATACTCCTTCCAGGTGTGGAAGGTAGTCGTGAAGAAGTCGTAGACGGTGGCAATGGCCGTGGCCTGGATGAGCAGCTTGGCCTGCGAGCCGCCTTTTTCGCCGGTGACCAGCACTTCCGTGATCGCGGTGGCTTCGGGGAACGGGAGCTGGCCGTGCATCTCGCGGACAAAGTAGCGGCGCAGGGGCAGGATGAAGAGCACACCCAGAATGCCGCCCGCCAGGCAGATGAAGATGGTCTGCAGCGGATGGGGATTGAGATTGAGAATATAGAGCGCAGGCAGGGTGAAGATGGCGCCTGCGGCCACGCTGCCGCTGGCCGCGCCAATGCCGGTGATCACGATGTTCTCCAGCAGCGACGAACGGCGGCGGAAGGCGCGCGCCAATCCGATGGCGAGAATCGAGATGGGGATAGCGGCTTCCATGCCCTGGCCGACCTTGAGGCCTGAGTAAGCCGATGCGACGGAGAAAAGAATGCAGAAGATGACGCCCCAGAAGATGGCGCGAGTGGTGAGTTCCGGCTCGGGGGCGGAGGCGGGAACAATAGGCTGGTAGGTTTGGCCGGGAGCCAACGGGAGATAGGCATTTTCCGGCAGCGAGCGGGATTCAGATTCGTTCATGGAGGGTCCTCAAAGCGCGGCCCGAGCAGGGGCAATGCGCCAGACGGCCGCGCGCTTGCTGGGCGCGGGCCTGTCACAGTCTATCGCACCACCACCTGCGGTGGGGCAGACCGCTTCGCGTCCTTCGTGGCGAGTGATTTCGACTCTGGCGGTGCGCACGGGAAGCTCTTCTGGGCTGGCGAGGGAAAACTCCGCACGTGGACCGGGAGGTCCACGCCGGATGTACCGGCCAAGGCCCGTTCCCTTCCTTCTGGCGTTCTACTATTTGCGCTGGCTGCTGGCGCGAACCACCAGGCGGGGCTGCACCTGCTCAGTGCGCGGGCGTTGGGGCTCGGCGGCGGCCACCAGCTCCAGGGCAACTTCGGCGGCCAGGCGGCCAATCTCCGCGCTGTCCTGATCCACCGAGGTCAACGGCACGCGCAGGAAGTCGGAATAGCTGAGGTTGCCGCAGCCCACCACGGCAATGTCCTCGGGAATGCGCAGGCCGGCTTCCAGAATGGCGCGCATGGCGCCCAGAGCCACCGGGTCGTTGAAGCAGAAGATGCCGTCGGGGCGCGGCTCGGCAGCCAGCAGCTTGCGTGCAGCCTCGTAGCCGCCGGGCTCGCCGCGGTCGTCGCCCGATGCGCCGATGGAGACGATGTGGCCGGGCTGAGGAGCCATGCCCTGTTCGGTGAGCGCGCGGCGGTAGCCCTCCAGACGGCCCATGGCGGTTGAGGTCTCCGGGCCGCGGATGTGGGCAATGCGAGTGCAGCCCTGCGCGATGAGGTGCGTGGCCGCCAGGTGGCCCACGGCGTCGTCGTCCACGCCCACAAAATTCGCGGCCAGCCCCGGAAACTGCCGGTCGATGAGCACGTAAGGAATGCCGGCCTGCTCCACGTGGCGGAAGCTCTCCACCGTCCACTGGGAGCTGGCAATCAGCATCACGTCCACGCGGCGGGCCACCAGTTGCTCAATCTCCTGCCGCTCCAGTTGCGGGTCTTCTTCCGAGGAAGTGATCAGCAGTCCGTAGCCATGGCCGCGAATGCTGGCGGAGAGCGCCTTGGCCACCTGGGCAAAGAAGGGGTGCAGCAGATCCGGCACCACCAGGCCTAGGGTGTAGGTGCGGCCGGTAATGAGCGCGCGGGCGGCCAGATTCGGCTGGTAGTTCAGCTCCTTCATCCGCTTGAGCACGCGCTTGCGGGTTTCCTCGCCAATGTCGGGATGGCCGCGCAGCACCTTGGAGATGGTGACCGTGGACAGGCCCATGTCGCGCGCAATGTCTTTCATGCGCACGGGGGTGGCGCGATGGGGTGCGGAAGGGCGCGAGGTGCCGGATTTAGAGTCGTTCATGGCGCGGTGACCGGGGGACGCTGGCGGAAGCTGTCCACAAAAGTCCTCCAAAGATAGTACCGCTTTCCGGGCTTAAACGATAACTGTTTTCGGCCGGGCTGAGAGACGTACGTTACCTTTATTCTCAACAATTGCGGGCAAATTCATTGACACAGGCAGGCAGAGGCGATATTCTGCGCTGGGCTTAGTTATCGATAACTTTTCCCGGGAGAAACCATGAGCTCCACCGCCGCCCCCATCGATCCCGCTCTCATTCCGCAACGTACTCTGGCCACCGGCGCCAGAATGCCCGCCATCGGTCTGGGCACCTTCGGCTCCGACCACGTCAGCCCTGCCCAAATTTCTGCCGCCGTGCAGGGTGCGGCCGCCGCCGGCTACCGGCACTTCGATTGCGCTTCGGTCTATGGCAACGAAGCCGAGATTGGCACGGCGTTTGAAGCGATCTTTGCCACCGGCTTGAAGCGCGAGGAGCTGTGGATCACCTCCAAGCTGTGGAACGACAAGCACGGCGAAGACGATGTGATTGCCAGCTGCAAGAAATCGCTGGCCGACCTGCGCTTGGAGTATCTCGACCTCTATCTCGTCCATTGGCCGTTCCCGAACTTCCACGCGCCGGGCTGCGATGTGAGCTCGCGCTCGGCCGCTGCCAGGCCCTACATCCATGAGAACTTCATGAAGACCTGGCGCAAGATGGAAGAGCTGGTGGAGATGGGCCTGGTGCGGCACATCGGCACCTCGAACGTGACCGTGCCCAAGCTCAAGCTGATCCTGCGCGACGCACGGATCAAGCCGGCGGTGAACGAGATGGAGCTGCATCCGCACTTCCAGCAGCCGGAGCTCTTCGATTATGTGGTGGCCAACGGCATCCAGCCCATTGGCTACTGCCCGCTGGGCTCGCCGGGCCGTCCGGAGCGCGACCGCACGCCGGAGGACACCAACCCGCTTACCGATCCGGTGATTCTGGAGATCGCGCAGAAGCACGCCGTGCATCCCTCGGCCATTTGCCTGAAGTGGGCCGTCGAGCGCGGACAAACCCCGATTCCGTTTTCCGTGAACCACTACCGCGAGAACCTGGCCGCGGTGGCCGGCGATCCGCTGACCCCGGAAGAGATGAAGGCCATCGCCGGTATCGACCGCAATTGCCGCCTGATCAAGGGCCAGGTGTTCTTGTGGAAGGCTGACCAGAGCTGGGAAGCGTTGTGGGACGTGAACGGAGAGATCACGCCGGCGTAAAAGCAGCTGTCAGCTTTTAGCGGCCAGCTTTCAGTCTTAGTTCTTTCCACATTGAACACACACATTGGCTCCAGCGAGAGAAAGCTGGGAGCTAGCAGCTAGAAGCTGCAAACGGAGATTGAAATGAGTCAGACCATGCTTGCTGCTTACCTGCCCGGCAACTCCACCGTTGAAATGCGCACTGTTGAAGTGCCCACGCCGGGCCACGGCGAAGTGCTGCTGCGCGTCAAGGCCTCCACCATCTGCGGCTCCGACATCCGCTGCATCTATCACGAGCATCTGGGCAAGGGGCCGGAGGGCTATCAGGGCGTGATCGCCGGCCACGAACCTTGCGGACAGATTGTACAGGCAGGCCCGGGCTGCCGTCGCTTTGTGAAAGGCGACCGCGTGATTGTCTACCACATCTCCGGGTGCGGCGTGTGCAACGATTGCCGGCGCGGCTACATGATCAGCTGCACCAGCCAGAAGTATCGTCGCGCGTATGGATGGCAGCGCGATGGCGGCATGGCCGAGTTCATGATTGCCGAAGAGAAGGACCTGATCGCCCTGCCCGACCAGCTGAGCTATGCCGATGGCGCGCAGGTGGCCTGCGGTTTTGGCACGGTCTACGAGGGACTGGAAAAGATCGGCATCGACGGCAACCACGCGGTGTTGATCACGGGCCTGGGTCCGGTGGGCCTGGCTACCGGCGCGCTCTGCCGCAAGCTGGGCGCACAGAAGATCATCGGCATCGATGTGGTGCCGGAGCGCATGCAGATTGCCCGCGATCTGGGCTTGTGCGACGAAGTGCTCACCTCCGGCCCTGACAATGTGGCCCAGGTGAAGGCGCTCACCGGCGGCCAGGGCGTGGAGCGGGCCGTGGATTGCTCGGCCAACGCCCAGGCCCGTGCCGTGGCTGTGCGCGCCACGCGCAAGTGGGGCAGGATTGTCTTCATCGGCGAAGGTGGAAGCGTGGAATTGAATCCCTCGCCCGACATGATTCACGATCAGAAGACCGTCTACGGCTCGTGGGTCACCTCCACGTGGCTGATGGAAGAGCTGGTGGAGCGTTTGGTACGCTGGAACCTGCACCCGGCCGACATCATCACCCACCGCTTTGCTTTGGCGAAGGCCGATGAGGCCTACTCGCTGATGGCTTCGGGCAAGTGCGGCAAGGTGGCCGTCTGCCAGGATGAAGAGCTGAAGTAGGAAACGAGGAAACATGTCAGAACATTGCTGTCAGCAAGAAGAAGAAGCCAATTGGGAGGAGCAGCTGGATGAGCTGCTGCCTTTGCTTGGCCATCGCAACTGGATTGTGGTTGCCGATTCTGCCTACCCTGCGCAGTCCAAGCCGGGCATCGACACCGCGGTGATCGATTGCGGCCAACTGGAGGCCGTGAAGAAGGTCTTCGCCGCGATCCATGCGCAAAAACACATTCGTGCCAACGTGTATGTGGATGCCGAACTGGCCTTTGTGGCGGAGAAGGATGCCAAAGGCGTCGGCAGCTATCGCCGCCGCCTGGCCACGGCACTGGGCGCGACGATGAAGAGCCTGCCGCATGAGGAGATCATCGCCAAGCTGGATCAGTCGGCCGAGGTCTTCCGCGTGCTGATTCTCAAAACCGATATGACGATTCCCTACACCAGCGTCTTCTTCGAGCTGGACTGCGGCTACTGGTCCGCGGCGGCCGAGAAGCGGCTGCGCGGCGCGATGGCCGCGGCGGCAAACAGGACGAAGAAGTAGCAACTGCGCGGGATGGATGCAAAGACATCCGCCCGCACCAACCGCAACCCATCCAACTTACGAGGAGCCTTGGAAATGAACCCACTGAAGACGCAGATCGATCGCCGCCAGATGCTGAAGACCGTGGGCGGAGCCGCCTCCGCGCTCGCCCTCACAGGCACACCGCTGGCCCGCGCAGCCGCATCCGCAGCGCCTTTTGAAGGCACGCGGCAGTCGCTGGAGAGCTACAAAATTCCCGATTGGTTTCGCGATGCCAAGTTCGGCATCTGGTCGCACTGGGGACCGCAATCGGCCATCGAGGCCGGCGACTGGTACGCCCGCAACATGTACATCCAGGGAAGCGACCAGTACAACTACCACGCGCAGACCTACGGGCACCCGTCGAAGGTGGGCTACAAAGACCTGCTCAACGACTGGAAGGCTGCCAAGTGGGAGCCCGAGCACCTGATGGGGCTCTACAAGAAGGCCGGCGCAAAGTATTTTGTGTCGATGGGCGTGCACCACGACAACTTCGACTTGTGGAACTCGAAGTACAACAAGTGGAACGCCGTCCAGATGGGTCCGAAACGCGACATTGTGGGTACGTGGCGCGATGCGGCACGCAAGGCGGGTCTGCACTTTGGCGTAAGCGAACACCTGTGGATCAGCTACAAATGGTGGGCGGTGGCGCACGCGTCCGACAAGACCGGCCTGTATGCGGGCATTCCCTATGATGGTGCCGATCCGCGCTATGCCGATCTCTATCACGATCGCGATTGCGCGCGGCTGGCCGAGAAGCTGGACTGGAACGACGACGACATTCCCGAGTCGTGGAAGAAGCATTATCTGGATCGCATCACCGATCTGATCGACAAGTATCAGCCCGATCTGCTCTACACTGATGGGCATCTGCCGTTTGAAGACTATGGTCTGAAGATGGTGGCGCACCTCTACAACGTGAGCGCCGCGGCCAACGGCGGCACGGTGCAGGCCGTCTACAACAGCAAGACAGAGAGCGATTGCGCCATTGGCACTTGTTTGCTCGACCACGAACGCGGCGTGTCGGACGCGATTGCGGCCAATCCCTGGCAGACCGACACCTGCATCGGGCAATGGCACTACAAGCGCGGACAGAAGTACAAGACGGCCAAGAAGGTGATCGACCTGCTCACCGATATTGTGAGCAAGAATGGCAACCTGCTGCTGAACTTTCCGCTGCCCAACTCCGGGACCCTGGATTGCCAGGAGCTGGAGGTGTTGGACGGTATTACGAAGTGGATGGATACCAACAGCGAAGGCATCTACAGCTCGCGTCCGTGGAAGATCTACGGCGAAGGACCGTCAACCCGCGCCGAGATCAAGGCAGGCAACTTCAACGAAGACAAGCGCGGCGACTTTATTGCAGAAGATGTGCGCTTCACGACCAAGGGCAACGCGATCTACGCCTTTGTGCAGGGCGTGCCGGAGCGCGAGGCAGTGGTGAAGGCGCTCGGCGCCGATAGCCCCCAGCAGCCGGGCCGTATCCGCAACGTGACCATGCTGGGAGCGAAAGGTTCTGTCAAGTGGACGCAGGATGCCGGGGCGCTCCGCGTTCAGATGCCGGAAGAAAAAATTTCACCCATCGGCATCGTGCTGAAGGTGGAATTGACTTAAGTTGCTCACCGTGTTCTTTCTCGAACATCTCGGGCCTGAATGCTTCGGCATTCAGGCCTGTTTTTTGCACATGCGGCCTCTGCACAGCTGCGCCCCGGGCATGTAGGATGGTCAAGGACCGCACATGAAAGAAGCAAAATCCCTCAGCCCCGAAATCCTCCTTCATATTGCTCAAACCCTCAACGTGCCGATGCGCGGCCTGGTGTCCGTGATCGAGCTGTTGGACGACGGCGGCACGGTTCCCTTCATCGCCCGCTACCGCAAGGAAGCCACCGGCAACCTGGACGAAGTGCAGATTCGCGACATTGAAGAGAAGCTGAACTACTTCCGCGATCTGGTGGAACGCCGCGAGACCATCCTGGCCTCGATTGCCGAGCAGGGCAAGCTCACCGACGAACTGAAGGCCCGCATCGAAGCCACGCTCGACAAGAGCGAGCTGGAAGACCTTTATCTGCCTTACAAGCCCAAGCGCCGCACCAAAGCCACCATCGCGCGCGAAAAGGGCCTGGAGCCGCTGGCGCAGTATCTGTGGGCGCAGCAGAATACCGCGCAGCCGCTGGAAGTCTTTGCGCCCACCTTTGTGAACGCCGAGCTCGGCGTGACCACAGTGGACGAGGCGCTGGAAGGCGCGCGCCACATTGTGGCCGAGTGGATCAGTGAAGACGCTGATCTGCGCAAGGCGCTTCGCGCCATGGTCTTTGACGAGGGTGTCGTCGTAAGCAGAAAGGTGACCGACGCCCAGGACGAGCAGGAAAAGTTCAAGATGTACTACGAGTACTCTGAACCGGTGAAGACGATTCCCTCGCACCGCATGTTGGCCATCCGCCGCGGCGAAGCGGAGAACGTGCTCTACTTCCTGATCGAAGTGGAGAACGAGCGCGCGCTGGGCATTCTGCGCAGCCGCATTCTGCGCGACACCGGCGACTGGACGCCGCAGTTGAACCTGGCCATTGAAGATGCCTGGAAGCGGCTGCTGAACAGCTCGATTCAGGGCGAGATTCGCGTGGAGCTGAAGCACCGCTCCGACACCGAAGCCATTCAGGTCTTCCGCGACAATCTCTATAACCTGCTGCTGGCCGCGCCCGCGGGACCGATCTCGGTGCTGGGCATCGATCCCGGTCTGCGCACCGGTTGCAAGGTGGCCGTGGTCGACGAGACCGGAAAATTGCTGGGCCACGACGTGCTCTATCTGCATACCTCCAAGCACGGCAACGCGGAGTCCGCACCCAAGCTGGCCGCCATGCTGAGCCGCCACAACGTGCGGGCCATAGCGATTGGGAATGGCACCGCCTCGCGCGAGACCGACGCTTTTGTGCGCGAGTTCCTGCGCGAGTACAAGATCGATTCGATCTTCTCGGTCACGGTGAGCGAAGCCGGCGCCAGCGTTTATTCGGCCTCCGATGTAGCCCGCCAGGAGTTTCCGGATCTGGATCTTACCGTGCGCGGTGCCATCTCCATTGCCCGCCGTCTGCAGGACCCGCTCTCGGAGCTGGTCAAGGTCGATCCCAAGTCCATCGGCGTGGGCCAGTACCAGCACGATGTGGATCAGCGCCAGTTGCAGGACTCGCTCAACGCCACCATCGAGAGCTGCGTGAACAAGGTGGGTGTGGACCTGAACACCAGCTCGTGGACGCTGCTGCGCTACGTGGCCGGCATCAACGAGCGCACCGCGATCAACATTGTGAACTACCGCAATGAGAAGGGCGCATTCCGCTCCCGGCAGCAGGTGCTCGACGTGCCCGGCATCGGCCCCAAGAGCTTCGAGCAGGCCGCGGGCTTCCTGCGCATCCGCAATGGCGAGAATCCGCTGGATTCGACCGCGGTGCATCCGGAGTCGTACGCGATTGTGGAGCAGATTGCATCGCTGGCCGGAGCGACGATCGACGAGATCATCCGCAAGCCGGAGGTGCTCGGAAAGATCGACAGCTCGAAGATCGCGGCCGGCGCGTTTACGCTGAACGACATTCTGTCCGAGTTGCGCAAGCCGGGCCGCGACCCCCGCGAAACCTTTGTTGCGCCCAGCTTCAAGGAGGGAGTGAACGAGATCTCCGACGTGGAGCCGGGCATGGTGCTGGAAGGCGTGGTGACCAACGTGACCAAGTTCGGCGCGTTTGTCGACGTCGGCGTGCATCAGGATGGTCTGGTGCACATCAGCGAGCTCTCCAACAAATTCATCAAGGACCCGTCGGAAGCGGTGAAGGCCGGACAGATCGTCAAGGTGAAGGTGATGACCGTGGATCTGAAGGGCAAGCGCATCGGCCTCTCCATGAAGGCGCTGATGGCGCCCGCCGGCCGTGGACCGGCGCGCCCCACCGTTCCGCCCAAGCCGCAACTGAGCATGCAGGACAAGTTGTCCCTGCTGAACAACAAGTGGAAGACGCGGTAGTCGGCTGGCCCTTCACACCTGGGAGTGAGGAACAGAAGCATGCGCATACGGCAAGCCACAGATGCAGACCTGGATGCGATTCTGCGCATTGTGCGCCTGGTTGTGCCGCTGATGCAGGCTGCCGGCAATCGGCAGTGGGCCGACGATTATCCGGACCGCGAGACCTTCGCCCTGGACATTGCGAACGGCGAACTCTGGGTGGCTGAACTCGAGGCCAAACTCGCCGCAGTGGTCGCCATCTGCGGCGAACAGTCGCCGGAGTATGCCGATGTGGGCTGGGATCTGAGCGAGCCTGCGCTGGTGGTGCACCGGCTGGCTGTCGATCCGGCCTTCCGCTCGCGCGGCGTGGCCATGGCCCTGATGCAGCATGCGGAAGAGCTGGCGCGCGCGCAGAACATTCCCCAGATCCGGCTCGATACCAACACCACGAATCTGGCGGTGCAAAAGCTGCTCGACAAGCTGGGCTACGTGTATGCGGGCGAGATTGGCTTGCTGCGCCGGCCCGGGCTGCGCTTCCGCTGCTACGACAAGAGCTTATCCGTGCATAGCGATGATCTGCCACCAGCAGATCCCGAAGCCCGTTCATCGCTCAGTTGACGCGCATCCGTCCGATCTTGCTCCGGGACTCGCTTCCGAGACCTGGGATCGCAAGCACCTTCCCTGGCGGTTGATGACGGCAAAGAAACCCACCGGCATCCAACCCTTAGAGCAAAATCCGAGTGATCGTGCCCTTGGAGAGCGGGATGAAGGTGGCTTTTTCTTGAGGAAAAAGCCACTTGAGGGGATAGCCTCTGGGGACAGCAACTCGGATTTTGCTCTAGCGTCCCATCTGCGCCAGCTCTTCGGCGGAGATGAAGCGGCCGTAGTTGTAGTAGGCGGCGCAGGCGCCTTCGCTGGAGACCATGGTGGCGCCCAGGGGATGGCGCGGGGTGCACTGCTTGCCGAAGGCCGGGCACTGGGCGGGCTTCAGGACGCCGCGCAGCACGTCGCCGGCGTGGCAGAGCGGCGACTCCGCGGTGTGGATGCCGGTGATCTGGAAACGATGCTCGGCGTCGAAGTCGCGGTACTCGGCATTGAGCCGCCAACCGCTCTTGGGGATCACGCCGATGCCGCGCCAGGCCCGGTCGCAGACCTCAAAAACCTCGGAGAGAAGTTTCTGTGCGGGCTGGTTGCCTGCGAAGGTGACGATGCGCTCGTAGGCGTTCTCCACCTCATACTTTCCCTGCTCCAGTTGCAGGATGGTGCGGCGGATGCCGTCCAGCAGATCGAGGGGCTCAAAGCCGGTAACGACAATCGGTTTCTTGAATTTTTCCGCCAGCGGCGGGTACTCCCAGTAGCCCATCACGCTGCAGACGTGGCCGGCGGCCAAAAAACCATCGATCTGGTTGCCGGGAGCCGAGAGAATGGCGTCGATGGCGGGCGGGACGAGAACGTGGGAGACAAGCAGAGAAAAATTCTGGATGCCGCGGCGTTTGGCCAGGTGGACGCTCATGGCGTTGGCCGGAGCAGTGGTCTCAAAACCCACGCCGAAGAAGACCACCTGCTTCTCGGGGTTCTTCTGGGCCAGCTCGACGGCGTCAAGCGGGGAGTAGACTACGCGCACATCGCCGCCGCGGCCCTTGATCTGGAAGAGGTCGGCGTCGGTGCCAGGCACGCGCAGCATGTCGCCAAAGGAGCAGAAGATGACGCCGGGCTGCGCGGCAATGGCCAGCGCCTTGTCGATCAGTTCCAGCGGGGTGACGCAGACCGGGCAGCCGGGGCCGTGGACCATCTCCACACCGGCGGGCAGCATCTGGTCGATGCCGTTCTTGATGATGGAGTGGGTCTGGCCGCCGCAGACCTCCATGATCTTCCACGGACGCGTGGTTACGGCGTGGATCTCGCGCGCCATTTTCTGCGCGATTTCCCCGTTGCGGAACTCGGTGAGGTACTTCATTGCTCGGGCACCTGCGGTGCGGTTGGGCTAGCGGCGGGCTTTGATTCTACGCTGCAACTGCCGTCGGGGCAGGCGGATTGCGGAGCCTGGGCCGCGCGAGCAAAGGCCTCTTCTTCGGTAGCCAGCTCCTCGTCGAGCGCGCCCATCTGGCGGAAGATTTCAAGGGTCTTCTCGGCCGTTTCGGCGTCCAGACGCGAGATGGCAAAGCCAACGTGGACCACGGCATAGTCGCCGACTTCGATTTCAGGTACGTAGTCCAGGCAGACCCGCTTGAGCACGCCGCCAAAGTTGACGCGGCCAATGCGCAGGTCATTTTCGATGAGAATCTCTTCCACTCGTCCGGGGATCGCGAGGCACATGGTGACTACGTTATACCGCTTGGGAGGCGGAGGAAAGAGTGATTTAAATCACTTGGCCTGGGGATTTTGTCCGGGAATGACGGAAAGCGCGGCGCGAGGCGGGTAAGCGGCGTGGATTCTGCTATATTCGGTGCGGAAAGGGTGGGAGAGAGGATGAGGGCGAAACCGATGCGGCAGAGCGGATGGATGGGCGTGGCGCTGGCTCTGGCACTGGGCGCGGGCGCGTGGGCGCAGGCTCCCGCCACCAAGCCGAAAGCGCCAGCCAAGCCGGCCGCCAAGGCGCCGAAGAGCTCCGCTACGCCCACGAAACCCGCGGCAAATGCTCCGGTGAAGGTTCCGGCGGAGCCGGAAACGATCCAGGCCGCCGCGCGCTCCGACTGGTTGAAGGTGGAGGCTCTGGTGGCCGGCGGGGCCGATGTGAACGCCAAAAGCTCGCACGGCTGGACGGTGCTGATGCTGGCTGCCCAAGCTGGCCACGACGAAGTGATCAAGCTGCTGCTGGCCAAGAGTGCCGATCCGAATCTGGCCGCCGATGCAGGCGAAACCGCGTTGATGGAAGCTGCGGAGAATGCGCACGCGACGATCGCGGCGCAACTGATCGCCAAGGGCGCGAATGTGAATGCGCAGGCCAAGGACGGCACCACGGCGCTGATGCAGGCCGCGCGCCGGCCGGATCTGGATGGGGTGAAGCTGCTGCTGGCCAAAAACGCCGACCTGACCCTGAAGGATGGGCGGGGATGGACGGCGCTGCTTTACGCCGCCGATGCTGAGGATCTGAATGCGGTGCAGGCGCTGGTGGTGAAAGGCGCGGACGTGAATGCCGCGGCCACCGATGGCAGTACAGCGCTGATGAGCGCAGCCGAGCATGGCAATCTGAACACGGTGCGGTTGCTGGTGGCCAAGGGCGCGCAGGTGAATGCCAAGAGCAGCGACGGGCGCACGCCGTTGATGCGCGCCGCAGCCCGTGGCAATACCGAAGTGCTGCAGGCGCTGCTGGCCAAGGGGGCCGATGCCACGGCAAAGGACGCGGCGGGCAAGACGGCGCTGGATATGGCAGCCGATGCCCACCAGGCAGCGGCGGTGGAGCTGTTGATGCGGGCCGCCAGTGTGCCGCCGAGCGCACCACCAATCGTCCAGCCGTAGATAAGGTTTCTCTCGGGGCTGAAGCCCGTACCTTTCAGATTCCGATTCCAACAAAAAACGCCGCGTCCTTGGAGGGGCGCGGCGTTTGCGGCTTGGAGCGATCGGGCGGCTTACTTGCCTGTGCCGGTCTGGGCTTCGATCTGCTTCTTGCTTGCTTCGAATTGCTTGACGGCGCTGACGACGCGGTCGCGGGCGTAGCTGGCATCGTGCCAGGCCTTGATCTCCACGCGCTTGCCTTCCAGATCCTTGTAGATGGAGAAGAAGTGGGTGATCTCCTTGAGCATGTGGGGATAGATGTCGGTGTAGTTCCACACGTTGGAGAAGCGGGGATTGTTCTTGCCTACGGCCAGCACCTTTTCATCCAGTACGCCCTGGTCCAGCATCTCCAGCAGGCCGATGGGGCGGACCTCCTGCACGCAGCCCACAAAGCTGGGGCTGGGAACCAGAACCAGCACGTCGAGCGGATCGCCATCGTCGGAGAGCGTGGACGGAATAAAGCCGTAGTCGCCGGGATAATGGACAGGCGAGTGCAGGTTGCGATCCAGCTTGAAGACGTGCAGTTGCTTGTCGTATTCGAATTTGTTGGTGTTGTCTTTGGGGATCTCAATTACCGAACGAAAGACCTCCGGCGCACGTTCGCCGATGGGAAGTTCCAGGTAGTTGATCATAGTTCGGGTCATCTCCTTGGGGCTTGGGGAAGGGTTTCGGCCGGGAGCGTTGCACCGGCCGCCCGGTAAATCCTCAAACCATTGCCGGGCCACTGGTCAAGACTACTATAATCGCAATAATGAAGGCACACGTTTATGTCACGCTGAAGACGTCGGTGCTGGACCCCCAGGGCCAGACCATCCAGAACGCGCTGCGCAAGATCGGCTACAGCTCGGTCAGCTCGGTTCG
>Ga0371490_1000294_pt1 | contig 38318 bp, 38 predicted proteins | sample MB2SIPfraction_FD_207959 | JGI IMG/M metagenome (GOLD analysis project Ga0371490, IMG submission 207959) | Lab enriched peat soil microbial communities from McLean, Ithaca, NY, United States - MB28FN SIP fraction | ecosystem: Environmental > Terrestrial > Soil > Wetlands > Peat | place: USA... | reverse complement strand
ACGGTTGCCAGGAAATCTGTGCAAGAACCGCAGCTAAGGCTTTTTTTGCTCGGTTTTACGTCTCTCAATCCACAGTTTGACGTAGCGAAAAGTAGTTGAATTTAGTATAATTTAGGTGATCTTCAACATTTGCACAGGCCCGATGAAAACGGTTCTTTTTTGTGCTCATCTGATACCGCCTGAATAGTTAGGAGCCGTAGCTATGGAGTTCACTGTCAGCAAGGCCGATCTGGTACGAGAGCTGAGTCTGTCGCAAGGCGTGGTGGAGAAGAAAACCACCATTCCGATCTTATCGAACGTTCTCCTGGAGGCTTCCGGAGATCGTGTCACGCTGACGGCGACGGATCTGGAATTGGGTGTGCGTTGTTCCTGCACGGCGAGCGTGAAGAAGGAAGGTGCGGGCACGGTGCCGGCGCGCAAACTTCTCGATTACGTCCGGCTGTTGCCGGAAGGCGACGTGCATATGAAATTTTTGGAGAACCATTGGGTGAGTATTACGTGTGGCCGGTCGAAGACGCGTATTGCCGGTATGTCGCGCGATAGTTTTCCCGAATTGCCGAAGATGCCGGATCCCATCGCGGAGATCCCCGTGAAGGCGCTGGCATCGCTGATCGCACGGACGTCATTTGCAATTTCCATGGAAGAGTCGCGATTCACTCTAAGTGGCGCGCTGCTCTTACTGAAGCCAGACAGCATGACCATGGTGGCGACTGACGGGCATCGCTTGGCGTATGTACAGACTCCGTGTGAAAACCCAGGTGTAGGCCAGCAATTTCGCGCGCTGATTCCGAAGAAAGCCATGGGGGAGTTGGTGAAACTGGCCGAGGATGCGGTCCCGGAAGCGAAAGCTGAGTTTGCGGGCGACGATAACCACCTGTTCTTCAGAGTGGGAGAAAGGTTGCTGATCACGCGCAAACTGACGGGTAATTTCCCCGACTATGAGCGCGTCTTGCCGAAAGACCATACGCTGGTGGCAAAACTACAGAGGGATGAGATTCGCGCCGCCATCGAGCGCGTAGCGCAGTTCGCCGATGAGCGTTCGCGCGCCATCCGGGTGCAGTTTACCGAGGGCGAAGTGAAGGTATTCTCGTCATCGGTGGAGATGGGCGAAAGCGAAGAGACGGTAACCAGCGAATACAAGGGGCCGGATCTGGAGATTGGATTTAACGCGCAATACCTGCTGGATTTCCTGCGAGTGACGGCACAGGATCACGTCGCTTTCGAGCTGAAAGACCAAAAAAGCGCCGGTGAATTGCGGCCGGCCGGCGATGCGACACCGGATCAATACCGATATGTCGTGATGCCGATGAGGATTTGAGTTTAGGATCATGGAAGACCTGACCAACGGCCAACAATCGGCGGTTTACGATTCAACGAGTATCAAGGTGCTGGAGGGGCTGGAAGCCGTGCGCTTGCGGCCCGCCATGTATATCGGCTCGACTGGCGAAATGGGGTTGCATCACTTGGTCTACGAAGTTGTCGACAACTCCGTGGACGAAGCCATGGCTGGCCATTGCACCGAGATCAACGTAACGATTCATGACGACGACTCGGTGACGGTGGTCGATAACGGCCGCGGGATCCCGGTTGATATCCACGAAGAAGAAGGCGTCTCGGCTGCGCAAGTGGTGATGACCAAGCTGCACGCCGGCGGCAAATTCGATTCGAAAAGCTACAAGGTATCGGGCGGCTTGCACGGCGTGGGTGTCAGCGTCGTCAATGCGCTATCGGAAAAGCTGGAGCTAGAGATCTGGCATCCCGACGGCGAGACCGGCCCCAGTTTCACCTGGCAGCAGGAATACGCGTGCGGCGTCCCCAAAGGGCCGCTCGCAAAAACCGGCCGGGCCGGCCGCAAGACCGGAACCAGCATCACCTTCAAACCGGATTCCACCATCATGGAGGTGACACAGTTCAATCACGACACGCTGGCCAACCGGCTGCGGCAGCTTGCGTTCCTCAACAAGGGCCTGAAAATCACGCTCACCGACGAGCGCGTCGAGGCGGAGAAGACGGAGGAGTTCCAATACACCGGCGGCATCGCCGAATTCATCAAGCTGCTCAACAAAGGCAAGCAGGTGCTCCACGACAAGCCGATGCACTTTGAGTCCGAACGCGAGCTGCCCGCGGGCGGCACGCTGACGATGGAAGTGGCGCTGCAATACAACGACGGCTATTCGGAAAACATTCTCAGTTTCGCCAACGCCATCAACACGGTGGATGGAGGCACGCATTTGCGAGGCTTCTATTCCGCGCTCACCCGTACCATCAACGCGTTTGGCCAGAAGCAGGAATTGTTCAAGGACAAGGAAACCCTGACCGGCGACGATGTGCGCGAGGGACTGACCGCGGTGGTGAGCGTGAAAGTGCCCCAGCCGCAGTTCGAAGGCCAGACCAAGGGCAAGCTGAACAGCGACATCAGCGGCTACATGACGCAGTTTGTCAACGAGAAGCTGGGCGAGTACTTCGACAAGAACGCGACCATCGGCCGCCGCATCGTCAACAAGGCGATTGACGCGGCGCGCGCGCGCGAGGCTTCCCGCAAGGCGCGTGACCTCACGCGGCGCAAGGGGGCGCTTGAATCGGGCGGCATGCCGCACAAGCTGGCCGATTGCCAGGAGCGCGATCCGGAGCGCTGCGAGCTGTTTCTCGTCGAGGGCGAATCCGCCGGCGGCACCGCCAAGCAGGGCCGCGACCGGCGCTTCCAGGCCATCCTGCCGTTGAAGGGCAAAATCCTCAATGTCGAAAAGGCGCGCTACGACAAGATGCTGGGACACGAGGAAATCCGCGCCATGATCACCGCGCTCGGCACCGGCATCGGCAAGGAAGATTTCGATCCCTTGAAGCTGCGCTACGGCAAGATCATCATCATGACCGATGCCGACGTGGACGGCTCCCACATACGGACTCTGCTGCTGACGTTTTTCTTCCGCCATATGAACGAGCTGATCCTGCGCGAGCGCGTTTTCATTGCGCAACCGCCGCTCTTCCGCATCAAGAAGGGCAAGAGCGAAAAATACATCAAGGACGAAAAAGACCTCACCAAGGAGTTGACCCGGCGGGCCACCGAGAATCTGAAGCTCGAGATTCACGCGACCGGAAACGGCAGCGGGCCCAAGGCGGTGCTCGAAGGCACCGAATTGCGCGCGTTTCTGCTCAACCTGGACGAGTACGAGAAGATGTTTCACAAAGTAGAGCGCCGCCTGCGCGACACGCGCGTGGTGGAAGTGCTGGGCAACATCGATCTCCGCGTGGATCACAAGGGCGAGTTTCAGGAAGAAGCCAACCTTAAGCCGGTGTTCGAGGCGCTCGAGAAGCTGGGACTCAAACCGCAGATGCGCCGTGACGAGGAGCATTCCTCCTACGCGGTGGTCTACCACGACCAGACCGGCGCCGAGCGTTCGGTCGGCCTGGCGCTGGCGGCGCAGCCCGAATTCCGGCGCTATCGCGCGCTGGGCCGCATGATCGCGCGCTATAACGATCCGCCCTTCGTGGTGGCCAAAGACGAGAACCGGGAAGCGCGCAAGGACTGGCGGGCGCTGCTCGATTACGTGATGACCGAAGGCAAGAAGGGCTCCGACGTGCAGCGCTACAAGGGCCTCGGCGAAATGAACGCCGAGCAGCTTGCCGAAACCACCATGAATCCGGAAAAGCGTACCCTGCTCTCCGTCCGCCTGGAAGACGCCGTGAAGTGCGAAGAGATCTTCTCCACGCTAATGGGCGAGGACGTAGAAAACCGCCGCAAATTCATCGAGGACAACGCGCTCGACGTGAAGAATCTGGACGTGTAGAGGCGGGCGGCACGCACCGGAACCTTGGGGTGTCGCTGAGGATTGCGCGCGTGAGTAGGCAAATTGGGAGATACTCAGGCCGGCTTGTCTTGTTGCTTATCCTAGTGGGAGCCGCATTCGGACAGACGTCACAGGTCCCGTATGCCCCAGGCAGCGACGGACCGGGACCGACCTTCAGAAGTGAAACTGCTAGTCGCTCGTACCCTGGCTCTTACGAGTCGATCCAGAACGTGGACTTTCGGAACTTCGCATTTCCTGACTCCAACCCTTAAGTATGACTTGGCCCGCATGACAGGCCACGAAAACCGATGGCCCGTCCTACCTGTGAGGTAGGACAGACGATCGGTTTGTGTCGTCTGTCATGCCCGCCGCGTCTGCCACGCCCGCCGCGCCCGGCACCCAGCCCGCGCTCGACCACCGCCACTGCTCTTTGGCCTCGACCAGACCTCCCTTTGCCGGGTTGTTCTCCACGTACTCGATCAGATACCGGAGTTCCTCTGCCGACCGTATCCAATGGTCGAATGACTCGTTCTGCCAGAAAGGGGTTCCGGTGCGGCCCAAGACCTGGTTGGCTACCCGGCTGGTTCTCCCTTTGAGCCATCGCATGATCGCCGGCAGCTCCGAATGCAGTTGGAAGATCACGTGGACTTGATTGGGCATGACCACCCACGCATGGAGTTGGTAAGAACGGCGAACCGTCTCGCCGTACAGGAGAGCGTTCGCAACTACGCAGGCGACTCGCGAATCCTGCAACCAGTCCGGGCCGCAATGCATGCGGTCGAGTTGCTCGTCCTGTTCCAGCAATCGAGGTAGGATAGACGATCGCTTTTTGTCGTCTGTCGATGCCGCGTAGTTTAGCGAGGCGTGACCGGGGAGTGATCCAGCCAAGCGCCACGTTACGAAAACAGCCGCCTCATCCGGAATCCAGTGGGGGAGGTGTCTGCGCGTGAAGGCCATCGTGGTGGGATAGACGATCGTCTCTTGTCGGCCGTCAATGTTCGCGAGTCATCGAGGCATGACAGGCCACAAAAACCGATGGCCCGTCCTACCTGAGTAGTGAACGCCAGCGCCGTTTCTCTCAGAGATCCCAATTCCCATCCCTCCTGAAACCGGTTACCATAAGGCATTGCAACCCAGAAGTCTGCTGGGGCTTTCCCTGCGCATGGAGGGCTACCATCCATTTCCGCGAACGCCGTTCGCGACAATCGGGATATCCGCATGAGTACTCTCGCAATTCACCCCATTCACCGGGCGGTGCGCTTCTATGAAGCGCCCATCGGCAAAAAAGCCGTCATGGCGATCACCGGCGTCATGCTGGTCGGCTACGTGTTCGCCCACCTGCTCGGCAACCTGCAAATCTATTCTTCCGACGCCGAGCAGATCAACCGCTACGCCGGCTTTCTGCACAATCCGGCCAACGCGGCCGCGCTGTGGGCGGCGCGCAGCGTGCTGCTGCTGGCGGTGGCGCTGCACATTATCGCGGCCACCCAGCTCTGGCTGCAAAACCGCGCGGCGCGGCCGATCGGCTACGTGAAGAAGGCCGACCTGCCCGCATCCTACGCGGCGCGCACCATGATCTGGAGCGGGCCCATCGTGGGCGCGTTCGTGATCTTCCATGTGCTCCATCTCACGGCGGGGAAGGTTTTGGAGCTGCGCGAGCTGGGGCCGAACATGCCCGACGTGCGCTACAACGTGATCACCGGTTTTTCCAACCCGTGGATCTCGGGATTCTACATTCTGGCCATGATCCTGCTGTGCCTGCACCTGTACCACGGCATGTGGAGCATGTTCCAGTCGCTGGGCATCAGCCATCCGCGCTACAAGCCCGTCGTCAAGAAGGCGGCGGCGGTGCTGGCCATTCTTGTCGCGGTGGGCAATTGTTCGATCCCCATCGCGGTGCTGACCGGGTTGCTGACGTATTAAGGAGGCCACATGGAACTCGATTCAAAATGTCCGCAAGGTCCGATTGAGACGCGTTGGGACCGGCACCAATTCAGCCTCAAGCTGGTGAACCCGGCCAACAAGCGCAAGTATACGATTCTGGTGGTGGGCACCGGCCTCGCCGGCGGAAGCGCGGCCGCCTCGCTGGCGGAGCTGGGCTACAACGTCAAGTGCTTCTGCTTCCAGGATTCGCCGCGGCGCGCGCACTCCATCGCCGCGCAGGGCGGCATCAACGCCGCCAAGAATTATCACAACGACGGCGACAGCGTGTACCGCCTGTTCTATGACACGGTAAAGGGCGGCGATTTCCGCGCCCGCGAATCGAACGTCTACCGCCTGGCGCAGATCAGCCTCAACATCATCGACCAGTGCGTGGCGCAGGGCGTGCCGTTCGCGCGCGAATACTCCGGCTACCTGGATAACCGCAGCTTCGGCGGTGCGCAGGTTTCGCGCACTTTCTACGCCCGCGGGCAGACGGGACAGCAGTTGCTGCTGGGCGCTTACCAGGCGCTCGAACGGCAGATTGGCGCCGGCACGGTGGAGATGTTCCCGCGCACGGAGATGCTGGACCTGATCGTGATCGATGGACACGCGCGCGGCATTGTGACGCGCAACCTGATGACCGGCAAAATCGAGTCGCACTTGGGCGACGCAGTGGTGCTCGCGACCGGCGGCTACGGAAACGTCTATTACCTTTCCACCAACGCCAAAGGCTCCAACGCCACCGCCATCTGGCGGGCGTACAAGCGCGGCGCGATGTTCGGCAATCCCTGCTTCACGCAGATTCACCCGACCTGCATTCCGGTCTCAGGCGACTATCAATCGAAACTCACGCTGATGAGCGAGTCGCTGCGCAACGACGGCCGCGTTTGGGTGCCGGCCAAGAAAGACGACACGCGCCCGGCCAGCCAGATTCCGGAAGCCGAGCGCGATTACTACCTGGAGCGCCGCTATCCGAGTTTCGGCAACCTGGTGCCGCGCGACGTGGCTTCGCGCAACGCCAAAACGGTCTGCGATGAAGGCCGCGGCGTGGGCGAAACAAAGTTGGCGGTGTATCTGGATTTTCGCGACGCCATCGACCGCTTGGGCAAGCACACCATCAAAGAGCGCTACGGCAACCTGTTCGACATGTATGAGCGCATCGCCGGCGAAGATCCTTACCAGGAGCCGATGCGCATCTACCCGGCCATCCACTACACCATGGGCGGCCTGTGGGTGGACTACAACCTGATGTCCACCATTCCCGGCCTGTACGTGATCGGCGAGGCCAATTTCTCCGACCACGGCGCCAATCGCCTGGGCGCCAGCGCGCTGATGCAGGGCCTGGCCGACGGCTACTTCGTGCTGCCCAATACCATCAACGACTACGTGGCTTCAACCAAGCTCGAAAAGGCCGATTCGAGCCACGCCGCCGTCTGCGATGCCGAGGAGCAGGTGGTCGAGACCACTCGCAAGCTGCTGCACAACAAGGGCACGCGCTCGGTGGATAGCTTCCATCGCGAGCTGGGCAAGCTGATGTGGGACTACTGCGGCATGTCGCGAACCGCGGAAGGGCTGAAGCTGGCGCTCTCGAAGATTCCCGGTCTGCGCGAACAATACTGGCGCGAGGTGAAGGTGCTGGGCTCGGGCGAAGAGCTCAACCAGTCGCTCGAAAAGGCCGGCCGCGTGGCGGATTTCTTCGAGCTGGCGGAATTGATTTGCCTGGACGCGCTGGAGCGCAACGAATCCTGCGGCGGCCATTTCCGCGAGGAATACCAGACGCCGGAAGGCGAAGCCGCGCGCGACGACGAGCACTACTCTTACGCCGCGGCCTGGGAATTCCGCGGTGTGGGCGAGCGGCCCGAGTTGCACAAGGAGCCGCTCACCTTCGAATACGTGCACCCGGCGCAGAGGAGCTACAAGTAATGAAAATCACCCTCCACATCTGGCGGCAGCGGAACGCGGACGACAAGGGCCGCATGGCGCGCTATGAAGTGCCCAATGTCAACGAGCACATGTCGTTCCTGGAGATGCTCGACGTGCTCAACGAGGACCTCATCGCCAGGGACGAAGAACCGGTGGCGTTCGACCACGATTGCCGCGAGGGCATCTGCGGCATGTGCGGCTCGATGGTGAACGGCGTGGCTCACGGGCCGAAGCCCGGCACCACTCTCTGCCAGCTTCACATGCGGTTTTTCAAGGATGGCGACGAGCTGTACCTGGAGCCATGGCGCGCGCGCGCGTTCCCCATCGTGAAGGACCTGGTGGTGGACCGCAGCGCGTTCGATCGGATCATGGCAGCCGGCGGTTTCATCTCCGTCGCGACCGGCAGCGCTCCCGACGGCAACGCCATCCTGGTGCCCAAGGAAGACGCCGACCGCGCCATGGATGCCGCCGCCTGCATCGGCTGCGGCGCCTGCGTCGCCATGTGCCCGAATGCCTCGGCCTCGCTGTTCCTGGCCGCCAAGATCTCGCACCTGGGCCTGTTGCCCCAGGGGCAGCCCGAGCGCCACGAACGCGCCGTGGCCATGGTGGCGCAAGCCAATCAAGAGCTCTTCGGAGCCTGCACCAACATCGGCGAGTGCGAAGCCGTCTGCCCCAAGGAAATCAAGCTGGAAGTGATCGCCAGAATGAACCGCGATTTTCTGCTGGCCAAGCTGGCCGGCCGGGCATCGGCGGAAGAGGGCTGAGCTGGGGCGGGTGGACGACCCGAGCTAGTGTGCGTGCCTGCGTAGCGCCAAGAGGGCTTTCTGACATTCTCTCACTGCCAGCCAAATCCACTTCCATGCCAGCAGCAGCGATATCAAAAGCGACAGACAGAGCAGCCAGAAGAAGAGCTCGGCTCGTGGCAAGAATGCCAGATACGGGCCACCAAAGCTCGCCGCCCACGAGTTCTCGATCCAGCCCCAGGCACAGATAAACACGGCAACCAACGAGCACCAGAATCCAGCAATTCGCAACATTGGGCTCACCACGCGGGCCCGGAATCGAAAAATCCCGGTTCTCTTAGCAGGCGCTCCAAGCGGGGCAGGAGGCGCGGAGGCGCGTCCATGGCGGTGACGAACGCCTCCCACTGAGCGGCATTCAGAACAAGCACCCCGCGATCGGCAACTCCCATCTCGGAGTCGCTTGTCAGCCGCCTTGGTTGAGATTCGTCCGTGTCAGCATTCATCGGATTGTTCCGACTGCAAGGACAGTGTCCTCATCCCAGTGTACTGTGGCAAGGAGGCGCCGGTCCTGCCAAAATGGGTTGCGACACGTACACCGTGTATGTACACTATATAGGTACGTGAAGCGCGGCGGCCAGTTCGAATGGGATGAGCGGAACGTCGGGCACATCGCCCTGCACGATGTCACGCCCGACGAGGTCGAGCAGGTGATCGCAAACGATCCCATCTCGCTGGAAGTGGTCATCCGTAAAGGGGAGCGGCGTACGGTATGCGCTGGCTGGACGGACTCCGGCCGCGTTCTCAAGGTGGTTTATACGGTGCGCAACGGCCGGATTCGAGTCGTTACCGCGCATGAAGATCGCCGGCTCAGGAGAGTTCTATGAAAAAGCCAAGCGCCAGGAAAACGGCCCCGAAAGGGACCCGCGTGAATCCCGTCCGTCTCAACACGCCGGAGTTTACGACGGAGGCTGAAGAGGCCGCGTGGTGGGATGAGAATTCGGACAAGGTCACGGATCTGCTCATCAAGTTCGGGCGGCGCTCGCCTGTGAAGACCCAAAGCATTACCATGCGGCTGCCTGTGCAGGATATCGAACGGGCTCGGGGAATCGCCGATAAGCGCGGCATCGGATATCAGACACTCATCAAGAGCCTTCTCCATGACGCTCTGAAGCGCGTGGCGTCGTGAAAGCGGTGGGCCTGCCCGGCCGCAAGCGCCCGCAAACGCCGGCCCAACTGCCCGTATTTCGGCAATTCGCCTAATCCTCGTCCGCCAGCCGCCAGCTAATCGCCTGAAACGGCGTAGACTGTCGATCTGGCAGATCTCGTGCATTCTACCCCGGCAGCCCATGCTACGGATTACGATTCACGACAGCGCCCGCGAGCTGCGAATCAAGCTCGAAGGCAAGCTCTCCGGGCCGTGGGTGGAGGAGTTGCGCCAATGCTGGCGGACGGCATCGTCGACCACCGCCGGCCGGATCACGTCGCTCGATTTGAGCGAAGTGGATTTCGTCGATTCCGAGGGGCAATCGCTGCTCGCGGAGATGCACCGGTTGGGCGTGCGGTTGGACGCGGCGACGCCGCTGATTCAAGCGCTGGTGGAAGAAGGCATCGGGCGGGCGGGCTGTGCTACGGTTGAAGAAAAGCCGGCGGGCAACCCCCATGCTTCCCTCCTCCACCACAGATCCGGCGACCGTTAAGGCGCGTTTCGAAACGCTGCTGGAAGTGGCCGAATCGATCTCCACCGAGCGCCAGCTCGCCACTTTGTTTAGCGAGCTCAGCCGCTCGCTGAAGCGCCTGGTCGAGTTCGACTACATCACCCTCACCCTGGTGGATCTCGAAGAGCGGGTGGTGAGGGTGCACATCCTCGAAACCGACCAGCCGCTGACCGGCACGCTTCCTGGCCCGCTCGCGTTTTCCGAGACACCGACCATGGTCGCGCTCGAATCCGGGCGCCCATATTATGTGCCGCGGGTGAGCGCCGAGCTGCCGTTTGAGAAGCTGCGCGGGATCCTGGCGGCCAACCGCGTCCAATCGTTCTGCGTGCTTCCGCTGCGCACGGCGCAACGCCAGATCGGCGGTTTGACCTTCGGATCCACCAAGCCGGACGCCTATACGCCGGAGACCATCGAGTTCATGCAGCAGGTGGCGCACCAGGTGTCGGTAGCCGTGGATAATGCGCTGAACTTCGAAGCGGCGCGGACTTACGAACAGGCGCTGGCTCGCGAGCGGGACCGCCTGCGGGCGCTGCTCGAAATCAACAACGCGGTGGTGAGCTCGGTGGCCAGCAAAGAGTTGTTCCGCTCGGCATCGGCCTCGCTGCGCCGCGTCTTCGGATTGGATTACACGAGCCTGCTGCTGTTCGACGCGCAAAGCGGCGATCTGCGCGTGGCGGCGCTCGATTTTCCGGATGGCGCCGGTGAGCTCCGCGAAGACACGCTGGTTCCGATGGCCGATTCCGTGGCCGGTCACGTGTTCCGCTCCCGCCAGGGCCGTATCTTAAGCTTCGACGAAATGCATGCCCTGGCGCCGGCCACCGCCAGGGTAATGGCGGTGGAGGGTGTGCGGACGTTCTGCGCCATGCCGCTGGTGGCGCATGGCGACACGCTCGGCGTGCTCACGGTAGGTTCGCGGCGCGATGGGTTCTTTTCCCAGGGCGACATGGATTTCTATACGCAAGTGGCGGGGCAGGTGGCGATCGCGCTCGACAACGCGCTCTCCTACCGGCGGATCGAGGAGCTGAACGCCCGGCTGGCGGAAGAAAAGGTGTACCTCGAAGACGAAATCCGCACCGACAGCCGCTTTGAGGAGATCATCGGTCAAAGCCGCGCGCTCAAGGCCAATCTGAAGCAGGTGGAGACGGTGGCGCCGACCGATTCCACGGTCTTGATTTGCGGCGAGACCGGAACCGGCAAGGAACTGCTGGCGCGCGCCATTCATAATCTGAGCTCGCGCCGCCAGGGCACGTTCGTCAAGCTGAACTGCGCCGCCATCCCCACCGGGCTGCTCGAAAGCGAAATGTTCGGCCACGAAAGAGGCGCCTTCACCGGCGCCATCGCCCAGCGCATCGGTCGGTTTGAGCTGGCCCACCACGGCACCATTTTTTTGGACGAAGTGGGCGAGATCCCGCTCGAACTCCAGACCAAGCTGCTGCGCGTGCTGCAGGAGCGCGAATTCGAGCGGCTGGGCAGCTCCCGCACCATCCGCACCGATGCGCGCCTGGTGGCCGCCACCAACCGCGACCTGGCCGCCATGGTGGAAGAGCGGCAGTTCCGGGCCGACCTCTACTACCGGCTCAACGTGTTTCCCATCACTGTCCCGCCGCTGCGCGACCGGCGTGAGGACATTCCCCTGCTGGTCCGCTACTTCGTGCAGCAGAACGCGCGGCGCATGAACCGGCGCATCACCTCCATTCCCGCCGAAACCATGGAGGCGCTGACGCGCTATCACTGGCCGGGCAACATTCGCGAGTTGGCCAATTTCATCGAGCGGGCCGTGATTCTTTCGCCCGGGTCGGCGCTGCACGCGCCTGTGCGCGAGTTGAAGCGCGCGTCGGGCGGCGGCGGCGCGGTGGTGACGCTGGCCGCGGCGGAACGCGAAGCCATCGAGCGCGCCCTGCGCGAATCCGGCGGCAAAGTCGGCGGCGCCGATGGAGCCGCCGCCAGGCTCGGCATGAAGCGCACCACGCTGCAAGCCAAGATGCGCAAGCTGGGGATTCAGTCGAAGTAACGTGGCGCAGGCCCCCGGCCTGCGACGGCGCGCCGCACTTGAAACTGCGTTTGGTGATTCGTCCTGCGGGCACCTTTCGTCTGCTGTTCGCGGGCCGGGGGCCGGCGTCACGGCGCACCGCCGCAATTTGGGCCAGTGCCGAAATGCGGGCAGTGCGAATTCTCACTAATCCAATGAAAACAGTTGGATACAATGGCCCGCCCCCTGCACTTTAAGATGTTTACAGGACGCGCTGAATGATGAAGCAATCTCGGTTTCTGGCTTGCTTGGTGCTGGCGCCATTGGCCCTGGCGCAGGATTCCGCGCCGCTGAAGCTCACGCTGCACGATGCGGTGGTTCTGGCTCTGCGGCAGAACCCGCAGGTGATCCTGGCCAATCTGAACGTGGCGCAGAGCACTCAGGACAGCCGCGTCGCCCGATCGGGACTGTTGCCGCAGGTGGGGGCGGGAATCGGAGAGTCCGTGCAGCGGTTGAATGTTGAAGCGCTGTTCGGAGAGCCGTTCCCGGGTATTCCGGAACACATTGGGCCGTTCTGGGTGGCGCAAGGTGGAATCCGGTTCAGCGCGCCTTTGGATCTGACGCTGTGGCGGCGCTACAAGGCCGCGCAGACCGGCATCACGGCGGCGCACGCGCAGGAAATGACCGCGCGCGAGGAAAGCGTGATGCTGGTGGTTTCGCAATACCTGGGCTGCCAGCGTTCGGCGGCCGACGTGGAGGCCGCGCAGGCGCGCGAGACGCTGGCGCAGGCGCTCTACGACCAGGCCGCCGATTTGCAGAAGAACGGCGTGGGCACCGGCATCGATACGCTCCGCGCCAATGTGCTGTTGCAAAACGAGAAGCAGCGGGTGATCGTAACCCGCACTCAACTCGAAACCGGGCTGTTCGGGCTGGGCCGCTTATTGAGCGTCGATCCGCAGCGAAAAATCGAGTTGGCCGACCAGGTGCAATTCTTCCAGACGCCCGACGTTTCGGCCGATCAAACCCTGGAGCACGCCTATGCCACGCGCCCCGAGCTGCGCCAGATTCGGGCGCAGATGGCGCAGGCGCAACTGGGCCTGCAGGCCGCCAAGGAAGAGCGGCTGCCGAAACTGACGGTGAGCGGCAACTGGTCGGAGCAGGGCCTCACGCCCACCACCGTCATTCCGGTGTACCTATACCAGGCCAGCCTGGAGGTCCCGATCTTCACCGGCGGGCGGATCGAAGCCGAGCGTACCAAAATGGAAATCGCGCTGCGCCAGCTCAAGCAGCAGGAGCAGGTTGCGCGCGACTCGATCGCGCTGGAGGTGAAGACCTCCATCGCGCAGCTCGCGGCGGCGCGCAGCGAAGTCGACGTGGCCAACCTGGGAGTGGACCTGGCGCGGCAGGAAGTGGACCAGGCCCGCGACCGCTTCCAGGCGGGGGTGGCCAACAATATCGAAGTAGTCGACGCGCAGAACGAGCTGGCACGCGCCAACGATAACCAGATCGCGGCGCTCTACCGCTACAACCAGGCGCGGGCCGACCTGGCGCACGCCGCCGGGCAGATGGAGGCGCTCTACGCCAAGTAGGACCATCAATCCGTGGATCATCGCCTTCACGGTGATGCTGGCCACCTTCATGGAGGTGCTGGACACCAGCGTGGCCAACGTGGCGCTGCCGCACATCGCGGGCAACCTTTCGGCGTCCACCGACGAAGCCACCTGGATGCTGACCTCTTACCTGGTTGCCAATGCCATCATCCTGCCGATGGGCGGGTGGTTCAGCATGATGATGGGGCGCAAGCGGTTCTACATGATCTGCGTGGCGCTGTTCACCATCAGCTCGTTTATGTGCGGCCTGGCGCCGACGCTGGGCTCGCTGATTTTCTTTCGCGTCCTGCAGGGCATCGGCGGCGGCGCGTTGCAGCCCATGTCGCAGGCCATCCTGGTGGAAACCTTCCCGCGCGAAAAGCAGGGCATGGCGATGGCGATCTTCGGCATGGGCGTGGTGCTGGCGCCGGTGATCGGTCCCACGCTGGGCGGCTGGCTCACCGACGATTTCTCCTGGCGCTGGATTTTCTTCATCAATATTCCGGTGGGCATACTCTCGCTCGTGATGACCAAAATGCTGGTGTTCGATCCGCCGTACCTGGTGCGCCGGGGTTTCCGCGACGGTCTCAAGATCGACTACATGGGTTTTGGCCTGCTGGCGCTCGGCCTGGGTTCGCTCGAAGTGGTGCTGGATGAAGGGCAAAAGGAAGACTGGTTCGGTTCGCACTTCATCGTCGGGTTCGCCATTGTGGCCGCGGTGTGCCTGGTGGCCGTGGTGTTCTGGGAGTTGAATCACGAGCACCCGGTGATCGATTTTCGCGTGCTCAAAATTCGCAATTTCATGTTGGGCACGCTGTCCATGCTGGTGCTGGGCTTCGTGCTCTATGCCAGCACCATGCTGCTGCCGCTGCTGCTGCAAACGCTGCTGGGCTACACCGCCATGCTGAGCGGGCTGGTGCTCTCGCCGGGCGGCCTGGTGGTGATCTTCTGCATGCCGCTGGTGGGCACTCTGCTGCGCCATTTCCAGGCCCGCTGGCTGGTGATCTTCGGCGTGCTGGTATCGGCCAGCGGCCTCGTAATCATGTCCAGGTTCAACCTTTATATCGACTACGGGACCGCGGTCTGGAGCCGCATGGTGCAGAGCGCGGGTATGGCTTTCCTGTTCGTGCCGATCAGCGTGGCAACCGTGGCGATGGTTCCCAGGGACCGCATGAACTACGCCACCGGTCTATTCAACCTCGCGCGCAACATCGGCGGCAGCTCCGGCATCGCCGCCGTAACCACGCTGCTGGCGCGGCGGTCGCAGATGCATCAGCAGGTGTTGACGGCGCATCTGACGCCTTATGACGCGGCGTATCGGAATGCGATCGCGCACACCACGCAACTGTTGCACGCCCATGGCGCCACCATGCCGGACGCGGCCAGGCAGGCCGGCGGACTTTTGTACGGGGGTCTGCTGCGGCAGTCCGCCATGCTGGCTTTCGCGGATGCGTTCTGGGTGATGGCGCTGTTGTTTCTTTTGATTATTCCTTTTATGTTTTTGATGAAGCGGACCGGGCCGATGCGTGGCCCGTTGGCGATGGAGTAACTTTATGGCCGAATCGAAAGTCGCAATGCCGGAAACGGAAGAACGGCCCGCCGTGGCGGAGCCGCAAAAGAAATCGCCGGTGCGGTTTGTGGTGCTGATCCTGCTCGTGGTCGCGGTTGGGGCCGGGCTGTGGGCTTACTATCATTACCGCGACCGTGTCTCGACCGACGACGCGGAAGTAGACGGGCACGTCAGCGCCATCGCACCCAAGATCGGCGGCAACGTGATCGACGTGCTGGTGAAGGACAATCAGCCGGTGAAGGCGGGAGACGTGCTGGTGCGCATCGATCCGCGCGACTACCAGGCGCGCGTGGATCAGGCCAAGGCCAAGCTCGCGGAGGATGAGAGCAAGTTGCGCGCGGCGCAAGTGGGTGTGCCGTTGACCGATCTCGTCACCGAATCCGGCCAGACTTCGGCTTCGGCCGGCGTAGCGGACGCGCAAGCGGAGCTCGACCGCGCGCACCTCGTCTACGAGCAGGCCTCCAGCTCCGATCTGGCCTATGCCGAGGCCAACGTGCGCGCCCGCCAGGCCAGCAACGACCGCGCCCAGGCCGACCTGGCGCGTATGAAGCCGCTGGTGGACAAAGCCGAAATCTCGCAGCAGCAGTACGACGCCTATGTGGCGGCGGCCAAGGTGGCGGCGAGCGAGCTCAAAGAAGCCCAGGAGAAGCTGGGCTCGGCCGGGAAGGATGCGGCGATCAAAAAGGCCGCGCTGGCGGCCGCGGTCGAGCGCGTTGCGCAGGCCAACGCGCAGCTCTCCGCCTCCGTGGCGAACCGTAAACAGGTGGCCATTCGCACCGCCGACGTGGGCACCGCGCAAGCGGTTGTCGAATCCGCGCGGGCTGCGCTCGAAGCCGCCGAATTGCAACTCAGCTACACGACCATCGTCGCGCCCATCGATGGCGTGGTGACGCGTAAGAGCGTCGAAATCGGCCAGATCCTGCAACCCGGCCAGGGCATCCTGACCCTTATTCCGCTGAGCGACACCTGGGTCACCGCCAATTTCAAGGAGACTCAGCTCGCCCAGGTGCACGCGGGCCAGCGGGCGGAGATTCACGTGGATATGTACGGCGCCAAAATCCCCGGCCACGTGGATTCGATTGCCGGGGCCACCGGCGCCAGCATGAGTCTGTTGCCGCCCGAGAATGCCACCGGCAACTTTGTCAAAGTGGTGCAGCGAATCCCGGTGAAGATCCTGGTAGACCCGCATGAAGGCGTAGTGCTGCGCCCCGGCATGAACGTGGACGTGACGATCTACACGAAGTAGGATAGGCCATCGCTTTTCGTGGCCTGTCGCTGCCGCGCCGATGACAGGCGACAAAACCCGATGTCCTACCTACCGGATTCGTTCGTCTTTTTCGATTTTCCCGTCGCGGATGTGGATGATGCGCCAGGCGTGCTGCGCGATGTCGTGCTCGTGGGTGACCAGGATGATGGTGTTGCCCTGCTCGTGCAGGCGCTCAAAGAGGCCCATGATTTCGTTGCCGGTGGCCGTGTCCAGGTTGCCGGTGGGTTCGTCGGCCAGCAGAATGGACGGGTTGTTGACCAGGGCGCGGGCGACGGCCACTCTCTGGCGCTGGCCGCCGGACAGCTCATTGGGTTTGTGCAGCATGCGCTGTTCCAGGTCCACGTGCCGCATCGCCTGCTTGGCCCGCTCGATGCGCTCGGTCGAGGACATGCCGGCGTAGATCAGCGGCAGTTCGACATTGTGCAGCGCCGTGGCGCGCGGCAGCAGGTTGAAGGTCTGGAAGACGAAGCCGATTTCCTTGTTGCGGATGCGGGCCAGCTCATCGTCCGTCATGTCGCTCACCAGGTTGCCGTTGATGAAGTACTGCCCTTTGGTGGGCGTGTCCAGGCAGCCGATCAGGTTCATCAGCGTGGATTTGCCCGAGCCGGAAGGACCCATGATGGCGACGTATTCGCCCCGCTTGATTTCGATATCGACGCCCGAAACCGCGTGGATCTCCTGATCGCCCATCACGTAGGTCTTCCAGAGATCGTAAGTGCGGATGACCACGCCATCCCGCTTGAGTTGCTCGGCGCGCTCCAGTAATGAGTTGTCGGCGACGGCTGACATAAGGGATCTCGAATCCTAACTGGTCGTAGCGGCCACCGGCGCTTTGTTATCGACCTTAACCAGTGCCCCGTTCTTAATGGTGCGGATCACCTGGTAGGAGCCGGTGACGATCTGGTCGCCCGGCTTCAGTCCGTTGAGGACTTCAATGTCGGTGGCGCCCGTGATGCCGGTCTCGACCTTGCGGAATTCGGCCTTGCCGGCGTTCACCACGAACACGCCCTGGATCTCTTCCTTGCGCGCTTTTTCGGCGGCGGGGTCCGGCTTGGTGGCGGCCTGCGCGGTGGAAGTGGAGCCGGGCTTGGGCTGCTCCAGGTCGCCGCGCTGCCGGATGGTGAGCGCCTGAATGGGAATCGTCACCGCGTTCGAGCGCGTCGCGGTGGTGACCTTGGCGGTGCAGGAGAGGCCGGGCCGAATCTCGTCCGGCGGATTATCCATCGCGATCACCACCTTGAAGTCCTTGGCTTCCTGGCTGGAGATGGCGCTTTGCGACGCGGCCAGACCGGTGGAGCGCAAAATGGCGGTGTCGCCGATCTCACTCACGTGCCCTTTGAAGGTCTTGTTGGGAATGGCGTCGATCGTGATATCGGCCGGCTGGCCCAGGTGCACGCTGACGATATCGGTCTCATCCACCTTGACCTCGGCCGTGATGACGGACATGTCGGCGATGGTCATGATGACGCTGCCCTCGGAATTCTGGATGCCGGGCACGACGGATTCGCCGACGCGCACGGGCAGGTTGGTGACCACGCCATCGAGGGGCGCGGAAGTGTCGAACTTGCGCAGGACGTCCGCGAAGCGGGAGAGGTTGGCGCGCGCCTGGGCGATTTTCGTCTGGGCGGAAGCAACCTGCGCCGCGTTCTGCTCGCGCGTAGCTCTGGCCTGCAGGATGCGCGTCTCCGATTCCGCGATCTGCGCCTTCTGCGCTTCGTAGGTGAATTTCTTCAGCTCGAAATCCTGGCGGGCGAGCAGCTTTTCGTTGAACAAGTCCTGGGCGCGATCGTAATCGGCCTTCATGCGATCCAGGTCGGCTTTGTCGTGTTCGAGGCTAGCTTGCATGGTGCGGATGTTCTCGTCGGCCACTTTGAGTCCGGCTTCCTGAGCGGTCAAGTCGGCCAGCGAAGAATTGACGCCGGCCTCCTGCGCGGCCACGTCGGCCGTGGGTTGCGTATTCTCGAGGCGCGCCAGCAGTTGGCCCTTGCGGACGTGATCGCCCTCCTTGACCAGGATCTCCGTGATGATGCCCCCAAAGTTCGCGCCGATATTAATGTAGTTCCTGGGCTTGATTTCGCCCGACGAAGTGACGATGGCAGCCAAGTCGCCGCGCGTCACCTGTCCGGTCTGCACCGTCACCACGCCGCGCTTGCTATAGACCGTGCTCGCGTAAACTCCGATGACGGCCACTAGTAGGGCCGCCAATGTGATGATAACTTTCCACTTAGTTTTCACGACGAATGTCCTATCACCGCTTTAGACGCAAATTTGCAGGTGGGAGTTCACCCTTTATTTTACAACGTGGCCCGCAGGCCCTACGGCGGAAGCGTAGAGACCCATCCGAAAGACGCCGCAAAGGGGGAAATGTTAGCGGACAGCAAGCAGGATTGGCCACGGCTGAACACAGATGAACACCGATAAGCAAAGCCTGTCTTTATCTGTATTTATCCGTGTTCATCTGTGGCTCAAGATGGCTTTTGGGGGCTTCGCATCAGGCGAAGAAGTTGCCCATTTTGCGGAACTTGGCGTAGCGATGCTCCACCAGTTGCTCGCCCGTGAGCCCGGCCAGCTCGAGCAGGCTGCGGCGCAGGGCCTCGCGCAGGTTCGCGGCGGCGGCTTCCGGGTTTTCCTGCGCGCCGCCCTCGGGTTCGGGAATGATGGTGTCGATGAGGCCGAGTTGGTCCAGATCCTCCGCGGTGAGGCGCAGCGCGGCGGCGGCGCGCTCGGCCTTCCCGGAATCGCGATAAATGATGGACGCGCAACTTTCCGGGGAAATCACGCTATAGACCGCATTTTCGAGCATCAGGACGGTGTTGCCAACGCCCAGCGCCAGCGCGCCTCCGCTCCCGCCCTCGCCAATCACCACCACGATAACCGGGATGGCCAGCCGCGCCATCTCCCTCAGGTTGCGGGCGATGGCTTCCGCCTGGCCGCGCTCCTCTGCGTCGATGCCGGGGTAGGCGCCGGTGGTATCCAGAAATGTAATCACCGGGCGGCCGAATTTGGCTGCCAGTTGCATGATCCGCAGCGCTTTGCGGTAGCCCTCCGGCTTGGGCATGCCGAAGTTGCGCTGCAGCCGCTCCTTGGTGTTGCGGCCTTTCTCTTCCGCCACGATGACGATGGGCCGGCCCTCGAAACGCGCCAGGCCGGCGATGATGGCGGGATCGTCGGCAAACGATCGGTCGCCGTGCAGCTCCTGGAACTCGGTGAACAGGCGTTCGATGTAATCGAGCGAGTGCGGCCGCTTGGGATGGCGGGCCAGTTGTACGCGCTTCCACGCCGGATGCTGCTCAGGCGGCGGAGCCTCGGGCGTGATCTCGGAATCCACTCTTAAACATCTTACCAGGGGACCGAAGCCGCCACAGCCCTCGGGCCCCGGGCTTGGCAGTCGCGTGTATTAGATTTGATCTAAGCTAATTACTGTGTCTGGTGCATACGGCGAATTGCGGCGGGCGTGGGGAGCGCGGGTGCGTAGTTTCGAGGTGGTGTTCCGCGGTGTTTGTGAGAAATGCGGTGGCGAGCAACCACTGACAGGAGAGACGACATGAGTCTGGCGGGAAAGCAGTGCAAGCCGTGCACCGGCGGAGTGCCGGCGCTAAAGGGCGAGGAACTGGCGGGGCTGCAGGCGCAGTTGCAGGGCTGGAAAGTGGTCGGCGAACATCATTTGCAGAAGATGTTTGCGTTCCCGGACTTCCGCGCGGCGCTGGCTTTCGTCAACCGCGTCGGGGAGCTGGCTGAGCGGGAGGGCCACCATCCGGACCTGTACCTGGCTTGGGGACGCGTGGAAGCCAAAATCTGGACCCACAAAATCGACGGACTGACCGAAAGCGATTTTATCTTGGCGGCCAAGATCGATACGGTATTCGCGGTTTAAGACACCAGGAGAAACCATCGACATGTTGGGAGTTGGACAGAGATTTCCGGCTTTTTCTTTGCAGGCGACCGTCAGCCTGGAGCCAGGCAAAACGTTTAGCACCGTCACCGACGAGGATTATCCGGACAAGTGGAAGGTGTATTTCTTCTGGCCGAAAGATTTCACCTTCGTCTGCCCGACCGAGATCGCCGCGTTCGGCAAGCTGAACGAGGATTTCGCCGACCGCGACGCGCAGGTGCTGGGTGGCAGCACGGACTCCGAATTCGTGCACCTGGCCTGGCGGCAGAGCCATCCGGACCTGAAAGAGCTGCCGTTTCCCATGCTGGCCGATATCAAGCGCGAGCTGTGCGCGGCGCTGGGAATCCTGGACCCGCAGGAGGGGGTGGCGCAGCGGGCGACGTTCGTGGTGGATCCGCACGACGTGATCCGTTTCGTTTCGGTGAACGATCTTTCGGTGGGGCGCAATCCGCACGAGGTGCTGCGCGTGCTGGACGCGCTCGAAACCGACGAGCTTTGCCCTTGCAACTGGCACAAGGGCGAAGAAGTGCTGAAGGTGAGCGTATAGCCGCGTAGCCGTAACGCCGGCGGTCTTGGCCGCCGGTGCTTTTCACAGGGGCGTGTCGGCACCCGCTGCGGCTATTGGGAGGCGCCGCCGGTCCGCTTCAGGTCCCGATCGATTCTTTCGATGTAAAGGATGGTTTCGCGGTAGGGAGGAATTTGGTTATGATATTTCTCCAGGGCCTCTGGGCCGGCGTTGTATGCCGCCAGTGCGTGCCAGAGCCGGCCGTCGTACTTGAGCAGGAGGTCGCGCAGGTAGCGGGCGCCGGCATCGACATTTTGGGCCGGATCGCTGGGATCGACTCCCAGATTTTGGGCCGTGACTGGCATGAGTTGCATCAGGCCCACGGCGCCCTTGGGAGATAAGGCCCGCGGGTCGAAACCGGATTCGGCAGCCATGACGCTGCGAACCAATTGGCGCGGCAGCCTGTACTTGTCGGCGGCGGCATCGGCCAGTTGCTGCGGTACGATTGTGTTGATGGAATCCGGTTTTTGAGGTTCGTTCTGCAGTGCGGGTTCCGGCGCGGCCACGCCATCCGGTTCGAAGCCGGCGATGGCGGAGGCGGCAAGTTCCGTGTAGCCGGCGCCCAGGAATAGCCGGATTTGAGAGCCGGCAAGTTGATGGCCGTCCACGTGCAAGCGTGACCCACTGGCGAAGACGGCAAATTCCCCCGCCCACCCCGTAGTGGCTGCAATCATCCAGATGATCGGCGCAAAACGCATGACCTTCTTATATATTGACGCAAACGAGGCTGCCGGCGTGCAGTTTCGTGAGAATTTATACAATTTGTTATCGTAGAGGGAGCGCTTGGCGTTATGCCATTTCACATTCTACCGATTCGGGAGTTCCTGGTTCGCCCCGCTTTGCCCCCTTCGCTCTCCCGGATGACGGAGCTGGCCTACAACATTTTGTGGAGCTGGGAGCCGTTGCAGCGCGCCCTCTTCCGCCGCCTGGACCCGGCGCTGTGGCGGGACTGCGGATATAACGCGGTGCTGATGCTGGGCCGGGTGTCCCAAGCCACCCTGGACAAGGCGGCTGCCGACCCCCGCTACCTGGCGCTGTACAAGCTGGCCTGCGAGACTTTCGACGCCCACGTCAAGAAGGCCCCACCCGCGGCCGATGGCAAGCTGATCGCCTACTTTTCCGCGGAATATGGCCTCACCGAGTGCCTGCCCGTGTACTCGGGCGGTCTGGGCATCCTTTCCGGCGATCATCTGAAGTCTTCGAGCGACCAGGATTATCCGCTGGTCGGCATCGGGCTGCTCTATCAGCAGGGGTATTTCCGCCAGATGCTCAATCCGGACGGCTGGCAGCAGGAACGTTATCCGACCAACGATTTTTACACGCTGCCGCTGGTCCCGGTCAAGAACGCGGATGGCCGCGACCTGAAAGTCACGGTGCAGTTGCCCACTGGGGACGTGTATATCCAGGTGTGGAGACTGGATGTAGGACGGATCGCGCTCTACCTGCTGGATACCAACATTCCGGAAAACGTGCTGCCGCAGGACCGCGACATCACCGATTCGCTTTACGGCGGCGACATCGATACACGGATCCGCCAGGAGATCGTGCTCGGCATCGGCGGCATGCGGGCGCTCCAGGCGGTCGGTCTGCAGCCCACCGTGTTCCACATGAACGAGGGGCACTCGGCGTTCCTGGTGCTGGAGCAGGTGCGGCGTTACATGGGCGAGGACAGGCTCAATTTCGAGGAGGCGCTCGAGGCCGCCCGCTCGAGCAACGTGTTCACCACCCACACGCCCGTGCCGGCGGGCATCGACCTGTTCGACCCTGGCATGATGTACCACTATTTTTCCGCGTACTGCGGGGAGATCGGCATCGACTTCAACCAGTTGATGGGGCTGGGAAGACGCAACCCGAATGACCGCGACGAGCGCTTCTCGATGGCCGTGCTGGCGCTCAAGACCTCGGCCTACCGCAACGCCGTCAGCCGGCTGCACCGGCACATCTCGCAGGAGATGTTCCACGACCTGTGGCCGCAATTGCCGGTTTGGGAAGTCCCGATCACCTCGGTCACCAATGGCGTTCACGCGCCGAGCTGGCTGAATGGCGACCTGGCGGGGTTATACGACCAGTATCTGCAGCCGGACTGGCGCGAGCGGTTCAACGACGTCTCGATCTGGGAGCAGGTGAAAGACATCCCCGACGAGGAGCTGCTGGAAGCGCACCGGCGGCGGAAGCGGCGCCTGGTGGCCTTTGTGCGGGAACGGCAGAGCTTGTCGGCGGTACGGCGCCAGGCCGCGCTGGCCGAAGTGCGGCATTCGAGCGAAGTGCTGGACCCCAACGCCTTCACCATCGGTTTTGCCCGCCGCTTTGCTACCTACAAGCGCGCCACGCTGCTGTTTCGCGATGTCGAGCGGCTGAAGCGAATCCTGCTCCACAAAGAGATGCCGGTGCAGATCGTCATCGCCGGCAAGGCGCACCCGAAGGATCAGCCGGGCAAGAGCTTCATTCGCGAGATTGTCCAGCTTTCGCGCGACCCGGAGCTGTGGAAGCACCTGGTCTTCGTGGAAGACTATGACATGAAGGTGGCGCGCGAGCTGGTGCAGGGCGTGGATTTGTGGGTCAACAATCCGCGGCGCGGCGAAGAAGCCTGCGGTACCAGCGGCATGAAGGCCGCCATCAACGGCGTGCTCAACTTCAGCATTCTGGACGGCTGGTTCGACGAAGCCTACGAACACTCGGGCGGCTGGGCCATCGGCGAGCGCGAACCGTATTCCGAGGACCAGGACGCGCTGCACGCCAGCGCCATTTATTACCTGCTGGAAAACGAGATTGTGCCGATGTTCTTCGAGCGGCGCGAGCAGGCGGGGCGCGAGTGGGTGCGGCGCATGAAACAATCGCTGATGTACATTACTCCGCAGTTCGATTGCCGGCGCATGGTCAGGGAATACATGGATCAGTTGTACCAGCCGGCGCACGAACAGCACCTGCGCGCGGTGGAGGGACAATTCAGCCTGACGCACGAAAGGGCGCGTTGGAACGCGCGCGTGCGGGAGGTCTGGGACCGCGTACGGTTCCTCGATTCCGGCGACGGCCCGACCGGCTCCTGGATCAGCGGCAAGCCGGTGCCGGTGCGCGCCACCATCGACCTGGCCGGGTTGCAGCCGGAGGACGTCAGAGTGGAACTGGTGATGGGCCGGGTGAGCAGCAATGGACACCTGGAGGAAACCGAGGTGATGGTGCTGCCGATGTTCGAGCAGCACGGCGCCGTGACCGTGTTCGGGAAGGAGATCCTGCCCGATCGCACCGGCCGGCTTGGCTATGCCCTCCGGGTCAGCCCGAACCACTTCGACGACCCGTTGACGCGCCCCTGCACTAACCTGTTGCGGTGGAGTTCAGGCGGCTAGGGATCGGGATTGCGTGGAAAACCCGGCAACAATAATATTATTGACTGGTTACTCTTATCTGGAAGGGGCGTGCAATTGCACCCCATTTCGTGGTATGTATGAGTTTAGGCACTGGCGGGATGCCGAGCCTGTTCGGCAAGTAATTGGATACCCGCCCCAGCCCCTCTAGTTATCCCACGTCGCCCACCTGGCCCATGGACCGGCCTGCGGCGGACGTGGTTTGTGTTGAAATTCGCCCGAAAAAGCTGACTCGACAACCGAAGGCTCTCTTCTCCCGCAGATACGGAGTAAATCTCCATGGACAGCGATCGCAAATACAGACAACACGGGTACATGGACTCGGACCGCGACGGCAGGGGTCCCCGGGACGGTAGTCCCAAGCCGCAAGGTCCGCGTCCCCCCATCGATGTGACCGGCCCCCGCTTGCCGCGTCTGGTGCAACATGTGGCGGCCTCCCGCTGCTATAACTGCTCGACGGCCCTGCCGGAGGGCACCGACTTCAACGGCGCGTGCCCGAAGTGCAACCGAGCGCTGCACTGTTGCAAGCAGTGCTCGCACTTCGAGCCGTCCACGCGCTTCCAATGTTTGAAGCCGATCCCGGTCCGCATTCCGGCGAAGGACGCGGCCAACGAGTGCAGCCTGTTCACGCCGCGCGTGACGGTGGCGCGCGAAGGAACCTCCAACGGCTCGGGTGCGCAGTATTCGGGGCCGGCCGGTCCGCCCGCGCCGCGCAACCCGGAAGACGCGCGCAGCGCCTTCGACAAGTTATTCAAGAAGACATAGCGGCGCTGTGGGGCAGGTTGACAACCTGCGACCGATTGGTAATCGGTCCAGCCGGGCGGCGCCCGGCCGCGCACCGAGGTTCAGAATATAATCCCGAACTTCCCGGCTGCCAGATCCTTCGCCGGGCCGGTGGTCAAAACCAAGGAGAGCGCGAATTGCCGATGCGATTCCTGATCAAGCTGATGCGCGGATTGCACCTCACCATCGGCATCAGCACGCCGCCTCCCGAACAAGAACGCTTCTACGTGTTTGTGTGGCTCGCCATCGGCGTCGTGATGGTGCTGTTCTTCCTGGTCATGCTGTGGGTGATGCAGTAGGGCGAGGCGTGAAGAATACTGCCACCTTGTCACAGCCTGGAAAGCCACCAAAGAGGAAGAGCGAAGCTATGCCGAAAACGTTTAGGAGAGCACGCACAGCCGACGAGATCGCGGGGACGGCATTTCGCGGCGGAGACATTTCCGCGTACTTCACCAACAGATTCACCGTCGTCAGGCCCGTCCATCGCGTGAATGTAGACCTGACGCAAGGCATGCTGCGATAACTCGATGAACGGGCGGCCCGATTCAATATCAGCCGGCAAACGGTGATCAAGACGTTGCGCCGCCGCGCCCTAGACGAGGAGCGGGAGAATAAGCCACGGCCGAAGAAGGCCGGCTAAGCTAAGCCGCGTCCGCCTAGAACGGCACGTCGTCGTCGGTGATGCCCTGGCTCATGTCGTCGGCCGCGGCGGGAGCGGCGGCTTGCGGCCGGGCGCCGGCGCGGGGCATCGAGACCACCCGGTCCGGATCGCCACCGGGAGCGCCGCCTTCGCGGCTGCCTCCGCCGAGAAGCACCAGGCTGCCGGCTTCGCAGACCACTTCGGTGATGTACTTCTTCTGGCCTTCCTTGTCCTCGTAGCTGCGGGTTTCGATGCGGCCTTCCAGATAAATCTGCTTGCCTTTCAGCAGGTAGTTGGCGACGTTCTCCGTCCGCCACATCACGATGTTGTGCCAATCCGTGATGTCCTTCCACTCGCCGGTCTGCGCGTCTTTCTGGCGCCGGCCCGTGGCGAGCGAAAACTTGGAGACCGAGATTCCGCTGGGCGTGAACTTGGTCTCGGCGTCCTTGCCGAGATTGCCGAGCAATATGACTTTGTTGACGCTTCGAGATGCCATCTTATCCTGAACTGTATCACAACCCACGGCGCCGAACACCGGGTGACTGCCCTCCAATTGCGCTACTATCAAGCTTTTTGGGGGCTTCCATGGTCGATCCGGCGGTAGGCCGATGAAGGTCACATTCTGGGGAGCGGCCGGTACCGTCACCGGCTCGATGCACCTGGTGGAATCGGGCGGGCGGCGGTACGCGCTCGATTGCGGGCTCTTTCAGGGGAGGCGCAAGGAAGCGGACGCCAAGAACCGCCAGTTACCCGTCCCCGGCTCGTCGGTCGATGCGGTGGTCCTCTCGCACGCCCACATCGACCACAGCGGCAAGCTGCCCATGCTGGTGAAGAACGGCTTCAGCGGCCCCATCTACGCGACTCCGGCAACCATCGACCTCTGCAACTGGATGTTGCGCGACACGGCTCACATCCAGGAAAAAGACGCGGAGTTTCTGAACAAGCGCCGGGAGCACCGCAAGTCGATGGGCCTGGAAAACGGCCACGTGGTGCCGCTCTATACGACCGAGGACGCCGAGCGCACGCTGCCGCTGTTCCAGCCGGTGGCCTACCACCAGCCGCAAATCCTGGGCTCACACCTCAGCTATGTTCCATACGATGCCGGCCACATCCTGGGTTCCTCGAGCGTGCTGTTGCACGAAAACGAAAACGGCGCGCACGTGCGGCTGGTGTTTTCGGGCGACGTGGGCCGCCCGAATCTGCCCATCATTCGCGATCCGGAAGCCATGCCCGCGGCCGACTACCTGATCGTCGAAAGCACGTACGGCGGCCGCTTGCATAAGGATGTCAGCCACGTGGAAAACAAGCTGGCCGATATCGTCATCCGGACCGCGCGGCGCGGCGGGCGCATCATCGTCCCCGCCTTCGCCGTGGGCCGCACGCAGCAACTGGTGCTGCTGCTGCACCAGCTCGCCAACCAGAAGCGCATCCCCGCCATCCCGATCTTCGTCGATAGCCCGCTGGCGCTCAATGTTACCCAGGTACATAGGGACCACCCCGAATGCTTCAACGAGGAGACGCGCCAGTATCTTCTCCACAGCGAAGACCCGTTCGGTTTCTCGCGCCTGCAGTACGTGCGCGAGGCGTCCGAATCGAAGAAGCTGAACGACCTGCACGGCCCCTTCGTGGTGATCTCGGCTTCGGGAATGTGCGAGGCGGGACGCATCCTGCATCACCTGCGCAACAACATCGAGGACCCGCGCAACACCGTCCTCATCACCGGCTTTCAGGCGCAGGACACGCTGGGACGCAAGCTGATCGAAAAATGGCCGGAGGTGAAAATCTTCGGCGAACCGATGCGGGTGCGCGCCGACATTGCGAGCCTGGACGAATTGAGCGCTCACGCCGATTACAACGAGCTGCTCGACTGGATCCGGCCGCTGGCGCCATCGCTCAAAAAGGTCTTTCTGGTGCACGGCGAGCCGCAGCAATCGGCGGCGTTCGCAAAGCAGCTTCACTCGCATTACGGCCTGGAAGCCGTGACGCCCGCGCCGGGCCAGAGCTTCGATCTGGTGTGAAAATGGTAAAGGCTCAATCCTGGCTGCCTCACGTGCCAACGCGAAAATGACTTCACATTGTCCGGCTGGCCGATGTGGTGCACGCACTTTTGCGTGCCGCGTCGGCACTCCTGCCGACGCAGGGTGGCACTGGGCGCAGAGGCGTCGAGATGACTCTCGACGCGGCACGCGGGACTGCGTGCGCCACGGCATTTTGGCCCTCGCGCTGGCCGCTGCCGTCTTCAGCGGGTGCGCCCACAAGAGGCATGCGAGGACGCCTGCTCCGCCACCCGCGCCGGCGCCCGCTCCCAAAATCGGCGATACCGAGACTGGGCTCGCCAGTTGGTACGGCCATCCATACCACGGCCGCGCGGCGGCCAACGGCGAAATCTACGACATGGAAACGCTGGTGGCGGCGCACCGCACGCTGCCCTTCAACACCTGGGTGCGGGTGCTGAACGTGTCCAACTCGAAGACCGTCGACGTGCGCATCATCGACCGGGGGCCATTCGTGGACGGGCGGATCATCGACTTGTCGCACGCGGCCGCCCGTGCCATCGACCTTGTCGGTCCGGGCGTGGGCCCGGTGCGATTGGAGGTGATCCGCCTGCCGGAAACCATGGAGCCGTCCATCTTCGCCGTGCAGGTGGGGGCATTCCGCAGCCGCGAAAACGCGGATCGCATGCGCGACTTCATGGCCGCCCGCTACGGCGTGGCCCGCGTGGTGCTGCGGCAGGGCAATCCGGACCTGTGGCGGGTGCTGGTGGGCGCGGAGGCGACCACCGACGCCGCCGGCGACCTCGCCCGCCGCATTCACGCCGAAACCGGTGAGAATAACGGTTTCGTGGTGCGACTAGATTCTGAATAGCTCTCTTCGGGAGCCTCCCATTCGTGGCGAGCGAGAGAAGTGACTTGATGAACCGGGCCGTGCCGGGCGCAGCCCAGCCCATAGTGGGCCAGACACCCGTAATCGACCATCTTCGCCGCCTGATTGAGAAGGCGTCACGCAACCGGCTGCCGGTGCTGCTGCTGGGTGAAAGCGGCACGGGCAAGGAGGTAGTGGCGCGCGCCATCCACGACGCCAACCCGCGCGGCCAGTTCGTGCCCATAGATTGCGGCTCGCTGGTGGGCACGCTGGTGGAAAGCGAACTGTTCGGCCACGTGAAAGGCTCGTTCAGCGGCGCGCAGGAGAACAAAAAGGGGCTGGTGGAGGTGGCCGACGGCGGGACCGCGTTTTTCGACGAGATCGGCGACCTGCCGCTCGAGATGCAGGTCAAGCTGCTGCGGCTGCTCCAGGAGCGCCAATTCCGCGCGGTGGGCGCGCTGCAATGGCGAACGGTGGACCTGCGCATCATCGCCGCGACGCACCGCGATTTGAAAGCGGAGATCGCCAAAGGCCGTTTTCGCGAAGACTTGTATTTCCGCCTCAATGTGTTCGCCATTCGACTTCCGCCGCTGCGCGACCGCAAGGCGGACATTCCGCTGCTGGTCGATCACTTCCTGGAAAGCGCGCGCGCCGCCGGCCTGCCTTGGTTCGACCCCGGCCCGGAAACGCGCGCCCGGCTGATGGCTTACGACTGGCCCGGCAACGTGCGGGAGTTGAAGAACTCCATCGAGCGCATGGCGGCTATGCATTCCGAGCGCCATCCCGAAGCCGCGCTGCCCTCGGCGCTGGTGAACCAAAGCCGGTCCGCGGAGCTGGAGCGCCTGTCGGCCGCGGTCGGTGTGGAGGACTCACCCGCCTGCGAATTCGTGGTGCGGCCGAAGTCGCCTGTGTTCACCATCACGGAAAGCGAAAGGAACGCCATCGAGCGCGCCCTGGCCGCCGCCCACGGCGAGCGCGGCAAGACCGCGAAGCTGCTGGGCATGGGCCGCACCACTCTGTATCGAAAGATGAAAGAATACGGACTGGATTGAGAATCGCGCTCGACGCCACTTACGCCATCGGGGAGGAGCTTAGCGGGGTTGGACTGTATTCACGCGAAATGCTCGACGGGCTTCCGGCGCTGCGGCCCGAAGTGCGGTTCGAGTATTGGCTGAGGCCGCACCGTTTCTTTCGCGCGGCCGGTTTGGCGGCAAGGCCGAACACGAGGCGGCGTCTGCTCGTCCGGCCGTTGGGGCCGCGTAGGGCGGCGCTCTTCCATGGCTTGAACCAGCGGCTCCCGTCGATGCGCCTGCCCGCCGCGGTGGTGACGTTTCACGACCTGTTCGTGATGACCGGCGATTATTCGACGCCGCAATTTCGCGCCCGCTTCACCGCTCAGGCGCGGGACGCGGCCCGCCGCGCCGATTCGATCATCGCGGTTTCCGAATTCACCAAACGCCAGGTGGTAGCGCTGCTGGGCGTGCCCGAGGCGCGTGTGCGCGTGGTGCATCACGGCGCGCGCCAGCTCGCATTCCCGAATATCGCGCGCGAGCCGGTGATCTTGCACGTCGGGGCGTTGCAGGCGCGCAAGAACATCGCCCGCCTGGTAGAGGCATTTGAGGCGCTCGGCGAGAACTGGAGGCTGGTGCTGATTGGCGCTGCGGGCTTCGGCGGAGCGGCGATTCGCGAGCGCATCGCGCGCAGCCCCGCGCGGAGCCGCATCGAAATGCCGGGCTACGTGACGCCGGCGGAGCTGGCCCGCTGGTACGCGCGAGCGACGGTGTTCGCTTTCCCCTCGCTCGACGAAGGCTTTGGTATGCCATTACTGGAAGCGATGGCCGCGGGCACGCCCATCCTGACTTCGAACCGTTCCGCGCTGGGGGAAGTGGCTGGCGATGCGGCGCTGCTGGTGGATCCCGAAGACACCGCTCAGTTGGCTGCCGCACTGCGCCAGCTCACCGGCGATAGAGAGCTACGGGAAGACCTGGCGCGCTGCGGCAAGGTGCGCGTTCAAACTTTCACTTGGGAAAAGGCCGTCCGCGAAACCTGGGAAGTTTACCGGAAACTGCTCCGTGGCGCGGACTGTCAAGTCTGCTGAGCCGAGATCCGTCTCGGCTTTTCTTTGCCGCGCTAACCGGTTATTAACGCCATCACCGCCAGGGCTTGCTCATCGCAGTATCGCAGTTGTTCAGAACCGTTGAGATTGGCCGGTCCGACAAGAAAAGCCGAGACGAATCTCGGCTCAGCAGGCCGGACGGCCTGCGCCACGAATGCAGAGGATTTGCGCCCTACCGGTTTTCCTCGTCCACGGCGATTTTCAGCGCACGCAGGAAACGATGGTCCTGGGTAGTGAGCTTGATCTTGCCGGTGGCCTCGAAGGTGCGTTTAGGCTCCTCTGCGTCGCTCTCCTCCAGCTCGCCCTCTTCGTCGCCGGATTCGTCCCGCCGATTGAAGCCGATGGTTGCTTCGAGGACCAGAAACACGTCATAACCGGCGCGCTTGATTTCGCCGATCGCCTCCGCGATCCGGTCGGACTCGGAGAGGGAATCGTTGATGGCATTCCCCAACTCCTGCATGAGGTGCTTCAATGGCTCGTCCACAGATACTCCTAAAGCTAGCGGACGCGCCGGAGACGACCGGCGTTTCCGCTAACAGGCCTAGCATCCACCCCAACTCGATTGTAGTAGACGCCCAGCCAGTTCACAAGCTGGAACCGTTTCCTCTATCGACAGTTTATCAGCCGGACATGACGGTTCGCAGACGGGTGCGCGGGCTCTGCTACGATGAAAACGTGCGAAAGCAGGTCACCTGGCGCCACGGCGTGGCTTTTTTGCGACATGTGGTGCCGGCCGTCGTGAAGCCCATTCACGCCCTCTGGAACCAGATGATCGGCTTTCTTTTCCTGTCTTTTGGGGCGATTTTCGCCCTCCGTACGGCGCGCTATATGATGTCTCACGACATCATGCGGTCGGCTGTGGCCGGGGCAGCCACCGCCATCATGGCGTGGTATGGAATCGGCTCCTTTCTCAGGGCCCGCAAGATCTCGCGCTCCTGAATCGCCTGCATCAACGGCCGGCGGTAAAATGTTACATAGCTATGTCGCTGCGGGTGTTCCTCTCGATTGTTGTCGCGGCGTGCGCGGCCACGGCCCAGAAATACGACGGGCCGAAGCCGCCTAAGCCAGACCTTCCATATATCAAACATGCCGAAACATTGCTTCCCACCGAAGCGGTCGAGGCCAAGACCCAAAAGAAGAAGGACGACACGCTATATATAGTCGATGGCGCCAACTCGCCCGCCAAGACGCCGCTGGCGGCGCCGATCCTGCTTTTTGAGAACGGCAAGATCAACCCGGAAAACTTGCAGTTGTTCCAGATGGAATTGAAGGACGGCCACCGCGAGTTTGCCGTGCAAAGGAACACGGAGCCAATCCGCATCGAAATAACCAAGCTGGGAGACACGCTCTCGAAGATTGAGCCTTACAACGGGCTGGACCCCGGCGAGTACGCGCTGCTTGCCAGCGGGTCGAACCAGGTATTCTGCTTCGCCGTGTTCTGAAGGTAGGACCGGTGATCGGTTTTTGTCGTCGGTCAACGCGTCGTAATCGGGCGAAAAGTGACAGACCACAAATGGCGATAGTCTGTCCTGCCAAGCGCGTTATATTAGTACATTCCCATGCAAATTGAGAAGGTGTACGAGCCCCAGCGGTTCGAGCCGCATTGGGCGCAGTGGTGGATCGATTCCGGCGTCTTTCGCGCTGCCGCTCGGTCCGCCGCGCGCTCGTTTTCCCTCGTCATTCCGCCGCCCAACGTGACCGGATCGCTGCACATCGGCCACATGCTGGAGCACACCGAGATCGACGTCACCATCCGCTGGCACCGCATGTTGGGCGAGAACACCCTCTGGCTGCCGGGCACCGACCATGCCGGCATCGCCACCCAAATGGTGGTGGAGCGCAAGCTGGCCGAAGAGGGCATTCGCCGCCAGGACCTGGGCCGCCAGGCCTTCGAGAAACGCGTCTGGGAGTGGAAGGCCGAGTATGGCGACAACATCAAGCGCCAGATGATCCGCCTCGGCGCAAGCTGCGATTGGTCGCGCGAGCGCTTCACGCTCGATCCCGGCCTCTCGCGCGCCGTGCGCGAAGTTTTCGTGCGGCTCTACGAAAAGGGCCTCATCTACCGCGGCGAGTACATGGTCAACTGGTGCCCGCGCTGCCGCACCGCCCTTTCCGACCTCGAAGTGGCGCACGCCGATGTGCAAGGCCACATGTGGCACCTGCGCTACCCCGTGCACGGCCTGCCCGGCCGCTTCGTCACGGTGGCCACCACGCGCCCGGAGACCATGCTGGGCGATACCGCCGTCGCCATCAACCCGAAGGATGAGCGCTACCGCGACCTGCATGGCCGCACCGTCGACCTGCCGTTGATGGATCGCGAGATTCCGGTGATCCTCGACGATCTCGCCGATCCCGAGTTCGGCACCGGCGTAGTGAAAGTCACTCCCGCGCACGATCCCAACGATTTCGAAGCCGGCCGCCGCCACAACCTGGCTAAGATCCAGGTGATCGGCGAAGACGGTGTCATGTTGGCCGCGGCCGGGAAATACGCCGGCCTGGATCGCTTCGAGGCCCGCCGCCAGGTGCTGGCCGATCTGTGTGAGCTGGGCGCGCTGGTCAAGACCGAGGACTATGCGCTCAACATCGGCAAGTGCGCGCGCTGCGGCACGGTGGTGGAACCGCTGGTTTCCACGCAGTGGTTCGTCAAGACCAAGCCGCTGGCCGAAAAGGCCATCGAAGCGGTGGAAACGGGCAGCATCGTTTTTGTTCCCGCCAATTGGAGCAAAACCTATTTCGAGTGGATGCACAACATCCGCGACTGGTGCATCTCGCGGCAGCTCTGGTGGGGCCATCGCGTCCCCGCCTGGCACTGCCGGGAGTGCCACGAAATCATCGTGGCGCGCGAAGCGCCCGCCGCGTGTGACCGCTGCGGCTCGGCCGAGCTCGAGCAGGATACCGACGTGCTCGACACCTGGTTCAGCTCCGGCCTCTGGCCGTTTTCCACGCTCGGCTGGCCGGACCAGACCGACGATCTCAAGGCCTTCTACCCGACCTCGCTGCTGATCACCGGCTTCGACATCCTCTTCTTCTGGGTGGCGCGCATGGTCATGCTCGGCATCGAGTTCATGGGCGACGTGCCTTTCCGCCAAGTCTACATCCACGGCCTGGTGCGCGATGCCGACCGGCAGAAGATGTCGAAGACCAAGGGCAACACCATCGACCCGCTCATCGTGACCGAGAAGTACGGCACCGACGCCGTGCGCATGGCGCTGCTCCAGGGCGCCGCGCCGGGCACCGACATCGTGCTCACCGAAGAGCGCATGGAAAGCTCGCGGGCGTTCGCCAACAAGATCTGGAACGCCGCGCGGTTCCTGCTCGGCAAGATGGAATTCTGCGCCGTCGAGCCCTGGCTGCCCGCGAGGCTGGAAGACTTTCGACCCGAGGCCGACCCGGCCACCGGCGTGGTGCCGATCGAGGACCGCTGGATCTTCAGCCGTCTGAACGCGTGCGCCGCGCAGGCCAACCGCTCCATCGAAACCTACCGCTACCACGAGGCCGCCCAGGTGCTGTGGCACTTCTTCTGGCACGAATTCTGCGACTGGTACCTCGAACTCAAGAAGCTCGAATTCCGCGAGAATTCCGGCCTCACGCCGGGTTGGCGCAACGCGTTGGCTGCGTTTGAAACCGCGCTGCACCTGCTCCATCCGGCCATGCCGTTTCTCACCGAAGAGCTATGGCAGCGGCTGGCAACCGATCGCACCGCACGCCCGCTCTCGATCGCCCTGGCCGGCTACCCGCAGTTCCGCGAAGACGCGGTCGACGCCGAAGCCGAGCGCGAAATCGGCACCTTGCAGGAGATCGTGACGGTGGCCCGTACTCTGCGCACCGAAGCCAAGCTCGATCCCAAGCTGCAAGTCGCGGGCGTGCTCTATTCTCTCGGTCCCGCGCTCGACGTGACCCGGCGCAATGCCGAAGCCATTCGCAAACTGGCCAACGTGAATCTGGACTTGAAAGCCGAAACCGCTCCCAAGGCGCCCGGCATCCGCTCCGGCCCCGAATTCGACCTGGCGCTGAGCCTGCCGAAAACGCAGGAGGAAGCACAGCGCAAGCGCGAAGACAAAGAGCGCGAGCAGCTCGACAAAAACATCGAGAGCATCGAACGGCAGTTGGGCGACGAGAAGTTTCTCGCCCGCGCCCCCAAGCATGTCATCGACAGCTTGCGCCAGAAACTGGCCGAGTACAAGGCGCGCCGGCGCAAGCTTGATGAAGGCGCCTGAGGTGACACCGCTCGACATTGGCGGCCTGCGGCGCGAATTCCCGGATCGCCGGATCGATTACTACCCGTCCATCGATTCCACCATGCGCGTGGCCGCGGCGCTGGAACCGGGCGCCGTGGTGCTGGCCGAAGAGCAGCGAGCCGGCCAGGGCCGCCACGGCCACACCTGGCATTCCGAGGCTGGCAGCGGAATCTATTGCTCAATGGTGGTGGCGCCTGCGCCGGTTCTCACCCTGGCGCTGGGCCTGGCGGCGCAGGACGCCATCCTCAAATCTACCGGCATCTCGTGCGATCTGCGCTGGCCCAACGACGTGATGATCGCCGACCGCAAAGTCGCTGGCATTCTGGTGCAATTGTCTGGCTCTAAGGCCATAGCCGGCATCGGCATCAACGTGAATCACCAGTCGTTTCCGCCGGAGCTGGCCGGCGAAGCCACTTCGTTGAGCCTGGAGAAAATGCGGAGCCCGTGGTTGGCAGGCGAAAGCGCCTGCCCCACACCACCGTCGCACGGTTCGCAAAGTGGGGCAGGCGCTTCCGCCTGCCAACCGTCGCAACTCTCTCAACCCATTCCGCGCGAGCCCATCATCGCCGCCCTCCTGCGCGCCGCCGATGAGTATCTTGCCTACGATACCTCGGCCATCCTGCGCCTCTTCACGCAGGCCTCCAGCTATGCCGCCGGCCGCCGCGTGGAGGTGCAGCAACCGGGCGGCGTGATTCGCGGCGTCACCGCCGGCCTCAACCCGGAAGGATTCCTGGTAGTGCGCCGCGACGATGGAACGGATACTCTGATTATTGCGGGAGGCGTACGTGCTGCTGGCTCTTGACGCAGGCAACAGCAACATCACCATCGGCGCTTTTGAAGGGAGCAAGCTGCTCTGCCAGTGGCGGCTGCGCACGGTCCATGAGCAGACCGCCGACGAATGGGGAATCCTGCTCCACAATCTGTTTTCGCCGGTGAACCTCAATATCGACGCTGTCGACGGCATCATCATCTCGAGCGTGGTCCCGCCCATCGATTCCACGCTGGCCGCCATGACGCAACGCTACTTTCACACCGAAGCCGTGTTCGTCGGCCCGAAAACCGACCTCGGGATCGGCATCCTTTACGACAACCCCAGCGAAGTGGGCGCCGACCGCCTGGTGAACGCCGTCGCCGGCTTTCGCAAGTACGGTGGCCCGTGCGTGATCGTCGATTTCGGCACTACCATCAACTTCGATGTGGTTTCGCGAGAGGGCGATTACCTGGGCGGCGCCATTGCGGTGGGAGTGGGCCTCGCCGTGAAATCCCTCTTCGCCAGAACCGCGCGCCTGCCGTTGGTCGAGTTCCGGCCGCCGAAAACCGTGATCGGCACCAACACCGTGGCCAGCATGCAATCGGGGTTGTATTATGGCGCGGTCGGTATGGTCGATGGCATTCTGGAACGCATTATCAAGCAGCTCGGCCCCGAGACGAAGACCGTCGCCACCGGTGGCCAGGCCGGCCTGGTGGTCTCCGGCTCGCGCTATTTGAAGGTGGTCGATGAGCATCTGACGCTGGAAGGTCTGCAAATGATCTGGGAGCGGTTGCACCGGCCGTGACGCCCGAGCCCGATTTTCTGCGCAACTATTTCAACTACTTCACTGAAGTGGAGGAGCATTTCCAACGCGCCCGCGGCACCGCGTTGTTCCTGATGTCGCCACTCGATTGGGCGCTGGTGGAAACCTGGAAGAATGCAGGTGTGCCGCTCGAAGCCGTGCTGCGCGGGATTGACGCGGCTTTCGAGAAATGGCGCGGCCGCCGTGTGAAAACCCAGATGGTGAACTCGCTCGCCTTCTGCGCGCAGGCCGTGCTCACTGAAGCCCAGGCCATGGCCGCCCAGCCGGACCCGCGCGCGCGGCGCGAAGCCCCGCCGCCGTTTCCACTCGAAGACTTGCGCGCATATCTCGAATCGAACGCCGCCGCATTGCGCGAACCCTATCCGGAAATCGCCGCCACTCTCGCACGGCTGGCCGCCGAAGCCGAGACGCATTACCAAGATCTCGAAAGCCTGGAACAACGGCTCACGGTTCTCGAAGAGAAAATGATCGCCGCCGCCCGCGCCCGTCAAAGCGATGACGACTTACTCCAAGCCCGCCGCGACTTAGACGCCCAGTTACGCCCCTACCGTGGCAAAATGACCGCCGACCAACTCTCCATGTTAGAACGCCAATACCTGGAGCGCAGCCTGATCGAGAAATCCAAGCTGCCGAGGCTGAGTTTGTTTTATATGAGGTAGGCTTCCGACTGATGCTGGGTCGCTACACTTGTGGGCTGATGATAATGCGCTCACTTGCGGCACGGCTCAATTCGACGCGGTACGCTTTCCGGACCATTTTGGAAGGGGTCTGGACCTCCTCCCGAGATGCCACGTCGATGCATTTCAGCTCAGTGTGGGAGTAGTTTAGAGGCAACGGATCATGCTCGAGATCGAAGTCCAACTTCCGCCCGTCGCCAGTTGGCAGGCACATCCGAGTTTGAGCTGCCGTCACGGCGAACACTCCCCAGCCTTCAAATCTCCGCTCCTCCTGATCGTGCCAAAGGACGTCATCCGGCTCACTTAAGCTCTGTCGATTGAAAGAAGCTCGCGGGAATGGCAGTCCGATGTTAGAGAGCACATTCTGGATGAAGTGTTCAGCCTGAAACCTGCGGTAGACTTCTTCGCTCGCCGGGAACTCGGGCCGAGGGCCCCTCTGGCCCGTGATCATCCGGGCGGGGCGCTTACGCTGAGAGGTGGGCACGGATTTGGTTGATGGCCTCGGTGATTGAGGCATCGTCGGATTCGAGGTCCCAAATACGAGCGTCAGAGTCGCCACGATAGGTTGTTGCTAGCATCTCTCCATCATTGAAGATCTCGATGTCGGCGTACTTCTCGCCCTCAACAAAACAAATACCGACTCCACCCTCCGCTGAGGCCGCCACCTTGCTCGGCGGCATGTTTGATTGGTGTAAAATCGACAAGATATGTTTGGCGATTGAAGCGGAAGCTGCCGTGGGCGCTTCCGCACCATAGCTGTCCCACCCGTTCTGCAGCCCCGCGGTCTTCTGAAGCTCATTCCAGGCCGCGATAAACCGATCTTGATTGCTCAAGTACATGCTCCGCTCCCTTGCCTGCAGGATAATCTCCCGTATGTTTCTGTATGCCTCGGTGACGGGCTGGGAAAACGTCTCGTATATCGGCGGATGAAGTAGTCGATCCGCCTGAAGCAGATCCGCGATTTCTTGTTGCGGCACTGGCAAAGGCATGTTAACTTATTAGCCTCCGTGTGGCATCGGTGATGCAACCCTCAAAGACGTCGTTCTTTCTGTCACGAAGCAACTCCAGGAAATCCCAAACTTCCTTGTCGGCGGTGAGCTTCAAATCTCGCCCGAACACGTC
>Ga0371490_1000293_pt1 | contig 38434 bp, 30 predicted proteins | sample MB2SIPfraction_FD_207959 | JGI IMG/M metagenome (GOLD analysis project Ga0371490, IMG submission 207959) | Lab enriched peat soil microbial communities from McLean, Ithaca, NY, United States - MB28FN SIP fraction | ecosystem: Environmental > Terrestrial > Soil > Wetlands > Peat | place: USA... | reverse complement strand
GTGCCCGGATGGGCACAAAAGGGCCCCCGGGGGCCCGAAACCCCATGATCCCGGTGCAAGAAAACCCCTGAAGCCCCTCCGGAACGGCTGCGGACCTATCAGAGACTTACTTTTTCAGCAGCCTCTTCAGCTTGCCAGCGCCCGCTTGCGGGCGCAGTATCTTAGCCGTTGAACAAAAAGTCGCTGATCTGCCTGAACGCTGCTGGCTTTCCGGACGGCCTGTCCTTGCTCAGGGAGTTCTTTGCAGTAGCGATAGCAAAAAAGCGACTGTTCCCGGGGGTGTGCTGTTAGCGCGATCGGCTACTTGTCCGATGTTCAGACTGGTCCTGTGCGCGCTGCCATCGGCGAATCCACTTGCGCGCCCAACGATAGTGACTTGCAGTCTCCGCACGGCAATAGTCACTGAGCGTCCACGTCGGCCCCATCCACTTGAACCGGCCTACCACCAGCAAATCTGCATCGGAAGTAGCTTCGATAAGAGCGATCATTCGGTTATGAAAGACCTCATAGTCCAGTAACACCGCTTTGAGAGAACGGCGGCGATGTTCCTGGTAAATCATCTCGTTGAAGCGTTTCAAATCCCGCCACGTCAATCCGGGTGCCGGTACGGCCGGGGTTTCACCGCGCTGTTCTGCTTCGTGCCATTTCAGGATTCGCCCCTGCCAGCCCACGACATGGGCCAGGATGTCCTTCACAGACCATCCACCGGGGGTAACACCTGGCAGCGTCATCTGCCGGGCTTTGATCTGCTTGAGAAGCTTGTTGAGCGCCTCCCGTTCCACCGCGATTTCCTGAAATAGCTCACGCCTTGCCAACCGCTTGCCCATGGAACCTCCCGCTCCGACGCTGTATTTTACCTCCCCTTGCGCGTTCGATCCGGTCAACTCCAGGATGGTCGGCAATCCGGAAGCGATCCACTGAGCGAGAAGTCGCCTATAGGAGAAGGGCCTTCCTGTCCGCGGCGATTCAGCTCGCCACCAGCTTTCCGCATCGCCAATTCATCGCCGCTGTACTCCCGCTGCAAGTTTTTTGCGCCCATAAGGCCAGGTATACCCCGTGCCGTCGCCCGCCCCTACCTGGTCAACGCCTTCCAGCGTTCCTTCAGGCGCTGGAAGAAGCCCCGCTGAGGCGGAGGCGCGGCTGGCGCGGCGCTGGCCGCGGCAGCCACCGCGGAGGCCGTTGGCGGCGTGTAGACCGGTGGCGTCGCCGGGCAGTCGCTTTCCGACACCAGGCGGACCCTTCCGGATGCCAGCACATACTCGCGCCGCACCCGCTTGTCCGCGCGGTTCACCACGCAAATGGAAAAGCCCGGCTCGGCTTGCCCATTCGCGCCGGCGGGTTTCGCCAGCACGGGCAAGTAGCCTTCCAGGTTCCGTTCCACGTGGCTGGTTTCGTAACGGTGGTGGCGAAAGCTCCAGACAAACACGCGAAAGCTGTCGAAGTCGTAATCGTGAATGCCGCTCGCCACGGTGGCCCACAGCCAAATCTCTTTCCGCTCGTCGTGGTCGGCCAGTTGGCCGAGCGAGAAATAAGAGACGATGCGGTGCCCCTCGGCATATTGGGCCACTTCGTCCGGGATGGCCATCGAGACATGGCGCGTCAGCACCCAGCCGGCCTGCCCGGTCGAGACTCGCACCAGGCTCCAGTAATCGAGCGCCGCCGGCGCCCGCTCGGCTGGTTCCTCGGGCTCGGGTGCGGGCTCATCCTGGTCTCTGCCGGATAACTCCAGCAAATCGGCCGGCGGCGGGGGCGGCTTGGGCATGGGCGGCGGCGGAATCTTGGTCTTGGAATCTTCTTTCTTCGCGACTTTCTTCGGCGGCGCCGGAAAAACCAGTGGCGCTCTGGGCAGGTCGGTGCGCGGCAAGGCAATCGTGGCCAGCAAGTCGAACTTTTCGGCCGCCCGGATTTGCAGGAAGCTGGGCGCGGCGCGCGAAGGCTGTGTGTGCGCGTTCAAATCGCTGTAGCTAGAGCCCTGGCCCTGCGACGGCATTTTGGCGGCGCGCTCGGCGAGTTCCTGCAGGCTGGCCATATCCGAAGCGGCCAGCAACTGGCGCGTCTCGGTCCACCCTTCGGTGCCGCCCGGCGTGCGCACGCGAATCAAGCTCCGCCGCCGCGCCAGAATCTCCAACCGCTGGCCATGTTTAACGGTGGCCACCGTGGGAGATTGCAGAGAGATATCGCCGTGGATCTTGAGCGTGGCCGGCCCCACGAAGGCCTGCCCGATGGCGGGCGCGCGCGCCGCTGGGCCGGAGCGGCACCCGGCGAATACCAGCAGCGCAGCCACGAGACTCACGGCGTTGATGGACCGGCAGCGCACCTATCGTGATTCTAGTCGAGCCGGCCGAATCGTTTCACCTTGCAGTCAACCGCTCCCTGACGGGGTGCCCTCTGGGCCCGGCTCCGATTGCGCTCGAATTTCTTTCGGAGCCGCGACCGTCAGGGAGCGGTTTCTCCATAGTCTAGAATCCTGCCGCGCCGTCCCACTGGTCACCCCTCGCGCCGCTCAGCACACATGCGCCCCGCGCGTGCCCACGTAGACGGCGTAGAGAGACTGGCTGGCGGCCATGAACAGACGATTGCGTTTGGCGCCGCCGAAACACAAGTTGGCGCAGATTTCCGGCAGCAGGATCAACCCAATCCGCTCGCCGCCGGGCGTCAACACGTGCACGCCGTCATAACCCGCGCCAGCCCAGCCCGCGCCCACCCAGAGGTTGCCGTCGATATCGGCGCGCATGCCGTCGGCGATGCCGGAGCCTTTGGCGGTGACCATTTTGGAGAACAGGCGGCCGTTGCGCAACTGGCGTCCGTCCGCCACATCGAAGACGTGGATGTCCTTGGCGTCGCCACTGTCGATGATGTAGAGCTTCTGGTAATCGGGGGAAAAGCAGAGGCCGTTGGGCTGCCCGAAATCGGCGGCGACCAGATCGAGCTTGCCGGTCTTCGGATCGGCGCGATACACGGCGGTCGGTATCTCGGGGCTCGCCTGGAAGCCTTCGTAGTTGCCCAGAATTCCGTAAGTCGGGTCGGTGAACCAGATGCCGCCATCCGGGTGCACCACGATATCGTTGGGCGAATTGAGCGGCTTACCGTTCCACCGGTCGGCGATCACCGTGAGCGAGCCATCGTGCTCATAGCGCGCCACGCGGCGATGGCCATGCTGGCAGGAGACCAGGCGGCCTTCGAAATCGAAGGTGTTGCCGTTGGAATACCCGGAAGGCTCGTGGAAGACGCTCACGTGCGCGTCTTCTTCCAGCCAGCGCATCTGGCGGTTGGCCGGAATGTCGCTCCACACCAGGTAGCGCCCGGCGGCGTGCCAGGCCGGGCCTTCGGCCCATCGGGCGCCCGTCCAAAGGCGCTCGATGGCGGCGCTGCCGATTTTGTACTTATCGAAGCGGGGGTCGAGCGGGACGATATCAGGATCGGGATAGCGGATAGTTTCCCGGCCGGCCCAATCGCGCGGCGTCTGCGCGGCGGCCGGAACCAGCGCGGCAGCCGCGGCCAGTAAGGAACGGCGGTGAATCGTCACCAGAATATTCTATGCCAAACAGCAAGTCCCGAAAGCGCGGAGTTAAAATGTGGCGACGTCACCGCTGCCGACGCGCGGGGCTCCGCGCATCGGAGCCGCGACCATAGGGAGCGGTTCTGCCGGTCCGTTCAGCGCCGGTACCATCTAGGAAGGGAGACCCACACATGCTGCTGCAAGAGAAAGTGGCGCTGGTGACCGGCGCGGGCGCCGGAATCGGGGAAGCCATTGCGCGGCTGTTCGCCGAAGAGGGCGCGCGCGTCTTCCTGTTCGATCGCGACGCGGAAACGAACTGCCGCGTGGCGGGATCGATTGGCGCGGCCGGCGGGTGGGCGGAAGCCATCACCGGCGACGTGCGCCGGGCCGATGACCTGGCGCGCCTGGTGGAAGCGGCGCGCGCGCGTTTCGGGCGCGTCGACATCCTCGTCAACAACGCCGGCATCTTCCCGCGCCGGCCGTTCCTCGAAATCACGGATGAGCAGTGGGACGAGATGCAGGACGTCAACCTGAAGAGCATGTTCCGCTTGAGCCAGCTCGCGCTGAAACCGATGATGGCGGCGCGCGCGGGCAAGATCGTCAACATCTCATCGGTGACGTTCTTCCTCGGCGTGGGCAACCTGGCGCACTACACGGCGTCCAAGGGAGGAGTGATCGGGCTGACCCGCTCCATGGCGCGCGCGGCCGGGCCGTACAACGTTCACGTCAACTGCGTCACGCCGGGCTTCATCCAAACCGAATCCGAGGTCCGCTTCGTCAACGAGGACGAAGCGCGCAAGATGGTGGCCGAACAGTGCCTGGCGCGCAGAATCAGCCCGCTCGACGTGGCGCGGGTGTGCCTGTTTCTGGCGTGCGAGTTCAGCGACGGGATGACCGGGCAGTGCCTGAACGTGGATGGCGGCTGGGTAATGCACTAATCAGCCGTGGCGCGGGCAGTCTTTCGACACTTGCCCTGGGCCCGCGGCAGCCATCTCACACGCCCACGCCGGCGCGCCAGAGTATGTAGCCGATCGCCTGCCGCAGATAATTCCACTGCTCGCGTGGCGGCGAGTTGCGGTCCTTGCGCGGCGATCCGTACACCTTGAGCCCGCGGTTCTGCAGCATCCGCTTCACGCGATAGATGTGATATCCGTCGCTGACCACAATCACCGAATCGAGGCCCATGCGGCGGATGATCTCTCCCGCCAGGGCGATCGATTGCACGGTGGTCTCGCCTTCGTTTTCGACCACGATGGCTTCCGAAGGCACGCCGTGGCTCATCAGGTAAGTGCGTCCCACTCCGCCTTCGGTGAACACCGGCTCGCCGCCCGCGCCGCCGGTGGTCATGATGCGGGAAGCCAGCTTGCGCGCGTACAAATCAAGGGCATGGTCCAGGCGTGCCCGCAGCACCGGCGAAGGCCGCCCATGATATTCCGCCGCGCCGAGCACCAGGATGATGTCGGCCGGCCGTGCTTCGTCCACGGTAGACTGCCGTTCGATGCGGTTGGCCAGGCGAACGATGCAGATCGCCAGGATGGCCAGCGCCACCAGCGCCGCCAGCCCCGCGGCCCATGCCACGCGCTTCATCTGCGATAATTTGATCGTTCGAAACTATTGTAGTCGCATATGCCCCGGCCGGAAACCATCACGAGCGCGGCCAATCCGCTGCTCAAGGACGTGCGCCGGGCCATCGCGCGCGGCAGCCTGACGGCCGATGGCTGGTCGGTGGCCGAGACGTTTCACCTGCTGGAAGAGGCGCTCAAGAGCGAGTGCGAAGTGAAGATCGTGCTGGCGGCGGAGTCTGTGCGCTCGGCCGCCACGGCGCACGTGCGCGGCCTGTCGGGCGTCCGGGTGGCTGTGCTCCCCGATAGCCTGTTCCAGAGCATTTCCGGAACCGAAACCGCGCAGGGAGTGATGGCGCTGGTGCGGCCGCCGGAATGGAAGATCGAGCACCTGTTTCGCGGCTGCCCGCTGGTGGTGGTGCTGGATGGCCTGCAAGATCCCGGCAACGCCGGCGCCATTCTGCGCGCCGCCGAAGCCTTCGGCGCCACCGGAGCGCTGTTCGTCAAGGGCACGGTGAGCCCGCACAACCCGAAAACCATCCGTGCGTCGGCGGGCTCGGTGTTTCGCGTTCCCTTTCTTTTCGGAATGGATGCCGCGCTGGCGCGCGCGGCGCTACAGCAGAACCGGGTCGAGCTCTATGCCGGCGTTCCGGCGCGCGCAGCGTGTGCGGCGCGGGCGCTGGCTGACGTGGATTTCGCGCGGCCCTGTGGCCTGGTGATCGGCAACGAAGCGCGCGGAGTGGGCAGCGTGCTGCGCGCGGCCGCGCACGACGTCTCGATTCCCACCGTGGGCGTCGAGTCGCTCAACGCCGCGGTGGCAACCGGCATTCTGCTCTACGAAGCCCGCCGGCAAAGGACCCTCCGCGCGTGAGCCTCTTCGATTCCACTCCGCCCGCGCCCGATCGGCCATCCGCCGGCGATGCGAAGCGCCCGCTCGCCGAGCGCATGCGGCCCGACCGCCTGGAAGACTTCATCGGCCAGGAGCACATTCTCGGGCCGGAGAAGCCGCTGCGCCGCCAGATCGAGCGCGACGAGCTTAGCTCGGTGATTCTGTGGGGCCCTCCCGGCGTCGGCAAAACCACGCTGGCCAAGCTGATCGCGCGCATCACGCGCTGCGAGTTCATCCCGTTCAGCGCGGTGTTGAGCGGCATCAAGGAAATCAAGGCGGTGATGGCCGATGCCGAAAAGCTGCGGCGCATGGGCAAGCGCACCATCCTGTTTATCGATGAAATTCACCGCTTCAACAAAGCCCAGCAGGATGCGTTCCTGCCTTACGTGGAGCGCGGCGACATCATTCTCATTGGCGCCACCACGGAGAATCCGTCCTTCGAAGTGATCTCGGCGCTGCTCTCGCGCTCGCGCGTTTATGCGCTGCGGCTGCTCAGCGTGCCCGAGCTGACCACGCTGCTGCGGCGCGCGCTGCCGGTGATGCATCTCGAGGCGGCGGACGAACTGCTCGAGCAGATCGCCATCTACTCGAATGGCGACGCGCGGCAGGCGTACAACACGCTGGAAGCCGCGGCCGCCGCCTCGCAGGGTGTACTCACCGAAGCCGCGCTCGAAAACGCCATCGAGCGCAAAGTGCTGCTCTACGACAAAGGCGGCGAGGAGCATTTCAACCTGATTTCCGCGCTGCACAAATCGGTGCGGTCGAGCGATGTGGATGCGGCCCTGTATTGGCTGGCGCGTATGCTCGAATCCGGCGAGGACCGGCTGTATCTCGCCCGCCGCCTGATCCGCATGTCGATCGAAGACATCGGCCTAGCCGATCCGCGCGCGCTCGAACAGGCCATTTCGGCCATGCAGGCGGTGCACTTTCTCGGGATTCCGGAAGGCGACCTGGCGCTGGCACAAGTCGCCATCTACCTTTGCGCCGCGCCCAAGAGCGATGCATCTTATAAAGCGCTGGGCGCGGTGGCGGCGGATGTCGAGAACACGATTGCCGAGCCGGTGCCGATGAACCTGCGCAACGCCGTCACCAAGCATATGAAGGCCTGGGGCTACGGCGAAGGCTACGAGCACGCCCACAAATTCGAAGACGCCATCACCGATATGGAATGCCTCCCCCCATCGCTAGCCGGCCACCGCTACTATTTCCCCACCAACAGAGGCGTCGAAAAGAGGATTGCGGAGAGGCTGGAAGAGATAAGGCAAGCGAAAGCAGCGCGAAGCGGGGGCGAGGAGTAGCCATGCACGACGTGGCGCGGCAAGTCCTGCCGCGCTCGCGGAGATGGCCCTCGACGCGAATCCCGCCTCAAAAAGGACCCAGGGCTGACGACAGCGACGACCACTGCCGGGGTACTGCGCTTCGGCAGCGTTATTCCGCCGAATCGCCAGCGTCGACGAGCGAACTACTGAGCGACAGTTCCGGCCGTCGCTTGGGCAGTAGATTAGACTGTTTTCGGGCCGAAGACGGCTCCCAGAGGAAAGAATGCAACCGGACTGCGATCAGAGCCTCCTGAGTTGTCGTCATCGCGTAACGTTAACCGTCTTTTCTACTCTCACATCGGCCGAGGAAGTCCCCAGCATGATCTTTACCGGCTCTTCTTCCACCACGAACCGATTCTGGCCCTCATCCCAATACGCCAAAGTCTCCGCCTTGAGCGGAATCTGAACGGTCCGGGATTCGTTGGGCTTCAACGAGACACGCTCAAATCCCTTCAACTCCTTAATCGGCCGTTCCACTCGGGATTTCAGGTGCGTCACGTACAGTTGGATCACCTCATCGCCCGCGCGGCTGCCGGTGTTCTTCACATCCACATTAACTGTCAGCGCACCGTTTTTCGCCAGCTTGGCGGAACTCGTGCGTAGATTCGAGTACTGGAAAGTCGTGTAACTCAGTCCGTAACCGAACGGGTAAAGCGGTTCCGTTTTAAGGTACATGTAAGTCCTGCCGTGACGGATGTTGTAGTCCATCATCGGCGGCAACTGATCGAGCGACTTAACCCAGGTCGAAGTCAGCTTGCCACTCGGGTTGTAATCGCCAAACAGGATTTCGGCGAGCGCACTCCCCAACTCCTGTGTAGCATGAGTCGCCCGCAGGATGGCCGGCACATGTTCCTGGCTCCAGACGATGGCGTAAGGGAAGCTAGTTACAAGCACCACGACCGTCTTGGGATTCGCCGCGTAGACCTGCTTCACCAGGTCTTCCTGTTCCAAGGTGATCGAAACGCGGTCGCGGCCTTCGCGGCCCTCGCTTTGGAGCGCACATGGCACGGTTGATGAATCCGTTCCCCAAACACCAGTTGCGTCCCGGGCAAGGCCGCACCAGGGATGATTTCCCACCACCACTATCGCAACGTCCGATGAACTTGCGGCCTTCACCGCCGCGCCATCCGTATTATCCGCCGCATAATTGACCGCCACCACCGGTCCCACCTTGTCCTTGATTCCCTGAAGCGGAGTAATTAGATAAGGGGCTGGACCGCTGTAGAAATCGTACTGGACCTCGTTGGCGCGAGGGCCGATCACGGCGATGGACTTCACGGAGCCCCTGTTCAGCGGCAGGAAATTGCTTGCGTTCTTGAGCAGGACGATCGACTCGCGCGCCACGGCTTTCGCCAGTGCCTTGCTATCTGCCGAGTTCCAGGGTTCATCCCCTTCCCCTATCTTGCTGTATGGAACCATTTCCGGCGGATCCAGCAACCCCAGCCGAATAACCATGCGAAACTTGCCGCGTAGCGACGCGTCAACGTCGGCTTCGGTTACTAACTTTTCCTGCAGCGCCTCCTTCAGTGGGGCCAGGTAAGGATCGAGATACTGATTGGTCCCGACCTTCAAGGCGCCGGCCGCGGCCTCCTTCAGAGTCGCGTAATACTTATGCTGCGAAACCATGTACCGCATGCCTCCGGCGTCGGTGGAGATAATGCCATCGATTCCCCACTCCTTAATAAGTGTCTTGACAACCGGATTCGTGGTCATCGGCACATGGTTCCAGGCATTGTAAGACTCCATGAAGGACCTCGCTCCGCCTTCGAGAAAGCCCATGCGGAAAGGAACCGAGTAATACTCGCGCATCAGGCGCACATCGAAGTCGGAGGAGGACCCGGCCCGGCCGTCTTCATTGCTATTCGCCATGAAGTGCTTCAGCAGCGAGGCAGCCTGCCAGTATTTCGGATCGCTACCCTGCAAGCCTTGGATAAAAGCGGCGGCCATCGTTCCGTTGAAATAGGGGTCCTCGCCGTAGGATTCTTCGGTCCTTCCCCAACGCGGGTCGCGGGCCAAATCCGCATTCGGCGCCCACACGACCAGTGCGGGCGTGTGGTACTGAGGGCTCTGCGTAAGATAGCGGGCTTCACAGCCCTCCAGAGCGCCAGCGCGGCGGATGAGATCCGTATCCCATGTTTCCGCCATCCCCACGGCAAGCGCGAACTGGGTTGTCGGAACCGCCGGCTGCCCGCCCCTGGCTTTCCGTACGAGACCGTGCAGGCCTTCCGAAATGCCGGCGTTGGGGATGCCGAGCCGGGGAACCGAAGTCCGCACGCTCAGGCACGCCAATTTTTCGTCAAGCGTCATCAGCGATAGGATGTTGTCGATCCTCTGCTCCGCGGGAAGCTTCGGATCCTGAAATGGATACTGAGTTTGCCCGAACAGCATGACAGTGCCCGGAATCAGCCAAAGCAGCGCCGCTACCATCGATTGCATGGACATCAAAACCTCCTATATGTTCCGCCGGGCGGACGAGTATCCCGCTCAGCGCTCGACGACTTCTCCGATATTAAAGCCTTCCACAATCATGCGCGGTTTCTCGTCCCGCGAATCGTCGTTGTTCAACTCTGTCCGAATCGTTCGCCGTTTCCGCGACGCGGACCAATTCCCTCCACTCCTGCCCGTCGTCGGACCTCTGCCGCGCTCAACAGGGAAGTGTGTGAAGGTTTCATCTTAACTCCAGGCAGGGGGAGTGCCCGGGAGAAAGCCAAGACGATTCGATACACGGCCGGTTCCTCCAGGCGACAGCTTAACGCCGGCGCAGCGGCTCGTTCCCGGCCCTTGCCGCTGAGACGTCAATCCAGTTAGAATTCCCAACCATGAAGCTACCTCTCCTCGTCGTGCCGTTGCTCTCGGGCGCGCTCGCCTTCGCGGCGCCGCCTCAACCCGCTATCCCGGTTATCTTCGACACCGACATCGGCAACGATGTCGATGACTGCCTGGCGCTGGCCATTCTGCATTCCTTCGCCTCGCGCGGCGAGATCCGTCTGGCCGCCGTCACCATCACCAAGGACAATCCGTGGGCAGCCCGGCTGGCCTCGGCCATCGACACCTTCTATGGCCGTCCCAACGTCCCCATCGGCGTGGTTCACGACGGCCAGACCAAGGATGACGGATACCTCAAGAAGGCCCTCGATGCCGGGCATTACCCTTATCGCGACCATCCGGAGGACGCAGTCACCGTGCTTCGGCGCGTGCTCGAATCGGAACTCGATTCGAGCGTTGTGATCGTCCAGGTGGGCTTCAGCACCAACCTGGCGCGCCTGCTCGATTCGCCCGGAGGCCGCGCGCTGGCCGCTCGAAAAGTGAGCCGCCTGGTCATGATGGCCGGGGACTTCGCCGGCAAAGGACCCGAGTACAACGTCAAGACCGATATTCCCTCCGCGCAGAAGCTGGTGGCCGAATGGCCCGGCCCGGTCTATTGGAGCGGGTACGAGGTGGGCAGCACTATCAAATACCCGGCGCGCAGCATCGAGCGCGACTTTGGCCCGCCAGGCGCGAACCCGGTGGCCGACGCCTATCGTAACTATCTCGCCATGCCCTACGACCGCGAAACCTGGGACCTGACTGCCGCTCTCTACGCCGTGCGGCCCGCCGACGGCTATTTCACCGTCTCCGCGCCGGGCCGGGTCACGGTGGATGCGCAAGGCAAGACCGCCTTCGCGCCCGAGGACGGCGGCCGGCATCGCGTGCTATCAGTCAACGATGCGCAGCGCGCGCGGATCCTCGAAGCGTTCCTGTGGCTGTGCACGCAGCCAGCGAGAGCGCGCTAGAGCGCGTGGCGCGGGCAGTCCTGCCAGGCGGCAATGCCTGCCCGAGCAACGTCACTGGTTTCTAGTTGACGGGACAGATTCCGCCAGGCTGGTTGGTGCAACCGGTTTGGCCGGGACCCGCGTGAGCGCTGTCCCTTCCCTCATAGGCCGGGGCCACCGGGGTCGCCCCAACGCCATTCGGCTTTCAGAAGCGGCTCGGCCTGCTGGCCGGAGATGGCTCGGGCTGGCCCAGCGGCCGCCGGCCGGCCGGTGACGGGGGCTTCGGCCGCCGCGGACCCTTTCGCAACAATACCAGCCCCTTCGGTTGGTACCTGTCTGTCGCATCCCGACTATACGCATGACGAATCGGGAACCAAGCAGCCCTTTTGGCGCAATCGACTACCGAACGGTCACATCGAGCAGCGTGAGCCAATACTGAACGGATTGAAGAGTGAAGCCGATCAGAATCAAGGCAACGCCAAGGACCCCCATGCGTCTTTCGGGAACATGATCGGCCGCCCATTCGACGAAGGGCGTGCAGGAGCCAACGATCGCCGTGACCACGCCAAGGGTGAGTCCCGTTTTCAGCCCTACGCCTATCGCGTGTTCCGGTTGCCGCGCCGCCAGGCTACTGACGTAACCGGTCACCGCGTAGCCGACGGCGCGGTTAGCCGCCGCTAACAGTTGGCTCCGCGTTAGACGGGGACGAGTGGCGGGTTTGTAGTCGATTGTCGGCCGGATGCCGATCCGATAAGCGAACGCCTGCCCGGCGGTGCTCAACACGCCGAAAGTGACGCCGAAGGCGGCGCCGAATGAATAGGACGCGCCCAAAGCAAAACCGCACCCGCGAATTGCGCTCATGGCCGTGTCCAACCAGAACCCCGGCTTCGGTTCATGCCGGGATGCGCGGGAAAACTCCCAGGCGAGCGTGATGCCATGTGCCAGACCGCTGGCGAGGCCGAAGACGGGCCCGAGAGCAAGGCCGTAACCGGTGCCAAAGAGGGCCCCGTAGGTGACTGCGCGCGTCAGAGTCCGGAGCGGTCCGTGTTCGCCCCCCAGCAGATCGTAAGCCAGATACAAAGCCCCGAGCACGTCGAGCGAACTGCCGATAATGCTGATCAGCGCAAGTGTGTGCTTGTCCATCGTCGGCGATGTCACTTAGGGCAGAGTCACGGATTGGCCGTTGTCCAGCACGAGAAACGACTGGTCGCGGGCACACTCGATAAGGCTCCGCTTCGGCGTGTCGATGCTCTCATCCCCCAGTTGGAACGTGCCGTGGTGGATCGCGACGCTGGTCCTGGCGCCGAGGATCTCATGAGCTTTGATCGCTTCATCGGGGGCCATGTGCACCGGCGCCATGAACCAGCGCGGCTCGTATGCTCCGATTGGCAGCAGCGCCAGGCGCGGCGCTCCAAATCGCTCTCGAATGCTCGCGAAATGGCCGCCGAAACCCGTGTCTCCGGCAAAATAAGTGATGCCGTCCGCCGTCTCGATCACATATCCGCACCACAGAGTCAAATTGCGGTCGAAGATCCCTCGCGCGGAAAAATGCGCTGCCGGTACCGCATGAATGACGGTATGGGCGAGTGGCAGCGATTCGCCCCAATCCAGTTCTTGCACGGGGCCGATGTTCCGGGATCGGAGCAGGTGGGCTACTCCGGCCGGAACGATGAATTGCGACTGTCCGCGGTCTGCCAGGCGGCGTAAGGTGGCAAGATCCAAATGATCGTAATGATTATGGCTCAGGAGGACCGCATCAATTCGGGGAAGGTCCTCCCACCGCACGCCTGGTTGCCTGCGGCGGCGCGGACCAACCATGGCGAGCGGACTTGCCCGCTCCGACCAGATCGGATCGGTCAGAATGTTGGAGCCGCTTTGCTGGAGCAACACGGTGGAGTGGTTGACCAGCGTAACTTGCAGTTGGTTTGCTTCTACGCAGAACGGCGGTTTCGATTGCACGACGTCCGAAACGAAACGGGCAGACGGCTCAGGCCGGCTGGTCAGCTTCCATCGCAAGACGTCGAGGAAGCCGCGCGCTGAAGGGGCGTTGGAATTGAAGAAGCGCTTCCCGTCAAAATGCCTCGGAAACGGCGGTGAGCCGGTAACATGCTGCACGAATATCTATTTACTCACATTTTCCAGCGCGGGCTGGCCACCCGAGAACGTGCAATCCACGGATGCGCTTAGACCGGCAGCGAAGGGCTGCCGATATCGCTTCCCGCCCGTTCACCGTTCCATTTGTTTCGGCAAGCCTGTTCGCCGCGAAGCCTGGCCGTGTGATTCACGCTTTAAGTCGCGCAGGCACGGCAAAGCCCCCTTGCCGCAGAGCGCCGAGATTCTAGTTTCGCTTCCGGGGAAGCATTAACCAAAGTGAGCAGCAGCAACCATTTTCGTTCTGCCGATAACCGTAATATATGCGATCCACGATCAGAAACCACTTGCAGTCGGCGATCCCGCACCCGGAAGACGTCGCGGAGGTCGACTTCCAGACCGATCAAGTCGCCCTACCTGTCAAACTGTGCAACCTCCCGCCGTTCAATGCGATTGCAACCAAGGTGCTATCCTTGACCGCGGACCCCGATGTCGACCTGAGCCACCTCTCGAGGGTGATCGAGGCCGACCCGGCGTTCGCGGCCGATATTCTTTTCCTCGCGAACTCTTCCCTGTTCGGATTCCCGTCCCGGATGTACGTTTTGCGCCACGCGATCTCGGTGCTGGGGTTGGACCGCATCAAGGCGCTGGCCCTGACGGTGGCCATGCGTAGCTTTGTCGGCACGCGGAACCCGCTGGTCCACCAGTGCTGGCAGCACAGCGTGGCCTGCGCGATGATCTGCGAAGAACTGTCCGCCAACTTCAGCTTTTCCGGCGACCGGGCCTACACGGCTGGGATCATGCACGATATCGGCCGGCTGGCCTTACTCAAAACCTACCCGAAAGAGATGACACCGATCCTGAGCGGCGAGCACCTGGACATTCAGGAAGTTCTCTGGGCTGAGCGGGAGGAGCTCAACGTCGATCACGGACGGGCCGGCGCCTGGCTGGTCGGCAACTGGGCTTTCCCAAAGGACTTTTCCGACATCTGCGCGCATCACCACGACGCACCGACCGCGCGCGATTCCGAGATTCTGCGGTTGGTCAAGGCAGCCTGCAGCATCGCGGACATCATCGGTTTTCCGGCCGTCAAATGCCGGCAACAGCCCTCCTATCCGGAAGCCACCTCGCAGCTGCCACTGCGGCCGGGACGCGGTGCAGCGCCGCCGGTAGAAGACTTGCGCGCCAACGTAACCGCCAGGCTGGCAGCCTTCGGAGGCTGATCGCGCACGGCGGCCGCTCCAGCCCGCTCCAGCATTTGCTTGATGTCCTCTCCCCCGAGGCAAGGTCTTCATGGCTCCGACAAGACGCGATATCACTCTCGATGAAACGACCTAGCGGGAAACAGCAGGCACTTACTGGCCGAGTGGCGTCTCCTGTTATCGAATCCTACGATTCCTGCCGATAAGCACATTTGGCATGGCGGCGGCCCGCGTGCAATGGCCGGCAAGGACATTCAGGCTCTAGAGGAGGCGAGTATCCATGAAGCACTTGCGAGGGAGGGCGGGCTTAATTGCCCTATGGACTGGTTTGTCGGTGTGGAGTCCGGCGTTGGCCGCCCAGGGGCCGGGGCGCGCGCGGGCCTCTGGCGTGACGGTCGAGGACGTCGTCAAGCTCGCCAAGGCGGGCCTGAGCGAAGACATCATCGTGGAGCAGATCAAGAGAAAGGGCCAGGCGTTCGACCTGTCGTCAGACCAGATCATAGAGTTGAAAGCGGCCCACGTGAGCGACCGGGTCCTGGAGGCGATGCTCGACCCGGCGAAGGCGGAGGCTCCGGCCTCGGTGCCGGCCACGGCCTTCGCGAGGGCGGAGGCGCCGCCAGTTCCGTCCGCTCCCGACGCTGCGATGCCCACCGAAGTGGGTGTGTATGCCAGGAAGCAGGGTCAGTGGGTCGAAGTCTCGCCCGAAATCGTGTATTGGAAGACGGCAGGCGCGCTCAAGATGGTTGCCACCGCCGGCCTGCGACACGGAGATGTGAATGGGCACGTGTCCGGCCCGGCCAGTCATACCAGTTTTGACGGGCCGCCGGAATTCCTCATCGTGGCGCCGGAAGGCGTCGCGCTGGCCGAATACCGGTTGCTCCGGCTGCGCCGCGGCAAGCAGGACCGCGAATTCCGAACGGTGACCGGCGGCCTGCTGCATGCGCAAAGCGGTGAGGGCCGCGACATGGTCACATTCGACGTCAAGAAAGTCGCCAGCCGTGTGTACCAAGTGAGTCTCCCAACCACGGCCGGGCCCGGAGAATACGGCTTGCTGCCGCCCGGCTCGACCAACGGCAGCGGGAAGATCTATTCGTTCCGCGTCGCGGAATAGGAGGACGTATGTCTGGCTGGCGCAGGATGGCTCTTGGCGCTCTGGTTTCGATGAGCTGGATGTTCGCGCAAACCGGCGCCGGTACCCCGCCGGCCCAACGGCCCGCGCCCCCGGCCCGCATGACGGTCGAAGACGTTGTGCGTCTCGCCAGGGCCGGGGTCGGCGAAGAGGTAATTCTGGCGCAGATCGGCAGCAAGCAGCAGTTTTTCGATCTCACCACGGATCAACTGCTCATGCTGAAATCGGCCTCGGTGAGCGATCGCGTCATCCGTGTGATGATGTCGCGCCCCTCACTGGCGGCCCAGGCTGCGCCGGCGCCCGCGGCGCCTCGCGCTGCCAGCCGCCTACCACCGGCCGCCGTCCCGGCGCCCGCCAAGGCCACTGCGGCGCCAGCGCCCCGGAGAGTTTACCCGGCACCGGCTGCCGCCCCGCCGGCATCGGTCAAAGCCTCTGCCGTGCCCATCGCCCCGCCGGCGCCCGGCAAAGCTCCGACGGTCTGGGTCACGCACAACGACCCGATGGGCTTTGCGGTGAGTCTGCCGGCAGGGTGGAATCTCGGCGCCGGCCACCCGCAGGGACGGATCGCTGTACAGGGCCCGCAGGGCCAGCAGGCAATCATCTGGCCGATGTTCATCGAACGGCAGCAATTGGACGAGCGCGCCACCGGCGTGCTGGTCCAACAACTGGCCCGCCGCGCCGACCCCGAAGCGGCCTGGGGAGAGCCCCAAGCGGCCTCGGCCGCGGTCCGCGTGTTTGCGAGAGGCCAGCGCAGCGGAGTTGCCGTCATGCACTGGCATTCGGAGCCGGAAGGCGCCACGATCTACTTGTACTGCACCACCGCGCCGTCCTCTCTCTACCGCGCTTCGGAGGACGATTTCGCCGGCATTCTGAAGAGTTTCCACACGCTGGCTGGCCTGACAGCCGGCAGCCGCGAGGCGCCGCCCAAGACCGCCGCGGTAAGCCCGGTGGCGTGGGTGCGCTGGACCGATCCGCGCGAGGGGGCGTTCGCCGCGTCCGTGCCGCGGGGATGGAGCGTTTCCGGCGGATCTTTCCGCCAGAGCGCGACCGATATCCGCAAGGGCCTGGTTCTGCTCTCACCCGATGGACAGATCCGCATCGCCGCCGGGGACCCGAATGTGGGCGCCTTCCTCGTCCCGCAAGGGGCGTATGCGCGCTTTGGCATACGCCCGGGCTCGTCGGCAAGCATTGGCGACGGGACCAGACTGGAGGTTCGTAACTACGAGCCGGCGCGCCAATTCCTGGGAGAGTACGTAGCACGCACGGTGGGACGGGAATGCAGCGGACCGCGGGTGCTCTCGAGCGACGAGCGCCCGGACCTGGCCGCGGCCGCCGCGGCGCAGGCGCGGGAAAAGGGCGCGCCGCAGGTCCGGGTGACCACCGCCGGCGTCTCTTTCTCCTGCACCTGGAACGGACGGGAAGCTCGCGGTTACTATGCAGCCGCAACCGTGCTGGTGTCCTCCGGACCAAGCAGCCTCTGGTACATCGATTCCTTGTACGGCTACCTGGCGGTGGCCGAGCGGCAGCGCGAGGCCGATTCGATCAGCCGCCACGTTTCGGACTCCATGCAGGTCAACTCCCAGTGGCAACAGCAGGAAAGTGGGATTGCCGCCAACGCTGTGCAAAAGGACAACGCCCGTGCCCAGGAGATTTGGGCGCGGTCGCAGGCACAGATTGCCGCCGACCAGCAAAAGACCTCGGACATGATGATGAAGAGCCACCAGTACCAGTCACAGGCCTACGACGAAGTCGCCCGCAGGCGGGAAAACGCGATTCTGGGAACCGTGGATGTGGTCGACCCATCGAGCGGCAAGCAGTACAAGATCGACAACTATTCCGACTACCATTGGATGAACAACCAAGGCGTCATCGCCGGCACGAAAACCGACACCTCGCCGGGTTTCGACTGGCACCAGATGGTCGATTTGCCTTAGCCTGTCCGACCGCCGCATGTCGGTTGCTGCAAGGCGGCTCCAGCGGGGTGGGCCCTTGCCGCGCGCGGCGTCGTCGTGCCGCCGACGACCGGTCGGAGAAGCAAGTACCTTGGTTGCACACGGCATTCATCGCCCCAACTGATCGGGCGAAAGCGATAAAGCAGAACATCGGGGTCCTGGCGATCTGCACACTGCGGCCGCCTTTTTTCCGCGCAGGCAAGCTCGTTGATATCGTGACCTTCGATTCGCCGCGAACCCAGGTCACCGACTTCGATTACATCATCGTCGGCATAGCCTCCCTTTGGGTCTATGACAAAGTTTCAGGGGAGGTTTATGCTAGGTTGCTCGGTCAGCTTCGCCGAAATAGTTGCGCAGACTTATGCGGTTTTCAGGAGTTCAACGCCACCGGAGGGGAGCGCCAGGAATCCATCCGCGCCCGGCCACGCGGAGTCAGTGCCCTAGCCCCTCCTCCACCGCCCACCGACCGAGCACCCATTCCAGCGCTTCGGCTGGCGTGCCCAGGCGGTGTTCCAACTGGGCGTCTTCGACGGCGGAGAGGATCTCGGCGAAACGCGGGCCGGGGCGGTAGCCGGCGGCGATCAGGTCGGCGCCGGTGATCAGCGGGGCGGGCTTGATCTCTTCGGCGGTCATCTCCTCAAACTTGCGCTTCACCAGGTCGTAGGTTTCCAGGCGACCACTGCTGGCCAGGCAGTCCAGGCGGTGCAGTTCGAGGTGCTCGTCGAAGTGGGGCAGGCGCATCAGGCGCTTGAGCGTGCTCTCTTTCATGCGGCCCACGTCCTTGAAGTGCATGTGATGCGCGACGAGTGATTCCACCTGCTCGGTGTCATCGCGGGAGAAACGCAGCCGGGTGAGAATCGCGCGGGACATCTCGACGCCTTTCTCGACGTGGCCGTCAAAGCGGATGCGGTCCGCCACGCGGAACACGGGCGGCTTACCCACGTCGTGGAGCAGCGCGCCCAGGGCCAGCGTCGGCGTGGCGCGATCGAGACTAGCGAGCAGCAGGCGTGTGTGCGTCCAGACGTCGCCTTCGGGGTGAAACTCGGGGGGTTGCTCGACGCCGTGCATGGCGGCCACTTCGGGCAGCAGCACGGCCAGCAGGCCGCTTTGGTCCAGCAGGTCCAGGCCGTAGGCGGCGCCGCCTTCAGTGAGGATGCGGACCAGTTCGTCGCGCACGCGTTCGGCCGATACCCGCATAATCAGGGCGGCATGGCGGCGGATGGCGGCGAACGTGGCCGGCTCAATCGTGAATCCCAGACGGGCGGCGAAGCGCACTGCGCGCAGCAAGCGCAGATGGTCCTCGCGGAGGCGTGCGTCGGGATCGCCGATGGCGCGGATTAGCCGGGCATCGAGATCGGCACGGCCCCCGACGTAATCCAGCACGGTGAAGTTAGCAGGCGGGTTGGCAGGCGGAAGCGCCTGCCCCACGTTCGAGGCGTCAGCACGGCGCTCGATGGGATCCATCATGAGGCCGTTGATGGTGAAGTCGCGGCGCAGCACGTCGGCCTTCGGGTCGCTTTCGAAGTGGACGGCGTTGGGCCGGCGGCCGTCTTCGTATTCGTGGTCGCTGCGGAAGGTGGCGACTTCCACCTGCGCGAAAGCATCGCGCACCAGAACCACACCGAAGTGCGCGCCGACCAGGCCGGAGCGCGGGAACAGGTCCATGATGCGGTCCGGCCGCGCGTCGGTGGAGATGTCGAAATCCTTGGGAGCGGCCCCGCGCAACAAGTCGCGCACGCAACCTCCGACGAGATAAGCTTGATGCCCGCCGGTGCGCAGCCGCGCGATCACCTGGCGCGCCAGCGATTCCGCGTGGGATTGCGGCATTTCGACCCCCTCACATATGCTAATATGTTGTGGCCGAACTCCACTTGGGGGCGGGGATACCAGTTTGGGGCGAAGTCCCGCGTAGGACAGATCGCATTCCAGTTCCAACCCGTCAGCACCTCGCAGGCGCATTCGTAATGCGCCACAGCCCCACGGCCGAGCGGGGAGAAACCATTCAGTGACCAACCAGCAACGTCCGGCGGCGGTGAAAGTCGTGGTCGCCACCACCGTGATGCTGTCCTTCATTTCGTTCTGGCGGGCCGCGGCGATCGTCTTGAGCGATCTGGCGAGCTCGGCCTACTACGTGGGCGGCATCGCCGAAACGGCCATCGGCAAAGCGGCGCCATGGTTCATTCTGTCGATCATGCTGTTTTCCTATGCGGTGCGCGCCATCTACATCGAGAGTTGTTCGATGTTCGTACGCGGCGGCGTGTACAAAGTGGTGCACGAGGCCATGGGCGGCACGCTCGCCAAGTTCTCGGTGTCGGCGTTGATGTTCGATTACGTGCTGACCGGCCCCATCAGCGCGGTGAGCGCGGGCTTGTACCTGGGCGGCCTGATCAATGAAGTCACTCCCCGGCTGGGGATGCCCAACCTGCAGTTCAACCCGCCCCATTTCGCGGCAGTGTTTGCGGCGGCGGTGACGGTGTATTTCTGGCGCAAGAATATCATCGGCATCCATGAATCGAGCGAGAAGGCGCTGCGCATCATGCAGGTCACTACCGTGATGGTGGTGATCCTGATCGTCTGGTGCATCGTCACCATCTTGAAGAAGGGCTACCAGCCGGTGCCGCTTCCCATCCCGGCCAACATCAAATTCAGCCCCGAGGCGTTAGGCTGGCTGAAGGGGACGGTGGCGCCATCGATCACGGCGATCGCCATCATGATCGGCCTTGGCCACTCCCTGCTCGCCATGAGCGGCGAGGAGAGCCTGGCGCAGGTGAACCGCGAGATCGCGCATCCCAAGCTGAAAAACCTGGAGCGCGCGGGGTTCGTGATCTTCATCTACAGCATGTTGTTCACTTCGCTGGTTTCGTTTTTCGCGGTGATGATCATCCCGGACGCGCAGCGCCAGCAGTTTCTGGACAACCTGATCGGCGGCCTCTCGATGTTCCTGGTGGGGCCGGTTTCGGTGCGCCTGCTGTTTCATGGCTTCGTGGTGCTAGTGGGGACGCTGATCCTGGCGGGCGCGGTGAACACGGCCATCATCGGTTCCAACGGCGTGCTCAACCGCGTGGCAGAAGATGGCGTACTGCCCGACTGGTTCCGGCATCCGCACAAAAAGTTCGGCACCACGTCGCGCCTCATCAACGTGATCGTGGGGCTGCAGTTGATCACCATCCTGATCAGTCGCGGCGATGTCTACATGCTGGGCGAAGCTTACGCCTTCGGTGTGGTATGGAGCTTCGCCATGAAGGCGCTTTCGGTGCTAGTGTTGCGCTACAAGCAACCGGAAGGCCGCGAATGGAAGGTGCCGCTGAATTTCCACATCGGAAAAACGGAGATCCCGCTGGGACTGATGGCGATCACGGTGGCGCTCTTCGCGCTGGCCATCATCAACGTGCTGACCAAGAAGGTGGCGACCATCTCCGGCGTGAGCTTCACCATCGCCTTCTTCATCGTCTTCGAGCTGTCCGATATCTACAACCGGAAACGCAAGGCGGCGCACGGGGAGGAGATGGAGAAATTCCGGCTGGATGCGCACGACGACCTGACCGCGGGTTCGGTCGGCGTGCGGCCGGGCAACGTGCTGGTAGCGGTGCGAAACCCCAACCGGCTGCAGCACCTGGCGCGCATCCTGCATAAGACCGACACGCGCAAGATGGACATCGTGGTGCTTTCGGTGCGCCAGGTGACGCAGGCGGCTTCCGGCGAGCACCCGCTCGATACCGAACAGCTTTTCTCCGAAGCCGAGACCAATGTGTTCAGCCACGTGGTCACGCTGGGGGAAAAGGCCGGCAAGCACGTGGACCTGATGGTGGTGCCGGGCACGGACCCCTATGAGGCTATCGTGCAGACGGCGGCGCGGCTGCGAAGCTCGCGGATTGTGATGGGCCTCTCGCCCAAGCTGACACCACCCGAGCAAGGCGCGCTGGTGGGCAGCTATTGGGAGCAATTGCCGGAACCGCGGCCGTCGCTTTCGCTCGAGATCGTGCTCGAAAACGAGAAGGACGTAGTGTTCTTCAACCTCGGCCCGCACCCGCCGCGCCTCTGGCCCGAGGATGTCGCGCTGGCGCACAAGCTGTGGCTGGAGCTGAGCGGCATGGGCCCGGGATCGAAACTGCACCACCGCGACGTGATCGGTGTCGCCCTGCGCCGTATGAACGACGAGTTCCATTCCGAGCGCAAGGAAGAAGTAGTGGGCGACGTCCTGCGCGAACTGGGCAACGGCCACTCCGAGCAGAATGGCATTAATGGCGGTAACCGGCGGTAACCGGCGGAGCGGTTGGAAAGCCGGTCACAGGGTGAACCCTTACGCCCGAGCCTTGCGCCGGTAAGCCAGGAACAGTCCGCTCCCGGCCAGTCCGATGAGGCCGAGCAGCAGCGACGGCGGTGCCGGCGTGGCCGGCGTGGCAGGTCCGGGCGCCGCCGAACCAAAGATCCAGTTGATGGTAACGGAATTAGCGGTAAGTGCCGTGACCTGAAAGAAAATGTAGTCGCCAGGTTCTCCCGTATTGGCTATCGCGACGTAAGAGTGACCGACCACAGCGGGCACGCCAAACTGGGTGTAGCCCGCGGTGGGAATCGAGGCTATCGACAACAGCGGGACGGCGCCGAGATCTTGAAGACCTTGCTGGCCGACATTGTTCGCCCAGAAGTCTGGCGATCCTTGATTCAAGAAGTAAAAGTCGCCAAAATTTCCTGTTCCGGGGGTCTGGGTGGCGAAATTGTAGGCCTCGCCAACTTGGTACGGCGCGAGGTCCGTTAACGTGACGCTGCCGCTAATATTCCCAGCAGCGTGAATGCCGTTGGGCAACGTGATCGCTGACGCCACGAGAATCGACAATATCTTCCAGGCACGCATCTGACTACCCATCTTTCTTATCTTTTGGCCGGCGCGCGGAACAACCTGTTATCCTTAGCCTCAAGCGGACTCCGGTCCCGCTGTGGAAGGTTGTCCAAAAGCCCGGCTCTTGGGTGACTCCGATCGCCTTACGGGTCTCCCGGCGCAAGCGCAGGCCACGGGAGGGGTTAACCACCGCACAAAATTTTAGCATGCGAGAGTTCCAATTTGGTTACAACATCTGCAAGGAAACCGGAGGAAGCCGGGGCCGGGGGACGCGAGGAAAGCCCCGAACTCACGGGAAGCAGCCTCGTCCGTAACCCCTCGCCAGCGTCTTTTCCCGACCTGCTAAAATAATCATTACCCACTCCCCGGGAGGAACAGCCTAACTTGAATACTGCAATCCTCGCCCTGGAAGACGGAACGGTCTTCGAGGGCCGGAGTTTTGGTGCGCCCGCCGAGCGCGCCGGCGAAGTCGTATTCAATACCGCGCTCACCGGCTACCAGGAAGTATTCACGGATCCTTCCTACTCCGGCCAGATCGTCATTCTCACCAACCCGCAGATCGGCAACTATGGAACCAGCCGCGACGACAACGAGAGCCTGCGGCCTTACATCGAGGGGCTGGTGGTGCGCGAGTTTTCGGCGCTGGCGAGCAACTGGCGCTCCGATACGGTGGCCGGCGAGTTCCTGGGCGCGGGCGGTGTTCCCATTGTCTCGGATCTGGACACACGCGCGCTGGTGCGCCACCTGCGCAGCCGCGGCGTGATGCGCGGTGTACTTTCAGCCGTGGAATCGGATGCGCAAAAGCTGGTCGAAAAAGCCCGCTCCATCCCGACCATGGCCGGACTCGATCTGGCCAGCTTGGTGAGCACGCCGGAGCCGTACGAATGGACGGCGCCGGTGGAACCGTGCTCTCCATCGCAGCGGGTGGGCAAGCCGGCCGAGACCCGCTACCACGTGGTGGCATACGATTTCGGCATCAAGCACAATATTCTGCGCCGCCTGGTGCATGCCGGCTGCCGCGTCACGGTTGTCCCGGCGCTCACTTCCGCCGAAGATGTGCTCGGGCTAAACCCCGACGGCGTCTTCCTCTCGAACGGCCCCGGCGATCCCGAGCCGCTGGTCGCCCAGGTGGCCAACATTCGCAAGCTGATCGGCCGCAAGCCGGTGTTCGGCATCTGCCTGGGCCACCAGTTGCTGGGCCTCGCCGTTGGTGGCAAAACCTACAAACTGAAATTCGGCCATCGCGGCGCCAACCACCCGGTTCGCAATGAGCTCACCAAGAAGGTGGAGATCACGTCGCACAATCACGGCTTTGCGGTCGACCCCGATTCGCTCAACGCGAACGACGTGGAAATCACTCACTGGAATCTGAACGACCACACGCTGGAGGGCTTCCGCCATCGCCGGCATCCGGCGTTCTGCGTGCAGTATCACCCGGAGGCCGCGCCCGGCCCGCACGATTCGCACTACCTGTTCGACGAATTCATCAAGCTGATGCGCGAGAGCCAGCCGGGGGCGGGGAAATAACGGATGCCGCGACGCAACGATCTCCATCGCATCCTCATCATCGGGTCCGGCCCGATCGTGATCGGCCAGGCCTGCGAGTTCGACTACTCGGGAACCCAGGCGGCCAAGGCGCTGCGCGCCGACGGTTTCGAAGTGGTGCTGGTGAATTCGAATCCGGCCACCATCATGACGGACCCGGAGCTCGCCGATAAGACGTACGTCGAGCCGCTGACGGCGACCTATCTCGAAGAGATCATCCGCCGCGAACGGCCCGACGCACTGCTTTCCACCGTCGGCGGACAAACCGGGTTGAACCTTTCCGTGGAACTGGCCGAGGCCGGAATACTGGAGAAGTACGGCGTGGAGCTGATTGGCGCCAAGATCGACGCCATCAAGAAGGCCGAGGACCGGCTCCTGTTCAAGGACGCGATGCGCAAGATCGGCCTGGAAACGCCGGAATCACAGCTCGTCAACAGCCTGGAGCGCGGCCAGAAGTTCGCCGCGCGGATCGGCTTCCCGTGCATCCTGCGGCCCAGTTTCACGCTGGGCGGCACGGGCGGCGGCATCGCGTATAACAAGGAAGACTTGGACGAAATCCTGGAGCGCGGGCTGGCGCTTTCGCCGGTGCACGAGGTGCTGATCGAAGAGAGCGCGCTCGGCTGGAAGGAGTTCGAGCTGGAGGTGATGCGCGACCTGGCCGACAACTGCATCATCATTTGCTCGATCGAAAACTTCGACGCGATGGGCGTGCACACCGGCGATTCCATCACGGTGGCCCCGGCGCAAACGCTGACCGACCGGGAATACCAGATGATGCGCGACGCGGCCATCGCGTGCCTGCGCGAGATCGGCGTCGATACCGGCGGATCCAATGTGCAGTTCGCCATCAACCCCGCCAACGGCCGGATGGTGATCATCGAAATGAACCCGCGCGTTTCGCGCAGCTCCGCGCTGGCCTCGAAAGCGACCGGATTTCCGATCGCCAAGATCGCCGCCAAGCTTGCGGTGGGCTACCGGCTCGACGAGATCGCGAACGACATCACGCGCAAAACGCCGGCCTGTTTCGAGCCGACCATCGACTACGTGGTCGCCAAGATACCCAAGTGGGCTTTCGAAAAATTCCCCGGCGCGGACGCGACGCTGGGCACGCAGATGAAATCGGTGGGCGAGGTGATGGCCATCGGCCGCACCTTCAAAGAGGCGCTGTGGAAGGGCATCCGCAGTTTGGAGACCGGCAAGGCTTTCGGCTCGGAGAAATTCGATCCGGCGCTGGTGGCGCAGAAGTTGATCACGCCCACGCCCGACCGCCTGGGCTACCTCCGCTTCGCCTTGGCCAACGGCTGCGGCGTGGAAGACGTCCAGGAGATGACATCCATCGACCCCTGGTTTCTGCGGCAGATGAAAGAGGTGGTGGATTTCGAAGCCGAGCTGCGCGAGGCCACGCTCGACGAGGCGCCAGCAGCCTTGTTCCGCCGGGCCAAGCGGTACGGCATCTCGGACGCTCAGCTTGCCAAGACGTGGGGCGTCGATGAGCAGGCGGTGCGGAGCCGGCGTAAAACGCTGGGTGTGGCCGCGGTTTTCAGCCGCGTGGACACGTGCGCCGCGGAATTCGAAAGCTTCACGCCGTATCTTTATTCCAATTACGAAAGCGCGTGCGAGGCCGAGCCTTCCAGCCGCAAGAAAGTCGTCATCCTGGGCAGCGGGCCCAACCGCATCGGGCAGGGAATCGAGTTCGACTACTGCTGCTGCCACGCGTCGTTCGCGCTGCAGGAAATGGGCGTCGAGTCGATCATGGTGAACTGCAACCCGGAGACCGTCTCGACCGATTACGACACCAGCGACCGGCTGTACTTCGAACCGCTGACGCTCGAAAATGTTCTAAACATCTGCGACACGGAGAAGCCGGACGGTGTGATTGTGCAATTTGGCGGCCAGACGCCGCTGACGCTGGCATTGCCGCTCCAGCGGCTGGGCATTCCGATCATCGGCACCGATCCGAAGAACATAGACCTGGCGGAAGACCGCAAGCTGTTCGGCAAGCTGCTCGACGATCTGGGAATCCCTTGCCCCGCCAACGGGACCGCGACCAACGCCGAGGAAGCCTGCGCGGTGGCGCGGCGCCTCGGCTATCCGGTGCTGGTGCGGCCGAGCTATGTGCTGGGCGGCCGCGCCATGGTGATCGCCTACGACGAAGAGATGGTGCGGCAGTACATGCGCGAGGCCGTGACGTTTTCGCAGGACCGCCCGGTGCTGATCGACCGGTTCCTCGAAGACGCCACGGAGGTGGACGTGGATGCGCTGGCAGATTCGGGCGGCGGCGTTCTGATCGCGGGCATCATGGAGCACATCGAGGAAGCTGGCGTCCATTCCGGCGACAGCTCGTGCGTGCTGCCGCCGCAATCGCTCGCGGTCGAGAGCGTCCGCACCATTGAAGATTACACCGTGCGTCTGGCCAGGGCGCTCAACGTGATCGGCCTGATGAACGTGCAGTATGCGATTCAAAACGGCACGGTCTATGTGTTGGAGGTCAACCCGCGCGCGTCGCGCACGGTGCCTTACGTCAGCAAGGCTACCGGCGTGCCGCTGGCCAAGATCGCGGTGGGGCTGATGTGGGGCCGCAAGCTGGCGGATTACGCGCACCTCACGGGCGGCGCGACATCGGGCACGTTGACGGTGCCGCAAGTGTTCGTCAAATCGCCGGTCTTCCCATTCAACAAGTTTCCCGGCGTGGACCCGGCGCTCGGCCCCGAAATGCGATCCACCGGCGAGGTCATGGGAGTGGGTGTCAATTTCGGCGAGGCCTTCCTGAAGGCGCAGATCAGCGCCGGCACTCCGCTGCCGGAAAAGGGAACGGTGTTCATCAGCATCAACGATCATCACAAAGCGGACGCGGTGGACGTGGCGCGGCGCTTCGCCGGACAGGGATTCCAACTGGTGGCGACGCGCGGCACGGCGGCTGCGCTGCGCGGCGCCGGACTCACCTGCAAGACCATTTTCAAGGTGAACGAAGGACGGCCAAACGCGGTGGATCTGCTGAAGGGCGGCGGCGTGCAACTGGCGATCTACACGACCACCGGCGCGCCCGCGTTTTTGGACGAGAAGGCCATCCGGCGCAACGCGGTGATGTCGCGCGTCCCCTGCATCACCACCATGAGCGGCGCCCGCGCCGCCGCCGATGCAGTGGCCGCCCGCCAGCGCGACCCCATCCGCGTCTGGAGCCTGCAGGAGATTCACGAAGCCAAGAAGACGGTGGTGTGAATCGCTCAACGAGCGATTAATTCTCACTTGGCAGCCTGTCGGCCGAATCGACGACCAGGATGTCAGCGGGACCCTTCTTCGCATCCAGCCGGAGCCCGAGCTGGTCCCTCAGGGCGCCGAATATCGTGGGTCCGAGAATACCGTCAGGGGCGCTTGCAGTAGGGGTTGCGGCGTCGGTATCCGCAGTCGTCGTAAGCTGCGTGGCGTTCGTCTCACCGGACATCCAGTACAGCGAGAAATCGTATCGCCCTTTGAGACCGGTCGAGTCGGTCACCGGCTTGCCGAGTTCGCCGGCAAGCATTCGGGTTAACTGCTCCATCTCGGCATTGGGGGCCTGCCAGCGGGCCTTCCCTTCCATCACCAGCATGTTCGCTTTACCGGGAGGTATCACGGGGAATCCAAACTTATCCACGGAAGGCTCGCCGGTCACCCCGTCGCCGTGGGCGAGAACCTGAGTTGCTGCCTTCAGCTTCGGTCCGCCCTTCGCCACCGTCAGCTCAAGTATCGGCATGGCCCTCGTTTCCTGGTGCACTTTGAGCTGGAAGCGGTCCGCCAGCAGATTTTGGAGCATGATCGGGACCTGCTCCTTGGTAGCGCCTTCCGGGACCTTCGCGATAATGTCGAACTGTTCGGTGTTGAACCAGTCGGGGCAGGATAACTGGAACGAGTAGATGCCGTACGCCTGGGTGACAAGTCTGGCGACGGTCACATGGGAAAATGTCATGCGCCCAGGGTCGCTCGTTCCGGGACCGCCCCGTATTCCAACGTAATAACGTCCCCCGTTGGGCGGCGAAGATGGCTTGATGGAAACGACCTCGAAGCTGCTCAAAGTGCCGGTGGGCTGGGCCTGCGCGAAAGACATGGCGAAGATGATGATGAGCGCGGTGCGACAGAACACGGCATACGCCTCTCCGGGCAGTATGCGCCGATTCCGTTGGTCTTAGCAATAGGGAACTCCAGACTGAAGTGGCCGATCTTGCAAGAGATTCACGAAGCCAAGAGAATTGTCGCGTGACGTGTGTCGCGTCTAGCTGTGAGACACCGAAAACTGTGAGCGACCGCAAAAGTGTCACGCCATAACGCGACAAGGAGACCGCCAAGGCCAAGGAGCGGTTTCTCAATCGCTTCCGCAGCGCGCCGGATCTGGGCATGCGCGGCGTGATTCGCTGGTCGCGGGACGAGATCGACGAGCGTTGAATTTGAGCGCGTGGCGCGGGCAGTCCTGCGCGGCAGTCCTGCCTGCTGTGTCGAGAGTCGTCTCGACATTTCTTGGCATCGGATCGCACAGGAAATGCCCAGCTAGTCGTCGCGATGGACCGTATCCGGCGCGAACGCCGGCAGGCAGACTGCGATGTACTCGGCGCCCTCCGGCTCCGGCGTGCCATAGCGAACCCATTCGCCCCGGTTCACGATTACGGCTTGCCCCGCCCTCACTTCCAGACAGCCGCCGCGGTGCTCCACTCGTAGCAGACCGCGCAGGACGACGGTGAATTCATCGAAGTCGGGCGTTTGCCCGGGCTCCAGCCAGCCGGCTGGGCTGCGCATGTGAGCCACGCTGACCGCGCCGTGACCGCTATTGGCGCGGCCGATGTATTCGTCAATCAGCTTGGGTTTGTTCCCGGCGGCTGTCACGCGGGTCGGCGCCATTACGAGGGTCGGCATGCTATTGGGTTCTCCACAATGTCGCTAAGGACTTGGTCGGTTGGCAGGCGAAAACGCCTGCCCCACCGCCCCGCAGCTTCCTTCCGCCGATCAGCCATTTCTTCAGTCTCGATTCTACACTGGCGCTGGCCGATCCCCTCACTCCCCGTAGCTAATCTCCCCTTGCCGGGCCGAGTAGGCGGTGTATAGGAGGAGCAACAATGACACGGCGAGCAGGCCGGGGACGGCTAGCCAGACGGGAGTGGGGTCGGTTTCCACCACGACCAGGTTGAGCGGGGGAGGCAGCGGGACTTCCACCGGGCACAGGTTTTGCAGATAGAAGATCACGCTGATCTTCTTAAGCAGGGATGGGAGGAACGGGTTGAGGTTCTCCCACACGTACACCACCGCGGCCGGAATCATCGGATTGCGAAACAGCAGGCCGCACATCAGGAATACGGCGCCGTATCCGACGGCGGCCAGCGCGGCGGTGAGCGTGTACGAGCCGAGCTGGCTGAGGCCGGGACCGTGCCAGATGTAGTTCGAGTACGCGGCGCCGAAATGGCGGCCAATCAGCAGGAACGAGGCCGCCGCGCTTCCGGCGAACAGGACCACCGCCATGGCCAGCCCGGCGAGGTATTTTCCGGCCACCAGCATCTCGCGCCGCAGCGGCGTGAGGTAGTAATAGTGCAAGGTTTTCTCCAGCATCTCCGCGCGAAAGAGGCTGGAAAAGATTCCCACGCAGCCGAAGAAAATGGCGCCGCGCAAATAGAAGAACTGAAACATGCCCGCGTAGATGACGCTGTCGTCGCCCAGGCTGTGGCCGGGCGAGGGCCGGCCCATTTCAAATAGCCAGTGCAGGGCGCAGATCGCCACCGGCCCCAGCGCGAGCAGATAGATCCACCAGCCGCGCTTAGAGAAAAACGTCTTCCGCCATTCCAGCCGCAAGACCGCGCCGAGTTGCCGCATCCACAAGGCGTTCATACCGCGCCTCCCTCGCCGATCAGATACTGGTAAACCGAGTTCACGTCGTCATCGGCCGGCGCCACGGATTCCACTTCCAGGCCGGTATCCAGAATCACGCGGTTCAGCAGCAGGTAAAAAGCGTCGGCGTCCTTGGTGCGCAAGAGCAGGTTGCGGCCGTCGGCTTGGATCTTGGCCTCGACCACGTGGTTCTGCGCGAACAGGCGCGAGGCCAGCTCGGCCGGCCGGTCGCAGCGCACCAGGATCTGCATCGGCTGCTCGCGGACCTCGCTGCGCACGCCCTGAATCTGCCCTTCCGCCACTACGTAGCCGTGGCTCAACAGAATCACCTGGTCGGAAATCGAATCCACCTCGTGCAGGATGTGGCTGGAGACGATGACGTGCCGCCCGTCGGCGCCCCACTCGCGGAACAGGGCGATGGTCTCGGCGCGCGCCATCGGGTCCAACCCGTTGAGGGGCTCGTCGAGCACCAGCACGCGCGGGTCGTGCGCGATGGCCTGGGCCAGCTTCACGCGCTGCCGCATGCCTTTGCTATAGGCAGCCACGGGGCGGCCGGCCGCGGTCATCATGTTCACTTTCTGCAGCGCCGCCACGGCGCGCTCGCGGGCTTCCTCCTGGCTCATGCCATACAGCAACAGATACGAGTAGATGAACTGGAAGCCGGTCAGCCCCTTGGGAAATGCGTCGAACTGCGTGCAGTAACCGAGCAGCCGGCCGATTTGCTGTGGCCGATCGGGCGCCACGCCGAGCACGCGGATCTCTCCCCGCGTGACGCGCAACAGGCCGGTCATCAGGTTCATCAGCGTGGTTTTGCCGGAACCGTTCGGCCCCACCAGGCTGGTGATGCCCGGCGGAATGGTGAGGTTCACGTTGTTGATGCCCAGCACTTCGCCGTAAAAGCGCGAAACGCCGGCGAAGGTGATCTGGGTGTCGCTCACCGCACCACCTCCGCGCCGCGGATTTTCCGCGCCAGCATATACAGGCAGATCAGCGCCAGCACGGCCAGCCCCACCCAGCTTGTCCACAGCGGCAGCGTTTCGCCGCGCGGGGCGCGGAAGAAGACGGCGCCGTTGGTGGTGGGGTGGTTGCCTTCGAACAGCCACACCCACACCGAGCCCACCAGGTAGCTGACGTTGAACAGGTAGCCCCAGTTGGTGCGCTCCACGCCGTTGATTACCGCGCCGAATGCCGAGAGCACGAAGAACAGGCCGAACATGAGCGCGCCGGCGGCCGCCCGCCACTTCACCCAGGCGGAAAGCGCCAGCGCCAGCAGCGCCAATAACAGAATCCACACCCAGGCGCCGAAGAAAAGGCCGCTCGCGATGCGCGCGTGATCCACCGCCCAACTCCAACCTTCCAGGTAGCTTTCCAGGCCGAACAGCAGCAGGCCCGGCACCCAGGTCATCAGCGAAAGCAGAATCACCAGCACCGACATTTTGCCGAGCACGTATTCCGCGCGCGAAAACGGCCGCGCCAGGTAGAGCGAAAGGGCATTGTTGGCCAAGTCGGGCGATACCTGGCCGGGCCCCACGAATGCGGCCAAAAACAAACCCATCATGCTTTGCCAGCCCAGCAGTGAAAGGAAGAAGACCACGTTGATGGTAATCAGGCGCTGCGCGCCCTGCGCATTAATCAGGCTCAGCGCGCTCGAATTGTGCTGGACCCAGATGATGATGGCGCAGATCAGCGGATAGAGGAAGGTGCAGACGAAGAAGATGGAAAGGAACTTCCGCCGGTGGAGATCTTCGAAAGCGAAGCGCGGAATCACCAGCAGGCGCGCCCAGCGGGACGTCAGCGCGCCCTCGTACGGCCGGTAGGTCTTCTTATAGACGGCCATCGGCGCCCTCCATGGCTTTCAGGAAAATGTCTTCGAGCGAATCGCGGCGGCGATTGAGGCGGCGGATCTGGATGTTCTGCGCGGCCGCGATTTCGTATAGGCGGCGCACTTCCAGCCCCTCCGGCAGCACCACTTTGAGGCGCCCCTGCGCGCCGGGAGCGGTTTCGCAGCCGAGGCCGCGGATGGCCTCGACGAAATTCCCGTTCAATTCGCCGCGCGTTTCCATCTCCAGAAAACGCCGGTTGGAGCGCCGCTCCTCTTCCAGGTTGCAGAAAGCGGCGATAGAGCCCTCCTTCAGGATCAGCACCTCGTCGCAGCATTCCTCCACGTCGCGCAGCAGGTGGGAAGAGACGATCAGGTGCAGATCGCCGCGGTCGCGAATCTCCTGGATCAACTGAATCATGCGCAGGCGCGCCGGCGGATCCAGGCCGTTGGTCGGCTCGTCCAGAAACAGCAGCTTGGGACCGTGCGCGATGGCCTGCGCCAGTTTGGCCGCCTGCTTCATGCCCAGCGAATAAGTGCCCAGCGCGCGATAGCGGACTTCACCCAGGCCCGTGTAAAAGAAGGCCTCGTGCGCGCGCTCGAGAGCCTCGGCTTTGGGCAGGCCGGCCAGTTCCGCCATCAGGCGCACGAAGCGCACGCCACTCATGGCGGCGATGAAAGAGTCGTTTTCCGGCATGTAGCCGATCAGGCTGCGCACCGCCCGCGGCTCGCGGCGGATGTCGCGCCCGAGTATGCGCGCGGTCCCCGCCGATGGCCGGTGAAAGCCGAGCAGCGCGTTCAGCAGGGTGGATTTGCCGGCGCCGTTCGGCCCCAGCAAGCCGATGGAGCGGCCGGTGAGCGACGCCTTAAGCCCCTTCAGGATCACGCGATCGCCGAAGCGCACTTCCAGGCCGTCGAGCTCGATGACGGGCGCCGTCTCTTGAGCCATCACTTCTCTCTATACGCCGGCTTGCGCCCGCCTGTTCCGAAGAGTTGTCCCAACGGGATGGAGGCCCCCGCCCAGCCGACTGGGTCGCCGGTGAGAAGAGACTCCAGGCGCGCTCCCACCACATCGCCGGTGCTGGCCACCGTTATGCGGTCCGGCGCGCCGTAGGCGGCGATCAGAGTGGGCTTGAGATTTCCCAGGCGGTCGGCCGGATTGGGGCGACCGGGACTCGCGCCGGCCATGCCGCTCAGCATTCCGGCCAGCGGCGCGAGCGAGGTGCCCAGGTTCTGATACAGCACGGCCGAAAAATTAGCGTAGTGGTCGCGCGGCGTCAACGCCATGAATTTTTCGGAGCGGGTGATGGAGGTTCCATTCGCTTTCAGATCGAGCGCGCGCTTGACCAGCGCGCGGCTCGGCGCGGCGATCATGTAACCGTCGGCGAAGGTATAGTGCCCCGCCGCCAGCGGTCCCAGCGCGGGCGAATCGATGGTGTAATACGTGCGGCCGCCCACGGTCTCCTGTGCCATGTGGATGGTGTGGCCGCCGGACTTGGCGGCCTGCCGGTTGGCGTAAGCCACCAGGCGCGCGAAAACCGACTGCAATCGCGGCGGATCGTACACTTCCACCACCAGCTTCCAGGAAGGCACCGGCATCAGCGGGCCATCGAGCGACAAGGCGAACTCGCCACCCAGGCTGGCGGCGAGGTCCGTTCGCAGGTCGCCCTGCTCGCCCAATCCGGCTGGTCTCGCATTCACCACGCCCGCAACCAGATCGCCGACCGTCGCGGGGTCGCGCACCACGAACGCCGCCACGGTTCCGGCTTCCGGCGAAACGTAATCGAGCGAACCCATCGGCGCCGGGTCGGCCAGCCACGCCGAGATGCCGGTGTGGGCGGGATCGAAGCCCAGAGTGGCCCGCATTTCCATTTGCTGGTTGACTTCTTTTTCCTGGGCCACGAAATAGCTCATTCCGGCGGGGTGTTTATCCCGCGCCATCCGCGAGAGATCGGCGCACACAAACAACCCTGCGCCTTCGCGATAAAGCTGCGCGATGCGCGCGTGGAACGGCGTGCCTTCGAATCCGCCGGCCGGCGCGTCGAAGATGGGGGCCAAGTTCTCGACCGCCGCGCTGTCAGGCCCGAACGCCACCAGCCCGTTGCGCACCTCTACCGTCAAGGGCAGCCCCCGCTGCTTGAGAAACTCGGGGAACCCTTCGCGTTTCAATTCCGATACAAACACGGGAGCCCGCGGTTCGCCGTCCGCCGCAGCCAGGGCCACCACCGCGATCTCGCCACCCAGGTAGCTGGTGGCGGCGCGCAACGTGTCGATCACCGGCTGCGTCTTGCCTCCGCGCTCGTTCCAGAACGGCGCCAGCTCGGGACTCTCGGCGATTTTGGCGTTAAGCACTGCCTGCGCCTGGCTGAGATAGTCGCCCAGGTTGGGGATGCTGACGTACAGCACGGTGGATGCGGGCAGCCGGTTCAACAGGTCGCTGTGGTAGCGAAGATCCGGCAGATGAATCCGCTCCAGGCTGGCGCGCAAGTCGGCCAGCAGCGCGTAATAACGGTCGCGATTGACGCTCCACGCGATGTCGTCCCGCACCGGTTCGGGATCCATACCCGCGCCGGTAACGGTTTGATCGCCGCGGTGCAGCACTTTTTCGCCGCTCCCCTGCGCCACATGCACTTCGCCCTGCACCACCGAAACGCGCGAGCCCTTCACGCCGGCGCTGACGCCGAAGATGGTCCCGGTGACCGCCACGCGACAATCGCCGGTGTCCACAAACAAGTGGCCTTTGCGGCGTTTGGCGGCTTCCACCATCACGCTGCCGCGGCCCAGCCGAATCGTCAGGTCATTAGCCGAAGCGGTAGTGAAGAGGCTCGACCGCTCGCGCAGCTCCACCGACGATCCGTCGGCGAGGCGCAGCAGTGCATCGGAATCCTTGGCCGTGCGGATCTCCACGCCCTCCGGCAGATTCTGTCCGGCGGCGAGCGGATGGAGTGTGCCATCGGCCGCCACCTGATATAGCACGCCGCTGACCGCTTCCACTCTGGCCCGCCCGCCGGGCGCGCCCGAGTGTTCAATCACGGTCCAGACGATACCCGCCGCGGCCAAAATGACCACCGCCGCAGCCGCCCAACGAACGGTATATGAGCTACGCCCGGCAGGCCGCGCCGCCTGACGGGCGGCCGGCATGATTACCACCTTTCCCTCGTAGATGTGCCGGCAGGCGACGCACGAATGCAAGTGATCTTCCACCAGCATGGCGCGCCCTGGCGCGAGGCGCCCCGCACGGTAATCGGCGAGCAGAGCTTGAAAGCCGGCGCAGCCGCGGATGGGCTCGCCGCTCAACTGGCCGGCAGCTTCCGCCAGCCGGGCCCACACGCGGTCCGCGGCAGCCTCGACCACCGCCGGATCGACCGCCTCGTCGCGAATTTCCGACAATGCTTGTTCCAGAGCCGGGTCCTGGAAGCTGTTTTCCGGTGTCATGCTTCGCCTCCCTGGTAAACGCGGTATTCCTTTTCCAGCCGGTCGCGTGTCCGCGAAATAGTGACCGCGACGCTGCCCGGCGTGGTATTGAACAACCGCGCAATTTCGGGATTGTCTCTTCCTTCGAAGAACCGTAATGCAAACATCTGCGCGATGCGTGGATTCAGCCGCGCCAGCGCGCCGCGCAGCCAGTCGCGAATTTCGCCCGAGGCCTGCAGGCGGTCCGGCCGGCGATGCGCTGACTCCGCCAGCACGGGCTCCAATTCGTCCAGTGGAATATTCCGGATGCCCTGCCGCGACCGCACAATGTCCAGCGCCGCATTCACCGCCGCGCGCCGCAGGAAACTCGGCATGTTCTCCACCGCATCGGCCGCGGCGTCGCGTTTGAGCAACCGCAGGAAAACCGTTTGCAGCGCGTCTTCGGCGTCGCTGGCGTTGCCGGTCACCCGGTAAGCCGCGCGAAACACGGCCGCATGGCTCTCGCGGAATACTCGTTCCAAATCGTCTATGGAGAAGCTGACGGATTCCGGCGTTGCGGCCATTAACGTATTCATCCTAACAGGCTCTCTGTTCCAAGGGACGCGCAGAAACGCCGCGATTTAGCACGACGGACGCTCGAGATCGACATAAGTAGGGTTTTTCGAGACGATTGTTCGACAATAACCGCACAAGCGGGGGTCAAACGTCGCAAAGGCGGGTGTCGCGGCTAGCCGCGAATCATGCGAGCTTGCCATGGCGCGTACGCTAAGTCGAATACGCTCAGGGTTTCACAAAAAAAGCCCCGTGCCGGGGAAGGCGCGGGGCTTAGGTCTACTACATTCTGTCTCGGAGGATGACAGAGTAACCAAATCTTAACACTCATCCTCGCCTAAATCAATCCTGTTTCAAGCAAAGCCGTGTTACAGACCTTGTTAACACTCTTATACTGTCACCTGCCCAATCAGACTACTTGTGAACCGCCGCGGCTGAAGCCCTGGTGCGCATGCCAACTCGCGCCGCGAAATCGCATTGCGCGACGAGATCGCCGGCGCGTGTCCTCAGGCCTTGGCGGCGCCGCCTGCCATCGCCTTCAGCGCGGCGGCTTCGTCGTCGTAGGCCTGGAATACGGTATAGAGCTTGGTGATGGTGAGCAGTTCCTTGACCTTGCCCTGCGCGTGCAACAGCCTGACGTCGCCGCCCAGATTGGTAACCGTGGCATACGATCCGACGATTTCGCCAAGACCCGCGCTATCGAGATATGTGACGTCGCGCAGGTTGAGCAAGATGCTCTTCTGGCCCGAGCCGACGAGGTTCTTGATCGTCTCGCGCACCACTCCGGAGCCATCCCCCAAAACGATCCTGCCGGCCAGATCCACGATGGCCACGTTGCCGGCCTTTCGAACGGTTGCCTTTGCGCTCATTATGCCCTCCAGCCGACTATTGTACACGTAGCGGGAGCGCCGGCGCGCGGCATTGACGGTGAGTAGAACCCCATTTACAATCGCGGGATGCCACGAAAAGTCATCCTGGGATTCGGAATCAGCCTCGACGGCTACATTGCGCGGCGGAACGGCGACCTCGATTTTCTGGTCATCGACAAGGAAGGTGAATCCGCGATGGCAGACTTCTTCTCCAAAGTCGACACCACCATCATGGGCCGCAGGACCGCGGTGGGCTGGCTTAAAATGCGCGCTAGTGGCGAGATACCCGAAACTCCGGGCATGGCCAACTATGTGGTTTCTCGCCGATGGAAGCCGGGCAAGCGCGATGGATTCGAAGTTGTAACCGGACCTCTGACAGCCTTCGTAAGAAAGCTAAGACGCCGTTCGGGGAAGGACATTTATCTGGGCGGTGGGGGCGAGTTGGCCCGCAGTTTCCTGCAAGAGGATTTGGTGGACGAGATCTTCATCGGCCTCGGTCCCGTACTATTAGGCGATGGCATCTCCGGCTTCCCGGGCAAATTCCCGCAGCGCGATTTCAAGCTGACGGAATGCAAGTCCTACTCGAATGGATCGGTGGGACTGCGCTACGAGCGGATCCGGGCTAAGACAAGCCGATAATCCGCCCGTCGCCCACTGGGAAAGTGACCCCGGGCATCACTCACCGACGCAGTGCAGCTTAACCCGCCGGCGGTGCGGTGCCGCTCGATGCTCGAACAGATAGATGCCCTGCCATGCGCCCAGCGCCATGCGGCCGCGTTCCACCGGCACGGAAAGCTGCGCCAGGGTGAGCGCCGCGCGAATGTGGGCGGGCATGTCGTCAGGCCCCTCCACGGTGTGACGATACAGCCGGTTGTCCTCTTCGACCAGCCGGTTGAAAAACTGGTTGAGATCGTGGACCACGTCCGGGTCGGCGTTTTCCTGGATGGTGAGCGACGCCGAGGTATGCTGTACGAATATAGTCAGCAGGCCTTCGCTTACGCCGAGTCCCTCCAGCCAATTCGCGATCGCACCGGTGACTTCGTACAGCCCCTTGCCGTGCGTCGGCACCTCGATCTGGTCGAGGAACTGCGCCAGCGGCACGTTATTCGACCGTCACGCTCTTGGCCAAGTTGCGCGGCTGATCCACGTCGCAACCGCGCCGCACGGCGATATGATACGCCAGCAATTGCAGCGGCACGATTTCCAGGATCGGGCTCAACAGCGACAGCGACGGCGGAATCTCGATGATGTGGTTCGCCATCTTGGGCACCTGCTCGTCGCCCTGCGTCACCAGGGCCACCACGATTCCCTCGCGCGCTTTGACTTCCTGAATATTGGAGACCGTTTTCTCATAGAGCAGGCGGCTCTCTTCGCTCGAGGCATCGCGCGTGGCCAGCACCACCACCGGCAGTTTCTCGTCGATCAATGCATTGGGACCGTGCTTCATTTCGCCGGCCGGGTAGCCTTCGGCGTGAATGTAGGATATTTCCTTCAGCTTCAGCGCGCCTTCGAGTGCGATCGGAAAGTGCTCGCCGCGGCCGAGGAAAAGGAAGTCGGTGGCGCGGTGCAGCTCGCGTCCGAGGGCTTCGTAGACCGCGTCTTGCGCCAGCACCGTCTCCAACTTGCCGGGAATCCGCAGCGCCTCCTGCATCAGGCAGCGCGAGCTGCTTTCATCCAGCCGCCCGTTGGATTGCCCCAGGTACATCGCCAGGATGAACAGCGCGCTCAACTGGCAAGTGAAAGCCTTGGTGGAGGCCACGCCGATTTCCGGCCCCGCGTGCGTGTAGATGGTGCCGGCGGCTTCGCGCGTGATCATCGAGCCCACCACGTTGCAGATGGCCAGCGTTTTCGATCCCCGCTGTTTGGCCTCGCGTTGCGCCGCCAGCGTGTCGGCGGTTTCGCCGGATTGAGAGATCACCACGGTCAGCGTGTCGTCGGTGACGATCGGATCGCGATAGCGGAATTCGCTCCCGTAGTCGACCTCGACCGGAATGCGCGCCAGTTTCTCGATCATGAACTTGCCGGCCAGTCCGGCGTGCCAGCTCGTGCCGCAAGCGATGATCTTCACCTGCCGGAAGCGGGCGAACTCGGCCGGCTGAATGTCCATTTCATCCAGGAAAATGCGCCCGGTCTCCTGCCCCACGCGGCCCAGCATGGTG
>Ga0371490_1000287_pt1 | contig 38991 bp, 22 predicted proteins | sample MB2SIPfraction_FD_207959 | JGI IMG/M metagenome (GOLD analysis project Ga0371490, IMG submission 207959) | Lab enriched peat soil microbial communities from McLean, Ithaca, NY, United States - MB28FN SIP fraction | ecosystem: Environmental > Terrestrial > Soil > Wetlands > Peat | place: USA... | reverse complement strand
GTTCGACACTTATGCTGCACCCTTCGGCTTCGCTCAGGGCAGGCTCAAAAACTGAAGTCATGCCCTGACGCACGATTGTCTCGCCAAGAGTTTTTCGGCTGTCCAAAAAGTCCTCCTTCAACACCCTCGAGATTTCCGCGTACCATGGATGCGGACCGCAAACCGCGCCCTTGAGCGCCTGCTGACGGTCCACACCACCTGAGCCTTTGCCAAGGAAGCAATGGCACGCTGCAAAGGCCATCGCACTTCGTGGAGATCCCAATGCTTTCCAGAAGGTTTTTCTTTGTCTTGCTCGCATCCCTCGTGGGATGCTGCCCTGGTTCCGAGCTCGCAGCGCAGACGCATCCCGCCTCGGCTCCCCAACCCACGGTTGCGTCAGCCGCTGCCGCGCAGCCCGATGGCAATTACAACCCCGTCGCAGATCCCAGGGCCGTGGTCACAGCCGGTAACGCGCGCTTCACCGTGCTCACCCCGCAGCTGATCCGCATGGAATGGGCCGCCGACGGCAAGTTTGAAGATCATGCTTCGTTCGTGTTTTTGAATCGCCGCTTGCCGGTGCCAAAGTTCGAGGTGAGCCGCGCCAATCTGAACAGCGTTCACGTGCTGGAGATCAGAACGGAATGGCTGACGCTCAACTATGTCCTCACCGACGGCCAGACTTTGGAACAGAGTGCATTCGGACCGGATAATCTGCACCTGATGATCAAGCTCGACGATGGCCGCCAGGCCACGTGGAAGCCCGGACAAACCGATCCCGATAACCTGCTGGGCACCACCCGCACCCTGGACGGCGCGCGCGGCAACAAGACCCGCGAGCCCATCGAGCCGGGCCTGATCTCGCGCTCCGGCTGGGCCGTGGTGGATGACTCCACGCGCCCCCTCTTTGACACTGCCGACTTCACCTTCAAGGACGGCGAAAAGAGCCCCTGGCCGTGGGTCCAGTTGCGCCCCGCCGGCCAGCGCCAGGACCTTTACTTCTTCGGCTACGGCCACAACTACAAGCAGGCCCTGGGCGACTACGTGAAGGTGGCCGGCCGCATTCCCCTGCCGCCGCGCTTCGCCTTCGGCGCCTGGTGGTCGCGCTACTGGGACTACACCGATCAGGAGCTCGACGATCTGGTTGCCGGCTTCCGCGAGAACAACGTGCCCCTCGACGTGCTGGTCATCGACATGGGCTGGCATATCAGCAACGAACAGTTACAGGCCCGGGGCGAAAAGGATCAGTCCAACCACCGCCTGGGCTGGAGCGGCTACACCTGGAATCCGACGCTCTTCCCCGATCCCGATGCCTTTCTGAAAAAGATCCACGCCGAAGGGCTCAAGACCACGCTCAATCTGCATCCGGCCTCGGGCGTGGAACCATGGGAGCGCGCCTATCCGGAGTTTGCCCGCGCCATGGGCATCGATCCGGCCACGCGCCAGTTCGTGCCCTTCGATATCACCGACAAGAAGTTCGCCACCAACTACATGAACCTGCTCCATCATCCGTTGGAGCAGCAGGGCATCGACTTCTGGTGGCTGGACTGGCAACAGGAGCAGCACACCGCGCTGGCGGGCGTGATGCCTACCTGGTGGCTCAACTACGTGCACTTTACCGATCAGCAACGCGAGGGCAAGCGCCCGCTGCTCTTCCATCGCTGGGGCGGGCTCGGCAACCATCGCTACCAGATCGGCTTCTCCGGCGACACCTATTCGGTGTGGGAGTCGCTCGCCTTCCAGCCCTGGTTCACGGCCACCGCGGCCAACGTGGGCTACGCCTACTGGAGCCACGACATCGGCGGCCACATGCCCGGCGCTGTCGATCCCGAGCTCTACACGCGCTGGGTGCAGTTTGGCGCCTTCTCACCCATCCTGCGCACCCACACCACCAAAAACGCCGCAGCCGAGCGCCGCATCTGGGCCTATCCCGAGCCGTACTCCTCCATCCTGCGCTCCACCTTCCAGCTGCGCTACGCCATGGAGCCTTACCTCTACACCGAGGCTCGCCGCACCTACGACACCGGCGTCGCCTTCCTGCGCCCGCTCTACTACGACTGGCCCGCCGACGATGCCGCCTATCAGGCCAAGGGCGAGTACCTCTTTGGCGAGCAGATGATCGCCGCGCCCGTCACCGTTGCCGCCGACAAAACCACCGGCCTGAGCACCGAAAAAATCTGGCTGCCCGCAGGCGAGTGGATCGAGTGGCCCACCGGCAAGCACTTCACCGGCCCCCTGGAAACCGCGCGCAGCTTCTCCATCGAGCAGATGCCGGTCTACGTCAAATCAGGGGCAATTGTCCCCCTGCAGCCGCCCATGCAATTCACAGGTGAGAAGCCCGTCGATCCGCTCATCGTGAATGTGTGGCCGCTCGCGCCCGGCGCATCCTCCAGCTACGAGCTCTATGAGGACTCGGGCGCCTCAGTCGAATATCAAACGGGCGTCTTTGCGCGCACCCCCATCCATGCCACGCAAACCGCCAACCTGCTGCGCGTGGAGATTGGTCCCGCGCTCGGTAGCTATCCCGGCATGTTGACTTCACGCGGCTACGAGCTGCGTCTGCCTGCCGACTGGCCTCCCGCAGCCGTCACCGTCAACGGCGTGGCCGTCCAGCCGGCCGACGCTGCTGGCAACAGCGGCTGGCGCTTTGAGGGCAACACTCTCACCACCATCGTTCCCGTGGCCGCCAACTCGGTGCGCAACAAGGTGGTCATCGAGGTGACGCGCGCGCCTGAGCTCATGGCCCGCCGCGCCCAGCTCGACGGCTTTGCCGGAGCCATGACCCGTCTGCACGCGGTCTACGACGCGCTCTGGGCCACCCATCCCTTCGCCGAGCCTCCCGAGGAGCTGGTCAAGGCCCTGCAGACCGGTGACCGGCTCAGCTACCACCCGGAAACCGCGCCCCAGGAGCTGGCCGGCTTCAACGCCGCACTCAGCCGCGCACGGACGGAAGTGGACGCGCTCAACCATCGCTTCACCGCCCTGCTGGCCAGCCGGTCAACGGGGATCGGAGGAGCGACCGCCGATGAAGTGGCGCAGCAGAACCAGCAGCGCGCCGCCGCCATGGCCCGCGCCGTCACCCAGATCGATGAGCTGGCCCGGTAAATGCGCCCCACCAGCCGTTTTGCACTGCCCGGCTCCTGAGGTGAGCCAGGCAGCGCACCATCAAAGCAGGCAACCAAACCAGCCCGAAATACGATTTCCGGTAGTTTGCGTCCGCCAAACCCCTCCCCCAACCCCTCCAGGAGAGCCGGATCGCGGGAATTCGGTTCATAATGAAAGGTGACCATGACAACCGAGCAAACAGCGCACTGTACGCGGACCGAGCAACTTGTCGAACTGGAAAGCGAACTGGCAGCCCACACCTACCATCCCCTGGATGTGGTGATTGAGCGCGCCCAGGGCGTGTGGGTGTATGACGTGGAGGGCAAGCGCTATATGGATTGCCTGGCCGCCTACTCGGCCGTCAATCAGGGTCATTGCCATCCGCGCATTCTGGAAGCGCTGCAGCAGCAGGCCGCCAAAGTCACGCTCACCTCGCGCGCCTTCCGCAATGAGCAGTTCCCGCTCTTCTGCCAGGAGCTGACCGCGCTCACCGGCTTTGAGATGGTGCTGCCCATGAACTCCGGCGCTGAGGCGGTGGAGACCGCCGTCAAGGCCGCGCGCAAGTGGGGCCACAAGGTCAAGGGCATCGCGGCCAATCAGGCGGAGATCATCGTCTGCGCCGGCAACTTCCATGGCCGCACCACCACCATCGTCAGCTTCTCCAGCGACGAGCAGTACCGCGACGGCTTCGGCCCCTTCACGCCCGGCTTCAAGATCATTCCCTACGGCGACATCGACGCGCTGCGCGCCGCCATCACTCCCAACACCTGCGCCTTCCTGCTGGAGCCCATCCAGGGCGAAGCCGGCATCCTCATTCCTCCCGCCGGCTTCCTCCGCCAGGCCGCCGCGCTCTGCCGCCAGAACAACGTCCTGCTCATGCTCGACGAGATTCAGTCCGGCCTGGGCCGCACCGGCAAGCTCTTCGCCTACCAGCACGAAAGCATCACGCCCGACGTGCTGATCGTGGGCAAGGCTCTGGCCGGCGGCTTCTATCCGGTCTCCGCGGTGCTCGCCTCGCACCAGGTCATGGGCGTCTTCCATCCCGGCGACCACGGCAGCACCTTCGGCGGCAATCCGCTCGGCTGCGCCGTGGCCCGTGCCGCGTTGCGCGTGCTGGTCGATGAAAAGCTGGTGGAGCGCTCCGCCGAGCTGGGCGTGTACTTCATCGAGCGGCTGCGCGCACTCCCCGCGCCCATCGTCAAGGAAGTCCGCGGCAAGGGTCTGTGGATCGGCATCGAACTCCACTCCAAAGCCCGTCCCTATTGCGAAGCGCTGATGCAGGAAGGCATCCTCTGCAAGGAAACCCACGATCGCGTCATCCGCATTGCGCCGCCCCTGGTCATCACCCGCGAGGAGCTCGACTGGGCCTTCGACCGCATCGCCAAGGTGCTCCAGGCCGCTTGATCTCCAGGAACATCAGGTGCCCCATCCTTCCCCGTGTTTTTTGCGGGAAAGGGTGGGAAGAAACAGCGCGCATGCACCCTGTAAGGGTGCGGTGCAAGTAGTCCAGTACGGAGCGGAGCGACGTGCTGGGAACAAGCCCCTCCGATCGGCCCCGCACCCTGTAAGGGCGCTGTGCAATCCGCGCATGAAATATCTTGCGCCTCTGCCAAAACACCGGAGCTATCCATCTGCATTCGGTTCATCGCCGTGCTTGCGGCAACGATCCTGCATCCCGTTCAGTGCCCTGGATACACCACGCGATAGGTTCTGTAACCGCCGGAGAGGTTGCGCGCGCGGAATCCATGCTGCGTCAGGAGGCGGCACGCGTAGTAGGCCCGCTGCCCCACCCCGCAGTTCACCCAGATCTCGCGATCCGCGGGAAGTTCGTTGAGCCGGTCGCGCAACTGGCCCAGCGGAATATTCACCGCATCGTCGATCCTGCCCGCGGCAAACTCGGCCGCCTCGCGCACATCCAGCAGCAACGCATCGGTGTCGTGCACCTCATTCCACGGCGCCAGCTCCACATCGCCGCGCACCACGTTGGCGGCAATCATTCCGGCAAAGTTCACCGGATCCTTGGCTCCGCCATACTGCGGCGCGTAGCACAGCTCGGCCTCTTCCAGATCGAAGACCGTACCCTGCTTCTGGATCACCGTGGCAATCACGTCGATGCGCCGCTCCACGCCCTCTTCGCCTGCCGCCTGTGCACCTAGAACGCGCCCGTCGGAGCAGCGGAAGATCAACTTCAAATGGATCGCCTTGGCGCCTGGATAATAGCCCACATGATGGCCGGGATGCAGATAAACAGCGGCAAAATCCGTTGCCCCGCCGCGCGCCAGCGCCTTTTCCGTGGCGCCCGTCATGGCCACCGTGAACCCGAAGAACCCGCACACCGCCGTGCCCTGTGAGCCACGAAACTTCGCATTCCTCCCGCACAGCACATCGGCCACAAGGCGTCCCTGGCGATTGGCCGGCCCTGCCAGTGGAATCACACCCCGCTCACCGGTAACAAAGTGCTTCACCTCCACCGCATCGCCGATGGCCCAGATCCGCGCATCACTGGTCTGCATCTGATCGTTGACTTCGATGCCGCCTCGCGCGCCCAGCTTCAAACCCGCCTCAGCCGCCAGCTTCGTCTCCGGACGCACGCCGATGGCCAGCACCACGACGCCCGTGTCGAAGCTCGCACCGGCCTGGGTCTGCACCCGTAATCCATTTTCCGCCTGCTCCAGTGCGACCACTGCGTCGCCCAGCACCACCTTCACGCCCTTGGCCTCCAGCCGCTGGCGCGCATACTCGGCCATCTCCACGTCGAGTGGCGGCATCACCTGCTGGGCCAGTTCCACAATCGTCACCGCCAGCCCGCGATGGACCAGATTCTCCGCCATCTCCAGGCCGATGAATCCGCCGCCCACCACCACCGCCGTGGCCGGCTTCTCTTCCTCGATCCACGCGCGGATCGCGCGGCTGTCCGGCACCGTGCGTAACGTAAAGACGCCGGGCAGATCCACGCCGGGCCAGTTGGGCCGGATCGGTGCGGCCCCGGGCGCAAGCACCAGCGCATCGTAGTGCTCGGTGGTCACCGCGCCGGTCGCGGCATCCTGCACGCGGATCGTGCCAGCCGGGCGCTCAATGGCAACCACCTCCGCACCGGTGCGCACCTCGATCCGGAAGCGCTCGCGGAAGAGCTTGGGCGTGGCCAGCAGCAGTTTGGCCTCGTCCTGAATCACGTTGCCCACATAGTAAGGAAGCCCGCAGTTGGCAAACGAGACGTAGGGCCCGCGCTCGAAGACGACAATCTCCGCCGCTTCATCCAGACGGCGCAACCGCGCCGCACAGCTTGCGCCGCCAGCCACTCCGCCCACAATCAGAACCCGTCTCTTCATCGCGCCTTCTCTCCCTCTCCCTTGAGCCCCATCGCCCAAAAGCCGTCAGCCACAGCCATCTGGCAGAGATCCCATGGGCCGAAGCAAGCGAGATGAGTATAGCAAGGCCCGGCGAGTGGCCCGGGGCTGTGAGTTCACCAAGATATGCGGGTGCCCGGAGACGTGAGTTCAACCAAGATGAGAGGGTGCCCCGGAGATGTGAGTTCAACAAGGATGAGAGGGTGCCCCTGGTCCCTCGCCTTTGGGGACCAGGGATGTAGATCCACCATCCCCCGCGTTTACCGCCCCAGATCCGTTTGGTAGATATTCACCTCGGGGGTTCGCGCGGTCACCACCGGAAGGTCGCCGGGCGCCAGTCCAATCAACCGGTACTCGGTCGCGGTTATCGGCAGCAGGTTGTCGATGGTCGCCACCTGCTCCGGTTTGCCCGACGGGATGGCCACGCGATAGATCGGCCGCCCGGCTTCCAGAAAGTTCTGAAAGTAGAGATCGTGCCCGTCGTGGGAGAAGGTCGGGTCGCCGGCGGCCTGGTCGGTCAGCGTGGTCCAGTGCCCGGTCACCCGGTCGTAGAGCTGCAGCGAACCCTGATTCAGCGGCATGGCCACCAGGTAGCGCCCATCGGGCGAGAGCCGCGGGCTGAACAAGCCCACCGATCCCGGAATCTCCGTCGCCTGATGCGTCTCCATATCCAGCTGGTAGATGGCCTTGGGCTGCACGTTGTCCATGCGGTCCGGGGGGCGGCCAAAGATGATCGACCGGCCGTCGGGCGACCACGACGGGTCGGCCTCGTTGCGGTTTTCGTTCAGTACCGGCACCGGTTGCCCGCCCTCGGCGTCGATCAGGTAGATCTTCCACGGCTTGCCCGGCTCCTCGCCCATCAGCGCCAGGCGCCGGTTGTCGGGCGACCACTGCAGATTGAAGATCCGCAGCGGCGGCGCGGTCAGCGCAATGCGGTCCGAGCCGTCAATCCGGCTGCGCCACAACGTGTTGTCGGCCGCGTTCAGCCACGCCACCCACTTGCCGTCCGGCGAAAACTGCGCCAGCGAGGCGGCACTCAGGATTTTATCCATGGCCGTGAACTGGCTGGAGTGCGGAACCGCCTGCAGCAACTGAAACTCCAGCGTGGCGCCAATAAAGTAGATGCGGCTGTTGCCCGGCATGGTGCCCGGCGCCTGATAATCCAGCGGCCCGCCAGTCACCGGCCAGGGACGGCTGTTGCCGCCACGCCACCACGGCCGCTCCTGCCAGGCCCAGATCTCATGCCGCCCGTTGTGCGCCGACTGGAAGACAAAATATCTTCCGTCCCCTGTCCAGTTTCCACAGCACTCCTGGGCCGGCTGGTTCCAGCCTTCCAGCAGCGCATGCGCGTGGCCGCCATCGGCATCCACCTCCCACAGCGCCGAGGTCTGCCGTACCGGATCGCGCAGGGTGAACCGCAGCCGCTGTCCATCCGGCGACCAGCGCAGCCAGAAAGCCAGCCCCTGGGTAGTCAGCAGGCGATGCTGGTTGCTTCCATCGGTGTTCATTACGGTCAATTCGTTGCCGCTGGCCACCACCAGCCGCTTGCCATCCGGCATCCATGCCGCGTCGTGCGCCAGCACATTCGGCACCCGCCGGGCGTTGCCGCCGAGGGTGGGCACAATCCATAGCGTCTGCTCGGGCTCGGCCTTCAAGTGGCTGCGCACCAATAATTTGGAGCCATCCGTGGAGAGCCCGCAAATCAGCGGCTCGCCAATCTCCGAGGGCAGATGGAAGCGGCTGATCTCGCCATTGGCGGCCAGCGCCACGGCCAGAACCGGGTTGCCGTTCTCAATGTGCGAGAAGTAGATCCGCGTCCCGTCGCTCACCGAGCTGGAAAAGCTCTCTACCGTCTCATCGCTGGTCAACACGTGGCCGGAGTAGGTGGCCTGGTTGATCTCGTAGGGCAGCCGGGCCGGCGGACGCGTCACCAGAGCCGTCATCGCCCCGATGCTGAACAGCCCCAGAGTTCCCGCCAACCACCAGGAAGCTGGAACCCGGGGCGCCGGATCTGCCCCATCCGCACTGGCAGATACTTCAGAAACAACAACTTCCGGAATCTTCACCGGAGCCATGAAGCGGTAGCCGCGCTTGGCCAGGGTCTCCACAAAGCGGGGATTGTCGGCCGAGTCGCCCAGCGCCTCGCGCAGCTTGTTCACCGCGATCCCCAGACTGTGGTCAAAATCCACCGTGGTGTCGGTTCCCCACAGCTCCTTCTGCAGGGTCTCGCGCGAAACCACCTCGCCGGCATGCTGCAACAGCACCGCTAGCAGCTTGAAGGGCTGGCTTTGCAGACGGACGCGGAAACCGGAGCGATACAGTTCACCGGCCTGGAGATCGGCTTCGAAGACCCCGAAACTGATCCGGCCACGAGCGGGATGGTTGGCTTTCTTTACCACAACCTACCCAGCATACCCCGGTTTGCCGATTCAGAGAAGTCGGAGACTTGGACTTCAAAAGCGGAAATCGGCCGCACTCCTCACCTTTTTTTCTGGAGACATGTGGCAAAAGAATCTTGTAAACAAAAACGTTAGCTGGAGAACACCGGAAGGAGTGCAATTGATGGCAAATTGGCTCGCGGTGGATTGACCATGCTATGCGCCAGGGGTTTTCCTCATGCGTGGTTGGGAGGAAGTCTCCGGACACCCAACGCATCGAGCGTCCGGAACAACCTCATACGACCTTTTGGAGGACTTTGTGATGTTTGCTATCAAGAGAAACAGGACTGGGTTGCTGAACCGGACGCTGTGGATCGGTCTCTCGCTGATCCTGATGCTGGTCCCGGCCTTGACGCCGGTCTCGTTTGCGCAGACCGATACGGGTGCCATCGCCGGTACGGTCACCGACCCGACTGGCGCGGTGATCGCCGGAGCGGCCATTACCGCCACCAACACCGACAACGGCCTGAAGCTGGCTGCTGTTTCCAATGGCACAGGCGCCTTTGTGATTCTGGCCGTGCCCCGCGGCAACTATAAGGTGGAGGCCAAGGCCACCGGCTTTGCTCCCGCGGCCGCCACGGTCACCATCACCGTATCCGCAACCCAGAATGTCCCCTTCCGGCTGAGCCCGGCAGGCGGCTCCACCACGGTGGAGGTCACCGAGGAAGTGCCGCTGGTCAACGTCTCCGATGCCACCATCGGCGCCACCATCCAGGGTGCGCAGGTCACCGAACTGCCCCTGAACGGCCGCAACTTCTCCAATCTGGCCCTGCTCACCCCGGGCGTCACCCGCGGCGCCTACGGCGACATGGCCTCCGGCGGCGGCTCCAGCAACAATGCCGAAACTGTTCGTAACAACGAGAGCGGCAACGCTGCACTCTCGATCAACGGCCTTCGCCCCCAGGCCAACAACTACCTGCTGGACGGCGTAGACAATAATGACGGCCTGATCGGCACCATTCTCTTCTTCCCCAACATCGATGCCACCCAGGAATTCCAGGTGAACACCAACATCGCCCCGGCTGAGTACGGCCGCGCGGGCGGCGCCGTGGTGATGAGCTCCATCAAGAGCGGCAGCAACGACTTCCACGGCTCCATCTTCGAGTTCTATCGCGACAAGAACTTTGACTCCAACCCCAATTACCGCTTCAACGGCGCCCCGGCCACACCGGCAGGCGGCTTCCTGCGCAACCAGCCCGGCTTCTCCATAGGCGGGCCGATCATCAAGAACAAGCTCTTCGGCTTTGGCGACTACCAGGCGCTGCGCGAAACCATCGCCGTCTCGCCCCACTACCTCACGGTTCCCACCGTGTTGATGCGGCAGGGCAACTTCACCGAACTGGAGGACGCGGGACAGAACGCCAACTCCAACAACGGCAACTACAAGACCACTTATCCGCTGTGCGTCTCCGGCGGTCTGGGCGGCAAAACCAGCCCCGGTCTGATCTACGACCCCACCACCTGCAAGCCTTTTGCCGGCAACATCATTCCCGCCGGCCGCATGAACCCTGCTGCGGTCAACTACCTGAACGCCTTCCCCACCCCCTCGCGTTCGGACCGCTACCTGAACAACTACCTGGACACGCAGTCCGAGCAGAACAAGTACAACACCTTCGATCTGCGCTTTGACTGGTTCGCCACAGCCAAGGACAATGCGTTCATCCGTTTCAGCTACGACAACTCGGTAAACACCAAGTCCAGCGAGTTTTCCAACCTGCCTGCCGGCGGCGGCACGGGCATCAATCCCACCCACGCCCGCGGCTACGATCTCGGCTATACGCACACCTTCACAGACAACATCGTCAACGAAGCCCGCATTGCCTACAACCGCGACAACTACGGCTACACGCCGCCCATGTACGGCAGCTACGTCTCCAAGAACCTGGGCATCGTCAACGCCAACATCAACCAGGAAACCACTGGCGGCGCGCTGATCGGCGGCTGGTCGGGCGAGCTGGAGTACACCGGCGACTACGGCCTCTATGCCGTGCCCCAGAACACCTATGAGTTGAACGACTCCCTCAGCTGGAACCGCGGCAAGCACTCGCTGAAGTTCGGCGGCACGCTCATTCGCCGCGAAGTTGCCTTCTTCAATCCCCAGGAGGGCAAGGGCTACTTCTGGATCGACAACGGCACGGTGATCTTCACCGGTTACGAAGTCTCCGAGCTGCTGGCCGGCGGCGTCTACAACTACCAGATTGGCTCCCAGGCCGGTTACTTTGCCAACGAAGGCCAGGAAGACGGCCTCTTCGCCCAGGACACCTGGCGCGTGAATCGCCGCCTGACTCTGAATCTCGGCCTGCGCTGGGATCTGCTGACGCGGCCCTATGAGAAGCACGATCAACAGTCGGCCTTCAACATCGCCAACGGTACGGTGATGCTCGCCAACAAGAACGGCATCTCGCGCTCCATCCGCAACCAGGATTACACCAACTTTGGCCCGCGCCTGGGCTTCACCTACGACCTGGAAGGCAATGGCAGGACCGTGGTGCGCGGCGGGTACGGCATCTTCTACTTCCCCGACTACGGTGGCATCAACAACCAGCTGGGCGAGCAGGCTCCATTTGGCGGCAGCAACAGCTACCTGGCTTCCAACGGCTACTGCGTCACCCTCACCGGCCAAACCACCACGCAGAGCGGCTCCTACAACTGCAGCGGCTACACCAGCCCCAGTGCCGTAGTCTCCTCTCTGCCGGCGCGCGGCTACGTCAACTTCAATCCTGCTGCGCCGCCGGCCGGCACCAGCATGATCGCCGTCAACCGCGACAGCTCCACCAGCATGGTCCAGGAGTGGAACCTGCAGTTGGAGCGTCAGCTGGGCTCCAACAACGTGTTCAACCTGGCCTATGTGGGCACCCACGGCTCCAACCTGAGCACCTACTACCCGTACAACATGTACCAGTTCGGCACCGGTGCGCAGAACTTCCCCACCCTCGGCTCCATCAACTACAACAACTACAACGGCGTTTCCAACTACAACGGCCTGCAGGTGCATGCCGAGCATCGCGCCAACAACGGCCTGGTCGCCACCGCATCCTATGCGTGGTCGCACACCCTGGATGACTCGCCCAGCGCCTTCCTCAGCCAGACCGCCGCGCTCTACTACGACCCCATGGCCGGCTACGGTAACTCCAGCCAGGATCAGCGTCAGGTCTTCAGCTCCTCCATCCTCTACCAGCTGCCCTTCGGCCGCGGCCAGCGCTTCATGGGCTCCGTGTCGCGTCCCATGGAACTGGTGATCGGTGGATGGCAGGCCAGCATCATCGGCCTGGTGCAGTCCGGCTCGCCGGTCGATCTTTCCACCGGCGCCAACAACCCCGGCAACCGCCCCGATCTGGTCGGCCCCATCAACTACCCGAAGGCCATTCTCGGTTACTGGTTCAACCCGGCTGCCTTCTCGGCCAGCATTCCCACCGTCACCACGTCCAACGGCACCACCGTTTACACCCGTCTGGGCACGCTGCACCGCAACCAGGTTTACGGCCCCGGCTATCGCGTGGCCAACCTGAGCCTGCAAAAGAACCTCCACTTGACCGACAAGCACACGCTGGAACTGCACGGAGACGCATTCAACCTGCTCAACACAGCTGAATTTGCGGGTCCCGACGCCGGCATGAACGACTCCACCTTCGGCAGGATCGAGGCCACGCAGATCTACACCAACCGTCAGATCCAGTTGGCGGCGCGCTTCACCTTCTAGCCTTCCCCTTTCCAACCCGATGCACCGTGGCGATCGCTCATCGATCGTCGCGGCGCATCGGCCAATTCCCATAGCAAAACCAGGGTTCTGTGTCCTGCGGGCAAAGCTCTCAAATCGATGCGACCACCAGGGAGCAGCGACCTCGCGATGCACTCCATCGGGATACACCTGCCCTGGTTGCGCCCCAAGGGGACGCAGGAGCACACGCGCGCCACGGCGTCAGGCTTCTGCATTCGGCAGGCTGGTCTTCCAGCATTCTGCTCCTGGAGATTCTCATGCGATTCAAGCCCTCTTTCTTCCTGGCCGCAACTTGGGTCGCAGGGCTTCTCGGTATTTCTGCCTCTGTGCAGGCGCAGGCCGCATCTGCAGTTGCAATCGCCGCCCCCGCGCAGGAAACGATAGCGATCGATAAAATCGATCCCCCCGATTGGTGGGTCAACTTCCCAAGTCCCATGCTGCTGGTGCACGGCAGCGGCTTGGCCAGCGCGCATTTCAGCATCTCCGGCCAGGGCGTCACGCTTGCGCGCACGCAGAGTTCGGCCAATGGCCATTGGGCATTTCTCTGGCTCCGCACGGAGCACGCTCCTGCGCAGACGCTCACGATTCTTGCCACCAACGGCAAAGCAGAGATCCGCGCGTCCTACACGCTTGCCGCACGCAACCAGAGCACAGCCAGCCACGCCGGCTTCAGCGCGGCGGACGCCATGTATCTGATCATGCCCGACCGTTTTGCCGATGCCGAGCCCAATCCGCCCGGCGATACGCGCGCCGCTGCCCGCGGCTGGCACGGCGGCGATCTGGCCGGCGTCACCGCGCATCTCGACTACCTGCAATCGCTCGGCGTCACCACCGTGTGGACCACCCCGGTGCTGTCGAACGGCACCATGCCCGAGTCCTATCACGGCTACGCGGCCACCGATCTCTATGCTGTCGATGCGCACTTTGGATCGCTTGCGGACTATCGCAACCTTTCCAGCGCCCTGCACGCGCGCGGCATGAAGCTGGTTGTCGATCTGGTACCCAATCACGTCGGCGTCCAGCATCCCTGGATGGCCGATCCGCCTGCTCCCGATTGGTTTCATGACACCCGCGCCAATCATCTGGCCGTCGATCACGACTTCCATCAGCTCGTCGATCCGCATGCTGCGCCCGCCGCCTCGCTGCGCATCACGCGCGGCTGGTTCAGCGACGATATGCCGGACCTGAATCAATCGAACCCGCTCGTCGCGCAGTACTTCATCCAGAACGCGCTGTGGTGGGTTGAAACCGCCAATCTGGATGGCATCCGCCTCGACACCTTTCCCTACGTCGATCGCAGCTACTGGCAGGACTTTCACCGTACGCTGCACCAGGTCTATCCGCATCTGACCACGGTGGGCGAAGTCTACAATCGCGATGCGGAAGTGGTCTCCTTTTTTGCCGGTGGCAGAACCCATGCCGGCATCGATACGGGCCTCGATACCCCCTTCGACTTTCCTCTGCAGTTTGCTCTGCGCGATGTGCTCGCTGCCGGCAAGCCGATGACCGAGCTCACCGATGTGCTCCGTCAAGACGCGCTCTATCCGCATCCCGAGCGGCTCGTGACCTTCATCGGCAACCACGACACCACGCGCTTCCTCACCGAAGCTGGCGGCTCGGTGCCACGTCTCAAGCTGGCCATCGGACTCATCGCCACCTTGCGCGGCATGCCGCAGCTTTACTCGGGCGATGAGATCGCTATGACCGGCGGCGCAGACCCCGACAATCGCCACGACTTTCCCGGTGGCTTCCCCGGTGATGCGCGCTCCGCCTTTACCGCTGCTGGACGCACCGCAACCGAGCAGGATGTGTATCAATGGACGGCCGGCCTGCTGGCGCTGCGCAAGGCCCATGCCGAGTTCGCCACCGGCATGGAACAAAACCTCTTCACCGATGCCGATGCGTTCGTCTTTGTGCGCACGCCCCGCACCTCCGGTTGCCCGGCGGACCATGCCGAAGAGCGTATGCTGATCGTCGTGAACAAAGCCCACGCCCGCAAGTCTATCGATCTGCCGCTGCAGGCCACGGCGCTAGCCGGTTGCGAGCAGTATGCAGCAACTGCACCCGGCTCGCTGCCAATCAGGAGCGCGGACACCCTGCACCTGGAAATCCCGGCCGAGACACTTTCTGTCTACACCGTACGCTGAGCCGGAGAAGTTGAAAAAGGGAGAAGGAATGCGGCAGATTCACTGGCCTCGCTCGATTGAAGTTGGATTCGTTTATTCATTGTTTGCCTTGGTTCTTTCAGCCGCTGCAAGCGGAACAGCAGCACAGGTTGCAGCCCCGCGGCACGCCGTCCAGGTCACAACGCTTGCCGACGGCGTGGTGCTGCGCGATGGCGCCGACCGCATGGAAGTGCGCCTGCTGGAGAATGGCCTGGCCAGTGTCCATGTCGAGCCCGATAACCGGCAAACGCCGCAAACGCCCGTTCTGGCACCCCATCCTGCGTTGCATGCTCCTGCAGCCATCCTGCGCACGCAGAGCCACGGCATCTACACTCTGGCCACGCACAACCTGCGCGTGCAGATTGCTCTCACCGCGCCGCACCACCTCGCCTTTCTCGACGGCGCCGGCAAAGAGATTCTGCGCAGTGACAATCCCCTCGCCGATGCCCGCACTGCCAGCGTGAATCTGGCGCGCAACGATACCGACACTCTCTACGGTGTGCACGGCATTGGCCTGCACGAAGCCACCGGCGAAATTGCCCGCAACACCGGCGGCACAGTGGCCGCAGGCACGCAGGGGAACAGCGGTGCGCCCTACATCTTCACCCACCGTTACGGCGTGCTCGTCGACTCCGATGGCGGCGAATTCGCGGCCTCGCCCGCCAGCATCCGCTTCCTGCACGCCTCGCGGCCCGATGTCGAGTTTTTCGTCTTCCTCGGCCAGCCGCTGGAGACCATGGCCTCGCTTTCGCGTCTTGTCGGCCCACCCCCCATGCCGCCCAAGTGGACCCTCGGTTTCCTCAACAGCCAATGGGGCGCCACGCAGGCGGAGGTTGAAAAGTTGATCTCCACCTATCGCGACAAGCGCATCCCCCTCGATGGCTTTATCTTCGATTTCGACTGGAAGGCATGGGGCGAGGACAACTACGGCGAGTGGCGCTGGAACTCCACCTCCGGCCCCGGCAACGTTGCGCCCAACAAGTTCCCCACCGGCGCCAGCGGCGATTTTGCCAAATGGGCCGAGTCCCAGGGCGTGCATCTGGGCGGCATTCTCAAACCGCGCATTCTCACCACCGTTGCCGGCAGCGACAAGCCCACGGAAGCCGCGGCCTACGCCACCGCGCACAACTTCTGGTATCCCGGCCAGAAGCTCATCCCCGACTATTTTTCGCATCGCCCCGCGCGCGACCTCGACTTCAACAATCCCGAACTGCGCGTCTGGTACTGGCAGCATCTCGAACCCGCCTTCCACGCCGGCATGGTTGCCTTTTGGAACGACGAAGCCGACGAGTCCGGCGGCGTTCCCTTCAACAATCTGCAGTTCCTGAACATGGGCCGCGCCATCTACGAAGGCCAGCGCGCCGGCTCCGACCTGCGCGTCTGGACCATCAACCGCAATTTCTATCTGGGCGCTACGCGATTCGCCTACGCGGGCTGGTCGGGCGACATCGACACCGGCTTTGCCAACATGGCCTTTCAGCGCCGCCGCATGCTGGCCGCGCTCAACACCGGCGAGTTCCACTGGAGCATGGATACCGGCGGCTTCAATGGCCATCCATCGAACGAGAACTACGCGCGCTGGATGGAGTTTGCCGCCTTTGTGCCCATCATGCGCGTGCATGGCGGCCTCGACGAGAAGCGCCAGCCCTGGATGTATGGGCCGGTTGCGGAAGCGGCGGCCACGCAGGCGCTCAACCTGCGCTATTCCCTGCTGCCCTACATCTATTCCTACGAACGCGAGAATACGGAAGGTGAAGTCGGCCTGGTTCGTCCCCTCGCATGGGAGTTTCCCGCCGATGCGCAGGCCGCCGCCGAGGAGTCGGAGTGGATGTTTGGCGATGCGCTGCTGGTCTCGCCGGTTGTCACCGAAGGCGCGACCACCCAGAGCGTTTATCTCCCGGCCGGCGACTGGTACGACTATGCGACCGGCAAGCACTATGCCGGCGGCCAGACCATTCAGCTGGCTATCGATGCCAAAACCTGGAAGGATATCCCGCTCTTTGTCCATGACGGCTCCATCGTGGCAACCGAACCGGTCCAGCAGTACGTCGATCAGCTGCCCATGCAGGAGATGACGCTCGATGTCTTCCCTGCAACCACCGTTGCCAGCTTCACCGCCTACGACGACGACGGAAAGACCTACGACTACGAGAAGGGCTCTTTCATGCTCCAGCGCATTACGGCAGAGCGCACCGCTGCGCGCACACGGATTTCTGTCGCAGGCGCAACCGGCCATTATGCTAGCCCGCTGCACAGCTATCTGCTGCGCATCCACGCCACAGCTTCGCAGCTGACGCGCAATGGCAAGCCTATGCGCCAGGAAAGCAGGGAAGAGTTCCAGCACGGCGCGGACGGCTGGGCTCAGAGCAGCGACAAATTCGGATCTGTCATCCTGGTGCGCGTACCGGCAGGTTCTGCTTCGTCCACTACGCTCACACTCCGCTACTGATCCGGCCCTAAAGCATCACAACATTTCGGGTGCCCCACCCTCGCCGCGTCCTTGTTTCTTGCGGCTAGGGTGGGATAGCACGATGCAAATCTTTTGGGCCGGATCAATAAGAAGAAATGCGGTCCCACGCGCGCTGCCGTGGGACCGCAAGCGCGCGGCTACGTCGGATCGTCGTAATCGCTGGCTACAGCGGTTCTCCAATTGCTCTATTCCGAAATCGCAACCGCTGCGTGGCTGATTCCGTCCATCGGTCAAGACGGCGCGCAGCGCGGCTGCTGCATGCAATGCCTGCAGGCAATGCATCAGCGCTGCGGCTTGCTATGGATCTGCCCCGGATCGTCGAGATCCGGCGAGGTTGGCTCCAGTGACCGCTGCGCTGCCGCACCTTCCGCCGCAAATGCCGCCCGCAGCTTTGCCGCATCCACCTGCACAGCAGGCTGAAATTGCCCGCCCGCCATATACTCTACGAGCGACCGCCGCAACGCCGCAGCACTGGGCCGCTTTGCCTCCAGGTCAATCGTCGAAACCATCAGCCGCCCAGCGCCTACGCGACACTCGAAGACCAGCGCCAGCTTCCAGTTGCGGTTCCAATCGTCGATGGGCTGCACAATCGGCTCGATCTCCGCCGCAATCTCTTTCATCCGCACCGCCCGCGCCTCGCCCGCCACATCAATCCACTGCCAGTCGCAGTGCGCCTCGGTCGGAAAACCCGCCAGCGCCGGATGCCGGGCCGCGCACAGCAACCCCAGCATCCATGCGCCATTCGGGTTCATCAGCCGATTCCAGAAGGTGGGCACCGTGGTCATCTTCGGCCACTCGCCCGGCACATGCTCCGGCTGGAACAATACCCGCGTCCCTTGGGCCAGTGCCCGTTCCGCCTCATCCCAGTTGCGCGTCAACAGCACGTTCTCCGGCGTGCTTGCGGCCTGCTCCGCAGGGTAGACCCAGAAATTCCATTCGTTGCGCGAAGCCGCATCGCCCGCAACTTCCACCACCAGCTTGTACCGCGCCGGTGCGGCCAGCCTTGCAAGCTCCACTTCCACAGCTCCCAAGGGAATGTTCTTGCCGCGCGGAATCACACGTTCGCTCCACGCGCCCGCTGCCACCACCGCGCCGTCTTCCGCAACCACGCGCCACGCCGCACGCGCACGCTCCAAGGGCTTTGCGCCGTAGTGCGCCATTTCCACGGGCGCATGCAACACGTCGCTCGTCGCAAACACACGCTGCTTCAGCCGCGCCAGCAGCACCGTAGCGTTGTTGAACTGCCGGAACTCTTCCGGCGCAGCATAGCCTTTGCTCTCCCAGAAGGCATCCAGCACCCCGATCAACGCGCCGCCCTGGCCCAGATAATCGTGCAGATCGAGCAGTTCAAAGCCGCTGTAACTGGGCGTGCGCAAATTCGCCTCAATGTCTTCCTTGTAGCAGGCCAGCTGGAAGCGCCCTGAGGCATGGGCCAATTTTGCATTCTGCTCCAGCAACCCGTTTTCCTCTGCCGAATCGCGCCAGATCTCATAGTTGCCCGGCACCAGATAGCCGGTAAATTTGCGGATCACATCGAAGTTGGGATAGGCGCACCACTGGCCGGTTTCGTGGCCCACCACCGGAATCGGCACGCTCTTGAGTTCGGCCTCATAGTCCTCGCCAAACCACCCCGAAGGTCCGCGTCCCGGCGCATGTCCCGCAGGCGGGCGATTCGCCGCCAGATAATCGCACGAATAGGGCTCTCCCGGCTTCGGCGCCGCGGGCCGGCCGGTTCCGTCGGCGTAGAGCCGGCGTGGATCCGCTGCCCGCCACTTGCGGTCCCACTCCGGCAACTGCTCGCTGTAGTGGCCCGCCGGCTCGTTGGTCGCATTCAGCAGGATCAGCGACGGATGATTCCCGTAGGCCCGCAGCAGCCTCCCAGTCTCGTCGTTCAGCAAAGCCAGCATCTTGCCTTCGGCATCGAAAGCATTCCACATGCCGCACTCCGGCTGCAGATAGAAGCCCATCTCGTCGGCCGCGGTGAACGCTGCCTCCGGCGGGCACCAGGAGTGGAAGCGGATTCCGTTCATGCCCCACTCCCGGCAGATGCCCATGATGCGCTTCCATGCGGCTACATCGGTGGGCGGATAGCCGGTGAGCGGAAAGCCGCCGCCGTCGTGCGTGGCGCGCAGCAGCAGCAGCTCGCCATTCAATCGGATCTGCTTGCCGTCAGCCTTGATCTCGCGCATGCCGAAGCTGACCGTGCGCATGTGCTCGCCCTGGTTGGTGGTGAGCCGCACCTGCAGGCGTTCGAGCGCCGGGTTGAACTCGCTCCACGGTGTGGCATGCGGAACCGGAATCCGCAGCTTCGCTTCGCCGCCCGTTGCGCTCCACTCTACACGCGCCTGCTCTGCGCCCACTGTCAGCGTGCCGCGTCCGGCCTCGCCCAGCGCCGTGCCAATCTTCACCCGCACCTCGGCCGATTGTGTGCGGAGTTCGGGAAACACCTGCACATCGCTCAGCCAAACGGCAGGCGTAGCACGCAGCTCCATCCGCCCCACCATGCCATTCCACGTTCCGCCCTCGGCATCGGAGACCGAGTGTCCATCGGGGCGATAGGGAAAGATCATGCGGTTATCGATGCGGATCGCCAGCCGATGCCGGCCCGGCCCAAGCAGCCCAAAATCGTATTCGTGTGGCGCAACCAGCGAATGGCAGCTACCCACCTTCTGCCCATCCAGAAAAACCGCTGTCTCCCAGCGTGTACGCTCCAGCAGCAGTTCCACGCGCTGCCCGCGCCACGCCGCCGGAATCTCCACTTCGCGCTCGTACCATGCCACCCCCAGATAGTGCCGCACCGGCTGCGAGAGATACGGCACCTTCACCGCTCCGGGCTTGGTGTAGCGCGCATACTCCGGCTTCTTGTACCACGCCATATCGTGCGGCAAGGCGGCAACAAACGGTGTCTCGGCACGGATCGCATCGCCGTAGCCCGCAAGCTGCAGCGTGCCCGGCAGCGCGATGCTCTGCTCGGTCTCAAGCCGGCGCGCAAACCACTCCTGGCGCACGCCCGCATCCTCGCGATCCAGTCGGAAGCTCCATTGCCCGGCCAGCGACACCGCGCCTTCGCCTGCAGGTTCTGCCGGTGCCGGAACGCCCATCACGGTTGCCGCCGATGCCGTTGCCGTCAGCGCCACAAAACGCCGGCGCGAAATCTTTTTCTGGAAGGAGATGCTCATGGTCTTGTTGGAATGCCTCACAAGAACGGCGGAATTTCCGCCGCGCTGGAGACTATTCTAACCACGCATCCGCGCGCGGAACATGCACCGCACTCAAAAAGCAGGGAGAATCCCCACCTGCGCCGCAGTGAGAGATACGGCAAGGCGAAGATTCTCCCGCTGTTCGAGCCACCGCTCGGGCACGCCTATTCGGTGTCCGGGTTGGGCAGCATCACGTCGCGCACAATCCCGTTCATCTCCGCCACCGACGCAATAAAGCCACGCAGCGTGCGGCGGGTCGAGCCAAAGGTGTCGAACTCCTCCGGCGTCAGGCCGTCTTCCATGTAGGCGCGCTCAAAGTCCGGAAATTTGCGCAGCAGCGTGTCCACAATCTTCGCGTCCACCGGCGTGTGGATGCGGTCCACAATCTCGATGTCGCTCTGGTTGTAGCGCTTCTGCCAGCCGCAGGGCGGAGAGATCACCACATCGCCGCCGATAAACTCGCTCCAGTGCATGTGGTTGCGGAAGGCCGCCGAAAGCAGGCGCAGCCGGTAACCGCGCTCCTGGTAAATCCGGTACGCCTTCTTGAAGGCCGCCACACCGGCCCACTCAAAGTAGCCGGGATCAACAGACAACTTCTGCTTGTCGTGGACCACCTTCAACCAGTCATCCAGCCGCCCCACCATGATGGTGCACACCGGGCCCATGGTGGAGATGTCCAGCCCCTCGGCCTCGCGGCGCTTCAATCCGCGCTCCACCGCCTCGGCCACGGCAATCGCCTGCGGGACGGTAAAGCTGACCGTGGCGTTGATGCTGATGCCGCGATAGGTGGCCTCTTCCATGGCCGGAATGCCGGCCTTGGTCGCAGCAATCTTCACAATCATGTTGGGCGCAAGCTGGCTGAAGCGCATGGCCTGCTCCAGCATGGCCCGCGTGCTGCGATAGTTGCGCGGATCGGTCTGGATGGAGAGCCGTCCGTTGCGGCCCTTGCTCCGCTCGAAGATGGGCAGCAGCAGCTTCGACGCATTGGCTGAGATCTCCTCCACAATGCGCCACGCTATCTGCTCCTCGTTAGCGTCGGGCATCTCCCGGAGTAGCTCCAGCATGCGCACCCGCCAGGTGGCCAGTTCCTGCTTGATCACGGTCACAGCGATCGAGGGGTTGCAGGTGGCGCCCACGGCGCCGTGTTCGATCGCGTACTTCAGTTCTTCAAGGGCCGCTGAGTCGTTCCAGAGGCAGGTCGAAGTGGTCTGGGTCATCTGGTGGAGCGGGCTTTTGAACGCGGTAGAAGCGGAAGGAGCCATGGTACCTCCGGTCGATTGCAAACGTGTGCAAAAAGAACGCTACCACCCCCAAAATTCCCTGGTCAAGAGATCGCTCTCTGGCTACTCGAAGATACCCGATTGAAACTAAACAAGATAGATCGGCGCAAAAAAATCTTCTCTCCGTCCCTGCCCTGTGCGGTTCCAGGCGCACGCGCTCTGCCTGGAAGCTTTTTCGGGTTCCCAGATGCAGGAGTCCCCCCAACGCCTTCCCCGGCATTAAACGGCGTTGAACGGTGTTGACCAGAGCGGTAAAAGATCTCTTTTCACTCGGGAGTTGACAGGAATGCAAATCCGGGTAGAAGATTCTCTACCAGTTGCACACGTGTGCATTCCACATCGTGCCATGAAACCATGCTCTGTCCCCAGCCTGCGCCGCCGATCCACCGCCCCGGCAGGCCGGAACATGGCCAGGAGTTTCCGATGAGCCACCTGCTGGTTAAGCCCGACGTCTTTGAAAACCGCACCGCGAGCTTTGGCTTTGAGCTCTTGTCCTTTGCCGTGCGCAAGCTGGCCGCTGGCGAGTCCTACTCCGCCGATACCGGCTCCACCGAGCTGGCCATCGTCGTCCTCGGCGGCCGTTGCTCGGTCCAGAGCTCCGCCGGCCAGTGGCTCAACTTCGGCGGCCGCACCACGGTCTTTGACGGCCTGCCCTACACCCTCTACCTGCCCATCCACACCCGCTTCACCGTCACCACCGATTCGCATTGCGACCTCGCCTTTTGCCACGCCCAAGCCGAAGAGGTGCACCCCGCCCGGCTGGTCACTCCCGACGATGTGGGCATTGAGTTGCGCGGCGGCGGCAACGCCACCCGCCAGATCAACAGCATGCTCCCGCCCAGCTTTGACGCCCATCGGCTCATCGTGGTCGAGGTCTACACCCCGGCCGGCAACTGGTCCAGCTGGCCGCCGCACAAGCACGACGTGCACAACCCTCCCACCGAGGTCGATCTCGAGGAGATTTACTACTACCGCATCCAGCGTCCCGAAGGCTTTGCCATCCAGAAGGTCTACACTCCCACGCGCTCCATCGACGAGACCATCACCGTACGCGATGGCGAGCTGGTACTGGTGCCCGAGGGCTACCATCCGGTGGCCGCGGCCCACGGCTACAACGTGTACTACCTGAATGCCCTCGCCGGCTCGGCCCGCTCGCTGGCCGCCAGCGACGATCCCGACTACGCCTGGGCGCGCAGCACCTGGACCGAACAGGACCCGCGCGTTCCAGTGGTCACAAGACAGGTGACGAGGTAAGCGATGACGACACGCAGACTGCCAACCACCCGCTTGACCATGGCGCAGGCCCTCATCAACTTCCTCAACGCGCAATACGTGGAGCGCGATGGGCACGAGAACAAGTTCTTCGCCGGCGTGCTCGGCATCTTCGGCCACGGCAATGTAGCGGGCATCGGCCAGGCCCTGCAGCAGAACCCCGAGCTGCCCTACTATCCGGTGCGCAACGAGCAGAGCGGCGTGCATCTGGCCGCGGCCTACGCCAAGGCGTCGAACCGCATGCGCACCTTTGCCTGCACCTCCTCCATCGGTCCCGGCGCCACCAACATGATCACCGGCGCGGCTCTGGCCACCGTCAATCGCCTCCCCGTGCTGCTCTTGCCGGGCGACATCTTCGCCCGCCGCAACGTGGCTCCGGTCCTGCAGCAGATTGAGTCGCCCACCACGCAGGACATCGGCGTCAACGATTGCTTCAAGCCGGTCTCGCGCTACTGGGACCGCATCTATCGCCCCGAGCAGCTGATCGCCGCGCTGCCGGAGGTGATGCGCGTGCTCACCTCGCCCTCCGATTGCGGCGCGGTCACGCTGGCTCTGCCCCAGGACGTGCAGACCGAAGCCTATGACTATCCGGAAGAACTCTTCCAGAAGCGCGTCTGGCTCATTCGCCGCGGCCTGCCCGACGAACTCTCGCTCCATCGCGCGGTCCAGGCCATTCACGCCAGCTCGCGCCCGCTCATCGTCTGCGGCGGTGGTGTGCTGATGAGCGAAGCCTCCGCGGCTCTCGACAAACTCGCCTCCTCCACCGGCATTCCCGTGGCCGAGACCCAGGCCGGCAAAGGCGCGCTCCCTTGGGATCACGCGCAGGTGGTGGGCGCCCTCGGCGCAACCGGCTCGCAGGCCGCCAATCGCCTGGCCCATGATGCCGATCTGGTCATCGGCATCGGCACCCGCTACGCCGATTTCACCTCCGCTTCGATGACCGCCTTCCAGAACCCGCAGGTGCGTTTCGTCAACATCAACACCGCGGAGTTTGACGCCTTCAAGGTGGGCGCAATTCCGGTGGTGGCCGATGCCCGCGCCACGCTGGAGCAACTGAGCCAGCGGCTTGCAGGCTTGCACGTCAGCAGCGCCTACGCGCAGGAGGTGGCCACGCTCAAAGTCGCGTGGGATGCGGAGGTCGATCGCCTCTTCCATTTGAACCATCCCGGCAAACCCGCGCAGAGCGAGGTGATCGGCGCCTTGTGGGAGTCCAGCGGCCCGCGCGATGTGCTGCTCTCTGCCGCCGGCTCGCATCCCGGTGACCTGCACAAGCTGTGGCGCACCCGCACGCCGGGTGGCTACCACATGGAGTACGGCTACTCCTGCATGGGTTATGAGATTCCCGGCGCCATGGGCGCGCGCATCGCCGACCCCACCCGCGAGGTCTTCGTCTTCCTCGGCGACGGCACCTATCTGATGATGCCCACCGAGCTGGCCACCGCGGTGCAGGAGGGCATCAAGATTATCGTTGTGCTGGTGGACAATCACGGCTTCGGCTCCATCGGCAACCTCAGCCGCTCGGTGGGCTCGGAAGGCTTCGGTACCAGGCTCCGCTATCGCAACCCGGACTCCGGCCAGCTCGATGGCGAGAACGTCGCCGTCGACTACGTAGCCAATGCGCGCAGCCTGGGCGCAGATGCCTGCAAGGTGGCGACCCTTGCCGAGCTCAAGGTCGCGCTTGAAAAAGCCAAGGCTGGCACGCGCGCTTCGGTCATCGTGATCGAAACCGATCCCACCGTTGGCGTGCCCGGATACGGCGCGTGGTGGGATGTGGCCGTGGCCGAAGTTTCTGAGATGGAGAGCGTGCGCCAGGCGCGCGCCCGTTATGTGCAAGCGCGCCAGCTCGAGCGCCATCACCTGTAAGCCAATCAAAGGGAGTTGAAGATGACGGAACGATTGAAGAATTTTGTCGATGGCGCCTGGGTTGCCTCAAAGGCTGCCGAGACCCTGGATGTACTGAATCCTGCATCGCTCGAAGTGTTGGCCCAGGTGCCGCTCTCGCCCGCGGAGGAGGTGCATCGGGCCGCAACCGTAGCCGCCGCGGCCTGGAAGCAGTGGCGTCGCACCCCGGTCACCGATCGCGTGCAGCCGCTCTTCAAGCTGAAGGCGCTGATGGAAGCCAATCTCAACAATCTGGCCATGTCCATCACTCTGGAGTGCGGCAAGACCCTTGCGGAGAGCGTCGGTGAGCTCAAGCGCGCCGTCGAGAACATTGAAACCGCCTGCGGCATGCCCACCATGATCCAAGGCACAAATTGCGAAGACATCGCCTCCGGCATCGACGAGCACATGATCCGCCAGCCCCTCGGCGTGGTTGCGGCCATCACCCCCTTCAACTTCCCAGGGATGATCCCTTTCTGGTTTTTGCCCTACGCTGTAGCCGCGGGCAACTGCTTCCTGCTCAAGCCCTCGGAACGCGTGCCCATCACCAGCGAAAAAATCTTCCAGCTCATCCAGCAGGCCGGCTTCCCCAACGGCGTCCTCCAACTGGTCAACGGCGGCCGCGATGTGGTCAACGCCATTCTCGACGAGCCGCTGATCAGGGCCATCAGCTTTGTGGGCTCCACCGCCACGGCCAAGTACGTCTATGCCCGCGCCGCCGCCAACGGCAAGCGCGCGCAGTGCCAGGGCGGAGCCAAGAATCCGGTGGTCATCCTGCCCGATGCTGACATGGAGATGACCACGCGCATCCTGGCCGACTCGGCCTTTGGTTGCGCCGGCCAGCGCTGTCTTGCAGCCTCGGTCGCCATCACCGTAGGCAGCGCCCGCAAGGAAGCCACCGAGCGCATCGTGGAAGCCGCCAGGAGCCGCAAGACCGGCTTTGGCGCGGCTGCGGGCATCGAGATGGGCCCGGTCATCACCGCCGAAAGCAAGCAGCGCATCCAGAGCCTCATCGCCAAGGGCATTGCCGATGGTGCGCGCCCGCTCACCGATGGCCGCAACGCCAAAATTGATGGCTACGAAGATGGTTTCTTCGTACTGCCCACCGTACTAGACGATGTTCCGCCAGCATGCGACACCGCGCGCACGGAGATCTTCGGCCCTGTGCTGAGCCTGATGCACGTGCCCACGCTGGAAGAAGCCATCGCGCTGGTCAACGATCGCCGCTACGGCAACATGGCCTGCATCTTCACCACCGATGGGCCCAGCGCGCGCCGCTTCCGCTATGAAGTGACCGGCGGCAATGTGGGCATCAACGTAGGCGTAGCCGCGCCCATCTCCACCTTCCCCTTCAGCGGATGGGGCGACAGCTTTTTCGGCGATCTGCATGCCCAGTCCCACCACGCCGTGGAGTTCTACACCCAGACCAAGGTGATTGTGGAGCGCTGGCCGCGCGACTGGAGCCGCAAGTTCTAACCACAGCTGTCAGCGCTTGTCTATCGGCTTTCAGCTCCATCGTGGAAAACCAACCGCGGGTGCCCGGGGCTCGATTTTGAGGCCTGGAATCGCAACAATCCACGCGGTCACCGGACGAATCAGGCTGCCGTACACGTGAAGCACATGGAAGAGTGAACGGGAAGGTCAGATCCTTCCCGCTCACCAAAAGAGGCAAGGAGCACGAATGAATACGTTGATGGTTGGCAACGCCCCTTGTTCCTGGGGCCTTCTCGAAAATCAGGACCAGAGCCAGCAGATCCCGTTCGATCGGATGCTGGATGAATTGCAGGCAACCGGCTACACCGCCACCGAGTTGGGCGACTGGGGCTACATGCCCACCGATCCCGCCGCCCTGCACGAGGAGCTTTCCCAGCGCTCGCTCACCATGCTGGGCGCATTCGTTCCTGTCGCGATGAAGTTCGCTTCCGCGCACCACGAGGGCGCAGAGCGCGCCGTGAAGACCGCCAAGCTGCTCTCTGCGGTTGCTGGCGATCCCGCGCCCTTCCTGGTGCTGGCCGACGACAATGGCACCGATCCCGTGCGCACCAGGCTTGCCGGCCGCGTGCCTGCCAGCGCGGCACTCAGCAAGGATGAATGGAAGACCTTCGCCGCCGGTGCCAACCAAGTCGCGCGTTCTGTCTTCGACGCCACCGGTCTGCGCACCGTCTTCCATCATCACAGTGCCGGCTATGTGGAGACGCCCGATGAAATCGCCACCCTGCTCGATCTCACCGACGCCGACAAGATCGGCCTGGTCTTTGACTCCGGCCACTATCTGAATGGCGCAGGCGTGGAAGGTGTCGACCTTGTTGCCGCGCTCGATCGCTTCGGGGATCGCATCTGGTACATCCACCTCAAAGACATCTCTCCAACCGTCGCTCGCCAGGCGCGCACGGAAGAGTGGAACTACTTTACCGCCATGCGCCATGGCCTGTTCTGCGAGCTTGGCAAGGGCGTGGTCGATTTTCCTGCTCTGCTCCGCTGGCTGGCCGCGCGCAACTACCAGGGCTACACGCTGGTGGAACAGGATGTGCTGCCCGGCATGGGCACGCCCAAAGAGAGCGCGGCCCGCAATCGCGAATATCTCCGTTCCATCGAGTCCAACTTCACCTGTGCTGAACCAATCCTTGAGAAAGCCGGTCTCCTGTGAACAAGAACATACTTCATGTTGGAATCATTGGCGCCGGCCGCATCGGGCGCGTGCATGCGGAGACGCTGGCCTTCCGGCTGCCGGAAGCGGAGATTGTCGCCGTCACCGATGCCAACCGCGAAGCCGCCGCGCAACTGGCCGCGCGTTGCAACATTCCCGTTGTTGCCGCCAGCAGCACAGAGTTGCTGGCCGATCCGCGCATCGATGCCGTGCTGATCTGCTCGCCCACGCCCACCCACGCCAACCTGATTGTGGCTGCGGCCAGAGCCGGCAAGCACATCTTCTGCGAAAAGCCCATCGCCTTCTCGCTGGCACAAATCGACGCCGCACTCGAAGCTGTGAAAGCCGTGGGCGTGCAGCTCCAGATCGGCTTCAACCGCCGCTTTGACGCCAACTTCGCGCGCGTGCGCCAGGCCGTTGCCGGCGGCGAAATCGGCACGCCGCATCTGCTGCACATCGTCAGCCGCGATCCCGCGCCGCCGCCCGCACAATACGTTGCCCAGTCCGGCGGCATCTTCCTCGACATGACTATCCACGACTTCGACATGGCCCGCTTCCTGATGGGTGAAGAGGTCGAGGAGATCTACACCGCGGGAGGCTGCCGGATCGATCCCGCCATCGGCGCGGCCGGCGATCTGGACACCGCCCTCATCGTGCTGCGCTTTCAGAGCGGCGCCATCGCCACCATCGACAACAGCCGCAAGGCCGTCTACGGCTACGACCAACGCGTCGAAGTGTTCGGCAGCCAGGGCAAAATCGAAACCGGCAACTGCTATCCGAATCAGGCCACCATCAGCGGCGCCACCAACGTCTATCGCGACCTGCCGCTCAACTTCTTCATGGAGCGGTACACCGAAAGCTTTGCCGTGGAGTTGAAGTCCTTCACCGCGTCTGTGCTCCAGAACCAGCCCACCGCCGTCACCGGCATCGATGGCCGCGTCCCGGTGGTGATGGCCAAGGCCGCGCGCAAGTCCTACGACGAGCACCGTCCGGTGAAGCTTGAGGAGATTACCGAATGAAGCAATCCAAGTTTTTCGCCATTATCAGCGATGTACACCTGTGGGTGCCCTTGGGTGTGCTCCTGGGTGGAATCTGTCTCCTGATCGCCCTGAGGTGATGCTGTGGATGTTGCACAAATGTCGGATCAAACATCGTATGCCGAAAAGCGGGTCCGCGCGCTTCACACCGTCGGTGTAGTCTGCGGGCTGGCGGCGGGTGCGTGGCTGGGAACGGCTGAAGCGCCCGTCAAGCTTGCCTCCGCGCAACTGCCCCCATTCATCGTCACGCTGGGCATGGTGCTGGGCGTCTTCCTGGCGCGCTGGACGGTGCCCGTCATGCTGAAGGGCGCGGGCTTTGTGGTGCGCGATCTGCGCCAGAACGCGCACCTCATCGTATGGGCGCTGATTGCCGGCACCCTGTGGGTTGTCGCCAACACCCTCACCGTCTTCGCCATCAAGAACGTAGGCCTCTCCATCGCCTTTCCGCTGTGGAATACCAACTGCCTCATCGGCCTCTTCTGGGGTTGGCTCTTCTTCAATGAACTGAAAGGCTCCGGCTGGAAGGGCTGGGCGCAGGTCTTCGGGGGCTCGCTCGCGCTGGTCGTTGGTGCAGCCATTCTCGCCTGGGCCACCACGGGGCATGCCGCCAGCACCGGTGCGAATCCAAGGCTCGGCATTGCCGCGGCGCTGGGCGCGGGTGTGCTGTGGGGAACGCAATACATTCCCTATCGCAAGGCCTACATCAGTGGCATCACACCACTCTCGTTCGTCACCGTCATCGCCTGTGGCGAACTGGTCTCCACCCTTATTCTCAGCACCGTCTTTGCCGGCGGCTTCACCAATCTCGGCCACCAGATCTCCGCCGCACGGCCTTTCCTGTTCTGGCTCTTCCTGGGCGGCTTCTGCTGGGTTTTCGGCGATCTCTTCCAGCAATACGCAGCCAAGTACATCGGTATCGGCCGCGGCATTCCGCTCTCCAACACCAACCAGCTCTGGGGACTGGCCTGGGGCGCACTGGTCTTTGGCGAGTTGTCCGCCATCGATGCGCATGCGCGCATGTTGGTGCTGCTCGGGTCTCTGGTGATGATCCTAGGCGCGGCCTTTATCGGCACCGCCGCCGCGCCAGCCTCGGAGCGTAACTCCTGGTCCGACGCCATGCATCGCGAGTGCAATCGCTACGGGCTCGACGCCACCCGCGTCGTCTCCATCCTCAAAGGCGACGATCCCCGCGCCCATCAGAAACCACCGCGCCGCTGGTGGGAGCTGCTCTTCCCCATCTGCTCGGTCGGCGCCATGATCTGGCTCGGCACGCTGCTCCAGCGCCCCACCGTGGAATTGAATCTCCTGTGGATCGCGGTCCTGCTCGCCATCACCGGCTGCTCGCTCTTTTTGAGCGGCATGCTGCTGTGGAAGCGTACTCGATTCTCCTAGGTCTCTGACCGTTTGATTTTGAACCATTCATGGGTGCCCCAGGTCTCGATTTTGAGACCTGGGAAGCCGAGATGCCAAAGTACAAATCCATGCGGTCAGAGACCAAGCGCAAATTCCTAGCTTGCGAAAAGACTGTATAGGCGGCAGGTTTTGTGCCAGGGCACGGCTTCCGTCGTGCCGTAGAAGTCCAATGCAACGTGTCTCCCGTTCACAGCAGAAACGCATCCCGCATCCGCTGCCAGCAACTCACACGCGCAGCACATGCACGCCGATCCGCTCAAACGGAGCAATGGCCTCATCGCTCGCGCCGCTGTCGGTAATCAGGGTCTGGAACTCGCTGGCGCGGCAGATGAAGGCCGGGCTCACTTTGCCCAGCTTGCTGGAGTCGGCCACCACAATGGCCTGCCTGGCCTGTTTGAGCATCTTCCGGTAGACCAGCGCCTCTTCCAGTTCCAGTGTTGTCGCGCCGTTCTCCGCGCTCAAACCGGTCACGCTCAAAAACACCTTGTCCAGATACACATCGTCCAGAAAGCTCAACGCCGCATTGCCGGTGAGCGAGAACGACCACGCCCAGGGAATCGCGCCGCCGGTCAGCAAGGTGTGGATGCCGGGCAGATTGCACAGCTCCATGCCGATATTGATGGCATTGGTCACCACCCGGATATTGTCGCGGTGGCGCAGGCTGCGGCCAATGTGCGTGGTGGTGGTGCCGGCGGTCAATCCAATGGTTTCACCGGCCTGGATCAGCTCCGAAGCCGCCACGCCGATGCGCCGTTTTTCGGTGGCCGAGCGCTGCTCGCGGGCCAGAAACGAGCTGTCATAGCGGAACGGCTCGTAGAGCAGCGGTTCCACCAGCTCCGCGCCGCCGTGGGTGCGGCGGATCAGCCCCCGGTTCTCCAACTTGGCCAGATCGCGCCGGATGCTGGGCCCCGAGGAGCCCACATGAGCCAGAATTTCCTCCATGGAAGCGGAGCCGGTGCGCAGCAACAGCTTGACAATTTTTTCGGAGCGGGCAGAGATCGACGCGGACATGACAGGACGATTTTACCCCTCCCTTGCACGGAAATCGGAGGGGAAACTGCCCGAAAAGTGAAATTTACCCTCTAATTTGACTTCACTTGATCACCGGAGTGATCATATAAGAATAAAATGATCGATGATCGGGAACAGAAAATCCCCGATCCCGGAGCCTTGACCGCATGCCTGAACCCACCCACGCCATGCTGCGCGAAATCCATGAGCAGCCCGAGGCCTTGCGCCGCACGCTCGGCCTCTACCTGACGGACAACCGCCTGAAGCCGGAGTTCCAGAAGGTACTGGATAGCTGGGTCGAGTCGTCGGGCGAGCTGTTGATTGCCGCCAGCGGCTCCAGCCGCCACAGTGGCCTGGCCGCGGAGATCATCCTGGAAGATCTGTGCGGACTGGCCGTGGACGTGGAGTACGCCAGCGAGTACAGCCTGCGCGGCGCCCAGCACAGCCATCGTCATCCGCGCTTTCTGGCCATCTCCCAGTCGGGTGAAACCTCCGACACCCTCGCTGCACTGCGCGATGCCCGCATCCGCGGCCTGCGCACCCTGGCCATCACCAATGTGGCCGCTTCCACCATGGCCAGCGAAGCCGACGTCTCGATGAGTCTGGCGGCCGGTGTGGAGCGCGCCATTCCCGCCACCAAGAGCTTCACCTGCCAGTTGGCCGCGCTTTACCTGCTGGCCCTCTACGAGGCCGCGCGCAAGCACCGCATGGACGATTCGGTCCTTGAGGCCCACGCCCGGGAACTCTGGGCGCTCACCGGAGCCATTGAGCAGCAGTTGGAACGCTGGCAGAGTCAGGCCGCACGGCTGGCCGCAAAATATCGCACCGCCAGCACCTTCCTCTATCTGGGCCGCGGCGTGCATTACGCCATCGCCCGGGAAGGCGCGCTCAAGTTGAAGGAAGCCTCCTACGTGCATGCCGAAGGCTATCCGGCGGGCGAGTTGAAGCATGGGCCCAACGCCCTGGTCAGCGACCGCGTGCCGCTGGTGATCCTGGCCACCGTGGACCACACGCTGCCCGACTCCGTGTTGCGCTATGAGAAGACCGTGAGCCTGCTGGGCGACATGCGCAGCCAGGGCGCGCACGTCATCGCCGTAGCCAACACCAACGACCTGACGGTAACCGCGCTGGCCAGCGATTGCATCTTTGTCGATCCGGCCTCGGAGTATCTGCTGCCCATCGCGGAAGTCATTCCGCTGCAGTTGTTCTCCTACTTCATGGCACTGGAGCAAGGCGTGGATGTGGATCGCCCGCGCAATCTTTCCAAGGCGGTCGTCGAAACCGAAGCCTGATCTGCAGGTTGTCTGCAAGAGCCGTTCTGCCAGTTGTCCAGGCAGAACGGCTTTTTTCTACGCACCCGTTGCAACGGCGCCATGCACCATCGATGCCACCAGCTTCCCTCGGCCATCGACAGCCACCAGATTGGCCTTCGCGCCAATCTGCAAAGGCGCTAGCGCCACACCCGTCATCGCTGCCGGGTTGCGCGTGAGCAGGCCCAACCCATCCTCGAGCGATGCGCCGCTGAAGGCCAGGAAGTTTGTGAGCGCGCGGTCCAGCGTGAGCACCGAGCCGGCCAGCACCCCATTGGCCGTCGCTCTGCCGCCCGCCACCTCCACCGCGAATCCGCCCAGCATGTACTCACCGTCGGGCATGCCCGCCGCGCTCATTGCATCGGTCACCAGCAGCGCGCGCTCGCGCCCTTTGGTCTTCCACCAGATGCGCACCATCTCCGCTGCCGTGTGGATGCCGTCGCAGATAATCTCGCTGTAGAGCGTGTCTTCCGCCAGCACCACGCCCAGAATCCCCGGCTCGCGATGATCGAGCGGACGCATGGCGTTGAAGGTGTGCGTAGCACTGGCCGCGCCGGCGGCAATGGCCTTGCGTGTCTCCGCCGCAGTCGCGTTGGAGTGGCCCACGGAGATGTTCACCCCGCGCGATCGCGCATGGGCAATCAGTTCCACCGCTCCAGGAAGCTCCGGCGCAATCGTCATCAGCTTCACCTGGCCGTGCGCCGCCTCATACAAGCGGTCGAAGACCTGGACCGATGGCGCCAGCAGCTTCTCCGGTGGATGCACACCGCGCTTGGCATGGGAAAGAAACGGTCCCTCCAGATGAATGCCCACGGGCCGTGCCACGCCGCCCTCGGCAGGCCTTTCTATGCCGCGCGCAATCCCCTCCAGTGCGCGCAGCGTCTCGTCGATTCCAGCCGTCACCGTAGTGGCAAAGTACTGCCCGGTGCCGTGCACCGCCAGCATGCGGCCCACGCGCTCCAGCGCTTCCGGCGTGGCTTCCATCACATCGTGGCCGCCGGCGCCGTGAATGTGCACGTCAAAGAAGGCCGGCGCCAGAGTTGCTCCCGCGTAGGCAACGCGCTGTTCATGCTCCGGCAACTCGCTGTCGATCTGCGAGCCCAGCGCCGCCAGTACGCCATCTTCAATCACCAGAAATGGGCGCTCGATTGCGCGCGTTCCATCCCAGAGTCTCTCTGCCGTCAGTACCGTCTTCATAGTGTGAATTATTGCAGGATCGACCTGCTCCTGGCAGCTTCCCGTACAGCTTTCATGCGGTTATTTGCATGCTTCGGCCATTGTCGATCGGCGCTGGCTTCGTGCCCTGCTCCGGCCACAGGAAAAAGCGGTGGAGCGTTCAGGGTTCATCCCTGCGCTCCACCGCATCGCTCTCCCCTCGGGCGATTTGTTTTCTCCGCGCAATGCTCAGTTGGACGGCTGTGAAAACTGCATCTCCATCCGTGTCACGGCGGCGTAGCTCACATCGATGTAGCCCTCGCCCTGCACGGCTTTGAAGCTATTACCGTCTGTCTCGATCTTCACCGTCAGCCCCGCCAGCTTCCACGCACCGGCAGATGCATCGCCGGCCTTGATCCCCGGCGCATCGATGCGGAAGCGCACCGCGCCCGGTTCGGTCGTGATCGCAATGCCCTTCTGCGTGGCGTCGGCATCGATCTTCGAACAGGCGGTCAAGCTCAGCCAGCCAATCTTGCCATTCGGCGCCAGCCACTGCGCCGTCACCGGATGGAACTGGCTCTCGGCATCCACGCTGCGGGTGTGGCCGGTGATCTCTCCGCCATAGATCAGCGTCTTGCCAATCCACGCGGTAGCCACGCGTTTGCCTTCGATGGCACGGCGCACCGCATGTTCTCCCGGAAAAGCAAGAAAGCTCTTCATCGCATCCTCCGGCACCTGCGCGTCCAGCACCACCATCTCCGGCACAAAGAACAAGTCGGCAATGTGGTCCACCGGCGGGTCGAAGCTGGTAAGCGGAGCCCGCGCGGCGTCCATCCTCATGCGCAGCCACAGGCCCATGATGCTCACGTAGCTCTGCATGTCCATCCCGTAGGAACGATCGTAGGGCCCGGAGATGTTGCGCAGGTTGGCGTTGTAGAGATCGGCTGTAGCGCGCCACAAGCCCGCTTCCATCTCCCTGCCCATGGCCCGGGTGTGCGCGGTCAGCCCGTAGTTGCGCCATAGCGCCAGGCCAAACAGATCGGTGCCGCTGTAGGTGGGCGAGTTGTACTCGTTGAAGGCCTCGTGCTCCTTGTAGAGCCGGTACACTTCGTCCTGCCACTGGGCGGCCGGTTGCTTCCACTCCGGCTTGCCGCCCTTCTCGGCCGCATAGGCCCACAGGTAGCCGTACATCAGCGCGATGTTGGTGTAGGAGGGCTTCAGCCGGCCTTCGTGCATCTCGCCTGCAATCGCATAATCAATAGACTCCAGCATGCGCGCCCGCAACTCCTTGGGCACTCGCTCCGGATAGTCGTTGAGCAGAATGGCGAAGGCGGTGCCGATGAAGACTCGCCAGTTGGGATCGTAGCCGCGCCACATCAAGGCCTTGTCGCCGGGATCGGGCTCGTTCGGCGTACGGCGGAAGGTTCCGTCCCACGGCTTGCCGGGGGTGTGATACTGCTGCTGGAGGATCGCGTTCAGCACCTTCGCGGCGCGTTCCCGGTCGCCCGGCCCATCGCGCAGCACCAGACCCACCGCATACCAGCTGGACTCGCGCACCATGTAGTAGTCGTTCACATGGATATTGCCGCCGTGGGTATTGGCCGGCGTCCGCCGCGGGCCTTCGGGGGCGCGAATCAGCCCGGTCTTCGCATCCCAGCACTGATCGCCCCACTGCATGGCGATGGTGTAAATCTCGCGGCTGTTCTTGTCGAGCGACTCCACGTTCGGATGCCGCACCGCCGCCGCACTCGGCCAGCAAGCCAGGGCAATAATCGCAAAGCAAAAAAACAGCCTGTGCTTTCCTTTGCACAAATTGGTCATTTCATTCCCCGAGAAATCGATTTCAATTCATCCACCGGCTTTTGACTTACCTGAGCTCTGCCGGCTTGTTTTGGGATGTGGGTAAGCGGAGGCGCTTTTGCACCCCCGCTCATCCTGCATGTTTTGGGTGAAGGCCCGCGGCCGCCCAGTTCGCCAGGAACCGGGCGGTGCAAGCACTTCACACAGATTTAGAAGTTGAACTTCGCGGCGAACTCCACTGTGCGCGCCTCATACGTAGGCGTGGATGAGACTCCCGTAATGGTTCCCACCGAGGAAGGATTGCTAATCGTCGCGTTGGGGGTGGCGAAGTTTGGGTGATTGAAGAGGTTGAAAGCATCGGCGCGGATCTGCATATTGTAGTGCTCACGCCAGACGATATTCTTCTTCAGGTTCAGATCGAAATCGTTGAACTTCGGTCCGCGCAGCATGTCGTAACCGCTGGTGCCATACGCGCCGCCGGCATTGCCATTGGCATCGGTGGGTGCGGTAAACGCTGCCGGGTTGAACCACTGGGCCTTCGACTTGGTGGCCGGATACAGCGCCACGCCTGGAACGCGGTTGGCACGCCCGCTTACCAAGCCAGGTAGAGCCTTGGTAGTCGTAGCGTTGTACATCACTGAGAACGGCTGACCGCTCTGCGAGTTCAACACACCGGAAATTTCCCAACCGCTAATAGCCTTGTTGGTCAGCTCTCCAACGTTAGCAAATAGCATCTTGCCCTTGCCGACCGGCAGTGCATACGAGAAGTTGGCCTGCAACACAACCGGCGTGATACCAGCAATGGGGCCGTAGCTATCGCGCGGATGCACACCCGAGGGATCCTCGACGTTCTCCGTGCCCAACACGCGGGTCCATTGGTACTCGGCGCCGAAGGCCAATCCGCCGGCATACTGCTTGTGCACACCAGCCTGCAGCGAGTTCATGATGGAGTGGAAGATCGGATCCTGGTTGTAGGCAATGGTGCCGAGCGCCTGGTACGGCGCCTGCGCCGCGGCCGACTTGGTAATGTCGAACGGCGAGGCGTAGTTCAGATTTGGAGCATAGTTTCCCGAGCCGCCGTAGTTGTTCTGCTTCATGTTATGCTGACCCACGTAACCGACGCGCAGGCTGATCCCTTTGGGCAACTGATGCTCGACGGCCAGGTTGTACTCTTCGGTATACGGCGTAGCCAGCGCGTGCTCGGCGTTCACCGACGGACGGCCGTTGGCCGAACCGGTACCCGTGAAGGGCGCGCTCATCGTGAAGGTATTGGCAGATGAGTACGGCAGCACGTTGGTGTAAGTGAGGCTGGCGGTGAACGGCAGGTTGCCGAACATGCTGCCGACATACGAAGCGGGTAACAGGTTGAAGTAAAGGCCAAATGCGCCGCGCACTACGGTATTCGACCCGAGTTGGTAGGCAAAACCCAGACGCGGTGCAAAGTTCTTGTTCGGACGCCCCAAATAAGCAAACGGATTGTCGGAAAGATTAGCTGCCGACGACAGCTCGATCTCATTGTTGGCGGCCAGCACGGACTGCTGCTGGCTGATCACTGTCGAGGGATAGCTGGAACCGAAGACCACTACCTTGCTCAGAGATGGAATCCACAGTGAGTTCTCGTTGTACGGACCAGGAGCGAACCACTGCAGGTCATAGCGCAGACCGGCATTGATGGTCAACTTGGAGATCGGCTTCCAATCGTCCTGCACATAGCCGGCCCACTGGCTGGAGATGTTGCGGGTGGGCAGGAACGAGGGTGTTGCCTGCTGCGTGGTGGTCGGCAAGCCCAGCAGGAAGTCCGCAAAGTCGTAGCCTGTGTACTGCGTGGAAAAGGTGTAAGCACCGCGTTGCGGGCTCTGCGCCGACATATTCCAGTGGTTGTCGTATACATACGAGCCACCGATCTTGAGCGTGTGCCGCGCCAGAACCTTGGTGAGCGAGGCATTCAACTGCGCGGCCTGCTCCAGGTCCTTGGAGCCCGATTCGCTAATATTCTGAACGTCGCCTTTACTGAAGGTAATCTGCGGCGCGCCTTCGATCAGCTGGGTGGTCAGGCCGGGGATGATCGTCTCCCACTTGGTGCCCACGTTCTGCGGGGTGCGGTAGATCGGCAGATGGAAGAAGTCAGTGTTCACGTCCAGCACCAGCGTGGGCGTGAAGGTGTGGGTAAAGCCCAGCGTGAAGTGCGAGTTGTGCTCGCCATCGCCGGAGTTGCCGCCCTGCAGGCTATCGTTGCCCACCGTCGAGTTCGGACCGTAGAAGGCACGCAACCAGGTAAAGCGAATGGAGTTGTTGTCGTTGATTTTGTGATCGAGGCGCAGAGAGATGCGATCGACGGTATTGTTGTAGGGCACATTTTCAAACGTATTGGTGCCCGTTCCGGAGGTGGTCGGCGTCGGCATCAGCTTGTTCATCAACGCCAGCGAAACAGAGTTTTGACGACCCGACGGAATGGTGTTGCTGGTGAACGCCGCACCCGTCGTGGGGTCGATAATGCTCGTCGAGAGTTCAGTGAAGATTCCCTGGCGCATCAGTGCGGTCGGCTCGATAGTGGATTTCGGAGTGGACTGCGTCAGTCGGAAGCCTTCATACGCGAAGAAGAAGAACGAGCGATCCTTGCCGTTGTAGTGCGGAAAAAGGATCGGTCCTGCTAAGCTACCGCCGAACTCGTTCCGTTCGTACGGCGGACGTGGCGTTGAGCCATTGAAGTACGGCTTGGACGAAGTGCCCTTGGAGCGGTTGTACTCGAACAACGAACCGTGGAAGGTGTTTCCGCCCGAGGCCGAGACTACGATGATCTGCGTCGGCTCGTTGAACTCCGCAGCCGCACCGGTCGAGATGACCTTGAACTGCGAAAGCGCATCCAGCGACGGAATCTCCGGCTCGCCGCGCTGCAGCGTGATCTCCTTGTTGATCACGCCATCGAAAATAATGCCCAGGCCACCATAGGAGTTACGGCTGCCCGTGCCGGCGGCCACCGTCAGGCCGCGGGTGGCCATCTGGTCCTGCGCGCCCACGCCCTGCATGCCTGGCGCCAGGGCAATCAAGCCCATCACGCTCAGTCGGCCGTTCAGCGGCGTGTTCTGGATCGCCTGCGCATCAATCAGCTGTCCCACCGAGCTGTCTTCGGTCTGGATCACGGGAGGAGCCGTCGTTACCTCGACGCTCTCCGTGGTAGCGCCGATCTCCAGTTTCATGTCCACCAATAACGTCTCGTCGATGGTCAGGGTCAACCCCGCCTGGGTGGACGATTTGAAGCCCGTCCGCTCCACCTTCACCGTGTAGTGGCCGGGCTGCAGCAGGGTCGCTTTATAGGTGCCGGCATCGGAACTGACCAGCGTCCTTGCCGCGTTGGTTTCAATCTGTTTGATCGTCACCGTCGCTCCGGCAATCACCGACCCGCTGGGATCGGTCACGGTTCCGGTGATGGTTCCAGTGGTGCCCTGGGCGCTGCCGCTCTTTACCGCGGCAAACAGTACGCAGATTCCCATCAGCACCACGAGCATCGTCCGGACCAGCCGAGCGGATGCACTCTGTAGCTTATTCATTCACTGCCTCCATCTTCTTGAGCGTTCGCCCGGGGGCGATGCGCTCCTCCAAAAGCCTGCCATTCCCCCGCAAAACTGCTGCGCTTTGAATCGCAACAGCGGGGGCAGGTGCAGGTTGCCTTCTGCGGCCCGCTGCTTTCCCATCCTGCCGTTCCGCGGACCCGGCCGCCTGTTTCCACCCTGGCGGCACTGTTTTTGAGAACGATATCTGTCGGATC
>Ga0371490_1000285_pt1 | contig 39143 bp, 41 predicted proteins | sample MB2SIPfraction_FD_207959 | JGI IMG/M metagenome (GOLD analysis project Ga0371490, IMG submission 207959) | Lab enriched peat soil microbial communities from McLean, Ithaca, NY, United States - MB28FN SIP fraction | ecosystem: Environmental > Terrestrial > Soil > Wetlands > Peat | place: USA... | reverse complement strand
CTTTCTGGCCCTGCTGCTCAGCTTTGTAGCCGTCTACTTCCAAACCCGCCCCGCCGACAGTGAACGCACCTTCGGCTACCAGCGCGCCGGGGTTCTGGCCGCCTTTGTGAATGCCGCCACCCTGCTGGTGATCGCGCTTGGCATCGGCATGGAGGCCATCCACCGGCTCTCGCATCCGGTTGCAGTGGAACCTCACACCATGATGGCCGTGGCGGCAGCCGGCGTGGTGATGAACGGCGTGATTGCGGCGTTGCTGTGGGGGGTGGCGCGCGACGTGAATCTGCGCTCGGCCTTCCTGCACATGGCCGGCGACACGCTCTCCACCGCGGCGGTCATCGCCGGCGGACTCGGCATTCTGTGGACCGGCCAGAACTGGATCGATCCCGTGCTCTCGCTGCTGATTGCCGCGCTGATCCTCTGGTCCAGCCTGGGCATTGTCCGCGAAACCCTGAACATTCTGCTCGAAGGCACCCCGCACGGCATCTCGATCCCGCAGATTCGCAAGGAGATGGGAGCGGTCGAGGGGGTGATCGACGTGCACGATCTGCACGTCTGGAGCCTGGGTTCAAACTCCCGGGCGCTCAGCTGCCATGTGACCATTCCCGACATTCCGCCCTCGGCCAGCGCCGGCATTCTGGCTAGGCTCAACCACATTCTGAAGGATCACTTCCATATTGCCCATACCACGGTGCAGTTCGAGCACGTGGGCTGCGGCGAGCTGGAGGGCTGCGTGGTCCCCATCGAAGAGATGTCGCGCGAGATAGACGGCGCGCACGGCCACTCGCACTGAGAGCGGTGATTCAGTTGCAAGGAGAGGCGATTGCCTTATCTAAAGCAAAATAGCAAGCAATTCGTAGAGCTCACCGGCGCGCTGGCGGTGCTGGTGCTGATGGCAGCCTCTGCCACGGCTGCCGCGGCCGGGCGCAAGCCGGCCAGGCCCCAGCCTGTGGAAGCGGCTCCGGTGCAGGTGAGCCTGGAGCAGATGCAGGCGCTCAGCGGTGCATATACCTGGGCTGAAGAGCCGGATACTCCGATGAGTATCTATATCGAAAATGGCCAGCTGTTCTGCGAGACCGAGCGCCGCATGCCGGCCCTGCTCAAGCCCATTTCGCCTACCTATTACGACGTAACCGGCAGCCGCAAACGGATCACCTTCAAGCTCGACGCGCAGGGCAAGGCCACATCGCTGATCTATGCCAACGGTACCAGCGAGGAGTTTGTCCGCACCGGCGAGGCCGTGCACCACCTCTTCCACCAGTACGAGCGCACGGAGGTGATGATTCCCATGCGCGATGGCGTGAAGCTCCATGCCGTGATCCTGAGGCCGGTGGACATCAAGACGCCGCTGCCCTTCCTCATCCAGCGCACCCCCTACGGCGTGGACGAAACCACGCCGGAATGGTTTGTGGCTTCGCGGCCGGAGCTGGCCCGTGCCGGCTACATCTACGTGGGCGAGGACATCCGCGGCCGCTACAAGAGCGAAGGCGTCTTTGCCATGATGCGCCCGCTGGTGGACCACACCAAACACAAGGCCACCGACGAAAGCACCGACGCCTGGGATACGGTGGACTGGCTGGTGAAGAATGTGGATGGCAACAACGGCCGCGCGGGATTTGTGGGCACCAGCTATCCGGGCTTTCTGGCCGCCATGGCCGGCATCGATCCGCATCCGGCCGTGAAGGCCATCTCGCCCCAGGCCCCGATGATCGACGTGTGGATGGGCGACGACTTCTTCCACAATGGCGCCTTCCGCCAGACCTACGGTTACGACTACGTCTTCGACATGGAAACCAGCAAGGAAGAGACGGCGGTGAGCTACGGCTCCGACACGTTGGGCAAGCCGGTGGATGGCTTTGATTTCTTCCTGAGCCGCGGCAACTTTGCCAGTGCGGTGAGCCGCTCGGGCAACAAGCTGCTGCCCACCTGGGAGCTCTTCCTCAAGCATCCGGAGTACAGCCCGGAGTGGCGTGCGCGCGCGGTGAGCCAGGCGATGAAGTCGGTCGAGGTGCCGACGCTGACCGTAGGCGGCTATTACGACCAGGAAGACATGTATGGCCCCCAGGAGCTCTACAACACCCTGGAGCCCACTGATACGCATCACCAAAACTTTCTGGTCCTGGGTCCCTGGCGGCATGGGTCGTGGAACTCGTCGGCCCGTTCGCTGGGCAACCTGCAGTATGGCGAGACGATCGGCCGGGAGTTCCGCACCGAGATTGAGGCAAAGTTTTTCGGCCACTATTTGAAGGACGAGCCGGGCTTCGATCTGGAGGATACGGCCAGCTTCCAGACCGGATCGAACACCTGGAAGCATTACGCGCACTTTCCGCCGCGCGCCTCGCACCCCGAGAGCCTCTATCTGGATGCAGCCGGCCAGTTGAATTGGACCGAGCCGAAGGCCGAGGCGAAGACCAGCTATGTGAGCGACCCCGCCAACCCGATCCCGTATCGCAAGCGGCCCATCCAGCCCACCTATGGCGAGGACTCCGGCTGGTACAACTGGATGCTGGAAGACCAGCGTTTTGTGGAAGATCGCAAGGATGTTGTGGAGTGGAAGATGCCCGTGCTCGCCCACGATGTGACCCTGACCGGCGAGGTTCTGGCCGACATCTTCGCTTCCACCACCGGCGCCGACAACGACATGGTGGTGAAGTTAATCGACGAGTATCCGGCCGACGATGCCGATCCGGCGATGCGCGGCTACGAGCTGATGACCAATGCCGAGATCTTCCGCGGCCGCTATCTGGACAGCTTCTCCAAGGCCACGGCCATCAAGGCCGGCGCGGTGCGGGAGTACCGCTTCAGCCTGCACAACGTGGATCACGTCTTCAAGGCCGGTCACCGCATCGTGGTCCAGATCCAGTCCACCTGGTTCCCGCTCTACGACCGCAATCCGCAGAGCTTTGTGAAGAACATCATGACGGCCAAACCGGATGCCTACCAGCCAGCTACGATCACGATCTACTCCGGTCCGGGACATGAATCGCGGATTCTGGCCCCGGTGGTGAGCCGGTAAAGCCTGAATTCTATCGTTGACACATATTATGTGCACACATATACTGTGTTCATGAATATCACTCTTTCCATCGACGAACAGATTGTCGAGCGGGCGCGCAAAGCCCTGGCAGCGACCGGAAAGACCGTGAATCAGTCGATCCGGGAGCATCTTGCCCACGTTGGCGGCGACGACCAGGATTTGAAGGCGCAGATCGAGTTCCTCAGGCGTACGGCCGGTACAGGTAATTCCAATGGATGGAAGTACAACCGTGAAGATGCCTATGAAGGGCGGATCTGGCGGGCCGAGCAGTGAAGACGCAGACGCAACGGAAGCAGCGGACGTTCATTGATACGAACATCCTCGTGTACTGCGACGATGCGGCTGACAGGGTGAAGCAAAACCATGCGCTCGAACTGGTCACCGGGCTGATGGAAGCTCGGATGGCGGTTGTGTCGCTCCAGGTTTTGCAGGAGTATTTCGTTAACGTTACGCGCAAGGTGGGAATCGACCCTGGGTTGGCACGCCAGAAAGTTGAAAGCTTTGCGTGCTTTGAGGTGGTTGAGCCGTCCGTTTCCGACGTTCTGGCGGCGATCGATCTGCATCGCCTATATCGCGTTTCCTATTGGGACGCGTTGATCCTGCACTGCGCCCAGAGCGCTGGATGCCGGATTGTGCTGTCTGAAGACATGCAGCACGGCCAGACGATCGGTGGCGTGCGGGTTGTGAATCCCTTCCTTTGAAGAAGGAAAAAGAGCTTCCGCCGGCCCCGGCCTATTCTCGCGGTAAAATAATTGCAGCGTGGTCCTTCATCAGCCCATTCCGGCTCTCCTTTAGCGGCGCCCGCCGCTGCCCTGACCCGCGTCCCATTTCCCGATCCCAATTCAGATTCGTAACCCCCGGAGGGGTGCAACATGCTTGACCGCCTGGAACAGATGGAGCAGCGCTACAACGAACTGCAATCCCAGTTCGCGCTGCCGGAAGTCATCAACGATCACGAGAAATATCAAAAAACCGCCAAGGCTCTGCGCGAGATTGAGGAGCCGGTGGAGAAGTATCGCGAGCTGAAGCAGGTGCAGCAGGGGTTGGCCGGCGCGCGTGCCATGCTGGAGGAACAGGACGCCGATCTGCGCCAGATGGCCGCCGAAGAGATTGCCGGCCTGGAGCCGCGCGCGGCCGAGCTGGAAGAGAAGCTGCGCATTCTGCTCTTGCCCCGCGACCCCAACGACGACAAGAACGTGATTCTGGAGCTGCGCGCCGGCACCGGTGGCGACGAGGCCTCGCTCTTCTGCGCTGAGGTCTTCCGCATGTACACCCGCTTTGCCGAGCAGCACCACTGGAAGGTGCAGGTCACCGATCTCTCCGAATCCGGCGTGGGCGGCTACAAGGAAGTAATCGCCATTATCGAAGGTGAGCGCGTCTACTCGCAGTTGAAGTGGGAGAGCGGCGTGCATCGGGTGCAGCGCGTGCCGGCCACCGAGACCCAAGGCCGCGTGCACACCTCGGCCATCACCGTGGCCGTACTGCCGGAAGCCGAAGATGTGGACATCAAGATCGAAGCCAAGGACATCCGCATCGACACCTTCTGCTCGTCGGGCCCTGGCGGACAGAGCGTGAACACCACGTATTCCGCGGTGCGCATCACCCACATTCCCACCAACACCGTGGTCAGCTGCCAGGACGAAAAATCGCAGATCAAGAACCGCGAAAAGGGCATGCGCGTACTGCGTGCGCGGCTCTACGAGCAGGAGATGGAGCGCCAGAATGCGGAGCTGGCGCAGGCGCGCAAGTCGCAGGTGGGCTCCGGCGACCGCTCGGAGAAGATCCGAACCTACAACTTCCCGCAGAACCGGCTCACCGACCACCGCATCGGCCTCACCCTGCACCAGCTGGACCTGATCATGGAAGGCCGCTTGCAGCCGGTGGTGGATGCAGTGATCGCACACTACCAGGCTGAGCAGTTGAAGGCCAGCGCGACCGCCTGAGAGCTGCGTAAGCATGTGGATGTGGAGATGGCCTTGAAGGGGCATGGCTTCAACCATGGCGCAGGCAATCGTTCTTACGCGAAGGGTATTACAACTGCGGAAAACTGTCTGGGGGCGAAGTCTTGTAACAGGGCACGACTTCAGTCGTGCCGCAAATGCCGAAGAATAAAGACCAGGGCTTTAGCCCCTGAGGGGTATTGCATGCAGCCATCTGCTTGTTTCCCTGTACGCAGGGCGATGTCGTTGGCCGCACCGCAGGTGCCTTCAGCCCCTGAGGAGCATTGCATGCAGCCTACAGAATCCAGTCCATCCAAGATTCGCGCACTTGTCGCAGAAGGCGAATATCAGCTTGCTCAGGGGCCCCATCCCGAGCGGGCGCGACTCGACTCGGAAATGTTGCTCCTGCATCTGTTCCGCAGAAACGATCCGGAGCGAAATCGTGCGTGGCTCCTTGCCCACTGGAACAATCCCACCATGCCGACTATCGGCGCTGAACATCGTGCTCTGGTGAAGCGCCGCCTGCAGGGCGAGCCCATCCAATACATCACCGGCGAGCAGGAGTTCTACGGGTTATCGTTCCGCGTGAATCGCAATGTGCTGATTCCGCGACCGGAGACCGAAGGGCTGGTGGAGCGCACCTTAGAGCTGGTAGCACAATTTGCGCAGCCGCGCATCGTGGACGTGGGCACCGGTTCGGGCGCCATCGCCGTGGCTCTGGCTGCGCACTGCAAGGACGCATCTGTTACCGCGATCGACATCTCCGCAGCTGCGCTAGAGGTTGCCCGCGGCAATGCCGAGCGCAACCAGGTGGCTGCGCGCATCCGTTTCGTGCAGGGCGATCTGCTGGCCGGCATCGCTCGGCAGAGCGCGGAGTTCGTCGTGTCGAATCCACCCTACGTGCCGGAGGCGGATCGCGCCACGCTGGCCGTGGAAGTGCGTGAGCATGAGCCGCAACAGGCGCTGTTTGCTGGTTCGGACGGGCTCTCCATCTATCGCCGCCTGATTCCCGAGGCGCAGGCTGTGCTGGTTGCGGGTGGCTGGCTGCTGCTGGAGATCGGTTACGGGCAGGCGGAGGCGTTGCGCACGCTGCTGTCTGAAGCTGGTTTTACGTCTATCGAGTTCGTGCGCGATCTGCAGGGCATTGAACGCGTGGCCGTGGCGCGGAAGCCGTAGCTTTCTTCGCATCGAAGATAAGAAAAACGCCCCAGCCTCGCGTGGAGACTAGGGCGTTCTCTTTCTGGTTTCTGTAGCTGCTCCTACGCGGACTACTTGAGCGTGCTCATGTCGATCACGAAGCGGTACTTCACATCCTGCTTCAACATGCGTTCAAAGGCTTCGTTGACCTGCTGGATCGGGATCACCTCGACCTTGGCGGTAATGTTGTGCTGGCCGCAGAACTCCAGCATCTCCTGGGTCTCCGGCATGCCCCCGATCATGGAGCCGGCGATGGAAACGCGCTTGGAGATCAGCGAGAAGATGTTCACCTGCGGCGGCGGCACGGGCAAGCCGACCAGCGTCATGGTCGCGTCCTGCTTGAGCAGATCCAGATAGGGCTCGAGCGCGTGCGGCGCAGAGACCGCGTCGAGGATGAAGTCGAAGGAGCGCGCGTGGGCCTTCATCTGCGCGGCGTCGGTGGAGACAATCACCTCGTCGGCGCCCAGCGCGATGGCGTCGTCCTTCTTCTTGAGCGAGGTGGTGATCTGCACGGTGTGCGCGCCGAAGGCGTGCGCAAACTGCAGCGCCATGTGGCCCAATCCGCCCAGGCCGATGATGCCCACCTTCTTGCCGGGGCCTGCCTTCCAGTGGCGCAGCGGCGAGTAGGTGGTGATGCCGGCGCAGAGCAGCGGCGCCACGCCCGCCAGATCCAGATTCGCAGGCACGGTGTGGGCAAAGCGCTCGTCCACTACATAGTTATTGGAGTAGCCGCCCATGGTGATGGTGCCGTCTACGCGATCCTTGTCGGCATAGGTAAGCGTGGCGCCCTTCTCGCAGTACTGCTCTTCGCCGTGGTTGCAGGGCGAGCAGCTGCGGCAGCTATCCACGATGACGCCCACCGCGGCCACCTGGCCGGGCTTGAACTTCTTTACTGCAGAGCCCACGGCGGTCACGCGGCCCACAATCTCGTGGCCGGGAACCATCGGGTAGATGGACTGGCCCCACTCGTTGCGGGCCATGTGCAGGTCACTGTGGCAAACGCCGCAGTAAAGCGTCTCCAGGCCGATTTCCGTGGGGCCGGGTTCGCGGCGGCTGAAGGCAAAAGGCGCCAGAGGCGAGCTGGCGCTGAGTGTTCCATAACCTTTGGAGGCTGGCATTGGTTTGATCCTTTCGAGCAGAAGAATACACGAGCGCGCGTCCGGAAATCCCCATTCGAGCGCGCGCAAACCATGAATATTTCTGTGGGATTTCTTTTGGTTTGCGAACGAGTCAGGTCTCTGACCGTTTGATACCGAACCATTTCCGGGTGCCCCAGGTCTCGATTCTGAGACCTGGGAAGCAGAGAAGCCGAAAAGCAAATTCATCCAGCCAGAGACCCGGGGTTGGATCGCACAATGCGAATCTGCGCGAAACGCCACCGCCGCACCGCAGGTGCTGGGAAGCAGAACGGCTAAAGTGCAAATTCATCAGGGAAGCAAAACGGTTTCGCCGGTCTTGATGTTGAGCGTCCACGGCTGCGGCGCGGGCAGCTTCAGGTTTGCGCCGTCCACCTCCATCGGCATCCAGAGGTAGCGCGAATCCCAAAGCGCCCTCGGCTTCCAGATGTCACCCATAAAAATGACCGCAGTCTTCTTCGAGCCCACCACCTTGACCAGCATCGACGATTGGGAGCCGTAATTGTTCAGCTCCGGCGGAGCCATGTTCCGGAACTCGGTCCACGGGCCGGTCAACGAGCTGGCCGTGGCGTAGACGTTTGGGTTCGGCCGCCAACCGGTCATGTGCGAGCCGATCACGTAGTAAAGATTGCCCACATGCACCAGCGCGCCGCCTTCGAGCGGAGCGTTGATGAAGGCGGTTTCCGTCACATTCATGAAGTCGTCGCTGAGTTTGGCCAGGTAAAAGCCCTTGGTGGGGCGCGACTCGAAGATCAGGTAAGCCGAGCCATCGTCGTCCACGAATTGGCCAATGTCGCGGCTCTCCTGGTCGAGCGGGCGGAAGCTCTTCACATAGGTGTAAGGGCCGATGATGCGGTCTGCGGTGGCCACCATCACGCGCGCCAGTCTGTAGTGCACATCGTCCAGATGCGCGTACATCACAAACTTGTGGGTGCGTGCGTTGACGTAAACTTTGGGCCGCTCCAGAACCCAGTTGGGTCCCAGATGCTCGGGATCGGCCAGTTGCAACACCTGGCCGCAGAACTTCCAGTGGGCCAGATCCCGCGAGGCGTAGCAGCCCACGTAGCGTTTATCGGGGTCGTTGGTCTGGGTGCGGTCTTCGCCGAACCAATAGTAGGTGTGATTGTAGACGGTGATGCCGCCGCCATGAGCCTGGATACGTTGGCCGTGGTCATCGTTCCAGGGATCGCCGGGGGCGATGCGGGCCGGTGAGGCAGCCAGGGCTGCGGAACAGCAAAAGAGAACCAAAAGCAGCGAAGAAAGCGTTTTCATTGTCGGCTCAACCTCAATCGAAATCGAAAACTACGGCGTGGTTAGGCTCTGGCCTCGGTTGGATGGACTGTTCTCGCCGTTCAGGCCCAGAGACATGTGGAGGTGCGCGCCCGGACCCCGGAAGATCCGGACGCAAGTCAGGAAACTAGATCAGTTCGTAGCCGGCAAACCAGTAGCCCAGCTCGAAGGCCGCGGTCTCCGGCGCGTCGGAGCCGTGAATGGCGTTTTCGCCGATGGAGGCGGCAAACTTCTTGCGGATGGTGCCCTCCTCGGCGTTGGCCGGGTTGGTGGCGCCCATCAGCTTGCGCAGGTCGGCAATGGCGTTTTCCTTTTCCAGCGCCAGCAGAACCAGCGGGCCGGAGGACATGAAGTCGGTAAGGCCGTCAAAGAAGGGCTTGCCCTGGTGCACGGCGTAAAAGCCCTCGGCCTGAGCCTTGGAGATGTGCTGCTTGCGCAGCGAAACAATCTGGAAGCCGGCCTTGTCCAGCTCGGCCAGAATGGCGCCGGTGTGGCCCTTGCGGACCGCGTCGGGCTTGATGATGCTAAAAGTGCGTTCGAGCACGGAGAGAACTCCTCGTTGGGGAATCTTGTCTACCGAACATTGTACCGGCCCAGGGGGCTGGCAAAGGGCGCGGAAATGCGCCTCCAATCTGCTAGAGTGGCTGCATGTTGCGCTTCCTTCGCATCTCCCGCTTTCTGGCTTTTCTGGCAGTGGGCGCCGCTGTGGTGGCCGCGCCTGCGCAGAGCCCTGCGCCGGCCGCATCCAGCGCGCAACCGCTACGCGTCTTCGATCCCTCGCTGATCGACAAATCCGTCAATCCCTGCGACAACTTCTACCGCTTCAGCTGCAACGGCTGGTTCCAGCGCAATCCGCTGCCCGCCGACCAGATCTCCTATGGCCGCTTTACCGAGCTGGCGGAGATCAATCGCCAGCAGCTCAAGCAGATTCTGGAGCAGGCCGCGGTTCTGGGCGCCAGCCGCACCGCCAACCAGCAGAAGATCGGCGACGAGTACGCCAGCTGCATGGATACCGCCGCGCTCGACGCCAAGGGCTTGCAGCCGCTCGAGCCGGAGTTGGACCGCATCGCCGCGCTGCAGGCCGCGAAGGCTTTACCTGTTTTGTTGGCGCATCTGCACACACTGGGCGTGAACGCCTTCTTCGCCATGGGCTCGAATCAGGATTTCGGCGACGCAACGGCGGTGATCAGCTTCTACGCTGCGGGCGGCCTGGGCCTGCCGGAACGCGATTACTACTTCCGCGACGACGCGCAAAGCGCTGCGCAGCGCAAGCAATATGTGGAGCACGTGCACAACATCTTTGTGTTGGCCGGCGAGTCCGACGCCCAGGCCCGCAAGGATGCCGAAGCCGTGCTGGCGCTGGAGACCCGGCTGGCCAAGGCCTCGCTCACCATTACCGAGCAGCGCGACCCGCAGAACCTGAACCACCCCACTACCGTGGAGGGAATGGAAAAGGTGCTCCCGCACTTTGACCTGGCCACATACTTGAAGGAACTCGGTGCGCCCACCACCGGCAAAGCCAACAACATGGAGCCGAAGTTCTTTGCCGAGTTCGATGCCGTTGTGGCCGATACCCCGGTGGAGACCCTCCGCACTTATCTGCGCTGGCATCTGCTGCACGCCTACGCGAGCACCAGCCTGCCGCAGAGTTTCGACCGCGAGAACTGGAACTTCTACGCTCACACGCTGAATGGCGCGGAGAAGGAACAGGAACGCTGGAAGCGCTGCACCAGCCGCATCGACCTTGAGTTAGGCGAAGCGCTGGGCCAGGTGTGGGCCGCCAAATACTTTCCGCCGGAAGAAAAGCGCCGCACCCTGGAGATGACGGTGGCGATTGAAGCCGCCATGGACAAGGACATCGATGGGCTGGACTGGATGAGCGCCGAGACCAAGACCCGCGCCAAGGAAAAGCTGCACGCGGTGATGAACAAGGTGGGCTATCCGGACAAGTGGCGCGACTACACCAAGCTGGAGATCGTCCGCGGCGATGCGCTGGGCAACGCCGCGCGCTGGCACCGCTTTGAATCGGCCCGTGACCTGGCCAAGATCGGCAAGCCGGTGGACAAGACCGAGTGGCAGATGACGCCGCCCACGGTCAACGCCTACTACGATCCGCAGATGAACAACGTCAACTTCCCGGCCGGCTATCTGCAGCCGCCCTTCTTCAGCGGCCTGGAGGACGATGCCGCCAACTACGGCGATATGGGCTCGACCATCGGTCACGAGCTGACCCACGGCTTCGACGATCAGGGACGCCAGTTCGACAAGGACGGCAACCTGAAGAACTGGTGGACGGCCACAGACGAAAAGAACTTCAACGAGCGCGCCGCGTGCATGGTGCAGCAGTACGACGCCATTGAAGCGGTTCCCGGCGTGCACCTGAACGGCAAGCTTACGCTGGGCGAGAATCTGGCCGATCTGGGCGGGTTGTGGCTGGCCTGGATGGCGTGGCTGGATCGCGCCGAGGCCGCGCATGTGGACAGGTCGATCAAGACAGATGGCTACACGCCCGATCAGCGCTTCTGGATTGCCTACGCGCAGCAGTGGTGCACACAGACCCGGCCCGAGCAGTTGCGCAGCCAGGCGCTCAGCAACGAACACGCGCCCGACGAGTACCGTACCAACACCGTGCTTCAGGATCTGCCGGAGTTCGCGCGCAGCTTCAGTTGCAAAGCACCCGCTCCGATGGTGAATCCAAAGCCATGCCGGGTATGGTAAGCGCCGGCATCTCGAAGCTGTTGTAAGGGCACTCCACAGCGCCCGGAGGATACAGGCTCTCCTGCTCCAGGCGGAGGGCCTGTTGACTGAGGGAGAGAAAGCGCTGCCGCATGGCCTCGCCGACCACCTCGAACGAGTAGTTCTTGCGGATCTTTGCCGCGGCCTCCACTGCCAGCCGCCGCGCCCGGACGCGATCCTCGTAGATGGCCCGCAACTGCTCGGCAGCGTGCGCCAAGTCCGGGTCCGCCCAGCTCATGGACGAATCGAAGGCAAAGCGGATGGTGTGCCGGAGCTGGTTGGCTGCGGTCTTGGTGTACCCCACCAGACGATGATGCTCGCAGTCCAGATAATCCATGGGACCGGAATAGGCCGTAGAGACCGCGGGAACGCCGATCGATGCGGCGTCGAAGAGCGGGTAGCACCAGCCCTCGCCCCGATGCAGCGACACATAGCAATCGGCGCGGTGCAGCAGGGAAGAAAGGCAATCCTCCGGCCATTGATAGGGAAAGATGCGGATGCGCTTCTCGGCCTCGACGGGATTGGGCACATTGGCGCGGGCAATGGCGGCGGCAATCTGCGCGCGGGCCATGCGCTCATCCAAAAAGGCAAACGAAGTCTTCACGATCAGGTAGGCGTCATCGGTGCGCGGAAAGGCGCGCAGAAAGGCCTCAATCACGCCATCCAGATTCTTGCGCTCCTGCCAGGTGCCAACGGCGGTAGCCAGAAAGCATCCTTTGGGCAGATTCATCTCGCGCTCGAAAGCTTCGCCATCGTAACGCGGTTCGGCAATCTTGTTCACCGGATGGGGCAGACGGAAGACCGGAATCGAGAGCTGGCGCTGGAAGGTTTCCACGTTGTACTGGCTGGGAACCCACACCTCCGCGGCTTGATGCAGCGCGTCCACATAGGCCTGCGGCAGCGACTCGGTCTCCCACGTGGTCATCACCGCCAGCCGCGGAAAGGAGCGCTGCAGCTTCATCACGCAATTCGGTTCGGTGTGCCACAGATGCACGGCCGGAGCAAAGCGGCGCTCTCCGTGGGCCATGTTGTTCAGGATCACGCGGTCGCGGATGGGGCGGCGCGGAAACCGGTCCAGGCTGACAATGGACAGAGGAATGGACGCACGATCCATGGCATGTACGTAGCCGCGCGCTGCGGTGCCATAACCGGTGCGAGCAAAGACATAGCCGTAAAAGGCGACTTCCGGTGCGTGGATCTCCATTCCTGGTGTCCCTTGCCTGCCTCAGCAGGGCTTCGAAGGATAGTAGTACAGCGTGCCAAAGATGCAACTGTTGGCTTTGCGGCCGGCGCGGTCGATCTGCCGCACCAGCTCCTCGTTGGTGGGGATGCAATTGGCGACCCGCATACATTGGCGAATACTTAAAATCGACCAATGCCGCCGCGCGAACACTACCGTGAGGGAAGCCTGATAATCGGCCGGACCTTCTGCCCAAGTCACTACGTTGGTGCAGCACTTGGTGTTACCGCCGGCCGAGGGCGGGGTGAGCAGATGTACCTGCGCTGTCCAGAGCTCCTTCATCACCCTGCATTAGAGCAATCGAAGGGCCAACGGAAGAAGATTTGCTTTGAGGATTCTTGAACGCCGGACAGATTGGAATCGGCGAAGCTTGAGGGAGAAGTTGGAAAATAGCCCCCGGGTCGCGCGGGGACGAAATCGGAGAACAAAATGGAAAGGCCCGCATCGCTGCGGGCCTTGTTTGCGGCTGGGTTGTGCGCTATGCCTTGCCGATGGCGCGGGCCAGCGTCTCGCCGATCTCCGCAGGCGATCCGACCACGTGGATGCCGGCTTCCCGCATGGCCTTCATCTTGTCGGCCGCAGTGCCCTGGCCGCCGGAGATGATGGCGCCGGCGTGGCCCATGCGGCGTCCCGGAGGCGCCGTTTGGCCGGCGATGAACCCCACCACCGGCTTCTTCACGTGCCCCTTCACGTAGGCTGCGGCAATCTCTTCGTTGGTGCCGCCGATCTCGCCGATCATGACGATGGCTTCGGTATCGGGGTCCTCGTTCAGCAGGCGCAGCGCATCGATGTGCGTGGTGCCGATGATCGGGTCGCCGCCAATGCCAATCGCCGTCGACTGTCCGATGCCGCGCTGGGTGAGCTGGTGAACCGCCTCATAGGTGAGCGTTCCCGAGCGCGAGACAATGCCCACCGAGCCTTCCAGATGGATGCGCGCTGGCATGATGCCGATCTTGGCCTTGCCCGGCGAAATCACTCCGGGGCAGTTGGGGCCGACCAAACGAGACGAAGAATTCTTGATCTTGGTCCACACCTTGACCATGTCCAGGGTCGGAATGCCTTCGGTGATGCAGACGATCAAGGGCAATCCCGCATCCTCGGCCTCCAGAATGGCGTCGGCCGCAAACGGCGGCGGCACAAAGATCATGGTGGCGTTGGCGCCGGTCTTTTCAACGGCTTCGGCTACGGTGTTGAACACCGGCCAGCCCTCATGCGTAATGCCGCCCTTGCCGGGGGTCACGCCGCCCACCACGTTGGTGCCATACTCGGCGCAGCCCTTGGCGTGGAAGGTGCCTTCCTTGCCGGTGATGCCCTGAACAATCAGGCGAGTATTGTTGTCAACCAAAACTGCCATTTGTTTAGCTCCTAGCTTCTAGCTTCTAGCTTTTCACCGATTGAAGAAGTGCTCCCAACATCTTTGTAGTTTCTATGCAGAGCGCGTTAGCCTTCCGCAACAGAAGCTCATCTCCAATCTTCAGGCGTGCCGCTAGTAGAAGCTGTGTTTGTACTTCGAATGCCGAACCTTGGGCGATGTTCAGAAAATGTCTGAACTCGCCATCCGAACCTCTTCCACGGCCCTCGGCAATGTTGCTCGCAACCGAGACACTTGCCCGCCGCAACTGGGAGGTCAATCCGTAGAGCTCGTCGGGCGGAAACAGCTTGGTGAGTTCATAAACTGCTTCCGCCAGTTCCATGGCGCGCTGCCAAACCGTGAGATTCTGAAAATCCTGTGCCAAAGGCGATCTCCTCGGCGGCCGCGCCGCAAGCTAAAAGCTAGGAGCTAGCAGCTAGCAGCTGCTTTCACCACCAGCTCCGCTGCTTCTTTCATCGTTGCGCCCACCTGGAAGTTCAGACCGGACTCCTTGAGGATCTTGCGTCCCTCTTCCACGTTGGTTCCCTCCAGCCGCAACACGATGGGCACCTTCACATGTAGCTTCTGGGCCGCCGCCACCACGCCCGTGGCCAGGCGATCCACGCGCAGAATGCCGCCGAAGATGTTGATGAAGATGGCTTTCACGTGCGGATCTGCCAGCAGAATGCCAAAAGCCTGCTCGATCTGCTCGGGGCTGGCGCTGCCGCCAACGTCCAGGAAGTTGGCCGGCGAGCCGCCGGCGTACTGGATGATGTCCATGGTGGCCATCGCCAAGCCCGCGCCATTCACCATGCAGGCAATCGAACCGTCCAGCTTGATGTAGTTCAGCGAGTACTTCGAGGCTTCCACTTCCAGCGGATCTTCCTCGGCAATGTCGCGCAGGGCCTTGATGTCGGCGTGGCGATAGAGCGCGTTGTCGTCGAAGTTGACCTTGGCGTCCAGCGCAAACAGCTTGTCGTCGGTGGTGGTGATGAAGGGGTTGATCTCCACCAGCGAGGCATCGGTCTCCAGGCAGGCCTTGTAGAGGGCCTGGAAGAAGGCGACCGCCTGGTTGATCTGCGCAGGCTTCAATCCCAGCGCAAAGGCCAGCTTGCGGGCCTGGTAGGCGCCCAGGCCAATCGCCGGATCAATGGCTTCCTTGTAGATGGCCTCGGGAGTCTTGGCGGCAACCTCTTCAATCTCCATGCCGCCGGCCTTGGAGGCCATGAAGACCAGCTTGCCCGTGGCGCGGTCCAGCACAATGCCCAGATAGAGCTCGCGGTCGATGGCCGCTGTCTCCTCGATGAGCAACTGCTGCACCTTCTGGCCCTGGGGACCGGTCTGGTGCGTCACCAGCTGCATGCCCAGGATGTTCCTGGCGTGCAATTCGGCATCGGCCTGGGTGCGGGCCACCTTCACGCCGCCGCCCTTGCCGCGCCCGCCGGCATGGATCTGTGCCTTGACGACGACGCCCGAAGCGCCTTCGGCAAAGAGTTTGCGGGCCACCGCCGAGGCATCCTCGAGCGTGGTGGCCACCTCACCCCTGGGAACGGCTACGCCGTAACGGGCCAGAATCTGCTTTGCTTGGTACTCATGGATCTTCAATGTGTTTCCAACCTCAGATTCGCGGGAACTGATGCGGGGGATTCGCTTGGTATCCAGTGTCCAATGGGGGTCCAGCGCGGAACCTCTGCGGAATTAGGCTAACAGATTGAGAGATAAGCTGGCCGAATCGGACTGAAAGAGCCCATGAGTGAAAGGCACAGGGATTCCGGTGACGGCCCAAATCTGTATGGGGTTCCAGATGCAGCGGAGTGGCGCGGATACGAGGATTCTGTCCGGTTCGCGCAGAATTTGAATCGAGCCGAATGTCCCCGAGAAGCCGCGCTAGACTGGTGGGGTGAAAATCCTGGCGATCAGCAAGCTCTCTCTGCCGCTCGTGTGCCTTGGTCTGGTCCTTCCCCTTGCAGCCCAGAAGGCTATTCGGAAGGGCGACTACGTAGCTTCAGTGCGCCAGCGCCCCCACGAGTTGGCTGGGTTTCTGCTGCATCAAGACCAGAAGGCCTTCGATGCGGCGCTGGGCAAGCCCTTCCACGAGGAGGAGAGAGAAAACGCCCACGTTCGTGCCTATCACGTGCCGGGAAGCAAGAGCAATTATCTGGTGGCGTTCTTCTTTGCGAGCAAGGACAAGGATTCGGTTCTGAATGGAAAGGCCGTGCAGTTGGAGCTGACCGGCCCCGACTCAATGGACTCTGGCGGCTTCTTCGGACTGCGGTTGGTCGACACTGCCGAGCAGGCGGAGAAGGTGCTCGGCGAGCCATCCGGGATTCGCCACGAGAAGGACGAGAACCTGGATCTTTGGGACTACAAGGAGAGCAACTACTCGCTGGAGTTTACCGCCGATAAGAAGCTTTACAGCATTCAGATCTCCGATCAGCCGGTCAAGGATGTGCCTCCGTTGGCAGGCAGCCAAGAGGCCCGCATCTTTGCGCAGGCGCTCCAGCAGCACGACTGGAAGCAGGTGATGGCCATCGCCTCAGGCGAGTTGGAGTGTACGATTCACAACTATGCCCACAGAGTGCAGGCTGGCGCGGCCAGCAAGCAGCTGACTGCCCCAGAGACGGGGATCTCCAAATGTCTGCAAAAGGCAGCGGAGGCGATTCTTGCGCTAGGCCCCGAGATGAAGGGAACGGAGGATGCCCTGCGCATTTGGGAAAAAGGGGCACCTGGAAGCGTGACCAAGTTTCCGAAGAGCTGCCCATTAAAGGAAGTGGTCTTTGTCGATGAGGCCGGGGCATTCCGGGTGTATGAGGTGACGTTCCGGTAAACAGAATTGATCGCGTCCCTGAATCATTTCTTCATGCCTTCATAAAATGTCATAATATGAAAGTATGAGCATGGTATCGCTGAATATTTCGCTGCCGGACCCCTTGAAGGCATATGTGGAGGAGCGTGTGGCCTCAGGTGACTATGGCACGCCGAGCGAATTTGTCCGCAGCCTGATTCGTCAGGACAAGGAACAGCGCCGAACCAGACTTGAGGCGGAGTTGCTGGAAGCGCTTGGCACGCGCCAGATTGCGATTGCGCCCGAGGAACTGGAAGGCCGCCCGCTAGTTGCGGTTCTGCGCGATAAACTAGCCAGATAGTGAACCAACTGCGGATTACCGAGGCTGCCACACGCTCCATCCTGGAGCAGGCCGAATATTACCGGCAAAACGCAGGTTCGGAGTTGGCAGACCGGTGGGAGGCAAGTGTCGATCACGCGGTTCGTTCGCTTCTGAAGATGCCGGAACGGGGAGCGCCCTGCAGATTTGCTCTTCCTGAGTTGGCAACTCTCCGCTGGGTTCCCATCTCCGGCTTTCCCCGGCACCTGATCTTCTTCCGCTTTGACCAAGCCGAATCAGTGGTCTTGATTGTGCAGGTGCTGTATGGCGCACGCGATCTGGAGGTGTTGATTGGCAACGCACAATAGTCCGACCGGAACCGACGGGAAGCGCGTGAAGAATCGCGATTAGGTCTTACGGACAGCGGAAGACTTCTTCGAAAACCGGGCCTCGTGTCAGGGCACGACTTCAGTCGTGCCGCAAGCCCGCCAAAGAACAACACGGGGCTTTAGCCCCCTGCATTTAAACTGAATAAGCTATGAGTACCCTGAAAGCTGTGCGCGGAACGCGCGATCTGCTGCCCCCTGAGACCTCGCTCTGGAACCGGATTGAGGCCACTGCCCGCTCCGTCTTTGCCCGCTACAACTTCGGCGAGATCCGCACCCCTATCTTTGAGGACACCAGCCTCTTTGCCCGCGGCGTGGGCGAAGAGACCGACATCGTCTCCAAGGAGATGTACACCTGGGAGGATCGCGCCCGGGCGCAGTCGGAAAAGTCACAGTCCCTCACCCTCCGGCCCGAGAACACCGCCGGCGTGGTGCGCGCCTATATCGAGCACAAGCTGGGCGAGACCGGGCAGCTGCAGAAGCTCTACTACATCGGCCCGCAGTTCCGCCGCGAGCGCCCCCAGAAGGGCCGCTACCGGCAGTTCTTCCAGATCGGCGCCGAGGTCATCGGGCCGCCCTCCGCGGGCAGCGAATCCCCTTTGCGGGATGCGGAAGTCCTGGAGATGCTGGCCACGCTGCTGGACGAGCTAGGCATCACCGGCTGGACCCTGCAGCTGAACTCGGTGGGGTCATCCGCGGACCGCGCCCGCTACAACGAGGCGCTCCGCGCTGCGTTGCAGCCCGTCAAAGAAAAAATGTGTGCCGACTGCCAGCGCCGCGCCGAAGTAAATCCGCTGCGCGTGCTGGACTGCAAGGTGCCGGAGGATCAGCCGATCATCGAAACCCTGCCCAAGATCGCCGATGTTCTCGACGCGGAGTCCCAGGCGCATTTTGCCGCGGTCACTGCGGCCCTCGATGCGGCTGGCGTCCCCTACACCCGCAACCACCGTCTGGTGCGCGGCCTGGATTACTACACGAGGACCACCTTCGAGTTCACCCACGGCGGCCTGGGCGCGCAAAACGCGTTGCTGGGCGGCGGCCGTTACGACGGCCTGAGCGAGGCCATTGGTGGACCCAAAGCGCCGGGCATCGGCTTTGCCATCGGGCTGGACCGCCTGGTGTTGACCCTGCAGGCGCAGGAACAGACGGTCCTGGATCCAATTTATGTCGGCACCCTCAACGATGCTTTCATAGCGCCGCTGGGTGAAGCTCAGAATGCTCCGGCTCTTGCTCTAGCGCGCGAGTTGCGAAGATCTGGTCTTCGTGTGGAAATTGGAGACGGCACATTCCGCCTCAAAAAGTCATTTGAGATGGCAAACAAGGTCGCTCGGCAAATTGTGATTCTTGGGGAAGATGAAGTAGCGACGGGTATCTTGACCGTAAAGAACTTTCTTACCGGAGTCCAAAGCAAGGTTCCACAAGCCGAACTTGTGGATTGTCTACGTACTCCAAATCCATAGCAAGGGTGGATTGGTTAGACCCCCTGATCAATCCACCAGTTTGGCAATCTCATCCAGGTCGAAGCGGGCCTGGCTGCCTTCGAGTAGGAAGCTCCGCTCGGTGAGCGGTTCGAGGCGGTTTTCTCGATAGATATAGGTAGGGCCTTCAGGATCGAGGACGACGATCGTACGGATGCCCATCCTCAGGTATCGATCGAGCTTCTTCATCATGCGGCCGAGGGAATCAGCTGGCGAGAGAATCTCAAAAACGGCGACGGGTGGGCGAGTGGCAAATGGCTCGGGCGGCAGATTGCGGTCGAGCAGGGTCACATCGGGAATCTGAAAGCAGTACTGGTCGACCTGTACGCGGAGTTCGGGCCGAACGCGAATGCCAGCCTGGACAGACTGCATCTCAAACCAGACAACCAGCGCCTTTTGCCATGCGGAGTGTTCATTCTCACCCATGTTTCTTTCCTCGATCTGCCCATCGATATACTCGGCGTCCGGCGACCAGGAGCTCTGCAGATACTCTTCGAGGGGAACAAAGGACGGGGCTGCGGCCATGGCGCTCTCCTTGGAAACGATCATACCCCGCTTGGTGGAAAAGCGTGGGGAGAAAATCCCTTGTTGGCTTGAGCCGAGGGTATCGGAAGGGAAACTCGGCGGCGGGCGTGAAGGAATCTACGGCGCGTATGAACTCCAATCCGGTATCCTTACCGTGAAGGACTTTTCCTCGGGCGAGCAGACCAAGGTGCCGCGGACTGAACTTGCGGCCTTCCTGGCCAGCTAACCCGAGTTTTCCGTGCTGGTTGCGTGCTGTGTCCGATTCGCGCTGACGCTCGCAGCCCATCACGTTTTTTGCTGGTTGTAGGCCCCCGCGAATCAGGTAGTCAAAGGACATTGCTGTGCTCGATTTTCAAGGCAATCTGGAACGTACGCATCGTTGCGGCGAACTACGCGCCGCGCACGCCGGTCAACATGTGGTGGTCATGGGCTGGGTCAATCGCCGGCGCGACCACGGAAACCTGATCTTTCTGGACCTGAGAGACCGTAGCGGGATTGCGCAGGTGGTGCTGGATGCCGAGCTCTGCCCCGAGGGGCACAAAAAGGGCGAGATGGTCCGGCCGGAATATGTGGTTGCCGCCATCGGCAAGGTGCGGCTGCGTGCGGCCGACGCCATTAATCCCAAGATGGTGACCGGCGAGATCGAGATTGAGGCTACCGAGCTGCTGGTGCTGAACGACACCCGTCTGGCGCCCTTCTCGCCCGCTGAAGAGGCCATCCAGAACGAAGAGGTTCGCCTCAAATATCGTTACGTGGACCTGCGCCGCGAAGAGATGCAGCGCAACTTCCGCCTGCGCCACGAGATCACGCTGGCCATCCGCGACAACCTGAGCCAGCAGGGCTTTCTGGAGATCGAGACGCCCATTCTGTGCAAGTCCACCCCCGAGGGCGCGCGCGACTTTCTCGTCCCCTCGCGCGTGCATCCAGGCGAGTTCTATGCCTTGCCGCAGTCCCCGCAGATCTTCAAACAGATTCTGATGATCTCCGGCTTCGACCGCTACTTCCAGATCGCGCGCTGCTTCCGCGACGAGGATCTGCGCGCCGACCGTCAGCTGGAGTTCACGCAGATCGATCTGGAAATGAGCTTCCCGCGTCGCGAAGATGTTTTTGCGGTGGTGGAAAAGTTCCTGTCGGCGGGCTTTGCCGCAGCCGGCGTCACCCTGCCCACGCCCTTCCCGCGGATCACCTACGACGAATCCCTGCGCCAGTTCGGCACCGACAAGCCGGACCTGCGTTTGCCGGGGCTGGTGGATGTGCGTCCGGCCTTCACAGACGACGACCTGAGCAAGCTGCAGATCGATCCCGCCCTGCCCGTGGTGGCGCTGCGCATCCCCAACGTGGGCGAGCTGAGCCGCAAGGAGCGCGAAGACAACCACCCCCTCTTCGACCTGAAGAAGGGCGCCAAGTTCATCGACGACTTCAAGCGCCTGGCCAAGGGCTTTCCGGATCAGGCCATCAAGGTGCGCGAGCTCTGCGGCGCCTCGGATGCTGACTTTGTCATCGTTGTGGCCGGCGATCCCGCGCACCACATCAAGGCCAGTGACACCAAGTTCCCCGGCCGGTTGAGCGAGCGCGAGATCAACATCTACATGGCGGCCGGCAACTTCCGCTCCGAGCTGGCCAAGAAGTACGCCGACCGGCACAAAGCCTTCGATCAGACGGCCGAAACCGTTGTGGCGGCGCAGAGCGCGTCGGTTCAGAATCAGGTGGATGGCGCACGCGCCTTCCAGCCCATCTGGATCGTCGACTTCCCGATGTTCGAATACGATCAGCCCACCGGCTCCTGGGTTCCTGCGCACCATCCCTTCACCGCGCCCTACGAGGCGGATATGGCCAACCTAGTCAACGATCCGGCTAGCGTGCGCGCCAACTGCTACGATCTGGCGATGAACGGCCTCGAGCTCGGTTCGGGATCCATCCGTATCCACCGCAAGGACGTGCAGAAGCAGATCTTCGATTCGCTCGGAATCACCGAGGACGAAGCGAAGCTCCGCTTTGGCTTCTTCCTGGAGGCGCTGGAGTACGGTGCTCCGCCGCACGGTGGCATCGCGCTCGGCCTGGACCGCATCGTGATGCTCTTGGCCGGCTCGCCCAGCCTGCGTGAGGTGATCGCCTTCCCCAAGACCGCCAAGGCCATCGACCTGATGGCCGAAGCCCCAACCCAGGTAACCGAAGCCCAGCTCAAGGAACTCCACATCCGCGTTGCGCAGAAGAGCTAGGGGGCTTCGCGCCCAGCGAATCTTTTCGGGCCCTTCCATTCCCCCTTTCGCTACCCAGCGGAAGGGGGATTTGGTTTTGTAGCAATGGATTCTTGAATGCGCTCTGTGAGCGCAGGCTCTACCGGTCCAGCTCGCCAAACATCTCACTGAGATCGACGCGGATCGGGGTGCCTTCGACGGTCAGCGCCTCCGAGCGCACGGCCTCGAAGCCGGAACCTGTGTAGAAGAACACCACGCGCTGGGCGGGGTCCACAATCCAGATGTGTTCGACCCCAAAGGTGCGATACTCGGCGGCTTTGGCCAGCATGTCGCGCAGCGTGTCTTCAGGCGAGAGGATTTCAATGGCGATCAGCGGCGGCGTGGTCAAATAGCGTTCAAACTTTTCGCCGGCACGCACCACCAGCACATCGGGAACGCGGAAGCGGCGGGCCTGGGTCTGGGTGCGGAGTTCCGGGAAGACCTCGACGCCCCATTCTTTCCTGTTGATTCCAAAAAGGATCGTCAGAAACCGCTGCAAAATGGAGTGCTCTTTCTCGCCCAAGTTGCGCTCCTCAATGCGGCCCTCGACAAACTCGCGGTCCGGGCTCCAGTCCGTGCGCAGGTACTCCCGCACCGTCCAGAGTTCTTCCGTATTGGGCAGGGTCGCCATGGTTCGATTATCTTCTAGGGATCAGGCGAAGAGCGAAATTTTCTACCGGTCCAGCTCGCCAAACATCTCGCTCAGCGCCACGCGGATGGGGGTGCCGGGGACGGTGAGCTCATCGCTCTGGGCAAGATGCAGTCCAAAGCGGTCGGCGGTCCAGGCGCGGCGCGTCTCCGGATCGACGATCCAGATATTCTCCACACCAAAGCCGAGATAGTCGTCGATGCGTTTTTGGAATCGGCCCAGTCGGTCTTCCGGCGACAGGATCTCAATGGCGATCAGCGGCGGATGCGTCAGGATCTGCTCTTTAGGGGCATCGGAGCGCAGCACGGAGACATCCGGGCAGCGGAACCGGGTCAACTGAACCTGGGTGCGCACATCCGTTACCGCCCGAACACCCCACGCCTGGCGGTGGTTCATAAACAATGCGCCCAGCCAGAGCTGCAACAAACCGTGATCGTACTCGCCCACGTTTCGCTCCTCGACGCGTCCGTCCACATAGTCGCAGTCGGGCCGGTAGGCAGTCCGGAGATACTCCTCGACCGTCACCAGGGGCTCGGCGTAATCGGATGCGGGCAGCGTAGCCATAGAGTCAGTATGCTCCCGGGCATAGAGGAATCCAAGCGGAATGACGCGCGGGCCGCAACGGGCTATAGCATTTCCGGAAGGTCTGTAAACCGAGGATAGGATGCTCAGTGGCTTTTTCCTCAAGAAAAAGCCACCTCTCAACGCCATCAAAAAGTCTACATGGATTCCGGAAATGCTCTGGCGAACCGAGCACTTCAGAGGAGCGGTTTCTCGTCGCTGGTGTCGAGGCTGCTGTCGTTGTCGCCTTCTACCGAGATGCGCAGCGAGCGCAGGAAGCTGATGTCATTCTGGGTAAAGGTGCTGGGCAGCGACTCGTCCATGTTCTCCGATGCCAGGTTGCCGCTGGAGGGCTGGGTGATCTTGCCCACCTCGTTCAGGCCGATCGTTGCCTCCAGCATCAACAGCACATCGAAGCCGTATTCGCGGATGTCCTGCACCACGCCGGCTATCTGCTCGCTCTCGATGACCGATTCATGGATCGCTTCACTGAGTTGCTGGATCAGTTCACGCAAACGGGACGTCACGGCAACCTCCTGAAGGGCGATCCGCGCAGCCGGACCGGTGCGCCAAAAGCCTACGATCCCTCTACCTTACTGCCAATGCGGCTTGGGGGCAACCTGGCCACGAACCGGAATGCGGGAGCCGTGCAATTTGCAGGCACATGCCCCGGGCCGGAACCCACGCCCTGCTTGCGGCTGGGGATCGCTGCTACCATCATATCGGAATGACTGCTCATCGTTTTGGCCGGTTTATGGGGATTGGATTGCGTGTGGCTGGCCGCGTGGCCGGTCACACGATTGCTGGCAGCAGCCAGAGCGCACCGCAGGCCGTGCCGCAGCCCCGCACCATCGACGCCTCCGCACGGGGCCGCGAGGCAGCCGTCACCGCTCGCAATGTGGGCCGCGCCGCGCAAATGGGCGCCGGAGGTTTCTTCCGTTCCTTCCGCCGTGCCGGCAGCATTGTCTGGCTGCAGGTGACGGGCTCGTTCTTCCTTTTGCCGGTGCTGGCCTTTTCGCCCACGCTGTGGAAGACGCGCGCCAGCTGGCAGGCCGGTCCCGATCACCGCGCCTTTATCGCCTCGGCCGTCGTCGTGGTCGTCTTCAGCTATCTGGGTGCGACCTCGTTCTGGCGCGCCTCGCGCAAGTAGCGGCGCGGATAGTGCCGGCTGCTCTATTTTTGCGGCAGAACCTGACCGAGCAGCATACGCACTTCATTCTGCTGCGGCTCTGGCAGATCAGCCAGATTCAGCACGAAATAGTTCTGCGACTTCATCACCAACACGATCAGCTTGTTCTTTGCATCTTCGCGCCAGAAATCGTAGATGTCCCAGCCGGTCTGGCCTGAGGTGCCGACGGTGTTCTCGGTGCGGAGCCGATCAGGAGTTATCTCCACGGTGAGAACACCCTGCATCACCGGATCTTTGCGGTAGCGGCTACGCAATTGGCGGCGCGGCCCCAAGAGGATAAAGGCCCAGACGACAGCCAGTACGGCAAATGGCGCTAAATTAGTTGCGAAGCTGAAGGTGGTGCTTTGCTGGACGGAAGCGGTTGAGTCGTCCGCAACCGGAGTAGGGCCTGAGAGGTGCTGGATGGTTGACCACAACAACACCAGACAAACCAAGCTAAAAACCACGAACAGCGCTATTTTACGGACCGAGCCGAACAGCATACCCTTACGGCTGAGCCGCCATGCCTTTGCGTACTGCGCCTCATTGATCCTGTAGCTGAATTCCATGGCGGAAGGCTATCACAAACGGCTTTCTATACGTGACTTAGCGCGGCTTGCGGGGCGGGGCCTTGCGGGTAAAGTGCCAGACGGCCATGCCCAGCGCCAGCACCACCAGAGCGCAGGCTGCCCAATGGCGGGGGCCGGTGGGAATTGACCACGCCTTCCACCCTGCCAAAACTGCTGCCGCCAGCATCAACACACCACGCATCTTTTCCATGTCTTTCTTCCTTCACTGAGAATAGGCAATAGGGAGAATCGGATTAGCCTCATCGTACCGCACCCGGCGTTTGACCCCGCCCCCATCGGCTCCCTATCGTGGAAAGGTAGAACAGAATTTCCCTGGAGTATCGCGATGGCCACCGAAGCAGTACAGAACGTCTCTGCCCCTCTCCTGAAGACTCCCCTCAACGCTGCGCATCGCGCGCTCAAGGCCCGCATGGTCGACTTCGGCGGCTGGGATATGCCCGTCGAGTACCCGGCCAACGGTGGCGGCCTGATCGCCGAGCACCTGGCCGTGCGCACTGCTGCGGGGCTGTTCGATGTTTCGCACATGGGCGAGATCCAGTTCCGTGGTCCGGCCGCACTTGAAGCCGTGCAGGCCATCACCATGAACGACGCTGCGAAGCTGGCCGACGGGCAGATCCAGTACTCCGCCCTGCTCACCCCCGAGGGCGCGTTTGTGGACGATATTCTGGTCTACCGTCTCAGCGCCAACGATTTTCTTTTGGTGGTCAACGCCGGGACCACCGAAAAGGATTTTGCCTGGATTCGCCAGCATGTGGGCGCGATGGGCGGGGTGCACATCAGCAACTACTCCAAGTTCTACGCGCAGATTGCCGTGCAGGGCCCGCGGGCGCTGGAAACCCTGCAGAAGCTGACCGCAACCGACCTGGCCGCTATCAAAAATTACTGGTTCACCTGGGGCGAGGTAGCGGGCGTGGCCAATACCCTGATCAGCCGCACCGGCTATACCGGCGAAGACGGCTTTGAGGTCTACATACCCTCCGACGAGCCCACCGCCGAGAAGGTGTGGAATGCGCTGCTTGAAGCGGGCCAGGAGTTCGGCATCCGCCCCTGCGGGCTGGGCGCGCGCAACACCCTGCGCCTGGAAGCCGGCATGAGCCTCTACGGCCATGAAATCTCCGACTCCATCAACGTCTTTGAGGCCAACCTCGGCCGCTGGCTCAAGCTCGACAAGGGGTCTTTTGTTGGACGGGAAGCTTTGTTGGCAGTGCAGGCTGCTGGCCCAACGCGCAAACTGATCGGCCTGGAAATGGTCGAGCGCGGCATCGCCCGCGACGGCTACGCCGTGTGGACCATGGAGGGTAATCCGGTGGGAAAGATTACCTCCGGCTCGCCCGCGCCCTTCCTCAAGACCAACATCGCCTTCGCGCTGGTGCCGGCCGAGGTGGCCGACTCGGGTGAGGATCTTCTGGTGGAGGTTCGAGCCAACAAGGTTCGCGCCAAGCAAGTTCCGATTCCGTTCTACAAGCGGCCGAAGAAAGCCTGACGAACTCCGCGCCAAAGAAACAGCCCCAACTCCGCAGAGATGGGGCTGTTCTGTCTTGCGGAAATCAAAAACGGCAGAGCAGGAAAAGCTCAGATCTGCATCACTTCCGCTTCCTTCTTCTTGCCGAGCTCTTCCATCTTGCGGATCTCTTCGTCGGTTATCTTCTGGATCTCTTCAAGGGCGCGCTTCTCATCGTCCTCGCTGATTTTCTTGTCCTTGGAGAGCTTCTTCAATGCATCATTGCCGTCGCGGCGCACGTTGCGTACGGCGGTGCGGTGATCCTCGAGAAACTTGTTCAGTTGCTTGCAGACGTCCTTGCGCCGCTCTTCGGTCATGGGCGGCACAGGGACGCGAATGACCTTGCCATCGGTGATGGGGTTGAAGCCCAGATCGGCGGTGCGCACGGCCTTCTCAATCTCCTTGAGAATGGTCGGGTCCCAGGGTGAGATAAGCAGCAGTTGCGGTTCAGGCGACGAAACCTGAGCCATCTGGCTGATCGGTGTCGGCGTGCCGTAGTAGTCCACTTTCACCTGGTCGAGCATGTGCACGCTGGCGCGGCCGGTGCGGGTGGCGGCGAGGGTGGCCTGAAAATCGGTCACTGACTGGTCCATGCGGCGCTTGAGGTCGTTGTAAAGGCCTTTGGTTTCGGTGTTGCCGGCCATAAAGGATGCCATTGCGGTTCGTCCTCGTGTTGAAATCAGCAGAAGTTATTCTACATCCGCCACCGCCAGGCCAGAGCCTCTTCCGTAACCGGAGAGCTGTCGTTTCCTGGAGTGGATCGGGAACCGGTGCTTCAACTTGTCGGGAGGCTGGTCAGCCCGGTCGATGCCGCCTGTTCGTGCGCGTGGTAGCTGGAGCGCACCAGAGGCCCTGACTCCACATGCCGGAAGCCCATCTGGAGCGCGGCCTGCTTCAGCTCAACAAATTCAGCCGGGGTATAGAGCCGCGTCATGGGCAGATGATTCCTGGAAGGCCGCAGGTACTGGCCCACGGTCAGAATGTCGCAGCCCACGGCGGCCAGGTCGCGGAAGACCTGGAGCATCTCGTGGGTCTCTTCGCCAAGGCCCACCATCACGCCGGACTTGGTAATGCCGGCCGGGTTCAGCACCTTGGCGGATCGCAACAGCTCCAGCGAGCGCTTGTAGCGCGCTCCGGCCCGCACCGCCGGGTAGAGCCTCGGCACCGACTCCATGTTGTGGTTCAGCACGTCGGGCCGCGCTTCCACCACCAGGCGGATCGATTCCTCGTCGCCCTGAAAATCGGGGATCAGCACCTCCACCTTGCATTGCGGAGCTTGCTTGCGAAGCTCCTCGATCACCAGGGCAAAGACGCGTGCTCCGCCCAGCAGATCGTCGTCGCGATCCACGCTGGTGATCACGGCGTACTCCAGGCCCAGCCGGGCCACGGCTTCCGCCACACGGCGCGGCTCGTCAAAGTCGATAGCTTCCGGCCGGCCTTTGGGTACGGCGCAAAAACCGCAGCGGCGGGTGCAGATGTTGCCCAGCAGCATGAACGTGGCCGTACGATGGTGCCAGCACTCGCCGATGTTCGGGCAGTGGGCGCTCTCGCACACCGTATTCAGACCCAGACCGCGGGCCAGCCGCTTCAGGTCGTGGTAATTCTCGCCCACCGGGGCGCGGGCTTTCAGCCACTCCGGCTTCGGCTCCGGCGCTTTGCGTCCGGTTTCGATCTGCACCAGTTCCATGCTTTCCATTCTAGTGTCCTGAGTCAGCAATACGCAGCCCCAAATCGGCTGTCATCCTTGTATCTGGGCGCAGCGCGTCTGCTGCATGCCAATGCCTGTCATCCTGAGCGAACAGGGCCCCAGGCGCACTCTGGGGTCCCCAAAGAGCGATCTTGGCCCTTTGGGGCAGAGCCTGGGGATGGGGAGTCGAAGGATCTGCGGTTGTCTCTTGCTGAACACTGTTGCATGCAATGCCGCGAAGCGAGTTTGCTGCATGCAATGCTGGTGAGTCGAAGGATCTGCGGTTGTTTTTTGTTGGATGTTTGTCCCACCATAACCCCGCTCGCAGCTTTGCGCCCCAGCGGGGCGCTGTGAAAATAGCCCAGGGCAAGCCGCGCGCAGCCCTGGGATTGCGAGCCGAAAATCGACCGCGCGCCCTGTAGGGGCGCGGTGAACAGCCTGAACGCTGCCTGCGCTCGTTCTGCTGTTGTTGAATTTGCATACCAGTTTCTTTCTTTGGCACGACTTCATTGATCCGGCCCGTAAATACTGATGATGGGGTGCCCCATCCTTTCCGCGTTTGGTGCGGAAAGGGTGGGATAGCAGGACGCATCTGAGGGCCGGATCAATAGCCCCTCAAGGAACCGTCTCCTACCCAGCCTCGCCGGAGCCGGGTTGTACACTGCCCAAGGAAACAGGAGGTTGAGGTCGATGAAAAAGGTTCTTGCGGTTGCCCTGGTATTTGGATCGGCTCTAGCGGGGGTGGCACAGTCGTCGTATACCCCGGCGGCGGAGAAGACGGATGCGGTCTTCACGGCGCTGCGGGTCGAATGGGCTCGCGACTTGCGGGAGAAGAAGGTCGAGGCTTCGATCGCGTTGTATGCCGAGAATGCCGAGTTCGACCAGCCCGACGGTTCCGTGGTGCGGGGCAAGCAGGATCTCGGCAAACTCTTCACCACCGTCACCTCCACCTACGACAGCCGCATTCTTTTCTTCCTGAGCGAGGTGAAGGAGGTGGGTGACAAGGCCACCGACAGCGGCCAGTTCCGCGAGATCCTCGTGACCCGGGCCGACGGCAAGCGGGTGATGATCCAGGGCGGCTACACCACCGTCTACCACCGCGGCTCAAACGGCAAATGGTTGATTGCCCAGCAGAAATGGGAGCCGTGGGGGCAGCCGATCGCGCTCGATCTGGCCGCGCACCCCCAAATCGCGCTCACCTTTGACGACCTGCCCGCAGCCGGCTCGCTGCCCCAGGGCATGACCCGCACCCAGATCGCCACCGAGATCACCACCCAACTCAAAGCCGCCCACATGGAAGGCACCTACGGCTTTGTGAACGGCGTGCGCATGGAGAACAATCCCGACGCCCAGCAGGCGTTGCACGTCTGGCTGGATGCGGGGATGAACATCGGCAGCCACACCTGGTCGCATCCCGGCCTGACCAAGGTGACGGCCGAGGCCTACATCGCCGACGCCGCCAAGAACGAGCCGCCTCTTGCCGAGTACGGCCAGCTGCGCGACTGGAAGTGGTTCCGCTACCCATATCTGTGGGAGGGCGACACGCTGGCCAAGCGCCACGCGGTGCGCAAATGGCTTTTCGACCACGGTTACCGCGTGGCCCAGGTCTCGCTGGACTTTGAGGACTACGCCTGGAACGATGCCTACGGCCGCTGCCTGATCAAAAACGACCACGACGCGATCCAGTGGCTGCACGATAGCTACCTGTCCAATGCCGCCGAGTACATCCAGCTGGGCCGCGAGGAGCAGATCGTCGCCTTTGGCCATGAGATTCCCAACGTGCTCTTGCTGCATGAGACGGCTTTTACTACCCACATGCTGCCGGAGCTGATCGAGCTGCTAAGAAAACAAGGCTTTGAGTTCGAACCCATCGCGCAGGTGGAAAACGATCCGGTCTACGCCCAGGATCCGGATGCGGCTCTCGAGTACGGCGGAACGTTGCCGGACCAGTTCATGGATTCGAAGAAGCTGCCCTACCCACCCTTCGATCCCAAACCCTTCGACAAGCTCAATAAACTCTGCAAGTAGCTGCTTCCAGGCATGCGGTCTTTTATGACCATGGTCATCTGACTATGGTCAGGAGTAGAATAGAAGCAGAGGAGCAATCCAATGCGCACCATGGCGGCAGGGGAATTCAAAGCCAAATGCCTGGCGGTGATGGACGAGGTGGCCGCCACTGGTGAACCCGTTCTGATCACCAAACGGGGCAAGCCCGTGGCGCGTGTCGTCGCACCGGAGCCGGTGGAACCCGTCACGGTTGACTCGATCTTCGGTTCGCTCCGCCATATGTTCTCTGCGAACTGCGATCTGAGTAATCTGGTGGATCCGATCATCCCTGAAAGCGAATGGGATCATCTGCGTCCGGACGATGGTGAAGAGTTCCTGATGAAATGATTCTGCTCGATACCCATACCGCGATTTGGCTGCTCGGCCAACCTGAGAATCTATCCCAAAGCGCCCGTGTCTTCATTGAGCAGGGCGTTCGGGCAGGGGAGCATCTGGCTTGTAGTCTCATTTCTTTGTACGAGGCCGGCTACGCGGGACAGCGTGGACGCTTGCAACTTGCCTATCCGGTCGAAAGCTTCCTTGCGCAGATGCAGGAACGCTTCGACTGGCTTCCGTTGACGGCAGAGATTGCGCTCTCTGCAGCCAGTCTTCCAGCGCCTTTCCACGGTGACCCCATGGACCGTTTCATCGCGGCCACGGCCATCGTGCACAAATGCCCGCTCATCACCGCCGATCGCCGCATTCATGAAGCCGGAGTGTGCCGGGCGATCTGGTAAGCCGATAGCATACGGTTCCAGAACGCAGGTTGACTCAAAAATTGGCGGGTGCCCCATGTCCCGGGGGCCCCACGGATAGGTCTTCGTCCGTGGGGTGGATGTCCCTCGCATTTGGGGACATGGGATGAATGAAAATTGGTTCCAGTAGACAGCTCTGTGTCTGTGTTCTCGAAGAGTTATCAGTCTCACTGTCGGATGAAGACGGACAAATTGTCAGCGCAGTCTGCCGCGCACCTCGGTGCGGATCAGGTAGAGAAAAAACACAAAGTTCAACGCGCCCTGCACCAGGGCGGGGAAGATGTGCGCCGTGGCAAAGACCCACAGGTTGAAGCCGGCCAGCAACACGACTGCGGCCAGCGCCAGCGCCCAGGCCCAGCGCAGCAGGAACAAGAGTCCCGCGGCTGCGGCCAGAAACAGCGGCGAGAAGAGCACAAACAGGACGGGGTAGCGATGGCCCAGAACGCCCAGCACAATCACCCCCGCCAGCAGCACCAGGTAAAGGGAGATGGCAACCAGCCCGGGCAGCTGGAGCAGCTCCTGGCGGGGCGCGGACTTCGATTTTGCTTCATTCGTCATAGCGTGTGCAGGTACGCGAGCAGGTCGCTCAGTTGGTCGTCGGAAAGGTGTGTGGCCGGCATCATCGAGCGGCCTTCCAGGATCACGTGGGAGAGCCGTTCGTCGCTGGGCGGCTGGCCGGAGGGCATGGCCGGTTGCTTGGTCAGCGCCTGCAGCCCGGGGCCGTTCAACCCCTTGGTGGTGGTGGGATAGTGGCAGCGCGCGCACTTGGCCTGGTAAACGGCAGCGCCGCGCGCCTCCGCCGGCGTCCATTGCGACGAGGGCTTGGACGGGGGCAAGGACTTGCATCCGGCAACAAACAGGGTGAGAGCTGCACACCCTACGATCAAAGGGGCGATCAAATCCAACGAAACGCGCATTTTCCTCCGGTATTTCGCCTTAATTGGATGCGGCAATAGCTTCGGCGATGCGGTCGATGGCCCCCACCTCGGCTTCGTCCCCGGGCCGATGCCCATTTTCAAGAATCGAGAAGGCCAGCACCCGGCCACTGGCTGCCGTCAGGTAGCCGGAGAGCGCGTTGGCCTCGTCGTGGGTTCCGGTCTTGGCCCACAGCTTTTCCTTGAGCGGCGAGTCCTTGAAGCGGCCGCCCAGAGTGCCGTCCACACCGGCCACCGGGAAGGTCGCACGCCACTCCGTGCCCCACGTCTGGCGGCTGGCGTAGCTCAGCAGTTGCGTAAAGCCGCGCGCCGTCATGCGGTCGTTGTGGCTCATGCCGGAGCCGTCGTAGAGAAAAAAGTCTCCGTCCTTCACGCCCGCATCCACCAGGAACTGCCGCACCACGCGTGTACCCTGCTCCAGACTGCCGTCCGTGCCGAAGGTCTTGCCCAGCAGGCGCAGCACCAGCTCGGCGTGCAGGTTCTGGCTGGTTTTGGTCAGCACGGTGATGGCCTGGACCATGGGCGGTGAAGAATGCATGGCGAGCACGCGCCGGCCCTCCGTCGGTGCGGTGACGCGCCCCAGGTTGGCGCGGGTAAGCTTGAGCGGCTCCGCGCGTTCGGCGGCAAACTCGGTGACCGCATTCGTTACCCGATGCCGCGGCTCGGCGTCGCCTTTCACTTGCACACCCCTGGCCCGCAAGGCCACCAGAAAGGCGGCCGCGGTGAACTGCGCCGGGTCCTCAACGGCCAGGGGAACGCGCAACCCATCTGGCCCCACCGTGCCCCAGGCGCGCACCAGCATGGAACCCGGATCGCGGTTCACGCCGGGCTTGGCCGTCTGGCCAGCGGCGGCGGGCGTCATAGTGTTGTCCAGCGTGTAGTAGTCCATCCGGGGCGTCCACTCGGCCTCGGTAGCACTGGGATTGGCCTCGTCGGCATGCAGAAAGAGGCTCACCGTGTTGTCGTTGAAGCTGAGCGCGGAGATGGGCGCGCCGTAGCTCCATTGCAGATCGTCCCAGCCCCAGGCCGAGCCGAAGGGCTCGTGCAGAAAAAAGCTGTCGTCGCCCAGCACATTGCCTTCCACCACGCGTACACCGGCCTGCGCAACGTCCTCCGCCATCAGCTCCAGGGCGCTGGTGGCAACCGGCGCGGGCGCCTGAGCAAGCGTAGGGTCTGCGGCCACCGCCGCGGCCGAGCGGTAGGGGTAGCGGCGGCTGTTGATCGTGGGGTCGCCCACGCCCAGCAGGATCAGGTCGCCATGCAGCACGCCGCTCGCGTCCACTTGGCCGCCGGCCACCACGTTGGTGCTCCAGTTCAGGGCGTCCACCGGCAGCAGCGCAAAGGCGGCGGCGGTGGTGGTGATCTTTACATTCGAGGCCGGAATCATCAGCTTGGTCTCGTTGAAGCCGTACACCGGAGTGCCTTCCAGTGTGGTGACGCTGATGGCAAACTGCGCGTGCTCCAGCGCCGGCTCAGCCAGAATCGCGGCAATGCGCTCGGCCAGCGGGGAAGCGGCTGGCGCAGGAGGATGGGTCTCGGCTGAAAGCATCGCCGGAGCGAGCAACGCGGCTGCCAACGCTGCCGCTTGAAGACGCCTGCAGTTTCTCATGGCCGGAGTGTAGCAGGAATGGCGAGCGGAGCGGGATGGCTCCATGCCATCCGGAGGGTCGGCGCGGCGTCGCAAATCGACTTCCTCCCGCCGCGACGGCGTGGGCAAATGACCTATACTCTAGGTTGCATGTCGTGGCCGTTTCCTCTGGATTGGCAGGCCCCATGCGGAGGAATCTTGAGTTTTGATAGCACTGAAGCCCGCGCGCAACATCCCAGGGTCCGCTCCACCACCGTTCTCTGCGTCCGCCGTAACGGCTCGGTGGTGATGGCCGCCGACGGCCAGGTCACGTTGGGCGATCATGTCCTCAAACACTCGGCCCGCAAGATCCGCCGCCTCTATCAGGAGAAGATTCTGGCGGGCTTTGCTGGCTCCACGGCCGACGCCTTTTCGCTCTTTGCCCGCTTTGAAACCAAGCTGGAGCAGTATGCCGGCAACCTGAATCGCGCTGCCGTGGAGCTGGCCAAGGATTGGCGCACCGACAAGATGCTGCGCAATCTGGAAGCTCTGCTGCTGGTGGCGGATCTGAACCAGACCTTCCTGATCTCCGGTTCCGGTGATGTGATCGACCCCGACGAGCCGCTGGCCGCCATCGGCTCCGGCGGAAGCTTCGCCACCGCTGCCGCCCGCGCCCTGATCGAAAACACCGACCTCAGCGCCCGCGAGATTGCGGAAAAGTCGCTCAAAATCGCCGGCCAGATCTGCATCTACACCAACGACCGCATCACCGTGGAAGAGCTACAGGCGTAAGCGTTTGACCCGCTTTCATTGGCGAGGTCGTGTGCAGTCGATCTGTTTTGCAAGGGCACGGCTTTAGCCGTGCCGAAAGCGGCCATCAAAAACTGACGGGCTTTAGCCCGTACGTTTGAGCAAGCAATGGGCGATGGGCTCTAGCCCCCCAGGGAATAACTCAAGCATCCATTCCCTCAAGCTCTCTACGAGCCAAACAAGGACCAAGCAGAAGAACCATGGCCATCTACCTTCCCGCATCCGCCGAAGAACAGGACCTCTCGCTGGACGAGCTGACGCCGCGTGAGATTGTTGCCGAGCTCGACAAGCATGTTGTCGGCCAAAAGGCCGCCAAGCGCGCCGTTGCCATCGCCCTGCGCAATCGCCAGCGCCGCCAGAAGCTGCCGCCGGACATGGCCGACGACATCATGCCCAAGAACATCATCATGATTGGCCCCACCGGCGTGGGCAAAACCGAGATCGCGCGCCGCTTGGCCCGGCTCACCAACTCGCCCTTCCTCAAGGTCGAAGCTTCCAAGTTCACCGAAGTGGGCTACGTGGGCCGCGACGTGGAGTCGATGATCCGCGACCTGGTGGAGATCGCCATCGACATGGTGCGCGAAGAGCGCCTGGAAGAGGTCGAGGACAAGGCGGAGATGAACGCCGAAGAGCGGTTGCTCGATGTGTTGCTGCCGCCTCCGCCGGCTCCCACCAATCCGCAGGAAGGCCAATTGCAGTTGCCCGGCAGCGACAGTTATCAGCGCTCGCGCGAAAAGCTTCGCCAGCAGTTCCGCGAGGGCAAGCTCGACGATCGCATCGTGGAAATCGATGTGCGCGAGCGGGGCCTGCCGCAGATCGGCATCATCAGCAATCAGAACCCTGAAGACATGGAGTCGAACCTGCGCGACATGCTGCCGAACATCTTCGGCTCCGGCTCCAAGAAGAGCAAGAAGCGTGTGGCCGATGCCTTCGATTACTTTGTGCAGGAAGAAGAAGGCCGCCTGATCGACATGGACGCGGTGACCCGCACGGCCGTCGAGCGCGTGGAGTCGAACGGCATCATCTTCCTCGATGAGATCGACAAGATCGCCGGCCGCGAAGGCGGCCACGGACCCGACGTGAGCCGCGAAGGCGTGCAGCGCGACATTCTGCCCATTGTGGAAGGCACCACGGTGAACACCCGCTACGGCATGGTGCGCACCGATCACATTCTGTTCATCGCGGCCGGCGCCTTCCACGTCTCCAAGCCCAGTGACCTGATCCCGGAACTGCAGGGCCGCTTCCCCATTCGCGTGGAGCTGCAATCGCTCACCGTGGAGGATTTTCTGCGCATTCTCACCGAGCCCAAGGCCTCGCTCACCAAGCAGTACATAGCCCTGCTGGAGACCGAAGGCACCAAGCTGGAGTTTGCCGAGGACGCGCTGCGCGAGATGGCCCAGTTTGCCTTCCGCGTGAATGAGACCACCGAGAACATCGGTGCACGCCGCCTACACACCATCATGGAGCGGGTGCTCGAAGATGTGAGCTTTCTGGCTCCGGACGTGGCTCGCAAGGCGCCCGACGACGAAGCGGCCGCGGCTCTGGCAGAGGCCATCAAGGTGGAAAGTTCCACGCCCTTGCCCTACCAGGAGCGCGCCGTGGACGGCGGTGCAGCGGAGAAGGTCTTCCGGATTGACGCGGAGTACGTAAAGCAGATGGTGGCCTCGGTGGTGAAGGATCAGGACCTGAGCCGCTACATTCTCTAGGGATCAGTGAACATGATTGATCCGGCCCAAATGGGTAGAACATTCTCAGGTGCCCCACCCTCGCCGCGCTTTTGTTTTTGCGACTAGGGTGGGATGGGTGAGTCTCACCTCATAGGGCCGAATCAATAAACAGAACGGGAGCGCGCCGTTGCGGCTCACTCCCTTTTTTCAGCATTTCTGATGATGGAAGTTGTTGCTTCCACACTTCCACACTTCCGCACGAACTGTCATCCTGAGCGAACGGGGCCCCAAACGTAGTTCAGTTTTGGGGTGGTGAGTCGAAGGATCTGCGGTTGCTTTTCAAGCCGCTTCTGCCACCACGCACCTGCGCGAAGCGCGTCCGCCGCACCGCAGGTGCTGGTGAGTCGAAGGATCTGCGGTTGCTTTTCTCGGCTGCGACAACTCGGAATGAGCCTTACTTCCGCGTTGCCTGAGAGCTGAAAGCCGGCAGCTAGCTCTTCGCCCGCTTCTCCAATTTCCGCAGCGTCTTCAGCATCTCCGCCAGCTGGCTCTTGCCGATCTCCTCTTCGAACTCCTTCTGCAGCTTGTCGAAGGCGGCAATCACGCGTAAAGCCGCTTTCTTGCCCTGTGGTTTCAGAGCCAATAAAAAAACGCGGGCATCTTCGGGGTCGATCTTGCGTTGCAGATGGCCTTTGGCCTCCAGCGCGGTGACGGCGTGGCTCACATTGCCGCGCGTGGTTTGGAAGGTCTCGGCCAGCTCGGAAGGTTTCACCGGCTTCGGCTCCTCGAAGAACAACGCCGCCAGCATCAGCCCTTCCGCAAAGCTCAACCCGTCGGCGGCCAGCGCCCGCGCCCCCAGGGCTTCAAATCGTCTTGCCGCGCGGCTGACGGCAAACATGGGGCTTTCCCGCAAGAACGCATCAATTCGCATGGCTTTCACCTCTTGTTCAACAGTTTAGTCCATCAACCATTTAGAAAACAGCCGAACTTTCGTTGCCAGCCCACCCAACTGCGGAGATCCTGGATGTATCCATGACGAAGCCGTTCTTTCTACCGCATTCCGCTTTGCTCCTTGTCGCCTCTTCCGCGTTGCTGGCGCAAAACCAGCAGCCGTCTGCAGCCAGGCCCGCCCAACCGGCGGAGACCCTGGTCGTGCTCGGCACCGCCACTCCGGTTCCGCTGGCCGAGTCCACCCGCCCGGTCACGATTCTGCCCGTCGCGGCCAAGAGCCTGGCCGCGGAGTCGCCGCAGGACCTGCTGCGCACCGATTCTTCGCTCTTCCTGGAGGAGCGCGGAGCCGGCGGCGGCCAGGCCGATGTGGTGCTGCGCGGCGGCAGCTTTGCGCAGACGCTGGTGCTGCTCAACGGCTTCCGCATCAACGACAGCCAGACCGCTCATCACAACCTCGACCTGCCTTTGCCGCTGGAGGCCATGGACTCCATTCAGGTGCTGCCCGGCGCGGGTTCCACGCTGCACGGTGTGGACGCGCTCAGTGGCGTGGTGGATTTTTTGACCGCTGCCCCCGATCGCAATTCGCTGCGCCTGCGTGCGGCCGAAGGCAGCTTCCAGTCCAACGAGGAGTCGCTCGTTGCCGGCGGCGTGCGCGGCCGCATGAGCGGTCGGCTTACGGCCAGCCGCAACTTCTCCGAGGGCTTCATGGCCGATCGCGACTACCGCAACGAAGATGCCTCCGGCGAAGGCTGGGCAGGCACGCGCTTGGGCTTGACCGACCTGATGGTGGCTACCAGCGACCGCAGCTTTGGCGCCAACCAGTTCTACGGCAACTACAACTCCTGGGAGCGCACCAAGAGCTGGTTTGCTGCGGCGCGCCAGGAGCTGGGCACGCACACTATCGCGGCCTTCGGCTACCGCCGCCACAGCGACGACTTTGTTCTGCTGCGCAATCTGCCTTTGGTCTACGCCAACAATCACGTCGACGGTTCGTGGCAGTCCTCGCTGCGCCGCACTGTGCCTGTGCACGCCAACTCGCTGCTGCTCGCGGGCCTGGAAGCCGATGGCGACTCCATCCGCAGCTACAACTTTGCTTCCGGCGTTACCTCCTACGCTCTGGGCGTGCATGCGCGCAATCGCGGCGCGGGCTACGTGGATCTGGATCTGCATCCGGCGGCCCGGCGCTGGACGCTTTCGGCCGGCGCGCGCGAGGAGATTTTTTCCGGTGGTCGGAAGGCCTTCTCTCCGCAGCTCTCCGGCAGTTTGCGCGCCTTGGCGGCCCTCAAGCTACGCGCGGCGGGGGGATACGGTTTTCGCATTCCAACCTACACGGATCTCTATTACTCCGATCCCACCACGCTGGGCAATCCGAACCTCAAGCCGGAGTCGGCCTGGAATGGCGAGGGGGGCGCGGACTGGGCGCCGTCGGCCCGGTTCACGCTTTCCGGAACCGGCTTTTATACCCGCCAGCACAACACCATCGACTATCTGCGGGTCAACAGTACGGAGCCGTGGCAGGCTGCCAATCTGAGTGGCCTGCAGTTTACCGGAGTGGAAGCCAATTTGAACTGGGTTCCGCTGCGCACCGAGACCTTGCGCGTCAACTGGACGGCACTCCATGGTGCGCAGAGTGCGCTGCACGACCTGCAATCCGAGTACATCTTCAACTATCCAGTGCAGAATCTGCATGCGGATTGGAGCGCGGCGTTGCCGCACCGCATTACCGTGAGCAACAGCCTCCAGCTTGCCGAGCGCTACCAGCAGCGCGCGTATCCGGTGTGGAATGCAACGGTTGCGCGCGATGCCGGGTGGGTGCGCCCGTATCTGCGCCTGACCAACCTCACCAACACCGGCTACCAGGAGATTGTTGGAGTTGCCATGCCCGGACGAGCCGTGATGGGAGGCTTTGCCCTCCAGTTGGGCAAATAAGAAGATTCGCTGTACGCGGCGGGCAGTTCTGATACTCTGTCCGCGTACCTCGCGAGTCCGCAACCCATGTGGACTCTACCTGCATGCTCCTGCTTCCGGGCGCACGCGGATGGAGGCGTCCGGAAGCACACCGGGAAAGGTGTGCCGGCGCCTCCGCGCTGCCGCGCCTTTCACCCCAACCAGCAGGTTCAGGAGACTGTTTCCATGGCGAAGAATGCAAAGCACCATCAGATCAGCTACATCGAATTCACCACCCCGGATATCGCGGCAACCAAGACGTTCTATTCCACCGTCTTTGGCTGGAATTTCAAGGACTGGGGGCCCGATTACATCGATGCGCAGGCCGAGAACACCGGCATGGCGCTAGGTTTTGCCAAAAGCAATGTACCGCGCACGGCCACCGCGCCGCTGGTGGTTCTTTACTCCTCTGACCTGCAAGCGACGGAAGCCGCAATTGTGGCGGCTGGCGGATCCATCGTGACGCCAACCTTCGAGTTTCCCGGCGGGCGCCGCTTCCACTTCTCCGATGGCACAGGCAACGTGCTGGCGGTCTGGTCGGAGTAAGAAACTGTCTAGATACTCGGTTTGGTTGAAGGGTACGAGCTTTAGCTCGTACATCAACAGCAGAAACCGGATGGGCTTTAGCCCCTGAGGGAGGCTTTAGGGTAGTTTG